>JAAUYD010215096.1_pt1 | contig 10479 bp, 5 predicted proteins | sample 7278101 | NCBI WGS metagenome assembly JAAUYD01 (sample SAMN14350128, study PRJNA611818) | marine sediment metagenome | isolation source: surface marine sediment (0.6m) | place: French Polynesia: Moorea | collected 2018-08
CCTGCCTGTCGGTTCCGCCGACATCACCTACTCGACTCCTGCCGGCACCTCTCTGACCACGGGCAACAACTCGCAGAGTGTGACGATCATCGTCGACTCGTCGGTCGCTGCAGCGGACGTCGGATACCAACCGATACCCAACGGTGACATTACCGGCTACGTCTTCCGTGACTTCAATGCCAACGGTGTTGCCGACGGCTCTGAAGATGGTCTCGAGGGCGTCGATGTATCGGTGACAGACTTCGCTGGAGGCACGTTCAACGCAACAACGGACGCTTCCGGCAACTACACAGTGGTCGGCCTCGCCCTCGGTGACGCAACGGTCACCTACGCAACTCCTGATGGCTACACCCTGACCACAGCGAACGACGTGCAAACGGTCGCGGTCACAAGTGGGGTGGTGCCCGCAGACGACGTCGGTTTCGATCCTCCCGATCGTGGCGACATCTCCGGTCACGTGTTCAGCGATGTGGACGGCAACGGTATTGAGGACGGGGAGGACGTCGGCCTGCCCGGAGCCGAGGTCACCATCACCGACTCGATCGGAGTCGTGCAGGTGGCAACCACTGATGCCAACGGTGACTTCTTCGTCGCCGGCATCGCACCTGGCTTTGCAACCGTCGATTGGACGACTCCAGACAACTACACCCTGACCACCGGGAACGACAGCCAGAGCATCGAGGTATTCGATCAGCTCGTGTCGAATGCAGCAGACGTCGGGTTCCAGCCGCCGGCTGGCACGGCGCCCGAGATCCTCGACGTGCTCGGCAACGATCAGATCGACCCCGGTGAGACCAAGAACTTCAGGGTCTCGGTCCTGAATTACGTTGCGGGTGCGACCTTCACGTTCTCCGGCACGGGCGTCAACGCAATCGTGATCGGTGAGCGCAACGGTACGGCTCGGATCTCCGTGACCGCCGATTCCGATGCGGCAGGTGGACCTCGCGACATGACACTGACTAACCCAGATGGCCTGTCCGGCACACTGGTGGATGCGATCACCGTCACCGGTGACGCCCCGCCGCCTGAGAATGGTGATGTGACCGGGCATGTCTTTGCCGACCTCGATGGAAACGGCTCCGAGGACGGCTCAGACGTCGGATTGGCCGGGGTCACGGTCGACTTCGTGGATGAAGCCGGTGACAGCTGGCAGGCCGTCACCGATGGCAACGGCGACTTCACGTTGACCGCAGGGGTGGGTGACGGAACCCTCACAGCCACGGCACCTGCGGGTTACAGCCTGACCACGGCCAACGACGTTCAAGCTCTGGCGGTGACCGACGGTGGCTCAACCGCTGCTGCGGCCATCGGCTATCAGCCGGGCGCAACCACCTTCAGCGATGTGGGCGGAGCGGCAGGCATTATCCAGAGCCACACCCCGGGTGCCCATTGTGGTCCCCCGATCGGCGTCGGCTCGGCCTGGGCGGACGTTGACAACGATGGTGATCTCGATCTGTTCACCACCGACTTCGCCAACAGCCCGAACCACCTGTACCTGAACAACGGCGACACCACCGGAGACGGCATCGTCGACTTCACAGACGTCGCAGGCACTTTGGGTATCGACGCTATCTCTCTAGATAGCTGGGCGACCGTGTTTGCTGATGTCGACAACGATGGTGACGCTGATCTCTACGTCCACGACAGCGGCGGCGGGACCCTCTGGGAGAACCAGATGGTCGACACCGGCTCCCTGTCTTTCGTGGTGAGCGCCGGATCCGCCGATCTCTTCGACGGCGGACGGGTCGAGACGGCAACATTCGGCGACTTCGACGGCGACGGCTGGCTTGATCTCTATCTCGCCAAGCACATGCACTGCGAAGGAACCACCCAGGATCGCCTGTTCCACAACGACGGTGATGGCACGTTTACCGACTGGACGACGTACCTATGTGCGGGCGCCGATCCGGCGACTTGTGACGACGTCAATGGGCTCGGCTTCGCCGCCGGGATGTTCGACTACGACCAGGACGGCGATGCAGACATCTACCTCGTGAACGACAACATCAACGGGGACAACCAGCCCAACAAGATGTTCAGAAACGACGGATCGGATGGCAGCGGAGGCTGGCTGTTCACAGAAGTGGGCGCGTCCAGCGGCACCGACCTCTCGGTCAACGGCATGGGTCTTGGCCTCGGTGACTACAACAACGACGGCTGGACAGACATTGCGTTCTCGAACGTTGGGCCGGCGAAGCTGCTGATGAACGACGGCGACGGCACGTTTACCGACGTCAGCGACTCGAGCGGGGTCACCGCTCAGTATGCGGCGACCGACATCAGCTGGGGCACTGCGTTCCTCGACTACAACAACAACGGTTGGGAGGACTTGTTCATCACGATGGGTTATATCGGTGACGAACTACCGATGGCGGACACCCTTCTCGAGAACAGTTCCGGCACGTTCAGCAACGTGGCTGCGTTGAACGGTATGGACGGCACCTCTCGCGGGCGCAACGTTTCCATTGCCGACTTCAACGCAGACGGTTGGGTCGACGTGTTCGTCGGCAACTTCAACGCTGCTCCGAACCTGATGCAGAACGGAAGCGCAGATCTCGGCAACGGCAACGGGTGGCTGACGGTCACAGTCGAAGGAACAGAGTCGAACCGCGACGGTCTCGGCACCGAGATGAACCTGGTCACTTCGACCGGCACTCAGCGCCGCGTAATCACCAGCGGTCCGAACCATGGTGGCGGAAGCCAGAAGGCCGCGTTCTTCGGGCTCGGCAGCGACGCAACCGGAAGCCTCACGGTCTACTGGCCAAATGGTCAGGTTCAGGTTGTTGGCACCGTCAGCGCCAACCAGGCGATACACCTGATCGAGCCTGCAACGCCGAGCGGATCGGATGGCTTCGTCAACGTTGCCGGGGCTGCGGGAATCACCGCAATCCACACGATCGGCGCCAACTGTGACCCGGCCATCGGGATCGGCTCGGCCTGGGCCGATGTCGACAACGACGGGGACCAGGACCTGTACGTGACCAGTCGTGATGGCGCCAACCATCTGTACCGCAACGACGGCGACACCTCCCGCGACGGAGTCCCCGACTTCACCGAGGTGGCAACTGCGCTGGGCATCGATGCGGCGTCGGAGGACAGCTTTGCCACAGTGTTCGTCGACTACGACAACGACGGTGATGCAGACCTGTTCGTTGCCAACGCATCCGGCAACACGCTCTGGGAGAACCAGCTGATCGAGACCGGCGGTGTCAGCTTCCTCGACGTCACAGCGACGGCTGGGCTCAGCGACAGTGGTCGTATCCAGACGGCGACCTGGGGAGACGTTGACGGCGACGGTTGGCTTGACGTCTACTACGCAAAGCACATGACGTGTGTCGGTGACGGCACCGACCGTCTGTTCCACAACAACGGCGACGGCACCTTCACTGATTGGACGACCTATCTGTGTGCGGGTGGCGACCCGGTCACCTGTGACGACGTCAACGGGCTCGGCTTTGCCGCCGGCATGCTCGATTACGACAACGACGGCGACACTGACATCTATCTCGTCAACGACAACATCGCGGGCAACTTCCAGCCCAACAAGATGTTCCGGAACGACGGGTCCGATGGCAACGGTGGCTGGCTGTTCACCGAGGTGGGTGCCTCGAGCGGCACCGACCTCTCGGTCAACGGGATGGGACTCGGAGTCGCCGACTACAACAACGATGGGTTCTTCGACCTCGCCTTCTCGGACGCCGGTCCCGGGCACCTGCTGCTGAACGACGGTGACGGCACGTTCACCGACGTCAGCGACAGCAGCGGCGTCACTGCCGCCACAACTGGCGATGTGAGCTGGGGAACCAGCTTCTTCGACTACGACAACGACGGGTGGCAGGACCTGCTGTTCATCAACGGCTCGATTGCCAACGACACGCCGATCGCCAACGCAATGCTGCGCAACCAGGGAGACGGAACCTTCCTCAACGTCACCGACGACACCGGGATGGGTGACACGCAGCGCGGAAGGAACGTGTCGACCGCCGACTTCGACGGTGACGGCTGGGTCGACGCCTTCATTGCGAACTACAGCGGCACGCCGCTCCTCATGCGGAACGTCAGCGGCGATGGTGGCAATACCAACGAGTACCTGACGTTGACCGTTGAGGGAACTGACTCGAATCGCGACGGCATCGGCACCGTCATCACTGTGACGACAGCCGCCGGGACGCAGACCCAGATGATCTCCAGCGGCGGCAACCACGGTGGCGGTTCGCAGAAGGCAGCCTTCTTCGGACTGGGCTCCGCAACAAGCGCCACAGTGACGGTGACTTGGCCGAACGGCGTGACCGAGGACCTCGGCCCGATGACTTCGGGTCAGGCGGTCCATCTCGTCGAGCCGAGCTCGGGAGCCTGAAGGCGTTGACGGGTCGGAGGGGTTTGCACTACGCCCCTCCGGCCTGTCGCCTCACTATTGACTAGCGGCAAAAAAAGTGGGTGCGCACTTGGGGTCTGCTGAATACACTCCCGGCCGGGGAGAGACCCCACGCCCGGTAGAAACCGGCATTCGTGGAGGTAGGGAATGAGTTCGAGGGGAAATGGTCTGTTGGGCCTGCTCCAGCGCGTCCAGGACTCGCCGACGGCGAGCAAGCGTGCATATCCAATCGCCGTCGCCGTGGTGCTGGTGACCTGGACGACCTACATGACGTTGTCGAACTCGTGGCACCTGTTTGGTGAGTTCTGGTCGGCAACGCTGACGATGACGCTGGGATCTTTTGTAGCCGGAGCCACTGCGGAGGGTGGCGCTGCGGTTGCCTTCCCCGTGTTCACCAAGGTCCTGGAGATCCCACCTGAGACAGCGCGCACATTCGGTCTGATGATTCAGTCTGTCGGCATGACGATGGCCGCCCTGGTCATCTGGGTCCGCCGGATACCGATCCTGCCGAGGGTCATCGGCTGGGTCTCACTCGGAGGCGTCTTCGGACAGGTGATCGGCGCCTATTGGATTTCGATCGGTGGGGCCAACGCCAAGATCCTCTTCACCTTTGTGGCAAGCGTGTTCGGTGCCGCAGTTGTCGTTTCCCGCTGGGGATTCAAACTTCCGACCATCGAGCGTCTGCCCAGTTGGCGGCTGAACGATCGCATCTTCTACACCTTCATCGGCGTTATCGGCGGTGTGTTCGCTGCGAACACCGGATCGGGCATCGACATGATCACGTTCATCGTGCTCACGCTTGCGATCGGCATAAACGAGAAGGTGAGCACACCAACGACCGTCGTGATCATGGGCATCAACTCCGTAGTGGGGTTTGCGGTGCGTGGCCTGTTCGTCGGCACCATCGACGAGGCCCTTGGCTACTGGCTCGTTGCGGTCCCCGTTGTCATCTTCGGTGCTCCTCTTGGTGCATACGCCGCATCCAAGGCGACTCGCGACCACATCATCATCCTGCTTGTCTCGCTGATCAGCATCGAACTCGTCACGACGCTTCTGCTGGTGCCTTTCTCGCCCGCAGCGAGTCGTCTGGCGATCTTCTCAGTGGCCGCCGCAATCATTTGGTTCCTCGCAATGCTGACCTACCGGGTGAAACACATAGTCCCGAGTATGGAGGCCCTCGTTGCGGAGGAGGCCAACGCCAAACTGGGTGATGCCTCAGAGTTAGAGTTGTCCGTCGCTGACGGAGCGAAGCAGGAGGTGGGGGAGCAATGACTTATCCACGATCAGCCGATGTTGTTGTAATCGGCGGAGGGCCGGCCGGATCACTCGCATCGACCGTCCTGACCCACAAGGGTCATGACGTCGTGATGATCGAGAAGCAGAAGCATCCGCGTCCCCAGGTCGGAGAAAGCCTGATCCCGGACTTCTGGAAATACGCCGACCTCATGAAGGTCACAGACAAGATTCTCGACGAGGGCTTCGTCTCAAAGGCCGGGGCCGTTGTCGCCTGGGAGGGCAAGGTCCGCGCCCACTCATTTGGTGATTTCGGATACACCCAGCCGGCCATGCACGTGGAGCGAGAGAGGTTCGACGAGATCCTGTTCGAGCACGCTCGGTCACAAGGTGTGACCGCTTTCGAGAACACGACTGTTGTGGCAGCTGAGTTCAGCGAGGACCCCGAGGGTGCCCTGGTCACGGTCAAGGACGAGACCGGCAAGGTCCATGCGATCGAGTGTCGCTACGTCGTGGACGCCAGCGGTCAAGCCGCAGTCCTCGGACGACAGCTGGGCATCCGGCATGTCGACGACGCCTTCCGCTACCTGAGCATTTGGGGATACTGGACCGGTTCTCGGTTCCTGGATCTCGACGGTCGGGCCCACGACCGCAGTGAACTTGGCACCGTGAAGCCTGTGACGTACCTGTCCTCCCTGGATGAGGCAGGCGATGCTGGATGGTCGTGGCACATCACGCTTCGGGAAGAGACCAGCATCGGTCTGGTGCTCCCTCTCGATCTTCTCAAGACTGCACGGGAACAGGGGGAGAGCTGGGAGGCCTTCTACGAGCGCCGTTGTCGTAGCGTGCCCGTCCTTCGCGACCTACTCGCCGACGCAACTTTGCGACCCGGTAGCACTGCTTCGATTCGGGACTACTCGCACCAGTCCAGCGCTGTCGCCGGACCTGGGTGGTTCCTCGCCGGAGATGCCTCCGGGTTCGTCGATCCGATCTTCTCGGTAGGCGTTGTCCTCGCCCTGTACGGAGCCGCAACGGCCGCATGGGCAGTTGATCGAGCTCTGACGCATCCGGATCAGGCAGGTCGAGTGCGCGACATGTTCACCCGTCAGCTCAACGGCCGTATCGAGGTCGCCAGGTCGCTAGCTCTGCCCCGCTACAAGGGCGCCGGTGGAGAGGTCACCGATCTCGCAAGGAAGACGCTCGAACTGGAGCGCTCCGCGGTGAAGGACATCATGTATGCGGTGTCCGAGTTCACGACACGATCGGACAATTGGCTCGAGATCGTTGGACAAGAAGCGCCAGATCTGACCGACGAGCAGCGACGCATCATCGACGACATCGTCGTCTGAATGTCCGACGAGACCTTCCGGCTCCTCACATCGAGCGAAGCCGTTACTGGCTATCTCGTCGGCATCGTTGCACTCCTCGCCGTTGCGTTCTGGTGGGTCTTTGCTCGCCGCCCGATCCCTGCCGCTGGGATCGCGATCGCTCTTGGTAGCGCGGCTGCAATAGACCGCGTGTACGACGCCCCGGTTGAACTCCTTGCTGGTCTTGGCCTGCTCGTTCTAGCTGGGTTGATCCCGGTGGAATCGGACATTGCCGTCATGGCACTGACCATTCCCGGGGCAGCTCTCATTGGCTACACGTACGTCGACGCAGGTCAGCCTGAGCTGATTGTGCTGGTAACGGCAGGAACGGTCCTGTTCGGAGCGTTGGTTGCCAGGTACGACTCACCGGCCACCGGTGATGCAACGACTCTTCTGGTGATTGCCTATCTGGGGGTACTCATCATCGTTCCGGATACCGACATCGCCATCGTCATCGCTGCTGTCGCGCTGCCGATGGCGGCGGCTGGGTTTCCTGCTCGTATCGCTCATGTCGGCCGCAGCGGCGCCCTCGCTGCGACAGGGCTGCTCATGTGGACGATCGCCAGTGGAGCGGCCGCACGAACGGCTGCCCTGATCGTTGGCGTTGCCGCACTTGGGATCCTCATCGCCGATCCGCTGGTGAGGATCGTCCGCGGAAAGATCCAGCCCGCCGTTCCCGCGAAGCCGTTGGCGTTCGTTGTTCAGGGAGCGGTCTCCGTTGGTCTTGCTCTCCTGGTTGGTTTCGTCGGTGATCAGCCGTTGCTTGCCGCTCCCGTCGCCGCCGCAGCCCTTCTCGTCGCCGGTCTCTGGTCTGCCGTCTAGGCGACCGCCATTTCTCTCGGAGCGTCCTCCGGCTCGGGCTCGTCATCCGGTTCGTCGTCATCATCGGGTATCGCCCAGCCCAAACCGATCAGCAGAGCCATGAAGTACGGCATGACCTGAGATCGCTGGCGGGCTAACAAGCCAAAATTGTTGAACGAGCTGAACGCCACGATGAAGCCCAGTGTGAAGACGAGAACGAAGATCAGGTACGGGTTGCGCCGAATCTTGGCTCCGTTCTTGATCATCGGGAAGAAGCGCCAGGCGAAGATGAGTAGCAGGATTGCGCCCTCCATGCTCGATGCAAGGGCTTGCTCATTGTTGGCCTCCTGCGGGAACGGTCTGAAGAGCACCTTGAGGAACCCGGCCGGGAAGTCCCCAGGGCTGCGGATTCCGGATCCGGTCACACCCGAGCCACCCTTTGACGTTGAACCCTCTACGTTGCTGAGCACGTTCTCGAAGTCCTCTGTTGCTTCGAGGCCGGACGCAAAGTCGATACCGAACTGCTGGGCGGTAAACGCACCAACGATGAGCAACACCGCACCGATCACGGCGACCGCCAACAGTCGGCGTCGGCCGAGACCCTGGTGTCTGCTCTTCCCAAACAGCAGCGCAACTGCAAGCGATCCACCAAACAGCAGAGCGACGTGAGGACGAATCACGGCTGCACCAACCGCACCGAGACCAAACAGCAGCGTCCACCGCATCCGGAAGTCGTCAAGGAGCCGTGATGCTCCGAGGGATCCGAATCCGAGGAACAGGAACATCAACGATTCTTTGCCGATGCTCGATGGCCAGTAGACGATGGTCGGTAGGAAGAACACGCCGAATGCGTACCAGCCGGTCTGTTTGCCACGCGCCCACCGGCGGAATGCTGCGTACAACATCATCTGCCCAAGGAAAGCAAGGGTGGCGAACAGGATGAAGCCACCGAGAAGTGTTGGGACATAGGGGATATACAGGAAGGCCGTCACCATGTTGACGAACTCGGTCCCGATGTCGAACGGTGGGAGCTGGAACGACCGCCAGAGACCGACGAGCTCATTACCCGAGCCGTGGTAGCCGACGGCGTCGCCGATTCCTCCGTAAATGAACTCGAGTACGGCCCACCGGGCCAGCGAGGCAACCAGTTTGACGATGTAGGCGAATATGACGACGCCGACTATCCATGTCCGGTCTGCGTCGGTAGCCATCCTTCGGGCGAGGGATCCGACGACCACAACTCCGAGCGCTGCGGTGAAGAACGTGGCCCCCTCAACAAACCCCATGACGAGCAGAACCATGCCGGTCGCAAGGAAGAGGGCTGCGAGAACCCACGTGCCGCCGCCTTGTGTCCTCACAGCAACTCCAGGTCGCTGAGGGACAGATCCCAGCTGTCGAGTTCTGTCACCGCTTCGCCAATAGGGCGCAGCGGGCGGCACATGAGGGTCATCGTTGCGCCCGGTACAGGCACGAACCCCGATCGCGCTACGGCAGTCTTCTCGGGTGAGCCCTTGCTGAAGAATGCTCCGACGTAGCTACTACGAGCGTTCCAGCGTGCCTTTCGCACCGCCTTTCCCATACCTGTGCCATACAGCTCAGAGATCAGAAGCTCTCGCCGCGCGCCCCTGTAAGCAAGCCGCGAGATCGCAACCGCGTCCCCGACGTCGGTTTGGACGTACCGGGCTGTCGGATGTTCGTTGAAGCGCCACCGGTGGTAGTCCTCGGTGCGCGGCGTTCGAAGTCCGCGAGGATCCCGATCTGTTGCGGTGCGCGGCCCCACATCCGCGGGATCCTTGACGAAGTCGTCGGGTCGGGGAGCAGACCCTGCATCCTCGACCTTCCGCAGCAATCCTCGTGCCGGGGATGCCAGGGGCCGGATGACACCGACCTCTGACCATCCCATCGTCAGATAGCCGGCACCCGATCGTGGGTTGGGGGTGTTGAAGACCATGTCAACGCCATCGTCGGTTGCAGCCTCGAGCGCCGCCATCGTCAGGTGCCGAAATATCCCTCGCCTGCGGTAGTCGGGATGCGTGGCTGTGTCGACGGCACGCACGCCGCGCAACACAGCTCCGGCCGGGCGTATTAGCTCCCATCGCATGAATGCACGGAAGCCGGCGATCGTCGAACCGTCGACCGCAACCAGCATGATCGAACGTCCAAAGGGGTTGTTGATGTGCTTCCAAGCGAACAGCTCAGGTGTCCGCTGGAGCTGCGACGTCTCGCCTAGGGACGACCGCAGGATGTCGAGCACCTGAGGCAGATCATCGTCTACATACGCTCGGATCTCGAGGTCATGTGCCACCCAGCACCTCCTCGTACACGGCCTCGGTCGTCCTGACCATCGCTTCGAGGCTGTACTGCGTCTCGACGAGCTTCCTACCTTGCTCGCCAAGAGACATCGCAAAATCACGATTGTTGGCTAGTCGGTCGATCCCCGCAGCAAGCGCAGCCGGGTCCTTCGGGGGAACCAACAGCCCGGTGCTGGCGTCGTCGATGATGCTGGGGACGCCGCCGACGGCCGTGGCCACAACCGGTCGGCCGAGGGCCAGCGCTTCGAGGATGGAAACGGGCAAACCTTCAACGTCGGCTGGGTTGACGTATATGTCGGCGGCGGCCATGAACTTCAGAGCGTCATCACGTCGGCCGAGGAAACGGATCCGGTCGGAGATCCCTTTTTCCGCGCATACGCAGCGGAAAAAG
>JAAUYD010191950.1_pt1 | contig 10477 bp, 9 predicted proteins | sample 7278101 | NCBI WGS metagenome assembly JAAUYD01 (sample SAMN14350128, study PRJNA611818) | marine sediment metagenome | isolation source: surface marine sediment (0.6m) | place: French Polynesia: Moorea | collected 2018-08
AGGGCCTCCAACAGGGCATCCGGCTCATTCTCCATCAGCGCTTCAATGTTTTCCCCGGCCATATTGCGACGGATGCTCTGCCAGGGATCAAATACCGTATCAATAAAGTAGGCCTTGTCCCTTAATTCTGAACTGATATGTTCCAGCGCCTTGAACTGTTCCTGCCAGTCGGTTTGGTCCACATCAAAATGGGAGATGCGTTTTAAATCCGCTTTGGTCTTTACTGCATCCAGACCCCGGGGAGGCGGATAAAAATAATCGTTCATGACCTTTAAAAAATCAAAATCGTAATAATTGAAAAACTCCAGGCTAATCCTGGCGAATTGCTCTCCACCGGCATGGTGTATGCCGAAATGATACCAGAGTGAAAGGGGCGGCCTGTCCACCTCTTCACCGTTTAACACCCCATCGACGCGTTCAATTTTGTTCATTGCTCACTCCTCTTTCATAATCAATTGGTTGTACACTAAGCCTCAACAATGATGTACTTATTCGTAGTTAAGCCACCCCCAAATAGGCTTTCTGCATCAGCGGATTGCTCAGCAGATTTTGAGCGGTATCGTTCAGAACGATTTCGCCGGTCTGAAGGACATATCCTCGTTTGGCAATAGAGAGAGCCATGTTGGCGTTTTGCTCCACAAGAAGTATCGACACCCCCTGCTTTTGATTGATCCGCTGAATGATGCTGAAAATCCTGTCGACAAACAGCGGTGACAGGCCCATGGACGGCTCGTCCATGATCAACAGCTTCGGCCGGGCCATTAATGCCCTGGCCATGGCGACCATCTGCTGCTCTCCACCGCTGAGGGTCGATGCCGTTTGCTTGCAGCGAGCCTTGACCACCGGGAAAAGATCATACATAACCTCGATGTCTTCGAGAATTTTTTTTTTATCGGTCCGGGTATAAGCACCCATCAGCAAATTCTCATAGACCGTCAGATAAGGAAACAGGCGTCGTGCCTCCAGCACCGGAGAAATTCCCGCTCGCACGATTGCAGAAGGCGGCAGTTTATCAATGCGTTTCCCTCTAAATTCGATGGTACCTTGGCGAGATTTAACCAGTCCCAGGATTGTCTTCATGGTTGTGGACTTTCCGCAGGCATTGCCACCGAGCAACGAGACGATCTCGCCTTCCTCAACCCTCAGCGAAACATTGCGTAACGCCTGTATGGGGCCGTAAAACGTATCGATATTACTTAGTTTGAGCACGTTGACGGCCTCCCATGTAAGCTTCAATCACATTGGTGTCATCGGCAATTTCATCCGGCGTCCCTTCGGCAATCTTTTCACCATGATCGAGCACAACTATCCGATCGGACACCGTCATCACCACTTTCATTTTATGTTCGATAACCAGCACCGTATGTCCCCGCTTTCTGATCGAACGGATCAGATCGACGATGCCTTGGGTTTCGTGTGGATTCATCCCGGCAGTAGGCTCATCTAACAGAATTAACCGGGGGCCGGACACAAGCGCGCGGGCGATCTCAAGACGTCTGCGGTTGGCGTATGAAAGCATATCGGCAGACTGGTCCAAACGGGGAAGCAGCCGTTCGCCGAACAAGGACAGCACTTCATGACACTTTTCCCTGGACGTATTCTCTTCCTTGGCTACCCGTGGTGGACGCAGCAGTGCACTGAAAATTCCGGTTCGACCGGTGTAATCGTTTCCCACCATGACATTATCCATCACGGTCATACGATTAAACAGACGGATGTGCTGGAAGGTACGCGCAATTCCCTGCCGTGCCACTTCATGGGGCGGCAGGCCGATCAATTGCGTGCCCAAAAATTTGATTGAACCGGATGTCGGGGGCATCGTTCCCGTGATACAGTTAAAGAGCGTTGTTTTGCCGGCGCCGTTGGGACCGATAAGGCTGATGATGTCCCCGTCATTTATCTGCATGGAGACATTGCTGAGCGCCTCGAGCCCACCGAAATCCTTGGTTATGTTTGTAATTTCCAATAAAGTCATATTTATTCAATCGGTAAAAACTTGTCACCCCGGGTATAGACCTTTTTTTTTGGTTCGTCGAACCAGGGCAGCCTCAAACTGTAATCCCTGCCACCCAGCAATCCCTGTCTGCGCACCAGCATCATTGTGATCAAGACACCGCCATAGACCAGCATGCGGTATTCTTGCAGAAAGCGAAATATCTCCGGTATGATTATCAACACAGCAGCCCCCACCACCGGTCCAATGAGATTCCCCTGGCCACCGAAAGCCAGCATGGCAAGAAGAATAAATGACTCGTAAATATAAAAGCTGTCCGGACTGATATACTTGACAAAGTGCGCATAGAAGCTGCCGGCGATGCCGGCATAAAATGCGGCCAGTACAAATGCCTGTATTTTGTATCGGGTGGTATGAACTCCCATGGCTTCGGCGGCCAGTTCATTTTCACGAATACTCACCAGGGCACGGCCGAACCGGCAGGTCATCAAACGATGCATGCTGACGACCGTCAGCAGGACCAGGAAAAGGACAAGGTAATAGTACTGAATGCGCGTTTCAATTTCATAGCCGAAAATGTTCGGCGGCGGGATATCCATGATTCCCAGAGGGCCGTTGGTAAAGCTCATCCAGTTTTGCAGGATCAGAAAAAATATCATGTTAAAGCCCAGAGTTGCCAGGGTCATGTAAATCCCTGAAAGACGCAGGGTGGGTTTGGCAATCAAGTAGCCTATGGTGCCGGCCACAGCTCCGGCGCCCAACATGGCCAGGGGAAAGGGCAACCCTAGCGACATTACCAATTTTGCGGAAGCATACGCACCGACACCATAGAATGCGGCATGGCCGATGGAAAGCAGGCCCACATACCCGTTTAACAGGTTCAAGCTTAGGGTCAGGATCGTGTAGATCCCGATGAAGATCATGACCTGAATATGGTAGAGATTGGTGACAACAGCAGGAACGATCGCCAATAGGGCAACAATAACAAGAAAGGGTGAGTTTGCCAGTATGGAGCGCAGGGTTGGCGACATCAATCCCCCCGCGCCTGGATAAGCTCTTTGCCGCCAAACAACCCGCCGGGTCGAAATAGCAGGATGAGAATCATAAATAGGAACGAAAAAATGTGGCGAAAACTGGAAGCGCCGAATTCCACCGAAAAGGTTTCCACCAGGCCGATGAGCAATCCGGCGATCACGGCTCCCGGCAAACTGGTAAGTCCGCCGACAACACTGGCACTAAAGGCCTTCAAACCGTATAATCCCCCCATGGTGGGATAGAACATATTGTAGTAGACCCCGATTAGGACGCCGGCAACACCGCCCAGCATAGAGCCTATGGCAAAAGCCACCATGAAGATCCAGTTAACCCCGACACCCATGGCATATGCCGCTTCATAATCCTGGGCGGTTGCCCGAATCACCATCCCAAGCTTGGTTTTATTGATGAGAAAATAAAGCAGCACCATCAGTAGCACGGTGACGCCTAGCACGGCCATTTGCAAATATGAGATAAACACCCCTCCGACTTCTATTTCACCATAATCCATCTTGTCCAGCAGTGAATACGGTAAGCCCTGTGTTTCAGGACCCCAGATCAATTGGGCCAGATTAACCAGTACGATGGAGATACCGATGGTGACCAGCAACGAGGTGGCGTGGGGGGCATCGCGCAAAAAGTGAAAGGCCAGAATTTCGATAATGATTCCCAGAAGAGCGGTGGCAATCAAAGCAGCCGTCAGGCCCAGCAAAAAGCTGGGATAGAGCAATCTGATCATTTCAAAGCCCATATAGGCTCCGACCATATAAACCTCCCCATGCGCAAAGGTTACCATACGCAGGGTCCCGAAAATCATGGTAAACCCTAACGCCAGTAGTGCATAGACACTGCCTTGGGTGATACCGTTGATAAACTGCTCAAAAAAAATTTGGAAATCCATAACCGTTCACGGGTTCAGAGGTTCAGGGTTTAAAGGATAATGATTAACGGAAAAAAGGAACCCTATTCCATAGGGCAGGCCTTCAAGCAAGGTTGATTAAAAAATTGTAACCCTAAACGGTGAACCCTAAAGCGCCTACCTTTATCTTTTCTTATTCAGTCACACCATGGCTTTGCTGGACATTCGATTCTCATTAGTCCCCCAGCCTAAAAATAACTTTAGGCCCATGTGGCCCGGGCTCTAAGGTTGATACAACACCCACTTGCCGTCTTTAATGGTGATCTTGACCAGCTCTTTTTCCGGGTCGTGACTGTTGGCATAGGATATGGTTCCGGTTGCACCCTGAAACCCCTGCAGGGAAACCAGCGCATCCTTGACCTTGGAGCGATCATCGACCCCGGCTTTTTGTAGCGCCGCCACCATCAGATTGGCGGCATCATAGGCCAAGGCTGCGAATTGATTCGGTAAAACTCCGTAGAGAGCCTGGTATTCACGGGTAAACTCCTGGGCCGCAGGTCGCGGGTCCGCGCTAAAGTAGTTCGCGGGGATCAGGATGCCTTCCACGGCATCGCCGCCCAATTCAATGGTTTTTTGGGAGAACAGGGAGCTGTTTGCCAGCACTACCGGATTAAACCGAATACGCTTGGCCTGATTGAGGATGGCGGCAGCATCTGCATAAAAGGTAGGTAAATAAATCAATTCCGGTTTCAGGCGTTTGAGCTTGGATAAAATGGCGCTAAAGTCTTTCTCACCGGGTGTGAACGCTTCTTCGGCTAAAATCTCGGCGCCCAGTTTCCTTGCTTCCTGGGTGAAGTATTTGTTGGCATCGACGCCCCAGTCATTGTTGATGTAAATGGTGGCAATTTTTTTCTTGCCCAGCTCCTGGACCGCCCAGCGGGCATTGTAGGGGCCTTCATAACCCTGGGTGGCGACGACCCGGAACATGTTTTTGCCCTTTTTGGTAAAACCCATATGCGAAGCTGTGGGGGACAACTGGGTCATATCCGCCCTTTCATAAATAGGTGCTGCCGCCATGCTACTAGAGCTGCTGAAATCACCAATCTCGGCAATGATCTCTGGATCTGCAACAAATTTTTCGGCAATCAAAACCGATTCCTTAGGATCGCCCCGGCTGTCGGCAATCTCAAGTATGACCTTTTTCCCGTGGATGCCACCCATGCGGTTGATCCGATCGATTACCATGGTAACCGCACGCTTAAAATCGTTGCCGTATTCGGCCCAGTCACCAGTCAAGGGTGCCGAAAGCCCGATTTTAACCGTATCCTGTGTTGCGACAGCCGGCGAAATATTTAATATGCTTCCCCATATGATGCTGAGAAAAAAAACTGCGGTGTAGAATGTGTAAAATGACTTTTTCATTGTAACTGTCTCCTTTCTGCGAGTCTAATGGTTAGGGGTTGGTAAGAAACACGAATTAAATAATTCAGTGGTAATGTCAAGGTCTTTTTAAATCAGGGCGATTTTTCGATCTTTGATAGGATTTCACGGGCCGGCAGGACGCGACATTTTTACCAATTCCATTGCAAAATATAATGTTTTGATGTAAATCATATCGGAAGGTTACGACAAGTAACCGCGATGCTTTAAGGAATTACAGCACAACTCAATATCAGGCGATATAATACAATGGAGGATGTCGATCGAAATAAGATTACCCTGATTTTTCTGGGTATATTGGTGGTAGTGGCCGTTGGTGTCGTCTTGAAATATGCGGCCTCGGTTATATTGCCGCTGATAATTGCCTGGCTGCTATCATATCTTATCGGCCCGGCTGTTAATTACATGACCCAAAGGAAGGTCCCCACAACGCTGGCGGTTGTCATTATTTTGATCATTTTGCTGGGCATCCTTTATCTGTCCGGCACTTTTTTATACGCCCGTATCTCCGCCTTTGCGACCGCATATCCTTGGTATTACGAACGTATGAGACAGATAATCGAAACCGTCACGAGTCAGTTGGATCTGGGTTTCGATCCACTTGCCGGGATCAACTGGGGACAGAGTGTCGGCCGCTTTTTGATGACCCTGTCAGGGTCTGTGTTCGCGTTTGTGTCAGAGCTGGTGTTGGTGGTTGTATTTCTATTTTTTATCCTGCTTGGCAAACCTTTTTTCAAATACAAAATTCTGAAATCATTTTCTCAAGAAAAAGCCAATCAACTCAGTGAAATCACTTTTTCCATCACTGCCCAAATCCGGCGCTATTTATCTCTTCAGTTCCTGATCAGCTTCGTTACCGGTGTTCTGGTATGGCTAACCCTTGAATTGGTTGGCGTGGACTTTGCGATCACCTGGGGTGCCGTGGCATTTTTTTTAAATTTTATACCCACCGTTGGATCCATTGCCTCGTCAATTCCGCCGATTCTACTGGCCCTGGTGCAATTTTACCCCAGTTTCTGGCCCGGTATCATCACCCTGATTGCACTCTTAACCATTCAGCTGAGCATCGGAAACGGCATCGCACCGAAAGTATTGGGGGATCAGTTGAATCTCAGCCCGGTGGTTATTCTGCTGTCGCTGCTGTTCTGGGGTTGGCTTTGGGGGGTTGTCGGCGCGCTGCTTTCAGTTCCGGTCACAGCCGCTCTCAAAATTGTGTGTGAGAATATAGAATCACTGCACCCTATCAGCGTGATGATGGGGTCCGGAAAGAGTTACCGACGTGAATTTTTAAAATTAGAAAAAGCGCTACCTGAGATGGACAATCCAGACAATCCATCTTCGAAAAAGAAATCGTTTAACTGACAAATTTCAATCGGATTAAATCGCTTCGAATTTATTATTATCCTACTCCCAGCCAGCCTTTTCCTTCAACGATTTTAAGGTCCTTATGAGGCAAGTTTTCAAGGTGGCGTTGACTCCTTTGCCGATGACTGCGCTGGCCTCAAACGATGGGGCCTTCAGTTGTCGGTTGTAAGTTTTTTCCATTTCTTCGATGGACAACAACGGCAGACCCTCCTTGTGAAGATCTCTTTTATTGTACTGTAAGACCAGCGGAATTTGCATAATGTTTAGACCATAGCTCTTTAGATTTTCTGCCAGATTCTTCAGGGAAACAATATTTTTTTCGTGACGAATCTTGAGGGAATCGGCCACAAAGACCACCCCGTCAACGCCCTTTAAAACTAATTTGCGAGTGGAATTGTATTTCACTTGCCCGGGAACCGTATACAGCTGTACGCGCACATCAAGCCCTTTTATTCTGCCGGCATCCATGGGCACAAAATCAAAGAAAATCGTCATATCACCTTTGGTCTTGATCGAAACCATTTCATTGGTCATTAATTTTCTGCTATTTTTAAAAACATACTCCAGGTTGGTTGTCTTGCCGCACCGGCCCGGACCATAATATACGATCTTGCACTCAACTTCCTTTTTCTTCATATTAATTATCGCCATAATGGATAATTCCCAGATAAATCTATTGTAATTTATTATAGTTAAGTGATTATAGAAAGCTGTTGTTAATGTGCCAAGGCGCGAGGCGATGGCACCATATAGAATATGGATTCCCTAAATTTATTCTGATCATTTGGGCAAATTTTCATTTAATTTATTATCGGCAATATATCCTGTTTCATTAATGGTTGCGTTGCATTTGTCCCCGATGATACCCGAAATTTCCCTTCTTTCAGATTGCCTGGATTTCACTGGGGTCCAGATTATCTAAATTATGTACTTAAAAGATATTTTGTTTTCAAAAAAAAGATCGCTAGCAAGGTGTGGTTGGGCATGAGAGAAAAAAAGGCCGACGACATTTCATGATGTCGTCGGCCTTCTATTTTCAATCCTTAATTTATCGCTTCCAGCAACTTCGGGTTAAGTTTGATATTCGCAGCTCCTGGAAGCCGGTGTATCTGTTTCAACGGCTTCCTTATCCCCGATCTCCAGCGATTTATCCAAAATATGAATTGCTTCGTCGATCTGTTCTTCGGTAATGATCAATGGCGGGGAGATCATCAAGGTATCATACCAGGGAGACATATAAAGGCCGTTTTTCATGGCATCGCCAGATATCTTGCCCGTCATGAGAGCCTTACCGCTGAACTTATCTTCTTTGGTGTCAAAGGGTTCCTTGGTCTTGCGGTTTTTGACGATCTCGAGGGCCCAGAAGTGCCCGATCCCTCTGACATCGCCGACGCAAATGTGCTTGTCCGCCAATTCATAAAGTCTTTTTTTCATATGCTCGCTGGCTTTTTGCGGTAAGCCGGAATCAAATAACCTGAGATGTTCAGAAATTGCCGCTGGAATGGCCGAGGCCGCCAGGGCATGATAGGCAAACGTATGACCATGGCAAAAAACCTCTTCCTCGAAGAAGTTCGCCACCGCTTCCGTTGAGGCGGTGATGGCCACCGGTGTATAGGCCGCGCTGGCCCCCTTGGCAGTTGTCAGAATGTCGGGCATCACATCCCAGTGCTGAATGGCAAAGGTTTTTCCGGTGCGGAACCAGCCGGACATGACTTCATCACAGACGAGCAGAACACCGTGTTCATCGCAAATTTGACGTATGATCGGATAATATTCCGGCGGTGGTATCATTCTGCCATTGGTTCCCACAATCGGTTCCACTATGATGGCGGCCACATTCCCCTCTTCTTTAATCATATAGTCCAAGTACCGGGCGCACTGTACATTGCACTCCGGATAGTCTAGTCCAAACGGGCAGCGATAACAGTAGTTGTCGGGAGCAAAAATAACCCCATCCACGACGGTGCGAGCGAGCTCCGCATACCAGCGGCGGGGGTCCCCTGTAAAGGATTGCCCAACGGCCGTGGCGCCATGATAGGAGTGGTAGCGGGAAATCACCTTGTAAGCCGGAAACTTTGATTGTCGCAACATTTTCATGGCCGCTTCATTGGCCGCCGTCCCGCTGGTGGAGAAAAAGAATTTACCGAGTTCATCCGGAAATACCGATCGAAGGGTTTCGACTGCCTCCAGTATGATTTCCGTGACAAAAGCGGGCGCAACGTAAGGCAGCTTTTCAGCTTGTTTAACAATGGCGTCAATGACCGCTTTATTTTTGTGGCCGAGATTGGAACACATCAGCTGCGATGAAAAATCAATATAGCGCTTTCCAGTATCATCATAAAAATAGATCCCCTCCGCGTCGGTGATAAGCAGCGGTGTTGACCACGCTTTCTGGGGGCTCCAGGTCCCATAGGTATGCGCCGTCATTTCTTTGATTCTTTCTGTCATATCGCTCATTTTGCTCGCTCCTTAAATAAATTGTTCTATTTGTAGATAACGACCGGGTTGGTGGCAAAGTTCCTGAATAATCCCTCGAAATTTTATTCTGATTTTGGTCCAAACAATCGCATATGCTTTCAAGTGTTCCGGTGAAAGTCAAGTAAAAATTCGTGGTCAAAAACCTTTTCGACACACGTTCTCTTTGCGTCCCGTTATTTCCTGACTTAATCCCGGCGGGGGGAAGGTACTACGGAAAAATTGCAGAAAAAGCATTTACGGCCAGTTCCACAGCCATAAAAATCAATAGAAGGCCAGCTAAAATATCCAAATGCGATTGATAACGGCGCGCAAGACCCGATGCACCGGTTCCCAACAACAACAGTCCCGGAACTGTTCCCAGAGCAAATGCAAACACCATTGCGGCGCCATTGATTGGGCTTCCGGATGGCAGTGCGCGGCTAAAGGCAGCAAATGAGAGTCCGCATGGCAAAAAGCCCATCATCATACCCAGTAAAAGCATCTCTATCTGTCTCTTATTTAAGAAAGCGGATTTAAGAAGTTTGCGGTATCCGGGAATTTTATCCGGCGACGCCATGGCCATCCATCCCGGTTCACGGATTATACCCAGCCGGGCCAGACCGAAAACCAGGAGGAATAATGCTGCCACGATGGAAACGCTCATCTGAATTCGAGCAATCCAAACCGGGTAATTCCCACTGGTTGCTCCAGCGATTTCTGCAAGACCTGCCCCGATGCCACCCATTACACACCCAATGATCACATAGGTAAGGATTCGTCCCAGATGATAAAACAAATGGGAGCCAAATTTAGCGCTACGGGCAGGAAAGGCAATCACCAACGGACCGCACATGCCGATACAGTGCCCGGTCCCAAAAATTCCGAGCATAAACATTGAAAAATATGTCAGATCGTTCATGATCTCAGATTGCTTTCACCTGACAGCTTGAAAAACCTTAGACTTCTACATGGATAGCACCTTCCTTTCGAATTGGAAAGTTTGTAATCGTTCTACCGCGAAGGCGCATCATTACTAAGATGCTTAGATAATTCAAAATTCTTTAACAAAAAGGAATTCTGTATATTAAAAATTGATAAAACATAGCGATTCCACAAATCCAAAATCCGAAATCTAAAATCCCAAATTGTGAGCAAAAACACCATAGGATAAAGACAAGTTGATATTGTGTGAGCGGATTCAGCGTTTTTTCACTCTGATAGTTCCGGCTTCAACAGAATAGGGTTTGACATGACCATAAGATTCCTTTACAAATCTGGCCGTGAGTAAATCCATCTGTGTTGCGCGGTTTATTACAAGAATTGATAGATAGGAGAAAGCACCATGCATTTGCAAAATGATAGAAAAA
>JAAUYD010058512.1_pt1 | contig 10476 bp, 10 predicted proteins | sample 7278101 | NCBI WGS metagenome assembly JAAUYD01 (sample SAMN14350128, study PRJNA611818) | marine sediment metagenome | isolation source: surface marine sediment (0.6m) | place: French Polynesia: Moorea | collected 2018-08
CCTTTTGTTAGCTCGCTTCTGAAGCGAGTTCCCTGTCCAGTAACCGTAGTACCAGTGCTCTTTATTGTTCCCGTGCCTTGGGGAGGATGGTAAATCGAGAAAGGATAGGGATTTTTTGATAGTGGAGGGTCAAAGGCAGGATTAACCGTCAGTTCTTCTTTTTCGCTGTTAATTGCCGCGACCAATCTGATTTGACCGCCAGCACTAATGAGATCTCCTTTTGTTAGCTCGGTTTGGAAGCTCGTTCCCTCTCCAATAACCTTAGTACCATCGCTCTTTATTGTTCCCGTGCCTTGGGGAGGTTGTTTTTTGTATAAAACTAGAGAACGAACAACAGTATTTTCTAGAGAACCATTATTTCCTGAAATAGTGTTGACTTGTTTCCAGTTTTTACCACCATCCTCAGACCTATAAACCCCATTATCCGTGCCAACAAAAATATAGACAGTTCTATTTTTTTCGTAAGTTAGAAACGATCGGACAACAGTATTGGATATGCTAGTATTAACTGCTATGAACTTAGGATTCTCTGGAGCCGTATTTTCATTTTCTGTATCGCGTTCGACCCCGATCGTGCCAGTTGCGATTTCCGTCCAGCTATTGCCGTTATCTTTAGAACGAAATGCACCCCCACCAGCAGTTCCGTTGTTGGAACCTCCGGCAAAAAGATGTCCTTTGTCGTTAACGTAAAGGCTTTGAATATTGAAGTTGGTTAAACCATCGTTAATTGACACCCAGCGATCGCTACCTGCAATGAGACGAAAAACTCCTTGACTGGGAATAGCCACAAATAGATCGCCGCTTTGATTAATTACTAGAGCGCTAATATCTAAATTGGGCAGTTCTTTACCAACTAAATTTGACTGCCAATTATTATTATTATTCTGACTGACAATCCGAATAACACCACCCTCAATTTCCCCTCCATAAATTTCGATTTCACTGCGTTTAATTTCTGGGGATAATGTGTCCCATTCAGGTGCGTTGCTACCGAATAAGGAGGCTTGTTCTCGAAAAGCGAACAGTTGGGGTTGGCGCAGGGGAGTATCTAGAAGAGGAGTATCCAGAGGCGCGGCGAGAGGGGGAGCTTTCAATTTAACTAAGGTATAGTTTTCTTCAGAGTTAGTCTCGACGCTGGTAAGGTTGAGCAGATAGATGCGATCGGGATTTTCCTCATCCAGCAAAAGGAGGGAATCTCCTGCTTCAAGTTGGGTATCGATGCCGCTTAAGTAGAATTGGATAGTTTGGAGAGTAATTTTTTGGGGACGGGTTAGCCTGGGTTTGATGGCGTTCCATTGAACGTAGGCGGTAAAATCCTCGATCGTTTCAAAATTTTGGGGCAATTCCTCCCCTTCGGGAACGCTCATTACCTGGGTACCTTTAGGTATATTTGCCACGGTGGGCGAGTCGGGAGCCTCTTCTACGGTAAAGGTTAAATAGGTGCTGGCGGCTACCCCAGGATTGAGTTCGTAACCGATCGCCCTCGCTAACTCCAAAAGCGATCGTCTTTCTGTAGCGGTACGCAAATAGCCTTCATTAGCAATGCGCTCTTGATAAAAAGTTAGCACGTCTGCTACTATCGCCCAGGCATCAATGAGTGCTATCGCCGCGTCGTCTGTCGAGCGAGTGGTTAATCTTGCTAGAGGGACTTTCCCGGAAGCATCTGGTTGGGGCAAAAGCTCGAGCAGCCTGTGGAAAAAAGCATTATAGTCGCTAATGCGATAGGCTATTTGGGATAAACCAGGTCGGTTTGTTGGCGTTTTGGGGGTTCGATCGCGATCGTTCATAGTCCACCCTCCAAATTAAACTCGATCGTGCCGTTTTCTGGCAGATTGGGGTTATTATCCAAACGAGCTATTTCTAGACGCTCGAACTCGATTTGTCCGGTTTCTAGTGCTGTAGTCGATGGTGCGTCCAAACGCTGAAAACGGGTAACTTTGACTGACTCTACTCCTGCTACTTCCATAGCACTCGATACGATTTCACTCAGGTAAATAGACTGACCGAAGCTCAAGCGATCGGGATGAAAGAAACCTAACTGTTCGTCTGCTAAAATCTGATTGCTAAAAGTCTCTAATAAGGCTTGTTTGACTGAAGCTCTGAAATAGTCGGGTTTGACTGTTACAGTCATGGCAATATTGAGAGATACAAAGCGAGGTCCTTCTATTTCGAGATCGTGTCCTGCGAGTCGGAACTCTTCTAGAAATGCCAGTAAACCTCGTTCAAATTCTTCATCTACCGCCAGTCCTCCCTGACGATCGACGGTGATAAAAATGGTGTGCCAACTGCCCGTCCAGCGACGGGTTGCTAGAGCTTTTTGCACCCCTGGATATCTTTGGGCAACTGTGGCATAATCTTGTTCGGTAACGGCACGCCTTTGCTCTCGGAATGCTTGAGGAGCGTACAAACGCACTTGTTCGATCGGTTCTGGATCTGTTCCACCCTCCGCAGGCAGGGGATTGCGAACTTTTTCGATCCCATCTCGTGCGGCTTGGAGATCGCTTGCTTTTTTTAAGTTCTCTGGCAAGATAAAAATATTAGCGATCGCCTTTGCTCCTACATTGCCTTGGCTGCCATTGCCAATCCGGTAAATAGCTTCGAGGAGATCGGTTGTTTGGGGTTGTTTGCCTAAAACGCCGTCGCCAAAGCGGAGGTAAGCGCGTCCGTCATCTTCAGTTTCCACGATAAATTCGCGGGCAAAGCGATCGCTATTGAGTAAATCTTGTTGGGGATGCCATTTGGGAAGGGATTCTAGCTTAGCGTCCGAAGAGTCCTTTTCTACAAGGATAATAGCAGGACGCACGTCTCGTAATTTCCATACCATTGCTTGTTTGGCTGGCGCTTGAGGATCGAATAATACCCATTGACCGCGCTCGGACAAATAAACGCGACCTTGTTGAGTGAGGGGTTCTTCTTGCAACCGAGGTCGTAGTTGCTGTTCCCAACCGAGATTTTCCCATAGCCGTTCCGGTTCTGATCTAGTGCGTCCGGCATCTACTAAGACAACGTTGCCTCGTGCTATGCTAATGTCTTCGATTAGCTTTCCTTGACTGTTGCGATTAGAGATTTGCAAATCGAAGGGCAACGCATCTTCTGAAAACCACTCTACTTCCACCACCTTAGTCTTAAAAAGGATGTCTTCGCTGACTGTAACTTTAGTGAGACGGACTACATGAGTTTCCTTTGACTCTGGCTCTTTTTCCTTTCCAGTTTTACTATCTTTTTTGACCTCGAAAATTAATACGCTCCCTTCTTTAAGGCGTTTTTTCAATCTTCCCTGCTTATCTGCTAATGTCGCTTTAGTAGAACCCTTGGGCAAATAACATTGCTCGTCTCCCCAGGTATGAAAACTAATTTCATTTAAGGATTTATAGAGGGTAAATTCGTGGAGAGCTTCAAAAACTTGCGCTCCTGAATTTAGGGCAATTTGAAATTCTTCATCTTTTGATAATACGCCAGAGGGTAAATTGGTTTGGGTTAAAAATCTTACTCCGGGACGGTTTTGTTCCAGTGAAGGCTCCAGGAAGCTAATACCTTTTTCTTCTCTATCTCTTCCTTCTCGGGTGGGATTTTGGTTTTTCCTTAATATTTTCTCGAAATCTTCTTTTAATTCAATTACGATCCAAGCACGAGCGTTACAGCCTTCGTGCATGAAATAGTCTAACAGGCGACTGTGGCGGCGTATGGAAATCCGTTGGCGTGCAGTTCCTAAATAAGCTTCTGTTGCTACTGCATCTTGGTAATAACTGAGGCGATCAGCGGCATAAGCTAATATCTCTACCAGCATAATGCCTAGATCGGCTGGGTTGCGTTCTCGCCACTGGGGTATGGTAACGGCAAGCCGATCGAGCATCAGAGTGCGGAAGCTATTATAATCCTTAGCTAAGTAGTCGATCGGTGGTGGAGGCGGTTGTTTTGAGCGTAGGGGTTTTGGCGGCTGACAGTCAAATTCGCTAGCATCTTCGGCTCGGAAGGAGAAATCAATTCGAGACAGTTGAGGATCGAACCCTGGTGGCGGTATTAAAGATGAAGTGTTTCCTACTAAGCGGAGGGTGTAAGTAGAAAAGCCTCCTACTCGCTCCACTCTAACTATGAGAATGTTGGCAAAAGAATTTACCGACTCAATTTCTAGTTCCTCTAAGGTATTTGCTTGGGAGATAATTAGATTTTGTTTTTTCAGTTTTTGCAGAGGCTCTGTTGGTAGCTCGTGGATAAAATGTACCAATATGGTCTGGCGATCGGAGCCAATTTCAAGATAGTCAATCCCGTTTAAGTCCCGAGCTTTTTTAGCTTCTGCTCGTCGCCGCTCGTTTTGGCATCGGTACTGAGTGTTCATTATCAAACTTCACGGATAAATGCTGCTACCTGTCGTTCTTGATTGCGTCGAACAATGTATTGAATAGTTACTTCTAAGCGAGATTCAACGCTTTGCACGTCTATTGCTTCTACCTGAATCAAGTCCCCCAACCATTGCTCTAGTGCTCCTTGGACTAAAAATTGGGTTGTAGTTGCTAATTCGCCACTATTGGGTGCGAACAAAAGTTGTTGCAAACCACTGCCAAAGTCGGGACGATTGACTCTTTCTCCAGATTCGGTAAATAGTAACTGCTCTATTAATTGACGGATGTGAGTATCGTTATCTTTTGTTCGTGCTACTCTCCCGCTACCGTCAATGCGGAAAGGATAATTAATCTCCACGCTCAAATCCCCCTAACCCGAGTTTGAGTAACCAGTACTGTTAGCGGCGTTCCCGTAGGAATGCATAGTGCCTTACTATCTAGTAGTAGAACAGGCATTCCCATTACCTTCACTCGCAAGGAGCCTGTAATCCAGTTGCCGATTACGCACGGACCTACGTTGGCTGGTGGTGGTGGATTGACACAACCAGCGATCGTATAAGGTGGCCCCTGGGTGGTCACAGGCATTCCCATCACCTTAACCCGAGGATTGGGTACTGTTGCTTTTGCCTGTCCTCCATGGGCGCAGATAACTGTGGAACCGACATTAAGTAAAAAACCTGGCATCAAATTACCTCTTAATTTTCCTTGTCAAAAACTTTTGAATATTCTTGTAAATATTCTAGTTTTTTTAGATTACTTGTAAGGCTCCGTTATTGATATTTACACCTCCTGGCGAGAGTTTAATGTTACCGATCGGATTGTTAAGCTCGATTCCAGAAGCAGCGATTTTAACTTTTGCTGGAGGGCTACCAAGTTCAATTCCAGATGAAGTTAATTTAGCTGTTGCTGGATTATTTTTCATCTCAATACCCGACGAAGTATTAAGGGTAACAGTTGCTGGACTGCTCTTAAGTTCGATACTTTTATTAGTCATTTTTATCTCTATATTGCTTTCTTTTTGCTGGATACTGTCTTTAGCAATAGTTATTGTAGAATTATTACCATTTTGAATCTCAATTGTTTCTGCCATTAACTTGATGGTAGTTTGGCTGTTATTATTTATTTCAATTCCTTCTGAATTAAATACCATTTTTAGGTTTTTTTCTACAACAGGTTTTTCTACTTCAAGTGTTAAGTTTTTGTTATTGTCTAAATTACTAAAGGTTAGGGTAATTCCATCAGTTTTAAATACCTGAACCTTGCCAGGTTCTTTGACCTGTGCTTTTTGAGGTAATTCGTTTTTTCCCCAAAAACATCCACTCCAGATGGGAAAATCTGGATTGCCACCTTCAAATTCAACCCAAACATTAGCGCCTATTGGAGGAATGGCAAAAAAACCCACATTTTCGCCAGCATAAGGAGTAGAGGGCAATGCCCACAAATTCCTCATGTTTTCAGAGATGGCAGGAACTTGAACCTGAATTCGACCCAACTTGCAAGAATCTTGATTATTGGTTACTGTGCCGCGATATTTGCCAAATATTTTTTTTTGGTTATCTTGTTTCATTTCATCACTGTTTAAATGGTGCTTCCGAGTCCTTCGCGGGTAATAGTAAAGTCTTGTTTGTAACTTCCCTGCTTCAGTTTGTGAGTTACATTTTTGACATAATAAAGTCCGTCATAGGTTGTACCAACACCCCGCAAAGTTACTAACCTTCGTAATACCAGTGGAGTGCCGTAGCGGACTATATCTATTTCGCCAGTAATAGTTACTACATCATCTACAGAACTATCTACTATACCTTGGGCATAGGCATTAGCTTCAGCGGTATTAACACCCGTTTGAGAAAATTGTTTGCTTCTGCGAGCAGATTGACTGGTTAGTGCGGGTTTGCTAGCTAGACGACGGCGATCGCTCCTCAATTTGCTAACTTGTTGGATTTTGTTAGTTTTGCGATCCTGAACTTTCCCCTTGAGGACAGTTGCAGATAAACCGTTGTTCTGCAAGTTAATTGACTCGACGTTAGTGAACGAACTCATATTTACTGTCAAGGGATTTTGAGGTTGAGCCTTTTGCTTTGGCGGTCCCCAATAAGCCGTGCTAGTGCCTGAAACTGGTCCAGGAGTAACGTGAAAAACGAAGCCGTAGCGTTCTCCTATCTTTTGAAGATATTTAAAATCCGTCATATTACTTTGTAACGGAATCCAATTATTGCGAGTGGGTCTGTCTTTTAGAGGAGGGTCAATCACCTCTGGCTTCACTCCGTACTTGGCATACTTAGCAAGTATCACTCGGGCAATAGTGGCTTCATCTTGGGCTACGTAGCTTTGTGATTTTTCTTCTAAGTCCATCATTATGCTGATATCTTCGCCAGTAATGGTGAAAGTAGAATCTCCTGGTCGCAGGCTGGGGGAAAATTGTTGGTTGGTAATAACACCGTCCATTAACACCTGAGGTTTAGCCCCTACAGTTACGATTAAAATTACTCGATTAAAAACCTGTAACAGGGGATTTTTAATCATCCGATAGTCTTCTAAATCCTTATTTCCCGCTCGACCTGCCCGAAAAAGAATTTGAAAGCCAGAACTTCCATCGTCGCTTTGAGTTACTTCTACTGAGTCAATCTCTTCTACAAGGAATTTGGGAGCTGGGCTAGGAGAGCTTTTCCCAATTAGTACGGTTAGGTTAATTCCAGGCACGGGCATAATACCGATTTCTTTGATGTTTGCTACAGATGAGGGGAAGAGGGGAGAGAGGGAGACAAGGGAGACAAGGGAGAGGGGTATGCAGCCAGAATTTGGGAAAATGGTATAGTTTTTTTCTTATACCTGCGGTAGTGGAATGCGCAAAACCGTTCCTATCTCGGCGGTGAGGTTTTCTGGGTTCATAGCGTTATTAGCATCGCACACTTGCCAAAACTGTTCTGAATCTCCCAAGGTATTGAAGGTTATTAGGTCGAGACGATCGCCTTGTACTACGGTTACTTCTTGCAACAGAGGCAGATTTTGTCCTTGGGGTAAAAAGCGCCGACGTTTATAGGCTGTTGTGCGCCCGTCTTTAGTTTTGTATTCTGCCGTTTCTATATCGTAATAACGGCTAGTAAAATCGAAGACCATGATTTTTTCAGGAGAATAAACTCATCGATTTTGACTAGGTCGACTTGGATCGTAGTAGAATGGCCTGCCATATTCATTTAGACTAGAGGTGCTTCCTATAGCGGCCATATTTTCCTTGTTCGTGTGGTGAGTAAAAAATAATTCGGAGCCGAAACTCTTCCAGATTAGGTCGTTATAACTGAGAACTCGCAGATCGAGAGTTACCTTTGCTCGAATCGGATTAAGATTTACATCATAAGCTTCTTCGGCAATATTGAAATTGGCGATCCGAACTGGTAGTATTCTTCGAACTCCCCAAACTAGTAAGGTCATGGGAGCTTCTAAGGGGATTATCTCGATAGTCCCTCTATTTGCTGCCTCCATCCTCTTTTTTACCTGATTAGTTTTGGGATAAATTAGGGTTTCCAACGCTGCCAGTTGAGGATAGATACCCATTTCTACTGCAATTGTCTCTGCTTTTTCTAGTCGATCGGTAGCATCGAGTTCGATATCGAATTTAATCGTTTCTATCGGCGCATCCTCCAGACGCAAGGCTTCAGTGCGAGCGCTGTCTTCTCCGCCAGCAATCTGAGGTTGAAGGGTACGGCTTAAAGTTTCTGGGTTATATTGGAAGATGAGCGTATTTAGTACTTTCTTGGTAGATGGATTAACCCCCATAAGCGCTCCTTTGAGCAATTTGGGAGAAACTTGAAATTGGGGAGAAATTCGAAAGCTAGTCACAGCAATATAATGTCCTGTCGTTTTAGTTACTGCTTTGATTAAGTTCGACAAACTCCTGGGCCAAAATCAAGTATTTGCCGATGAATTTGCCGAATGTATTGTTTTTTAGTTAGTGTTTATTCTGAAATTTTTGATTTACAGACAATTTTAGTTGTCATCTGGTTCAAATATCTTTTTTTATAACACTTAAAACTGGCATTTTTCCAGTTATTTTCCTGATTTATACATATTTCGTCCAAAAAATTAAGAATATTTCATATTTTCTGGTCTTATTCGCTCCCATCTCTTCATCTTCGGTGAACATCGCTTTTTCACCGTCGCGATCGCCTTTCCACCGCCGCGATCACTTTTCTACCCGATACGATCCCAAAAGGAAGAAGGAAAAAATAAAAACTTTGTTACCTTAACAGCTCACTAATAACTCAACCTTCTGCCATCTGCCTTACAAGGCGGAAGCTTTGTTAAAAAAACTAAGAATAAAGGAGTGCTAAACTTTAGCAAGATTTAATTAGTTTCTTGACAAGTTTGTTGCACGATCGCGATTAAGTTAAGTATAGCCCAGACAGTTCCATGCTTACTAGAATATTTCAGTTAATCGTCCTTCCTCTAATTTTTGCTTTTATTTTCGGTTTCGCGGCTAATTTATTCTACAGTTTAGCTAATCCAAAATCACAGGATAAAACTGCTCCCAATCAACAACCAGATCGGAAGCCAGCGGCTTCTGAATCTACTTAATCTAACAATCCCCAATCATTTGTGAACAAAAGTTAACAAAAACTGGCAGTAATTTATTGACATCTACCACTTTTGAAAAAGCGGGATTCTAAACTAAGAAGACCCCCCCTAATATGCCGAAAAAATTATCCGCCTAGGGTGTTTACCAGATACTCAAAACTTGTTTTAGAGGTGTTAAAATCTGAAAAATAACTGGATTGGGGATATTTACCAATGATACTAGCTCGTTATCAACCAAGTGACTTGTACGTTCCGTCTGTGAAAGACGAGCGACAAGGAATTTCATATAGTTATACTCTGGGAAGAATTTTTATCCCTGTTGGACAAACAGTTTGGCTTCTTTTGTTACTACTATTATTAGTAGTTTCCTTGTTTGTTTGGCTCTTGATTGCTAGCTTTCGTAGTGGTTGGCGATTTTATGATTGGGCTGTTAACCCAGAACTAACCATTCAAACTCGCCCACTATATCTGGTATATGGACTGATCGTAATTTTAGTCTCTCCTTTAGCACTCTTGTTGAATTGGTTGCAAAAGAAGCTTCACAGATGGTGGGGTATTTCCTTCCCCCCCCAAGTAGACGTTCGCCAAATAATCCAAGCGCAATTGGGTATCGAATTAGATAATAAATTTCCCTTTTTGTGCGAACCTAAAACATCAACTTCTAATAACCAATCTGGGGTAGTGAGTCAGACAAGTGTGGAAAAGGTCAAATGAGCTGATAATTAACTGGTTCAGGTGATTTTTCCAACGCTCAAAGGCTTCCTCAAACTGGGCCAGGAAGTCGTTAAGCATTTCGTAAAACTACCAGTGGGGTCATGGAGGGTATTAATAATAAAATTAAACTCATTATGAGACAAAGTTATGGCTTTAAAATTTTTCTCTTTTACGAGAAAAACTGTTAGCTTGCTTGTTTTAATAAGTTTTGCTTATCACCCCAGGTAGGGGAGAACCATCTTTGTAGCCTGCACAATAGCGATCGATAAAAGGTACTGTGGCAGTGTCATCTCTGGCTAAATGTTTAATGACCTGTAACTCTACATCCATTGTTCTACCTAGTGTAGCCGCGATCGACCCTCTCAATTAATTCATTTTAATATTCGGAGAGTGACAGAAGAGGAATAGTATCTCAGCCTCTTTTTTGTAAATTGTAACAGCTATAATTTACTGAAGAAGTTTATTATACTTGTTACAATTCACATCATAAACGGAGACCCTCGACATCGAGTTTATTCTTTTACTTGTAACAGATATAATTATTTAAAATTTTTATACTATAGTTGTTACAAATAATAAAAATGAAGAAAAACTCCCAAAAACCCAAGGGTGGCAAAGGTAAAAGAGCTAACTATTCGACCACGATCGTGAGAATTCCCGTCCCCATCAAAAAACAGGTAGAAGAGTTGATTGAGAAATTCCACAGAGAAAATGAAGAATACATGAAACTTCCGCTAACGGGAAAGTGGTGGGAAATCTTGGGAGTCAAGAGAAATGCAACTGAAAGTGAGGTCAAACTGGCTTATAAGCGTTTGTCTCGTTTGTACCATCCGGATGTGAATTTGAGGCG
>JAAUYD010099077.1_pt1 | contig 10476 bp, 7 predicted proteins | sample 7278101 | NCBI WGS metagenome assembly JAAUYD01 (sample SAMN14350128, study PRJNA611818) | marine sediment metagenome | isolation source: surface marine sediment (0.6m) | place: French Polynesia: Moorea | collected 2018-08
CGCAACTCTGTTGGGTGCTGAAGAATTTGGTTTTTCTACCGCCCCCTTAGTTACCCTCGGCTGTATCATGATGCGCGTCTGCCACATGAACACCTGTCCCGCAGGAATTGCTACTCAAAACCCAGAGTTACGTAAAAACTTCATCGGTAATCCAGATTACACCGTCAACTTCATGAAGTTTATTGCTCAGGAAGTGCGGGAAATTATGGCAAGTTTGGGCTTCCGTACCCTTAATGAAATGGTGGGGCGTACCGATGTCTTAGAAGCCAAGAAAGCGGTAGATCATTGGAAAGCCAAAGGTATCGATCTCTCAAAAATCCTTTATCAGCCTAAAGTTGCGACCGAAGTAGGTCGCTATTGTCAGATTCCCCAAGATCATGGATTGGATAAATCCTTAGATCTGACTGTTTTACTCGATTTGTGTAAACCAGCGATTGAAAAAGGAGAAAAAGTCAAAGCTACCTTGCCAATTAAAAATACTAATCGGGTAGTGGGGACAATTTTAGGCAATGAAATCAGCAAACGCCACTGGAAAGGCTTACCAGAAGATACAGTACATCTCCATTTCCAAGGTAGTGCTGGACAGAGTTTTTCCGCATTTGTACCCAAGGGCGTAACTTTAGAATTAGAAGGGGATGCCAACGATTACTTGGGCAAAGGTTTGAGTGGTGGCAAAATAATTGTCTATCCTCCTAGCGGTTCTACTTTTGTCCCAGAAGAAAATATTATTATCGGCAATGTGGCATTTTATGGCGCAACTGCTGGTGAAGCTTATATTTATGGTGTAGCTGGAGAACGATTCTGTGTTCGTAACTCTGGTGTTAACGCCGTAGTTGAAGCAGTGGGCGATCATGGTTGCGAATATATGACTGGTGGTAAAGTTGTGATTCTAGGGTCAACTGGACGTAACTTTGCTGCGGGAATGAGTGGAGGAGTCGCCTATATTCTGGATGAAAAAGGTGACTTTGCGACCCGTTGTAACACTCAAATGGCAGACATTGAATCTTTGGATGAAGAAGATTTAAAAACTGTCTGCCAAATGATTCAGAAACACGCAGATTATACTAACAGTAAGAAAGCAACTAAAGTACTAGCTAACTGGGAAGAGTTTGCACCCAAATTTGTCAAAGTAATGCCCAGAGACTACAAGCGTGTGTTGCAAGCGATTCAAAAAGCGATCGCCGAAGGTTTAAGCGGAGACGATGCTCTAACTGCTGCCTTTGAAGCAAATTCCCGTGATGCTGCTCGTATTAGTGGCAGCTAAATTAAACGATGAGGGATAGCGGTCATTCGGGAGGGGGTTTTTAAGAGCTTGACAGTTTTGTGTTTGTGACTAATTTATTTAGTTTTGAAACCCCCTTCTGCCCCCGCTTGGAGCGTAAGAGCTTAGGGAACGCTGACCAAGAGAGGGATAGTGGGATACCAAGGATTACAAAAAGTAATAAGTGTTACTTCCAAAGAACTTACTTCTACTTTCTACTCCCTACTCTCTATTCCCTACTCCCTAACTCTCAAATTCATAATTAATTTTTGTTCTGAACAAACATAATAGACGAGACAACTATGGGAAAACCAACAGGCTTTATTGAATATCTGCGAGAAGAACCTTCGGAACTAGCCCCCCTTGATCGCATCCGTAACTGGGACGAATTCCATCTGCCCATGCCAGAGGATAAACTCCGCACCCAGGCTGCTAGGTGCATGGACTGCGGTACGCCCTTTTGTCATACTGGCATCACAATTAATAGAATGGCGAGTGGTTGCCCCATTAATAACCTAATTCCAGAGTGGAACGACCTGATTTATCGCGGACTTTGGCGCGAAGCCCTCGCACGCTTGCATAAAACCAATAATTTCCCAGAGTTTACTGGTCGTGTTTGTCCTGCACCCTGCGAAGGTTCTTGTGTTCTGGGAATTCACAACCCCCCAGTAACAATTAAAAATATTGAATATTCAATTATAGAAAAAGGTTGGCAAGAAGGTTGGGTTAATCCCGAACCACCCCAAAAACGCACGGGGAAAAAAGTTGCTGTGGTTGGTTCTGGTCCAGCAGGACTGTGTGCTGCTGCACAACTCAATAAAGCAGGTCATTGGGTGACAGTGTTTGAAAGGGCAGATCGTCCAGGGGGACTGCTAATGTATGGAATTCCCAACATGAAACTGGATAAGAAAGAAATAGTTTTACGTCGCATTCAACTTTTAGAGCAAGAAGGCGTAAAATTTATCTGCAATACCGAAATTGGCAAGGATTTACCCGCCGAGCAATTACTTAAAGAATTTGATTCAGTAGTACTTTGTACTGGTGCTACTAAACCAAGAGATTTAAATGTAGAAGGTCGTTCCCTAAAGGGTGTTCACTTTGCAATGGAATTCCTCACTGCCAATACTCAAGCAATTCTCAACCAGAATGACACTAACATCTCTGCAAAAGATAAAGATGTAGTAATTATTGGTGGTGGTGATACTGGAACTGACTGCGTAGGTACATCGATTCGTCACGGTTGTCGCAGTTTAGTACAACTGGAAATTATGCCCCAACCTCCCCAGGAACGCGCTCCCAATAATCCCTGGCCAGAGTGGCCCAAAATTTACCGTCTTGATTACGGACAGGAAGAAGCTGCTGCCAGATTCGGTGACGATCCTAGAGGCTATCTTACTACCGCAACCAAGTTTGAAGGAGACGAACAAGGACAAGTAAAAGCTGTTCATACCGTACAAATACAATGGGAAAGAGATGCAAATGGTCGCTTTATTCCCCAACATATACCTGGTACAGAAAAAGTTGTACCTGCCCAGTTAGTTTTATTAGCAATGGGTTTCCTAGGGCCAGAACAACCCCTTCTAGATGCTTTAGGACTTGAAAAGGATGCCCGTAGTAACATCAAAGCGGAGCATGAAAAGTACACTACTAATATCCCTGGTGTGTTCGCAGCAGGGGATTGTCGTCGCGGACAAAGCCTAGTAGTTTGGGCATTTAACGAAGGTCGTGGTGTGGCTCGTGAATGCGATCGCTATTTGATGGGTAGTACTGATTTACCTTAAGTTAAAGAGTAGAGAAGATTGTGAATTATCTCCGTCTTTTCTTTCTAAGACGGAGATTCAGTATAAAGTTTTAAAGTAGGATATTATATCGATTTCAATGTAGCTATATTTTTTTAAAGAGTTTCGCGATCGCCAAAAATCATGATATTATATATCAACAATTTAATTTAAACAATTGAGATATGCAATAATTGTTGCTCTGCTGAAGTAATTGTTTGAGGAAATAAACTATTTTTAAGATTAAGCTCATCTGAAAATTTTCTCAAAGCAGTATTATAGAAACTACGAAGAATAAAAGAAATAAATACATTTGGCATAATAGGAGAACAGACAGGAATTCTACAGTTTTTAAACTGTCCTAATGTCAAATGACATTTAGGATGATCCAATTCTTGATGGTTATCTGGATCGTAATCAAATCTAATTGGTACAGGTAATATATTTTTAGCAATTATATCTGCATAAATTTCATCAAGCTCATAAATTTCTGGTTCATTTTGAAATTCATGCAGAAAGGGAGATGGAAAAAATGCAAGCCTATGAGAGGACAATTGAGAATTTTCATAGGTATACATCATTTGTATTGTATTTCTTCTATATCAATATCATCTAAATTAGTCCCTTCAACAATATGAAAAATTACTACACCATGTTGTTTTGATACTAATAAAGCATCAATTTGATATCCCCCTTGAGCAGTACCGATTATTGGATAACCAAGATATAAAGTGCCATCAATATCACGTTGCTTTTCAAAGTAATCTGCTAATCTTTTTGATGATACAGGCTTATTTTTTAAATCACCACGAATGACATTAACCATAGGAAGGAGTTCTGCTTGAAGTTACCTGACAATATAATACTTCAATTATTTTGGTATAAAAATACTATATTTTGTATTTAGATTACTCTAAATGTTTGCTATGCTTACCCAGCGATCGCGCCTTACCTAAAGACGAAAATACAAGAGATCGCGCTTATTTTCTAAACTTCTTTGAATTTAAATTTATTAGATTGCTCTTACTTCTTCCTAAGAATTTTATCGTATTCAGCGTGCGAGCCAATCCAAAACCACACTATTTTATCTTCATCGGCTTTTACTACTCCCAAAGCCCTCCATCCGATTCCTACTCTTACTGACCAAATATTTTCTTTTGATTTGATTTCCTTGAATTCTAGACTCGGATGAAATGGGTTTTCTTTCCAAAGTTTGTAATTTTTCTTAGCAGTTTCTTTTATCCGTTGCGGTAATGCCATAAATAACTTTCTAAAACCTTGGGTTCTGGAAGATCTCATTACTCCTCACCAAAACCTTTTTTTTCAGTCTTCCCTTCTTGATCTTCAATTAATGCCCTTCGTGCCATTTCTTCAAGAACATTTAAATCTACATCTGAATTAGATAAACTTTCTTGCCATTTCAACTCATTTTCAATATCTTCTAGTAATTGCTGTGCAAGTTCATCCTGAAGATCGTTTGAGAGCTTTTGTGCCTCCTTGAATGCTTGCTCCAATAACTCAGTCATAAATTTCTTCCAGATTATTAAAACACAATTACGGTCTCATTATTCTAACTCGATCAATTGCCTTTTTAACTGCTTTGCGCTTTGCACATCTGAGGAGATCGCTATTTGATGGGTAGTACTGATTTACCTTAAGGCTTCTACAGCAGAATTATTCCGCTTTATTGAGAATCGCGCCTTAAATCAGAGATTTTAAGGCGCGATTCTTGCCCCACATTGAGTAATTAATCTTAGGCGATCGCATTTTTCTAAATACTGCTGAACATCAATTTACCTAAGCGGTTTTTTTACCATAATTTACCTTAGCTACTCTACCTACAAACTCAACTGTATCTTGAGATAATTTATCTAAAATATTCAGTGGAGTAAAACGATTTTCAGCAACAGCCAGACGCACGTAAGAATTACTATCATTAGCTAATTGTTCTAAAACCAATGAGGGGGTACAGCGATTTTTCCCAACTGCTTCACGCACCCATGTATTAGAATCGTAGGCTAATTTTTCTAAAATTGATGGTGAACTATTGGGGTTTCGAGCAACATTAAGACGAATCTGAGAACTAGAATCTCTGGCTAATTCTTCTAGATTGGATAAAGGTGTCTTGCGCTGTCTTGCAACAACTTCTCTAACAGGGGCTTCTGAATCAGTTGCTAAACCCACTAAGATTTGTATCGAAGTTTTTTTATTTCTAGCTACCGCAGCGCGGACTTCTGCCATCTTATCTGTTGCTAATTGTTCTAGAATATTTAATGGAGTATTGGGATTTAAAGCTATTTTTTTACGGGTATGTTTGCTGCGATCGCTTGCTAGTTTAATTAATAATTTTACTGGTATTTCAGAATTTTGAGCCACTCCTACACGAACGCGCTATACTCGATGTTCAGCTAGTTTCTCAAGGTTTTTCCTAAGAATACGGGGATTTTGAGCTACTTTTGCACGGACATATTCATTATCATCATTTGCTAATTGTTCTAAAATTTCCGCAGCAATATTAGGGTGTTTACTAACTAATAAACGAGTATAGTAATTAGGACTATTAGCTAATTTTTGAAATAAACTAAGGTCGGGAGTGAGTTTTCCTTCAAGACATAGAACAATCTCCCTCATGTGAGGAGAAAAACAAGGATGTTTTAATACCTCAAGACGAATACTTTGTTCTCGATGGCTGGCTAATTTTTCTAAGGTTAAAGCAGAAGTTTTAGGGTGTTTTGCCATTTGGCGATGAATATCAAAATAAGAGTATTCATTAATATCTCCCAGTAATTTATCGAGAATCTCTGGAGAGGCACTCTTGTTACTAGCAATTGCTTCATGAAGATATATTCCTTCTTGGGGATTACTAGCCAATCGCTCTAATAAATCTAATGGAGTATTAACATTGGCTGCAACGGCGATTCTAACTTTTCTATCTCGATGTTCAACTAATTTTACCAGTGTTTCTTGGGGTGTTGTCGAACTACGCGCTAGAGACAGCCGAATAAACTCACTATCAGGATTGTCCAATAATAATAAATCAAAAACAGGATTTCCCGTCACTGCTTCAGGAAACTCCTCGCTTAAATTTTTTAAAACTTCTACAGGGGTATTAGGATTACCTGCTACTGCTTCACGTATAGCAGCATCCTCATCTTTACTCAATTCTTCAAGAACATCGGTAGGGGTATCTTCCTCTGTAGCTGTTTGTTTTTTGGAATCGAAATTAGAATTTAACACCGTAAGGATTAATAAAAATTGAATGGGGGAAAGATACACAGAAAAAATAAATAGGGCGTATGCCATACGCCCCTACAGGATATGTGATTAAAGAGAAATGATATTAACTTTCACCATCAATTTCTTTAAGGATAGCTGTTGTTTTTTCACATAGAGTATCATGGCAATGACCATTAGTAGCCATAATGCAACCCCACTTTTTCACATCACCTTGATTATAAAAAACTGGTTCACCAGTATGGTAAGTAAATTTACCTCCTGCTTCAGTTAGAATCAACTCAGGAGCAGCAAAGTCCCAATCTTTAGCAGCAGATTTACCAGAGAGAGAAATATAAACATCAGATTGTTGTTCGAGAATTGTGGATATTTTACCTCCCACACTACCCATATATTTTTTACCTTTAAGAGGTAGGCTATCTATTAAATTTTGGAATCTGTCATCTCGATGAGAGCGACTCACAATTAAATATAGTTCTTCAGGATTTTTGCGTTGTGAAACTTGAATTGGGGTAACTTTTTGATCGGCTTTAGTTTGCACAAATGTACCTTGTCCTTTAACGGCATAATATAATTTAGCTGCTTCAGGAATCGCTACAATACCAATCATAGGACGACCTTCATGAGCTAAGGCAATATGCAGACAGTATTCTCCTGTTTTATCAATAAAGTCTCTAGTACCATCTAAAGGATCAATGATCCAAACCCAAGATTTGTTTATGGCTTCAGCTTTTTTAACATCAAAAGTTTCTTCAGAAAGATAGCCAAAATCTTGTGTACCTAATTCAGCTTGTAAGTTTTCTAAAATATAGTGATTAGCAGCTAGATCGGCTTCTGTGACTGGTCCATCTTTTTTATCTTGAACATCTAGTTCGTTGTCTTTTGCTTTTCCATGATAATAAGAACTGAGAATATCAGATGCACCCCAGGCTATAGAACGAGCTATAGTCATGATTTCCCTTAGCCTTTCAGGTTGGTTGATGTTCAAAGCTATCTCCCTATATTTATATAAGTATTACTAACAAAAATTATGGCACTGATTTTTGATTAATGATGGTTGGCTCAAAAAATTACACAATGGCAACAAGCTACTACAACCGATTAAAGGGATTTCCTACCAATAATGCTATTAATAGTGTCAAATAATTCTTGCTCGTCACAAGGTTTAATTAGATAAGCGGATGCACCCAACTGTAAAGCTAGTTTGCGATGTTTGTCACTATCTCTGGAAGTCAAAATAATTACAGGAGTGTCCCGAAGATTTTGATTTTGACGCAATGCTTTCAAAAATTGAAACCCATTCATCATCGGCATTTCTAAATCACAGACCACAAGATTAACATCTTTAGACTGTTGTAACTTTTCTAAAGCATTTAAGCCATTTTCTGCCTGAATTACTGTTTGACTCACTTTTTCTAGAGACATAGCAATACTCCGTCTTAAACTAGAAGAATCATCTACTACTAGCAAAGTTTGAGCCAAATGGGAGCTACCTAAAAGTAGTTGCTGGTTATTATTTCCAGGGAGTTGTTGAGGATGAGAATCAGCTAAATAAGCATTTTGAGTAATAGCAGATGCGGTATTAGGATTTTGTAGTAATACGTTGCCATCTATCACCAGAGTTAGACTACTGTCTTTAAGAACACTACAGCCATATATATATTGGGGGGGTGCGATCGCACTACCTAAAGGTCTAATTACTAATTCTTGTTCTCCGAAAACTTTTTCTACTTCTAATCCTACTAAGTCTCCTTGACGACGTAATAATAAGATGGGATTGTTACTCCCGCTATCAGATTCACCAGGATTTCTAGTTCTTCCTAAAACAGTGCGAGGATATTCAATTAAATCTCCTAGTTTTCTAACAGGAATACTTTGAATTTCTGAGTTAGTTTCCCAATGGAGTACTTTATGTCCTTCAAAAACTCGAATTTGATTAGAAATTGGTACAACAATTCTTTCTATGGAATCTGTGAGTAGGGCATAAGTAAGACCATCTGCTTGAGTAAGCATTAGTTTGGCGATGGTCAAAGTTAGGGGGATTTGTAAAGAAAACACTGTACCTTTATTGGGTACAGATTCAATAGAAATATTCCCTTCCATTTCTTGGATTTGAGAGCGAACTACGTCTAATCCTACACCTCTTCCTGATAGAGAACTAACTTTTTCCGCAGTGGAAAATCCTGCTTCAAATAGTAATTCTAGGAGACTAGAAGCTGGCATACGGTCTGCATCTTGTGCTGTAATTAATTTCTTCTTAATAGCACTATTTTTAATTTTTTCTAAATTGATTCCTTTCCCATCATCTTTGATTTCGATAATAGTTTTACCACCTTGATAATAGGCTCTGAGTTCTATGGTTCCTGTCTCTGGCTTGCCATTTTGAAGACGAACTTCGGGCATTTCTAAGCCATGATCGAAACCATTACGAATCAAATGTAATAGAGGGTCATACAGTTTTTCTTCTACTGTTTTATCAATTAAGATATGACCTCCAGTAATTTTAAGCTCGACCTTTTTATTATAGGTGCTTGATAATTGCTGTATCATGCGAGGGAAACGATTAAAAACTCTGCCAATAGGAGACATTCTGGTATCAATTAGTTCATCTCTCATGTTTAACAGCATTCTTTGTTGTTTTTGTGTACTTCTTTGGGCTTGTTTGTTGTAGTTTTTAATTTTTTCGGCTATTTCTGATAGTTCGGAATTGCTGCTCAGAGCGATTTTAACTAGCTGTTCTAGATTAGTTTCACTATCATTATTGGATTGTAGTTGCGTAATCTCAGATGTATCTGGATTAACTTTAACTAATTGTCGTATTTTATTAGGTAAGGATTGCCTGATTTTTTGCTGTTCGGGGGAGATATAAACTTCATCAACAAAATTAATGATGCTGTTAATTATTTGCTCATTATAATTAAGTTTATCTAGTAAGCCTTGAACTAAATCATAAATTTTTTCGTCCTTAAGAATATTTTGGTTTTGATTGATTAAAATCTCTCCTACTAAATCATTTAATTTTTCTAGGGACTCTAAATTAACTCTAACTGTTTGATTGACAGATTTTTTAGGATTTTTTTGAGATTTGCTAGGAGGCTTTAGTTTTGATTTTGTAGAATTAATAACTGTAGGTTTTTCAGCAGTGGTCGAAGGTACTCCGTCGTCAGAAAGCCCAAGCCCACTGGAGTTCGTCAGAGATTTTTCTACTAATGTAGAAAACACTTCTGATTTATCAGTTTGATCTTGAGATTCGTTAAGAGTAATAGGTGATATAGTGGTTATTTCAGGAGTAACTGGCTCGGAAGTTTTATTGAATATTGGGGTGGCTTCAACTTCCTCTCCCCAAATTTCTCCTAGTAATTCTGGTGAAGAGTTATTTTTATTAATTGCTTCTGGAGGTTGTGGTAATATCACAGATGCCATACTATTTTCTAGCTCTTCACTGATTACATCAAATGGGGATTCTTCTTCTGACTTTTCTGACTCTACAGAAGCAGCAGGAGAGTCTTCTAATAGTTTTAAATCTGCTTCTGATAAAGACAGCACATTATCATCATCATCTTCTTCTTCTGCTTCTGATTGATTGAGTGCACATTCTGAGTTTTCTTCTGGATCAGGAGATGGAATTTGACTTAAATCTTGAGTGGGAAGTTGATCTTGCATCTTGATGAATAATTCCATCTCTTCTGAAGATGCGGGTGCAATATCTTCTTCTTCTGGTGTATCTATGAGACTTGTAAATGTGTCTGTTTCATCTTGTTTATTTCCATAGGATGAATCAACAATTTGAGAATCTAAATCCACATAGGATGTTGAGATGTCTTCAATAGATTCGGTTACTGGAAGACCACTAGCTAATTGTAGTAAAGCAGGAGAGGGTTCTCCGCCTCTTTCTCGATCGCCTTCTAAGACTTGTTTTTGCGCCTGTTCGATATTGGCGATCGCTGCTTGAGCTATTTCCAGAATGCGATCGCTGCTCCGTTCTAAAGCAGTGATAATATTTTGTGCCACTTCCCCAAATCCAGGCAGACCTAGGGATTCAGCCAAACCTAAAAATATTTCAGCCTGAGAGCGTAAAACATCGGAAATTTGAGTATCATTAGCTCCAGCTAAAGCGGTATGAAGTTCTTGTAATCTTTCGGGAATGACGGCTTGAAAGAAAGACTCTACAACATCTAGACCCAACTCTTCAGAAGTAGGAAA
>JAAUYD010138307.1_pt1 | contig 10476 bp, 11 predicted proteins | sample 7278101 | NCBI WGS metagenome assembly JAAUYD01 (sample SAMN14350128, study PRJNA611818) | marine sediment metagenome | isolation source: surface marine sediment (0.6m) | place: French Polynesia: Moorea | collected 2018-08
AATGGCATCACGCATCCTCGGTATGGGCGACGTCCTGACACTTGTCGAAGAGATCGAGCAGAAGGTCAGCAAAGACAAGACCGAGAAACTGGCCCGCAAGCTCAAGAAGGGGAAAGGGTTCGACCTCTCGGACCTCAGGGATCAGCTCGAGCAGATGATGAATATGGGCGGCATCGCGTCGATGCTCGAGAAGTTGCCGCTGCCGGGCAACGTAAATCCGGCCGCGTTGCAGGATCAGGCCAATGAGCAGAAGATTCGCCGCCAGATCGCGATCATCAACTCCATGACGCCGGGCGAGCGTCGTTTCCCGAAGACGATCAACGGCTCACGCAAGAAGCGCATCGCGGCGGGCGCGGGTCAGCAGATCCAGGACGTCAATCGTCTCCTGAAGCAGCATTTGCAAATGGAAAAGATGATGAAGAAGATGTCCAGGGGCGGTATGAAGCGAATGATGCGGGGCATGGGCGGTGGCATGCCGCCAGGCGGAATGCCCCCCGGATTCCGCTGATTTCGACGCTTTTCGGCGCATTTCGGGCCAGATTCGCGCCAGTTCCAGGCCGTGCTCGCAAGGCGAGAATACAAGTCATTGAAATGAAAGGGTATTTTCGCTGATAAAAGGCTTCACTTTTGGCGCAAAACCCGTACAATGCGCCGTCTACTCGGGCCGGCCCGAGTCAAGGCATGTCTGCCTTTCATTGAATTAATACGGAAGTGTAATGGTTAGTATTCGACTTTCGCGCGCTGGCGCGAAAAAGCGTCCTTTTTATCACCTGGTGGTCACCGACTCGCGTAATCGTCGGGACGGCCGGTATATCGAGCGTATTGGCTACTTCAATCCGGTAGGCCGCGACCACGAGGAGAATCTGCGGATCGACCTCGACCGCGTCGACTACTGGATCGGCCAGGGCGCACAGCCGTCTGATCGCGTTGCGTCTCTTCTCAAGAAGCACCGCAAGGCAGCCGCGGCCAACTGACAGGACATGACGACGCAACCCGTCGTCCTGGGCCGCATTTCGGGCCTTTTCGGCGTCAGGGGTTGGGTCAAGGTGTACTCGTACACCGAACCGCGCGAAGCGGTACTGGATTACGAACACTGGCTGCTCTCCGGCAAGAACGGCTGGCAGACAGTGACGGTCGCTGAAGGACAGCGACACGGCAAAACGATCATCGCGCGCTTCGACGGCTTCGTCGATCGCGACCAGGCAGCCAGCCTCGTGGGCTCTGAAGTCGGGGTGCCACGCGACGCGTTGCCCGAGACCGGCAAAGATCAGTTCTACTGGTCAGATCTCGAAGGTCTCAGGGTCGTGCACCGCGACGGCAGCGAACTCGGCAAGGTGGCTTACCTGCTCGAGACCGGGGCGAACGATGTGATGGTCGTGAAAGGCGAACGGGAACGGTTGATTCCGTTCGTCATGGACAAGGTGATACTCGGCGTCGATCTCGACAAGGGCGAGATCGAAGTCGACTGGGAATGGGACTGATGCACTTCGACGTTGTCACCCTGTTTCCGGAAATGGTCGCGACAATAGCCGATTTCGGTGTTGTCGGGCGCGCACGGCGCAACGGCCTGGTCTCGCTGGCGTTGGACAACCCGCGTGACCATACGAGCGACGTGCACCGCACGGTGGATGACAGGCCTTACGGCGGTGGTCCCGGCATGGTGATGAAGTACGAGCCACTTGCCGGGTCGATTGCAGCCGCAAGGCAAAGGGCTCCGTCGGGCAGCCCGGTCGTATACCTGTCGCCGCAGGGCGCAGTATTCGACCAGGCGACGGCCAGGCGCTATGCCGCGTTGCCCGGGCTGATCCTCGTGGCGGGTCGCTACGAGGGCGTTGACGAGCGCTTCATTGAAGCGCAGGTTGACGAAGAGTTGTCGCTTGGCGACTTCGTGCTGTCGGGCGGTGAGGTGGCCGCGATGGCGGTCATCGATGCGGTAGTGCGGTTGTTGCCCGACGTATTGGGTGACGACGAATCCGCAGCCCAGGACTCCTTTATGGATGGCCTGCTGGATTGCCCGCACTACACGCGACCGGAGGACGTCGACGGTCGCGGCGTGCCGGAAGTGTTGTTGTCCGGCGACCACGCGCAGATTGCGCGATGGCGAATGAAACAGGCCCTGGGACGCACATACGAGCGGCGCCCGGACCTGGTGGACAAACTGGAATTGAGTAGTGAGCAACAGGCGTTGCTCGACGAATATCTTGAAGAGCAGAGACAATGAGCAAAATTATCGAAGCGATTGAACAGGAGCAGATGGGCAAGGATATCCCCGAGTTTGCTCCGGGTGACACGGTCATCGTCCAGGTCAAGGTCAAGGAAGGCAACCGTGAGCGTCTACAGGCGTTCGAAGGCGTAGTCATCGCGAAGCGCAACCGCGGTTTGAACTCGTCATTCACGGTACGCAAGATCTCCCATGGCGAGGGCGTCGAGCGTGTCTTCCAGACGTACAGCCCGGTCGTCGATTCGGTCAAGGTCAAGCGTCGTGGCGACGTTCGCCGTGCCAAGCTCTACTACCTGCGTGGCCGCACCGGTAAGGCCGCGAGGATCAAGGAAAAAATCTAGTTTTTCGCCGCGTTTTGTCGCCTCGGTCACAGCAGTGGCCGGGGCGGTTTTCGTTATAATGCGGGCCACTTCGAAAAGCTGAACCAAATGCATTCAGCCGGGTCCGTGAACAAATGAAGCAAGCACTTCTCATCGGCATCGTGGCGAGCCTGCTAAGCGGGTGCGCGATTGTTGTATCGTCTGCCGCCAGTGGCTTCAGCGAGACGATCACGGGCTCGGTGCTCAACCAGGACGACCCCGAAATCGCGAAAGCGGCCCTGCCGACGTTCATGGTCATGATCGACGGCGTTATTCAGGACAATCCGGATGACCCGGATGTTCTTGCCGCCGGCGCGACGCTATACGCCTCCTATGGCGCCGTGTTTGCCGACGACGAACAACGAGCGTCCCGCCTGACGAGCAGGGCGCTCCGCTACGCGCAGACTGCGATGTGCGAATCCTATGCGCCAGCCTGTGGCTGGCCCGACGCGAATTACGACGAGTTTGTCGCGACACTCGACGGCATAGGTCCGCGCAAGGCCGACGTCCTGTATACGTACGGGTTCGCATCGCTAGCCTATCTGCGGGCGCACAGTTCGGACTGGAATTCGCTGGCCGAGCTGCCGGAAGTCGAGGCGCTGTTCAATCACTATCTCAACATAAGTGGTGACGAAGTTAACGGTGCCGTCTACACGTACATGGGAATATTGTTGACGCTGAGGCCGCCGGCGCTGGGCGGAGAGCCTGAACGGGCACGCGAGTATTTCGAGAAAGCGATTGCGACGACCGGCGGCAGGGACCTCGCGGCGAAAGTCGAGTACGCACGCGGCTATGCCAAGTTGCTGTACGAGCGGGAGCTGCACGACCGTCTGCTCAATGAAGTGATGGCGGCGGACCCTTACCACGACGGCTTCACGCTGGGCAACGTGCTCGCCAAGGAAGAAGCCGCGGTGCTGCTCGCCGAAGCTGACGACTATTTTTGACAGGATTTGACATGAAGAAACTGTTGCTGACCATCCTCGTACTCGCATTGGGCGTGCCCGTGCATGCGGCGACGCTCAAGATCGCGACCGTGACGCCCGAGAACTCGCAGTGGATGAAAGACATGCGCGCCAGCGCGGCGGAAATCAAGGAGCGTACCGAGGGGCGGGTACAGATCAAGTACTACGGCGGCGGCGTCATGGGCAATGACCAGAAGGTCCTGAGCCGGATTCGTCTCGGATCATTGCAAGGTGGTGCATTCACACCATCGGCACTGGCCAGCCAGTATTCCGACCTCAATCTTTACGGGTTGCCGATGGTCTTCGACTCCGAGGAAGAGGCCGCATTTGCGCGCGAGCACCTCGATGCGAAACTGATGGACGGTCTCGAGGAGGCCGGCTTCGTGAACTTCGGTTTTGCAGCCGGTGGCTTTGCGATCCTGATGTCCAATTCGCCGATCGAGAAATTCAGCGATCTGAAAGGCAAGAAAGTCTGGATTCCCGAGGGCGACAGAATCAGTCGCGAGGCAATGGAAGCGCTCCAGTTGTCGCCTGTAACGTTGCCGCTGACGGATGTCCTCACGGGGCTGCAGACCGGCCTCATCGACATCGTCGCGATGTCACCGATCGGTGCGCTGGTTCTGCAGTGGCATACCAAGGTGAAATACGTGACCGAGCTGCCACTTGTCTACACGCTGGGATTCATGGCCGTCGACAAGCGTGCCTTCAGGAAACTGAGCGAAGAAGATCAGGCCATTGTCCGCGAGGTCATGGAACGTACATATCAGAACTTCGACCGCCAGAATCTCCTCGATAATCGCGGCGCCCGCGACGCGCTGCTCAATACGGGTATCGAGAGCATTCCGTTCGATGTTTCCGAGTACGAAAAAGTGCGCGCGACGTTGATGGTCACGAACGCGGAGCTCGGCGAACAGGGCCTGTTCACCAAAGAGTTGTTTGACGAGATGCTCGGATACATCGAAGAGTACCGCGCGGCGAATTGAAGAAACTCCTCGATAGTCTGGAGCGGGCAGGGAGGCTCGCCGAAAATACCGCGCTGGTGCTGCTGCTCGGCACAATGATCGGGGTTTCGGTATTCCAGATCATCAATCGCGAGTTGCTGGGCGGCACCTTTGCCCTGTCCTGGGCGGACGAACTCGTGAAGATCATCGTCCTGTGGCTGGCGATGGTCGGCTCGATTGCGGCTGCGCGTGACAATCGCCACATCCGTATCGACCTGATCACACACATCTTGTCCGGCCCTGTGGTGACGTGGGCGAAAATCATCGTCGATCTGTTCGCGGCGGCGGTATGCGGCGTCATCGGCTGGCATGCGTATCGCCTGATCCGTGAGGAAATAAGCTGGGGCGATACGATTTTCGGCGACACGCCACTGTGGATTATGCATGCGATCGTGCCGCTGGCGTTTGCGCTGATCAGCTATCAGTTTCTCGTACGCGTGGCGAAGTTGATCCACGAGCTCGTTCGTGGCGAAAGCGCCGAGGCTACGCCGTGATCGTCGTCAGTCTGCTGTTGCTCATGCTGGCCATCCTCGGTGCGCCGTTGTTCGCGATTATCGGCACAAGCGCCATGGTCGGATTCCACAAAACCGACACCGAGTTGATGACGATCGCGCTCGAATTGCTCAGCATCTCGCAGATGCCGATTCTCACGGCGATCCCGTTGTTTACCTTCGCAGGCTATTTGTTGAGTGAGAGCAAGGCGCCGCAGCGGTTGGTGCGCCTCACCAATGCGATGTTCGGCTGGATGCCGGCCGGGCTTGCACTCGTCTGCATCGCTGTATGCGCATTGTTCACCGCCTTCACCGGCGCCTCCGGCGTGACGATCATTGCACTGGGTGCCATTCTCTATCCGGCATTGAAACAGGACGGCTACGGCGACCGTTTCAATCTGGGCCTGGTCACCTCGTCGGGTAGCCTTGGTTTGCTGTTTGCGCCGTCGCTACCGCTGATTCTCTATGGCGTCGTCGCCGAGGTCAGCATCGACGACCTGTTCCGCGCGGGGATACTGCCGGGGCTGCTGATGCTCATCATGCTGGGTGGCTACAGCATCTGGATCAACCGCGACAACCGCAAGCCGCTGACGACGTTCTCGTGGAGGGAGGTCGGTGCGGCGCTCCGGGAGGCGCTCTGGGAATTGCCATTGCCGATCGTCGTGCTCGGCGGCATCTACGGTGGCTTTCTGGCCGTCTCGGAAGCGGCCGCGATCACGGCGATGTACGTGTTCATCGCCGAGGTCCTTATCAACCGCGAAATCGCGTTCCGCGACCTGCCGCGCATCATTCGCGAGGCCATGGTGCTGGTCGGTGGCATCCTCATGATCCTGGGCGTTTCGCTCGCGTCGACGTACTACATGATCGATGCCGAAGTGCCGCAAAAGCTGCTAGCGTTTGTCGCCGAGCTCGTCAGCAGCGAGACGTCGTTCCTGATACTGCTGCTGCTGTTCCTGCTGGTCCTCGGCGCGATTCTGGATATCTTCTCGGCAATCGTGCTCGTCGTACCGCTGATCCTGCCGATCGCCGCCGGTTTCGGCGTAAACGAAGTGCATCTCGGCATCGTATTCCTTGCGGCCATGCAGCTCGGCTACCTCACGCCGCCGGTTGGTCTCAATCTCTTTATTGCGAGCTACCGGTTCGAGAAGCCCATCATGCATGTGTATTCGGCGACCTTCCCGTTCCTGGTGATCCTGATGCTGTCGGTGATCCTGATCAGCTTCCTCCCGCAGCTCTCGCTCGTGTTCCTTTAGAATGGGCATCATGAATCGCGGCTTCATCCTGACAGCTCTGCTCCTGGTCTCGGCGAGTGCCACGGCGTCGCTCGACGACGTCAACTTGCCACCGGGATTCGCAATCGAGATTTACGCGGACGTTCCAAGGGCACGGTCGCTGGCGCTTGGCGATCGCGGCACGCTGTTCGTTTCGAACCGCAAAGGACGTTCTGTTTATGCCGTCGTCGAGGATCGGGACGGCGCGCGGCGCGTTATCCAAATCATCGATGACTTGAGTTCGCCCAACGGGATTGCTTACTTCGAAGGCGACCTGTATGTCGCCGAAACCTCCCGGGTGTTGCGCTACGACGACGTTGAGAGCCGTCTCGACGATATGCCGGAAGGGGTTGTGCTCGACATCGAGCTGCCGTCAGATCGCAGTCATGGTTGGCGTTACATCGGGTTCGGCCCGGATCGCAAGCTGTATATCGCCATCGGAGCGCCGTGCAACATCTGCGATGAGTCGGGCTATGCACAGATTATCCGTATGAACCCCGATGGATCGAGACGGGAAACCTTTGCCTCCGGCGTGCGCAATTCAGTCGGTTTCACCTGGCATCCCGAAACCGGTGAGTTCTGGTTTACGGACAATGGCCGTGACATGATGGGTGATGATCTGCCGCCCTGCGAATTGAACCGGGCCGCGCGCCCGGGGCTGCATTTTGGCTACCCGTATTGTCATGGTGCCGATATTGCCGATCCGAGATTCGGCAGGGGGCGAAACTGCGGTACCTTTGAGCCGCCAGTACAAGGCCTCGGTCCGCACGTCGCCCCGCTGGGCGTCAAGTTCTATACGGGCGACATGTTTCCGCCCGAATATCGTGGCCAGGTCTTTATCGCGGAACATGGCTCCTGGAACCGGTCCAAGAAGATAGGTTACCGCGTGACGCTGGTTCGCCTCGACGGAAACGACGCGGTGTCCTACGAGCCATTCGCGGACGGTTGGCTGCAAGGGCAGTCGGTGTCCGGCAGACCCGTCGACCTGATCGTCAAGGAAGACGGATCCCTGTTGGTCAGTGACGATTTTGCCGGCAAGGTCTATCGCATCAGCTATCGCGAACCGGCAAACCTGGCTCACTGAGAGTCCAGCTCCTGAGAATGACACCCTGAGAAATACACTATGAGCAGCAAGAACATCCTGTGGCGATTCATCCGTGCCGTCTGGCGCGGGCTCAACGGCCTGCGCAAGTTTCTGCACCTGGTTCTGATGTTGTTCATTTTCATGCTGTTCTTCGGCGCGCTGTCCGGGCCGCCGCCGACACTGTTGCCGCAGAGCGCGGCGCTCATCGTGCAACCCGTCGGCCAACTCGTCGAACAGGTGGCCGGCGACCCCTACGATCGCGCCGTCGCGGAACTGGTCGGCGATGCGCCTCCGCAGACGCTCGTGTCCGACATTGTCGATGCGTTCGAATACGCGAAGAACGACGACTCGATCGCGGCCATTCACCTCGAGCTCAGTGCGTTCAGCGGTGGCGGGCTTACGAAACTACAGCGTGTTGCCCAGGCGATTGACGAGTTCCAGGAGACTGGAAAACGCGTCATCGCCAGTGCGGATTTTTTCACGCAGCAAAGTTACTACCTCGCAGCGCATGCGGACGAGGTGTACATGCACCCCGAAGGTCTTGTCTACCTGCAGGGCTATGGCACCTATCGCAACTACTTCAAAGATGCGATCGATATGCTGCGCATCGACTGGAACGTATTTCGCGTCGGCACGCACAAGTCGTTCGTCGAACCTTACACACGTATGGACATGTCACCTGAGGATCGCAGCTCGAGGCAGCGTCTGATCGACCAGTTCTGGTCAATGTACCAGGACGATGTCGTTGCGGCGCGCGGGCTGCCGGAGGGTGCCATCGACGATTACGCACAGAATCTCGTTGCGCACGCGTCGGCGGCGAGTGGCGATATCTCCCAGGCGGCCGTCGACCGGGGCCTCGTTGATGAGCTTCTCGGCCGCGCGGAATTGCGCGAGTTGCTGCAGGACTACGTCGGTGTCGACTCGCACGACGAGTCCACTTACTCGGGCGTATCCATGCAGGCGTACCTGAGTCAGACCCGCTTGCTCAAAGGCAGCCGCTTGAAGTCGGACAACATCGCGGTCATCGTGGCCGCCGGCGATATTCTCAATGGCACGCAGCCGCCGGGCACGATTGGCGGCGACTCGACTTCCGAATTGCTGAAACGTGCTTTGACCGACGAATCGGTCAAGGCCGTTGTCCTGCGGGTCGATAGCCCGGGTGGCAGCATGTTCGCGTCGGAGGTCATCGCAGACGAAATCAGGGCGCTGCAGACCGCGGGCAAGCCCGTCGTCGCGTCATTGGGCAGTGTTGCAGCCTCCGGCGGCTACTGGATCTCGGTCGTCGCGGACCGGGTCGTCGCGAGCCCGGCGACCGTAACCGGCTCCATCGGCATTTTCGGGATGTTCCCGACCTTCCAACGGACGCTTGCGACCGTCGGCGTCGCGACCGATGGCGTCGGTACGACGCCCTGGTCGGGCGAATTGCGTCCGGACCGGGCGATGTCCGACGAGGCAAAACAGCTGTTCCAGTTGGTTATCGAAGACGGCTACGATGACTTCATTGCGGGCGTTGCCGAAAGCCGCGGCCTCGAGAAGAGCTACATCGATTCGATCGGGCAGGGTCAGGTCTGGACCGGCAACGATGCCTTCGAAAACGGGCTCGTCGATCAGCTCGGCGATTTCGACGATGCGGTCGCCGCTGCCGCCGAGCTCGCCGGACTCGCCGATGGCACCTACGGACGCAAACTCATCGAGAAAGAACTGAGTCCGACCGAACAGATGATTCTCGACATCCTGTCGATTTTCCGCCTGGCCGGACTCGACGTGTCCGATGCTGTCCCGGAGCCCGGTCCAATCGAGGCGTTCGCCGGCAAGCTGCAGACACTCATGCAGCAGGTCACGCGTTTCAACGACCCGAAAGGCGTCTACTCACATTGTTTCTGTGAGATGAACTGACGCCCTAGAATCCCGTGCACGTCGTCGACGGCGGATCGATGATCGCGCTACCGTCATTCGACATGCTCGATTCTTCGTCGCGGCATTCGACCTGCTGTCCGTCCCCGGCCCGGTTGAACTGAACGCTGGTGCCGTTCCGGGCGAACAAGGCCGAGTCGGATTCGACAACCACGCCATGCGCGCTGTTGTTTTCCACCGTTGCGCCATCGAGTATCAGCGTCGAGTGTGACTGTACGTAGGCGCCGTACAGGCCGTTCCAGTCGATCTCACTCCCGGAGACGTCGAGTGTCGAGTTGTGCTCGAGGAGTATTCCTATCGCGGCATTGGCGTTGGCATACGAATTGTCCATGCCACCGGACGAGCCGAGGTTCAGGGAGATCCCAACCGGGTTGCCCCATCCAACGTGCAAGTCGGCCAGGTCGATCGTCGATCCTTGCGTCGCGCGGATGCCGTGCCCGTATTCGTGATAGTTGATGCCGCCGCCACTGAAGCGCAGCACCGCATTGTTGATCAGGAAGATTCCGTCGCCGCCGTTGTGCTCAACGTGCGTATTGCGAATCCTCGTCGTCGAATCGTTGAGCCTGATTCCCGAGTTACCGTTGTTGTCCACACGGCAATCGAGCAGCGCGATTGCACCGTTCTGGAAGACCATGATTCCGCTTCCGTCGTTGCCCGACACGCGAACATTGGTCAGTGCCGCACGGCCATTGACAACGAAGAGACCGTGGCCCGGACCCGTTATCGTCAGGTCTTCAAAACTTACGTTGCGGCCGAACACCCGGACTGTACCCACGATCGTCGTGGCCACATTGCCAATAATTGCGACGCGATCGCGATCGATCTGGACATCCTCGTAGCAGTTTCCGAGCAGTTCGATCTCGATGCTCCTGGCAGATCCTGCCCCCTTGTCGATCGCTCTCTGCAGCGAGTCGCCGTCATCGCAGTTGACGATACGATGGCCGGCGTGTGCCGGCGCGGCGGCGAACAATAGCCCGACAAAGACTGCCAGCAGTAGTCGTGTAGTAGAGATTTTCATCGCCTCCTCCTCGCGGATGAATTCGCTGATCCGCAGTGCGCGGCAGCCCGGCGATCTTGGGTCCTTCGGGAGGTGGCCTGGGACTACTCGGAGGAGGCGAGGACCCGTGGCTTTGCGTCTCCGGCTTTTGCCGGATTTGCCTTTCTCGCTCGAGC
>JAAUYD010134568.1_pt1 | contig 10475 bp, 8 predicted proteins | sample 7278101 | NCBI WGS metagenome assembly JAAUYD01 (sample SAMN14350128, study PRJNA611818) | marine sediment metagenome | isolation source: surface marine sediment (0.6m) | place: French Polynesia: Moorea | collected 2018-08
ATCGTCGTCTCTGGTGTAGTCGTCAGTCCGTGTATTACCCATTGTTGACCTCCAATATCTTTGTTCCGTTTGATTAATATGTATTAGTATAATAGTCACAAGAATGCACAGGTAAACCAGGGGCAAATATGGTAGGACTGATAGGCAAAAGCAATTGGTTTTCGGGTGCAGATATCTTGGGGAAGGGTTTATGGCAGTGCCGCAAGGCACCGTGGGCGGACTGACGCACCTTGGGAAAACTGGAGGGGTCTGGTTCGCGGGTAAATTCGTAAGTATTTAAAATATCGATTACTTTACCCGTAAATCTATGGGAATATCGTCGGCTGCGGTATGCCAATCGGTACGGCGCTGTGGGGCAACGGCGCACGAGAGAAATTATCAATTCAATTTAAAGCGAAAAGTGAGGAGCGTCCCCTATATCCCGCTCTGATCTAAATTGAGTCGGGTGTAAAACAGGCGGGGTTGCTTCTGGAGCTCGCGTTCCATCATAATAGTCACTTCTCCGCTATGGTTAGAAGTGGAGCAAATCTGGCAGCTCTGATAAAAAATTAACAACCGGAAAACACCTATTTGGGCAACAGGCTGTCAACACCAGACATTAGCATTTACAGCCATGTCAAGAGTTGAGACCTGACCTTCCTTGGCCACTAAGTGGGCCGCCTTAAAGGCGTCGGCCAGTTCTATCTGCAAGCCGTGGTCGAAACCTACTTTACACGAGCAAGCGTCAGGAGACCGCCGCCGACGTTCTCTATGACCGGGTGCTGCCCTTCAATGAGAACGATGGCCTTCAGATCGAAGCGTTCCTGACCGACGACGGCACTGATTACAAGGGCCAGCCAACGATCCACCTGTACGAATTCTATCCGGAACCTAACGACATCGAGCATCGCACCATTAAGGTGGCCGGCCCGAGGACCTATGGCTTTGTGGAGCGTTATAATCGCACCGTTCCGGACGCGTTTTTTAGAATGGCGATCAGGGAAAAGTTATATGAATCAGTGGACGCGCTGCATAAAGACCTGCATGCCTGGTTGCGATAACCACGACCGGCCTCATCGTGGTTATCGCAACCAGGGAGGCCGACCAATGGAAACGTTAGAGTTAGTCAAGATCCGCCGGGAAGAGCTGCTTAAAGTGCCCGCCTAACGATCAACTATCCGCGAGGACGGACCCTTCGAAAGGTTTTTGACTTTTACAGATCATTTGTGTTTCGGTAAATCGTGTTTTTTAATCTAAAACTTCCTGGTCTGTGCATTATGCCAGAAGGCTCTGTTAGATAATTGCAAAATACTTGGTGAAGTTTACAGACTCTCATTCTCTCGTTGAATTGAATATAAAAAGGCCAACCACAATACATAATGTCTGGCCTTTTTGGATATTTTAAAAACATTAACAGATTTTATTATTATAATAAGGTGATGCCAAAAACCCAAAACCATCCATACTACAAATCATTGGGTGATTTATCTGCAATCTCCTTCCAGTTTTTTTCGGCCTTTTTGATATAACCGGGGACATCTTTTAGCCATTTGGCTTGAATCTCGTCGTCCAGATTGAGGTAGAGTCTTCCATTGTCGATATGCCAAGCTAATGGATCAATATAAAATTTCTTGCCAATTGCAACACCGTAAGCGCAATAGCCTCCATAGGCTGGCACATACTTGTCAGGGTTTTTATCAAATGTTTGTTTGTTCTCTTTGTTAGCGAAGATGTATGTGGCGCCATCGTATTCTGAAACATGCCAGCCAGATCCCGGAGTTGGACCCGCTTTCGTATGATAGGAAACGACATCATATCCAGATGCAGCAACAAAGGCCTTGGCTGCATTACCGGCAAGAACTTGTTGGGAGGTTAAACCGATAAAAATAAAAGTGGTTGCAATGATCGCTATAATTATTGATTTCATGAGATGTTCTCCTACTGTGGTCGTATTTTCGTCTCATTAAACTTAGAAAGATAATGCACTGCAATGTTACGTTCGAGATTATTATGTCTGTGGTATTGTCAAATTATGAATAAGTCGCTTATTTGAATTTGGCCCTCATAAATTCACGCATTTTATTGATAATAAAAGGAGCTTCTTCTTCGAGGGCAAAGTGGCCTGTATCAAGGAGGTTATAATCGATATCCTTTACGTCTCGCTTGTAACCCTCTGCACCAGGCACTGGGAAGAATGCATCGTTTTTACCCCATACCAAAAGCATGGGCGGTTGATTATCCCGTAGATACTGCTGCCAATCTTGATAAAGCTTCAGATTGTTCTGATAGTCATAGAACATGCTCAACGCCATCTCATGACCACCTTGTCGAGAGATATTGTAGTAATCCAGTACCCAATTATCAGGGTTGATACTTTCAGGATTGCGAGTTCCATGCGTGTATTGCCATCTCATGCCTTCAAATGTGAACACATTCTCTTTGATGTGCTGCTCAAGCTCAGGGGTTTTGCTCTCCCAGTAGTCAAGGACTTTGCCCCATCCCTCTTTAGAGATACCTTCCTTATAGGCATTGCCGTTTTTTACAACGAAGCCTGCGACTTTTTCCGGGTGCTTCGTCGCAATGCGGAAGCCCACAGGAGCACCAAAGTCATGTATCATTAGAACATAATTTTCAGCGCCGCGCTGGATAAGGAATTTGTCCATCGTCTCGGCAACGTTGTCGAATGTGTATTCATACGCTTCAATACTAGGGAAGGAACTATTCCCGTAGCCCGGATAATCGGGTGCAACGAGATAAAACTCGCCACCCAGTGCTGCCAGGACTTCGCGATATTGGTGTGAAGAGCTTGGAAAGCCATGGAGAAGAACGAGTGTCGGCATATCTGTTTTTGGATTGCCAGCTTCACGGTAAAAAATATCAAGACCATCGACCGTTTCTGTTCCGTAACGAACGCGGTCGAAATTTTTACTTGTAGATGTCATGACTTGGCTCCTATATTTTCAATGGTATTCCGTGCTATCAAACTGGATAGAGGTTCTTTGTAACGCAGCTTGTAATGCACAACCAATTATTGGGATTTGCAGCTTAGTACTTGAAATCCTCAGTCATAATATTTTTGGCCTCTACGCCACGTTCAACGAGTTGAGCAGCGATGTCCGCGATAAACTGCTTGGGCCCACAAATAAAAAAATCAGCGTCGAGTTCGGGAATGCATTCCTCAATCAAAACGATATCTATATGTCCCTGACGATGAAAATGTTGACCTTCAATATCCTCGGGGCGGGGTTTACTGAAAAGTAATTGCAAGTCCACACGATCGTGATTCGCGGCAATCTCTCTTACTTCTCTTGAGAGTGGGTTATGGTTACCATCCCGTGCACTGTGAATGAAATGGACCTGCCTGTCTTGCTTCGCCAGGGTATGTAGCATGCTGACCATCGGTGTGATTCCTATCCCGGCACTAATGAGGGCAACAGGCCGGTTCGTGTCAGTCAAAACGAATTCACCTTCGGGTTCCTGGGCATATATAATATCGCCAGGATTAACCCGATCATGCAGTAGGCGTGACACCAAGCCTTGCGGTTCTCGTTTTACACTGATGCGATATCGGTCCTCTCCTGGGGGATTGGACAGTGAGTATGTACGCTCCACCGAATCGTTTTCATTGATTCTTAGCTCAATTGGCAGGTATTGACCGGCCTTGAATGCCGCCAGGTCACCATCGTCGCGAGGGACGAACTCAAAGGAAATAACATCTTCGCTCTCTCTGATCTTGTTCAGCACCCGTAATTCGCGTATAGCCCCTTCCGGCGCATCCCATTTTAACGGCAATACATTGTCAAGCTGGACAACGCGGTCTATCTGAATATTGATTAGTCGCTGGGCACCCGTGTGTTTCGAAATCTCTGGAGAATCCCAATCAATTATTGCATTGCCCGTTATCTGCAACAGGTTGCCGTTTTCGAAATCAACGAACAGGACACCTACCCTGGAGTCCATGACCAAGTTTCCAATGGTATTAAAGAGATTGTTTCCGGCGTAATCAGGGACCACCAACTGGGTTGGGCTGACGATTTTCACAAAACCAGCAGAACCGCCACGATGGGAAATGTCCATACCGTCGCATGTGCGCTCTTGTTGAGATTTGCGGTAACCGCTGGCAATAAACAGCGTATCCGCTCCCTCGATCCAGGATTGCATTGAACCGTTCAGGCGCGAGTGATTCGTTGATTTCGTGTTCGACGGGTTGACTTTTACTGCATGCCAGACACGCTTGGATATGTATTGCGGGCAATTCCCAAACGATTGCTCGAGAGTGACGGTGAAACCACCATTATCAATTGCGGACAAGATTCCGTTGACCCTGTTTCTACGGCGTTTTTCAAGGTCTATACCAAGCAATCCAACTTCGGCACCTAATACGAATGATTCCTCTAATACATCACCTTTAATCGGTTTTGTTGTAAGCTTTAAACATTTTGGTTCTGGTGACCCCACAAAGCCTGGAGCACCGAAGAGTATGGTCGCCCATGGTGCACCGCCTTCATCCCGTGACGCAACGACAATAAATGGCAGCTGTGAATAAAAATGACGGTGCTCTTCGGACATAAACGGCTGGATAATCTTTGGTGCCCATGGTCTAACCGCTTCCCGCACGCCCACAAGCGACTGCGCTTTCTTTTCACCTTCATGGAGTGGTGCCCAACTTTGACGCGGTGCCTTAGTCGTATTGTCGCTCATGTTGGTCCACCTCCGAACACATTTCGACCAAATGTTGATATAAGCCCATAAGAACAAGCCCCATATCGGCTCGGTGAGACCGTGAGGGTAGTCAGCGATGACCCCCTTGTCAAATCGATTGCCGTCGGGAAACGATCAACCATTCCTCAGCGGATTCCGCAGGGAGACATGACAAAACTTTGTTAGCAATCCTAACTTTTCTTAAATTGATGTTAGCAACCATCATTAACCATCAATCTATCTGCGTCTAATCGTCCTTCCAGGCCGTTTTGGCAGTTTCAGGACGGTCTTTAGTCATAAACTTTATGGCATTGCCTTCTGGAAGAACACGGACAATTTGCGCTTGAAACAATTTGACCGAGTGGTTGCGCTTCAGAATCGAGTGGTACCGGCCATGGTCTGTGTAAATTGCCTGCCGATTTGAGCATACGGTGAGCCAACATTGTCGACCAGATCAAGCTTAGATCATGTGGATATCGATGTGAGCGCTTGGGCAGTGGCGTTTATATTAATGCCAATCGGAGACCCGATCACGACAGAATTACACCATCTTTTGTTTTTTCGATTTCAGGTCCCAGGTTTAGAGGCATTATTTTGAGGAAAACACCCCTGGAATCGGAGGTGTGTCCATCCAGATAAAAAATAGGGCGATAGCGGGAATGGAATATGGCGGTTCGGCTGATTCTCGCTGTCCACTCCAATGCTGTTACCGGTGATGATAAGTTTGATACATACCCTGTTCGTCAGCCCTTGCTTCATACCGACTGCGTGCTATCGCGCGATCCCATGCCAATTATCTTCAATACGTCCTCATATTCGAGGAAGGGCTTGATTTTGTATCTGAACCCAGGAACACTACCATCAAGGGCAATACAAGACACCAACTAAGCTCAATCCCTTCAGCACGAATAGGTGGCCGTGTTTTTTTAGGTGGGTGATTGACCAGCGAGAGTCTCCAGGAGACAGACTCCCTTGGAGGCGTTGTGGTGGCCGTTTGCGTATACCTTCCGGCATCGGTAATCGACCTTATGATCGGTGGGACATGGTTATCTCGCACTCGACCAGGTCGGGCGAGGCAGCCTGGCAGGTCCTATGATTGCCGGTCACTCCATCTGGACGGAACGCACGGCTTTGATGTAGTTTTCCGGGTATTGACGATGAGCGCCGTAGGTCGATTGCAGTTGTTTGTGCCAGTATGATTTGGCAACTTCTCCCGTCTTGAAATTGACGATCCATGCGCCATCTTGATGAGGATATCTGGGTTCGCATCCATCGACTGTCCAACACCGGAATTGGGTATTGAGAAATACGGGGTTTAGATGGACTCCGGCCGCCTCTTCTCTTGCCAGAAGCGATGCCAGCTCTTCGACCGTTGGTATCCGCCAATCCGAATAGCCGGCATAAATGTCCATATTTAAAACCTTTATGTACCTTTTGGCTCGCTTGATATTCATTCTCTTTTGTGAACCGGATTTTTGCCACATCAGGTTTGTTGAATTGTCCGTCACTGTTTCGTCGCCATTGTCCACAAAAACATTCTCATGTGTCCCCATAGGGTTGCGGGAAAAGTCAAAGAATTTGTAACCAATGATCATTCGGGATACTTCCAAATCACTCTGGATGAATTTGGGGTCCTGACGCAGTGCAAGACTTATGGTAGGCGTGCTGGCAACGGTTTTCGCTAATTGAGCGTCTTCCTCCGGCTGGATGTTCTTTTCGGCTACGGCCTCGCTGTTTGCCTTGCCGCCTTTGCTGTCGACGTCATGCAACGCTTTCTTACCGCTAAATACGGCGATTTGCTCGACACGATCTGATTCGTCATACCTGACTTGAACTTTGACTTCTGTTCCATCTGCCACGATCTCGATCGGCGTACCAACCAACTCCCACAAGCCCAGCGTCAATACATCGGCGGCACTGTGAAATAATGTACGTCCAGCCTTAGCGCCATCGCTGTAGCCTTGCTCGAAAACGAACAAATCGAATCGGCGTCCATCTTTATCTTTGTATGTTGACAACGGAACACCACACTCCGCTATAACATTCACACGTGGGGTTCCGCGGTTAAAAACACTTACATCTTTTTTGTCAGGCTGGTTTGCTGCCATGAAGACCGAACACCCTGCGAGTCCAATCACAGACCACAAGATGAAAAAACGATGGATGAATCTCCTCATTGTCGCCCCTAGTAAAACGATGGGTTTACCATTATGCTTTCTCCATATGACCAACCTCACCGATGGTCACGGAATAGATCCCGTTAAGATGACCGTCTTCTATTCAGCATCTTCTCTAGCTACTTGCAGAACAGATTCCCCGCGATCAGCAAAGCACCAGCCATCAGAATCGTTACGTCGTTTTCTTTCGTCATCTGGTTGAACTGGGTCAGGCCAGGTCGATCATATAAGACCCGTTCAGATGGAAGTGCGATGAGCGGGTCGTTTATTGATTTGAGTGTTTTCTTAATCTTTGGCAAAAAACAAGATCGATACGGTTTAGTAAAGCATTGTTAGCCAGATAGGAATGATTCTCAAACGTCCACAGCGTTTCCGGTTCGGCCCCGGAATCGTCTACGAAATTGGCACATCCTACGAATGCAGCTAGCCTGGCCGGCTGAGTGTATGTCGATTGATATTGACGCCTTATATGCCCATACGGGCTTTTAGCAGTCCTGGTACGCAATATGTATCAGCAATGCCTGTGCCGACCACACCTGCTGCTGAGCCTGAATCAGGGAGGGCGTTGCCGATGAGCGGAGTCTATCTTGTCACGTGTCATTCTTGTGCCTACTCACAAGGTCTAAAATTCGGTATCGGCGCGATGTATTCAAGTCTTGAACGTGCCATCCTTCTCGTTCACCCTCAAAAGCGTTCTCAAGTCATAGAAATTTCATATAAAACGGTTTGTCCGAAGGAAAAATTTGAATGCCGTGCGCATTATTGCTCAACCAGCAACGATCTCTGTGATAGATTATGGGTCAGGATCGATAGCGGTGCTAGGGCCGCTTACGAAACCGAGGTAAACTGCGGTAAATGCGGGAAGCGGATGAACCCGATTACCGATCCAGAAACCATTGAGGTGGTCCCATGCCCCATTCGTTATAACACGAGCCTTGGGTTGATAAAGGCGATGCCGTGGAATTGAGTTAAAACTGGAGATTGGGATGTTGAACCTTACATCCGCAAGATGACCGTTACGATACCGGTAGGGTGAAATGATCATTGAGAGGAGACTTTATGAGAAAGCTTATGGCTGTTGCGGCAACGTTCATGTGCTTAACCATGACGGTTTCATGTGGAAAGAATTATGTCGGATACAAGATGAATCATGGTTCACCAGCTTGGTGCCATTATATCAATGGGGAAAACCACTATACGAAGGATATTGGCGGTCTTGTTTTTGATTTTACAATTAAAGAGGGTCAGGGCGATGGGGAATACATCATCGATGGTTATATCGATCCAACCAAAGGGCAGGTAAAGAGCTGGGATCGGATGATACCCGAGAAGTCGCGATTCAGCATGCTTGTGGCAAATGATGGTGTCATCGTAGACAATGTCGCTTTCCGGCCGATTACGCCATATGGTGGGTTGAGCTCTAAAATGCCTTTCACGATTAAATACATTAGCCCGGAAGGATTCGATGCGGTAACGTTTTACTGGAATATGTACGTTAGGGGTTAATACGAAGTGGTATCCTGACAACGGATGAGCCGATCGGTAGAGTCAATCAAAAGCGGATGGGGATAATGAAGGCGCGAACTTAAAACGGGAGGTTCTATGCGGAAACGGATTCTGGGCCCTGCAGCGCTGATGTGGATAATCTACCTGAGTGGATGTGCAACCTATCCTCCACCAGAAATTCTCTCTGACAAGGCGAACAACTTTAAATACCAATACAGCGTCGATATACCACAGGGCTGGAATGTCAGCGAAAACTTCCCCCAAGATATTGAATACGCTTTTCCTCAGTCCTTCAGGAAAATGGTGACCTTGGTGATGACAAATGAAGACTCAAAGGGATTGATCGCCCTTGCAAACCATAAAAGAGGTAGCCGCCTCCAGGATTTACTTGATGCTCCGGAGGAAGAATTCCATGAGCTAGCCCCAATGCTGGTTCAAGAGACACGCAAAACCGCCGAGGCTCCAAGATGGGACAACGAGGTCAAAGTTAAAAATCTTTCCACGACATATCTTAATTATAAAGTTCGTTTTGACTGGTTCTTTTACCCCTGTCACAAAGCTGAATTTTGCGAGACGGTGGCGATATTGATGTGCGAGAAAGACAAGTTTGAGACCAATTGCCCGGCATTCGAGTCAGTCGTAGAATCCCTGACAATGCATGATGCATCAGCAGAATGACAGGTTTCATGATCGCTAGAATCATATCCTTAAGAACCTCAGCAGCAGGTTAAGGAAGGTCTCAAAAGCAAGGAATAACTGCATAGCTCAACCAGGTTCCGACAGAAATGAGTTAGGTAAAGGGGCAACAACAGGTATGAACAGCATCTACATCCCAGCCAAATCCCCTGAGGACTGGCGGCTCTCCCTGGCGGAGCCAGATAGACAGTGGAAAACGGGATCCTCAGCAAAGACTTTGGCATACTGCTGGCACGCAGCTGACGGGTTCCCTGCTTGTGTAAGCAAAGCATTTGACAACTCCGGTTCAGCGACCTTCAGACAAATCGAACCGCTACTGATCATCCCCGAGCATAAAGTGGACATTCCCTGCGGCTCCGCAGCCTCCCAGAACGACATATTCGTCTTGGCTAAGTCAGCCGATCAGCTTATTACAATTACGGTTGAGGGAAAGGTCAACGAACCGTTCGATAAAACTGTCTCGGAGTGGTTCCGGAACCCATCATCGGGTAAGCAGAAGTGTCTCGAGTTTCTGTGCTCGGAACTCAATTTGCCTGTGGATACGGTAATGGACATTCCCTACCAGCTGCTCCACAGGACGGTATCTGCCAAGCTTTCGGCTCGACAGTTTCAAGCAGGCATAGCTCTTATGCTGGTCCATTCATTCAGCCCCAAGGATATGTGGTTCGAGGAATACGCCAAATTTGCGGCACTTTTCGGGGTCGATGCAGAGAAGGACAAGATTTACCCCGCCCAACCTTTTGACTGGTCGATCCTGTATCTGGGCTGGGCGAAAGGGGATCCAGAGTATCTGTGCAAATGAAAATTGACACTTTACCTGACGCGGAGATGGGTATGAGATAGTTAAAGATTGCTTTGACTGCTGTTCTGTGCCTTTGTTGCTGGCTTGATGTGGTAAGAGATTCGTAGGGTAGAGAAGAAAAGCATCGGGGTCAGGTCTCAACAATTAACAACAATACTCAATAAGCTGTTCCGAAAAATCGAAACAATCATTTTATGTTAGATGTCGAGACCTGACTTTCTTATGGTTCCGGGCGAGTTTCTGAAAACTCAGCTTGTCGTTTTCCTTAAGATAGGGACTGTCGCCAAGCTCTTTGAAACTTGATTCAACCCTCATCGCGTCCCGCGACATTCTTTTAAAAACCAAGGATGGGGCAGCGTCGGAGGTTCTCAAGATAGAGGCCGGCAGTAAGTATAAATCTTATATCACTGGCTACGCACCGTAGCCTTACATCAGTGTCAATGCCACCTGCCCTTGTCGTCATAGTGGCAGCCGTTCTCATCGGTTTCGCCTTCATGCGCCAATAATAGGTTTGGTAACGATTCAGGCAGGGAGATTTCTTCATAATCGATGCGCAGTGCGGATGAACTTTCATAAAATTCTTTGCCCATCGAAACCTCCTCCAGGCTGATAAC
>JAAUYD010181845.1_pt1 | contig 10475 bp, 5 predicted proteins | sample 7278101 | NCBI WGS metagenome assembly JAAUYD01 (sample SAMN14350128, study PRJNA611818) | marine sediment metagenome | isolation source: surface marine sediment (0.6m) | place: French Polynesia: Moorea | collected 2018-08
CGCCCTCACCGCGCGTCGCCTCGGTGATCAGGATGCCCGTGCCGGGCAGGCCCGTCGGGTGGTACTGGACGAACTCCATGTCCTTGAGCGGAACGCCCTCGCGGTAGGCCAGCGCCATGCCGTCGGCGGTCTTGATGTTGCCGTTCGTCGTGAAGGGCCAGATCTTGCCGCCCCCGCCGCTGGCCAGGATCACGGCGTTGCCGAGGATCGCCTGCGTCTCGCCGGTGCGGATGTCCATCGCGGCCACGCCCCGGCAGGCGCCTCCCTCGACGAGCAGCTTGCTCACGAAGAACTCGTCGTAGCGCGTGACGTCGCCGTACTTGAGCGAGGTCTGGAAGAGCGTGTGCAGCATGTGGAAGCCGACCTTGTCGGCCGCGTACCAGGTGCGCTTGGTCGTCATGCCGCCGAAGGCGCGGGTCGCCGGGCTGCCGTCCTCGTTGCGGCTCCAGGGGCATCCCCAGTGGTCGAGGCGCGTGAGCTCCTCGGTCGCGTTCTCGGCGAAGTACTGGATCACGTCCTGGTCGCCGAGGAAGTCCGAGCCCTTCACGGTGTCGTAGGCGTGCATCTCGATGCTGTCGTCGGCACGCGCCACGGCGGCCGCGCCGCCCTCGGCAGACACGGTGTGACTGCGCATCGGGTAGACCTTGGACACCAGCGCGATGTCCAGGCCGGGCTGGGCCTCCGAGGCGGCGATCGCCGCGCGGAGTCCGGCACCCCCTCCTCCCACGATCACGATGTCGTGACGACTCACGTCGACCATGACGTCCCCCTTGCGTTGCTGGGGTTTCCGAAACGGCCAGTGGATAGCCGATCCTACCGGGGAACGAAAGGAAATCGCCTCGCGTCAAACGCCGTTCGCGGGCGCGAGCGGGTCTCTCGAGGGGTTCTGCGCGGTGGCGGCGCGCCTCTCAGAGCAGCGGGTCGCAGGGCTCCGCGATGCCGTTCGGGAACTCGTCCGGGGCCGACGCGTTGCAGATGCCGTCGTCGACGCAGGTCGTGTCGATCGTGCCCTTCGGCCTCAGGAAGCGCCGGATCTGCTCGACCGCCGCCGGCGTCACGCGCAGCCGGTTGTGCGGGTCGCAGCGGTTCTCGATCGCCTGCTCGTTGACGAGCGGCGGCACGAAGGGCAGGTGGTCCGGGTTCGTGAGATCGAAGGCCGCCGTGTCGATGACCATGTACGCCGAATCCTGCGGGCCCTTCGAGTTCCGCATGCCGGCGAGATCCTGCATCACGGACGACTCGTGCACGGGAATGCCCTGAGAGGCGCCGGCGAGCTGCGACCCGAGGTTCGACACCTGCTGGTCGTGCAGCGCCACGTGGAGCAGCACCTTCTTCGGGATCGACCCCGGCAAGGGGTCGCTCGTGATGTGGGTCGCGAGGGCGGACGGGTCGCCGGGCACCCAGAGCTCGTGCGAGAGCCCGAGGCCCACCGCCTGGTCCAGGCGATCGGGCGTCACGACGGTGAGCAGTGCCTCGAACTGCAGGAACGGCGTCGCGCGCTGCAGGAGCAACGAGAAGTTGATCGCAGGGACGTCGAGCACGAACTTCTCGATGGTCGGCGTGAGGCCCGCGAGCAGGTGGCCCTGGATGCCGCCCAGGCTCGCGCCCCAGTAGTAGATCTCGTCGTGGGTGAGGAAGACACCCGTTCCGTCGGCGCCCTGGAAGGCCGGGTCCACGTTGAAGTCGCCCTCGTGCAGCATGCGCGCGAGCACCAGGGTGTTGGTCTGCCCTTGCCGCAGGCGGTCGGCCAGCGCATCGATGTTGTCGGGGTTCGCGACGACACGGTAGATGAAGCTCTCGAGCAGGGTGGGTCGTGTGTCGGGTCGGGACATGCCGGACCAGTTGGTCGCGCCGGGAATGAGGTCGGGCACCAGGCCCGACGACGCGATGCCCCGCGCCGTGCCCGCTCCCTCGCCGAACAGGCCGTGACCGATCAGGAAGGGCGGGAGCGGATCGACGCCGCCCTTCTTCCCGCCGAAGACCGCGCAGGGGATGCTGATGCCGAAAGGCGCATCCGTCGTCGTCGTCCAGCTCGGCACGCCGTCGCCGTCCCGGACGAGGCGCGCGATCTCCGCATTCTCGACGAACGGATCGCGCTCGAGGAAGAGCGGCACCTGGAAGGTCCCGCTCACGTGGCGCCAGACGGGCTCATCCGGATCGCTGCAGCCGGGGTTCACCTCCTGCACGTCGTCGACGGTGAAGGTCTGCGCGCCGGCCTTCTGCTGCTCGTCGAGCCAGGCGAAGGCCTGATCGCGCATCGAGAGCATCTCGCCGGTGAGGTTCTCGTCGCTGCGCACCTGGAAGTCCCAGGCGAGCAGCAGCTCGCTGCGGTCGACGCCGAGATCCTCGAGCCGCGCGAGCACGGGCTCGAGCTGATCGCGCCGGGTCTCGACGCCGGGCAGGTCCGAGGGCGCGCCGTCGCGGATGTTCGCGAAGACGGGCTCGGCCTCGACGGGCACGCCTCCGTCACCGACGAGGTTGCGGAACGCGACGATGTAGCGCCTTCCGGGCTTCAGGCTCGTGCCGGGGCGCAGGAAGGTCACCACCCGATCGGGGTCGGTCGCGGTGCTGTCGTTCTCGACCCAGTGGAGCACGCGCTCACCGGTCTGCGCGTCGATCAGCAGGGTCGGGGAGCCCTTTCCGATTCCGCGCTCGTCGTAGGTGCGCGTCTCGGGCAGGATCGTGGGCGCCCCCGACGCGGCCAGGTCCGGGGTGACCGGGAAGTGCGTCACGATCTGCACCGTGGGACTGAATCCGTCGCTGCGCCGGTGCGGCGCGGGATCGCCGTGTTCTCGCGTCGGAACCGGGAAGAGCTTCAAGACGATCGGCAGGGACGTGTCGCCGTAGGCGATGCGGACGCCCGTCTCCGTGCTCGCCGGCTCCTCGAAGCGTGCGGACGGGAAGGGAAGGATGCACGAGACCTCGTTCAGCACCTCGCAGGAGTCCGGGTCCTCGAGGTCGACGAGCGTGAAGTCGGTGTGGATGCGATGCGTCGGGCTCCCCACGCCGCCGCCCAGGATCGCCCGGTCGATCTGCGCCGCGAGCTCGTGCGCGCCTGCGGTCACGCCTGCGAGCACCCCCTCCACGTGGTTCCCGTCGATCGAATAGCTCGAAGCGGGCACGGGCTCGCCGTCGAGCAGGACCACGAGGCTGTCCAGGTCCGCGTAGGCCGGCAGCTCGAGGCCGAAGGCGATGTCGCCGGGCGCGGAGAGCAGGCCCTGCTGCGGCGACGTGAAGCGGAACTTCGGGAACGAACACGCCACGAACTGCGTCGTGAGCAGGAGCAGGAGAGCGGCGGGAATCGAGCGGTACGCGTGCATTCGGGTTCCTAGCGTGAGTGGAGGAGCGGCCGTCCCCAGCGCCTTGGACGGTACGGTGGGGGGGTGAGGCAACGGGCCACGATATCACGCCCGCCGAACGCCCGGTAAGGAATGAGAGCCCGAGCAGCCGCGACGAGCTGGCCTCAGCGCGCGAGGACGCCCGGGAGCGCCGGCTCCTGCTGCGTGAGGCAGTGGCAGGCGCCGAGCCCGACGACCAGATCCCCCGCAGGGATCGGGACGACGTCCCGACCCGGGAGGAGCTCGTCCAGGATCGCGAGCGCCCGCGCGTCCTCGGGCGCGTCGAAGACCGGCACGAGCGCCACCCCGTTGGCCAGATAGAAGTTGGCGTAGCTCGCGGGACAACGGGCACCTTCGACCTCGAACGCGGCGGGCATGGGCAGGGCGACGCGATCGAAGGACCGGCCCCGGACGTCGCGGAAGGAGCCGAGCCGCGCCCAGTTGGCCTCGAGGATCGCGTGGTTGGGGTCGCTCGGGTCCGACTCGCGCACGGCGACGATCACGCGCTCGTCGACGAAGCGGGCGACGTCGTCGACGTGGCCGTCCGTGTCGTCGCCCTCGATTCCACCCGGCAGCCAGAGCACCTGCTCCGCGCCGAGCCAGCGGGCGAGGCGCCGCTCCATCTCGTCCTTCGTGCGCGAGGCCTCGCCGGGTCGCATGCGATTCGTGTGGAGCAGGCACGACTCCGTGGTCAGGACCGCGCCCGCGCCGTTGCCGTCGACCGAGCCGCCCTCGAGCACGAAGTCGGCTTCGAAGCGCGGCAGCTCCCGCGCGGCCGCCATCGCCGCGGGCATCGCGTCGTCGAGATCCCAGGGCGGGTACTTGCGGCCCCAGGCGTCGAAGCCGAAGTCCAGCGCCACGAGCTCGCGGTCGGCATCGAAGACGAAGATGGCTCCGTGGTCGCGCACCCAGGCGTCGTTCGTCGGCGCGAGCAGCCACTCGACACCCGCGCCGAGGTCCCGGGCGGCGAGCCGACGCGCGACGTGATCGCGATGCGCCTCGTCGCGGACCGTCACGCAGACGCGCTCGCGGCCCGCGAGCGCGGCGACCATCTCGACGAAGGCCGCCTCCACGGCCGCGAGCCGCCCGGGCCAGGTGTCGCGATTGTGCGGCCAGGTGAACCAGGTCGCCCGGTGGGGCTCCCACTCGGCCGGCCAGCGGACCGGCCCGGGCTCTCGCGACTCGGACATGGTGCGCGCGAGCGCCTCAATCGCGAAAGCGTCGGGTCAGGTCGCCGTAGGCGTCGATGCGGCGATCGCGGAGGAAGGGCCAGTCGCGGCGCGTCTTCTCGATCAGCGCCAGATCACAGTCGACGAGGAGGCACTCGGGCTCCTGCGACGAGGCGCGCGCCAGCACGCGACCGAAGGGATCGGCCACGAAGGACTGCCCCCAGAACCGGATGCCGCCTTCCTTTCCCACCCGGTTCACGGCCGCGACGAACACGCCGTTCGCGATCGCGTGGGCGCGCTGGATGGTCTCCCAGGCATCGTGCTGGGCGGCATCGACGTCCGGCCCCTCGTCGAACTGCCAGCCGATCGCGGTCGGGTAGCAGAGCAGCTCGGCACCCGCGGTGGCCGTGAGGCGCGCGGCTTCGGGGAACCACTGGTCCCAGCACACGAGGGCGCCCACCCGCCCGGCCCGGGTCGCGGCCGCGCGGAAGCCGAGATCGCCGGGCGTGAAGTAGAACTTCTCGAGGTAGAGGGGATCGTCGGGGATGTGCATCTTGCGATAGGTGCCGACCTGCGAGCCGTCCGCGTCGAAGGTCAGGGCCGTGTTGTGGTAGACGCCCGGCGCCCGCTTCTCGAACAGCGACGCCACCAGCACGATGCCGTGGCGAGCGGCCTCCTTGGCCAGGGCTTCGCTCGAGGGACCGGGGATCGGCTCCGCGAGATCGAAGCGCGCGGGGTCCTCGTCCTGACACGGGTAGGGCGCCAGGAAGAGCTCGGGAAGGCACACGAGCGCGGCGCCGCGGCCCGCGGCCTCCGCGATGCCCTCGCGGGCCGCGGCCAGATTCGCAGCCGGATCCCCGCCGGGGCGGGTCTGCAGCAGGGCCACCCGTTGGATCGTCATCGCGGCCCGAGGATCGCAGACGACCCGTGACCGCGCCTGTCACAGCCCGCGCGCACGCTCCCGGGCATGATCCATGCGACCTCCTCCCCGGCGTCCCCGCCCTCCTGCCTGCGCCCGCTGCCAGGCCTGACCGCGCGCCGCACCCCGCCCCGGAACGAGACCACCGGCCCGGCGCGACGCACACGCGGCCGCGCCCTTCCCGCGTGGCTCCGGGGCCTCGTCCAGACCGGACTCGTCGTGGCGGGCTTCGTGGCGCTCGGGGCGGCCTCGGCCTGGGTCCTGGCCTCGGTGGCGGGCACTACACTGGCCCCTCCATGGCCTCCCGAGACGACGACCTCCCCGAGCGCTGGCTCGTCGACGGATTCAACGTCCTGCACGTGGGCATCCTCCACGGCCGCGAGCGCGGCCGTTGGTGGGGAGGCGAGGCGCGCACGCAGCTTCTGACGCGCCTCGCCGGGTTCGCCGAGCCCGGCGAGCTGTGCGTCGTCTTCGACGGGCCGGATCCGGGAGACGCGACCGGAGGCGGCGAGAGCGCCGAGCGGCCTCGAGTGGTCTTCGCCCCATCCGCCGATGCATGGCTGCTCCGGCAGGTGAAGTGCGCGGATCGGCCCGAACGGGTCGCTCTGGTCACGGCCGACCGCAAGCTCGCGGATCGGGCCCGCCACCACGGGGCGCGCATCGTCTCGCCACGCGCGTTCCTCGCCCGATGCTCCGGATCGGAACCGCCTTCGGGATCGGAACCGCCTTCGGGATCGGAGCCGCCTGCGTCGTGAGAGTTCGCGGGCCGAGCCCATCAGGGGCGGGCCCCAAGGGGCCCAGGGCTGAAACGGATCGCCCCGCCGCGCTGTCGAGATGCCTGGGAACGGCTGGAAACCCCACGCGCGACGGCGATTTGGCAAAGCCCCTGCGATCGAGGTAGAACAGTCCGTTCTCCGGCTCGCCCGAGCCGCCCGCACGCTGCCCGCGTTCGAACTCTTCCCGCCTGCTCCACACCGAGGAACGTCCAGCAATGGCCGAAGCCCAGCCCTCCGCCCACGTCCGCGACAGCGGAACGCTTCGCTTCGCGAAGTTCATCGTGCGACACCGCCTCGTCGTCGCGATCCTGCTGATCGCATCCACCGCGTTCTTCGGATACCCGATCCTGAACACGGTCATGGCGGGGCTCGGCAATCCGCTGCCCGGCCCGACGGTGCGCATCGATACGAACGCGCGCGATCAGTGGCCCGACCACCCCTTCATCCACGCGCAGGACAAGTTCTCGGCCAAGTTCGGATCGGCCAGTGCCGTCGTCATCGGGCTCGAGGTCAAGAACGGCACGATCTTCACGCCCGAGACGCTGCAGAAGATCGACCGCATCACGAAGGCGCTCGACGGCATCGAGGCCAGCGCCGAGCTGCCCGCCTACGACAGCCAGACCGACGCGCGCGACGAGCAGCGCGAGATCTGGGAAGAGGAGGCCGGCGACGAGGAGATCTCGGCCTTCCAGATGATCCGGCGCCTCGACCGGGTCTTCCCGCCCTACCCCGTGAACCACGACCAGGTGCGCTCCGTGACGCACCGCTCGACGCGCGTCTTCGAGATCCAGCCCGACGGCGCGATCGAGAACCGGCTGCTCATGCCGAAGATCCCGCAGACGCAGGAAGAGGCCGACGCGATCCGCGAGCTGGTCCGGCAGAACCCGCCGGTCATCTTCGGCCGCTTCGTGAGCTACGACGAGAAGGCCGCGCTCATCACGGCGAACTTCGTGACGGACCGGCTCTCGGGCTCCGAGGTGTACCGCGCCGTCTTCGACCACGTGCAGCGCATCAAGGAAGTCGAGGACGACGAGAACACGGTGCTGCACATCTCGGGTGCGCCGGTGCTGATCGGATGGATCCTCAAGCACGCCTTCCAGATCCTGCTCTACGTGGTCCTCACGGTGGCGGTGATCTTCCTGCTGCTCTGGGCCTACTTCCGCCGCTGGCACGGTGTCTTCATCCCCTTCATCGCGGCGATCGCGACCGTGATCTGGGGCCTCGGCTACACGGGCTGGCGCGACATCACCTTCGACCCCCTGATCCTCGTGATCCCGATGATCATCACGGCCCGCGCGATCTCGCATACCGTGCAGATGGCGGAGCGCTTCTTCGAGGACTACGAGATCATGCTGCCGCGCTACGGCGACCCCGACGTCGCCAAGCGCGAGGTCGCGACGATCGCGATGGGCGAGCTGATCGTGCCCGGCACCCTCGGCATCGTGACGGACGTCGCCGGCCTGCTGGCCATCATGGTGACGACCATCCCGCAGATGCGGGACCTCGGGGAGTTCGGCGCCTTCTGGGTGCTCTCGATCATCGTCACGGTGGAGATCCTGCATCCGATCCTGATCTGCTACATGCCCGCGCCCCACGAGCCCGAGCACTTCCTGCCGAGCTTCATGATCCGCTTCACGCGCTTCATCGGCGAGATCACGACGCACGGCACGTGGAAGTACGTGATCGCCGGAGTCACGATCGTGCTCTTCACGGGCTCGACCTACATCACGCTCTTCTACTCGAAGGTCGGCGAGGCGAGCCCGGGCACTCCGCTCCTGTGGCCCGATCACGAGTGGAACCAGGCCACCGCCGTGATCGCGACGAAGTTCGGCGGCGTCGACAACTTCATCGTCTACGCCGACGGCGACAAGGAGAACGCGAGCGGCGACGCCCAGCCGATCCAGCGCATGGAAGAGCTCGAGCGCTGGATGTCCGCGAACACGGACCTCGGCGCGACGGTCTCCGTCGTGCCCTTCATGAAGGCGTATTGGGGGCAGAACCACCTGGGCGACCCCAAGTGGTCCTACATCCCGGGAGACTCGGGCAGCGTTCGCGCCGCCCTCTTCCAGCTCCGCCAGAGCGGCGCGCCGGGCTTCCTGCGCCCCTTCATGACGGACGACGGGCGCTACGCGGCGCTCAGCCTGATCTACCGCGACCACAAGGGCGACACGCTGCTCAACGTGACGAAGGCCGCGGACGCCTACATCAAGCAGAACCCGATCGGCGAGGTGATCGTCCGCCTCGACAAGAACCACGCCGAGCGGGACGCGGGCTTCTTCGAGAGGGAGAAGATCCTCGACAACCTCTACTACATGCTCGGGCCGCTCCTTCCGGAACGCGGGCACACGATGAACGTCAAGCTGCGCCAGTCGGACGGCAGCTACGAGACGGTGCTCGTGAACAAGGTGAACGGCGAGGGCAGCCTTCCCGAGTGGTTCGAGGAGTTCAACGACGCCGCGCTCTCGGACTACGAGGACGCCGTCGACGATCTCGAGGAAGGCGACGTCTTCACCTGGCCCGAGTCGCTGGCCGAGTGGGGCGCCGACGACGTCCAGTGGTGGTGGGAGAGCGAGGAGTACGGCATCCGTGCCGTCGGCGCGAACACCCGCGACCTGATCGTCCACGACACCAAGGCCGTCGAAGGCGTGCCGCGCTACCAGCCCACCAACAGCTGGACCCGCGGCATGCAGTTCGTGCTGGCCGGCGGCATCATGGGCATCCTGGCCGCGACGAACGACGAGGTGGAGCGCAGCCACATCGCGAACATCGCGTTGATCTTCCTGATCATCTTCGTGCTGCACTCCGTCACCTACAAGTCGGTGCCGAGTGGCTTCATCATCCTGCTGCAGATCATGACGGCGACGATGCTCTCGCTCGCCTACATGGCGATCCGCGGCGTCGGCCTGAACATCAACACCCTGCCGGTCCAATCGGTGGGTGTCGGCATCGGCGTCGACTACGCGATCTACATCGTCGATCGCATCCGGCAGGAGGTCGCCGATACGGCCGACATCGACGAGGCCGTGCGCCGCGCGGTCCGGACCACGGGCATGGCCGTGACCTTCACGGCGACCACGATCGTCGGCGGCATCGCGATGTGGGCGCTGCCCCGGCCCCTGGGCCCGGACCTGCGCTTCCAGGGCGAGATGGCCCAGCTGCTCGTGATCCTCATGGTCATCAACATGCTCGGCGCGATCACGGTCGTGCCGGCCTTCTACTCGATCTTCCGCCCGAAGGTCGCCACGGCGCTGCTCACGGACGAACAGGTCGAAGCGCTCCGGATCCAGAAGGAGGCCGAGCGCAGGAAGGGCCTCATCGACTAGAGCCCGTCTCCGACACGTCGTGCGCCACCGTACGGCCGAGGAGGACCGGTCCGCGCTCCACTGTCTCGAGACCGGATCGAGTGGAAAACCCGTTCCGTCGGGTGGGAAGAGGGCTTCCTTCTTCCCACCCGAACGGGGGAGCAGGATGGGGCCGCCGCAGCGAAATCAAGGAGTTGCGCCTCGGCGCGGCCCGGCACGCAACTTGCTCCCCTGCTCTCTCGGGAAGGGGAGCTTGGCTCCTCGTAGGCGGCGCGTCATCGGTCTCTCGGGACCGGGGCGCGCCGTCTCTGGTTCAGGGACGGGACCGCGTCCCGCACCCGCTGAACGCCGCTCAGCGCCGCGATCGCGTCGGTTCCCCGCCGGGCCCCCGGCGCGCGGGCCGATTCTCGAGATGGAGCCGATAGGCCGCCACGGTGGCCGGTACGTCCACGTCGTCGACCTCGCGGTCGAAGAGGACGCCTCCGGGCGGAAACCCGACCCGATACGCGCTCCCGTCCGCCGTGCGCTCGAGAACGCCGCGATCGACCAGCAGACGGCGCAACGTCACGTGATCGGTCTCGATGGCCGGCGCGCAGTCGCGCAGCCAGCCCTGGAGCCGCGCGTTGATCTCCTTCTCGTCGTAGAGCCGGGCGCTGTCGAGCTGGAGCAGGATGCTCTTGGTCAGGATCTGACGGTCCCGCGTCTTCCGCGGGAAGCGCCGGGGGCCCCGATCGACGGCCAGGCGGAGGAGCCGATCGAGGAACTCGTCCAGGGGGATCATGGTCCTCCAGGGTACCGGGCGACCGAAGCGCGGCCGGGGGGGCATCCCCGCTTGACGGCCCGGGGAGATCCGAAATATCGTGCCGGCGGGTGCCGGTGATGCCCCGTGGGGTTTGCACTTCGCGAGTCATCCAACCCGGGGGAATCTGCCGAAGGCTGTCGCCTTCGGTCACCCGACCATGACCGGAGCC
>JAAUYD010149445.1_pt1 | contig 10474 bp, 10 predicted proteins | sample 7278101 | NCBI WGS metagenome assembly JAAUYD01 (sample SAMN14350128, study PRJNA611818) | marine sediment metagenome | isolation source: surface marine sediment (0.6m) | place: French Polynesia: Moorea | collected 2018-08
CATCGGCGCGCGCTCGTCGTTCGACGCCAGTATCTGTTCCCAGTCATCGGGCCAGTCGGCCTTGAGCTTGTCGATAATCCAGGCCGGGTGATTGAATCGCGCCTCGACGCCTTGCGCGTCATGCGTCTCTCGTTGTGCGCGCCTCAGTACCGCGTTGACCAGCCCGGCCAGCCGGGGCCTGCCTAACACCTTCGCCGCCTCGACGGTCTCCGCGATCGCCGCATGGTCAGGCACTCTCGTTTCGCTCAGCTGGAACAGGCCGACGTCGATCAGCGCGGCGATGACGCTGTCGCGCGAACGCAGCGGTCGATCCAGCAAGTGTTGGCGCCGCTCCTCGAGGCGAAAGTGAGCGCGAAGGCATCCGTAGGCGAGCATGCGGACGAAAGGCTCGTCGTCGCAGTCGACCGCCTCCAGCGCAGCGTCGAGAGAGCGGCCATTGCCGCGGACGTTGTCGACTATCCTGGCCGCATCTGCCCGGGCTGCCGCGCCTTTGCGGCTCACGAAGAAAGCGTCTTGTCGGACCAGTCCATCGCGTCCGCCAGCTGGCGCGCCGTGACACGGCCCTTGCCAGCCCGCTGCAGCTCCTCGAGCAACAGGCCGCCCGTGCCACAGGCGACGAGCACACCGGACTTCGATACTTCCATCACCCTGCCTGCTTCACCCGACACGTCGCCGATCGCACGGGCCCGCCAGCACTTGACTCGCTGGCCGTCGACAGTGAAGAAACTCCCGGGCACCGGGTTAAAAGCGCGGACCTTTCGCTCGAGCGCCGCGGCGCTCTCGCGCCAGTCGAGCTCTGCATCAGCGGTCTTGACCTTGCCGGCGTAGGTCGCCGAGGCATCATCCTGCTCATCGGCCGCGAGCGTGTCGGCCGCGATCGCATCGATGTGGCGAACCAGCAGGTCGCCGCCCAGCTCGGCCAGGCGGTCGTGCAGCTCGCCGGCGGTTTCATCCGGCTGGATGCGGATCGCTTCGCTCACGTAGACGGGCCCGGTGTCGAGACCCGCCTCCATCTGCATGAGGCTGATGCCGGTCTCGCGATCACCGGCGAGAATCGCGGCCTGTATCGGTGCAGCACCCCGCCAACGCGGCAGTATTGAGGCGTGAACGTTCACACAGCCGCGCGCCGGGATGTCGAGAATTCGCTGGGGCAACAACAGACCGTAGGCTGCGACGACCAGCAGGTCGGGGCGGAGCGCCTCGAGCTCGCTGGCGGCTTCCTCGTCACGCAGGGTCTGCGGCTGATAAACCGGGATGTCGAGCGCGCTCGCGTATTGCTTGACCGGACTTTGCGTCAGCTTCTTGCCGCGCCCCGCGGGCCGATCGGGTTGTGTGTAGACGGCAACAGGACGATGGCCGCCGTCGACGAGCGCCTTCAGCGACGCGAGGGCAAAATCGGGCGTGCCCGCAAAAACGATAGCCGGCCGGGTCATGAAATCGGGGGTTCGATCAGGCGCTCATGGCGGCCGCCTGGTGACGGCGATCTTTCTCGAGTCGTTTGCGAATCCGGGTTCGTTTAGCCTCGGAGATGTAATCGACAAACAGCTTTCCGTCCAGGTGATCGATCTCGTGTTGAACGCACACCGCGAGAAGTCCATCCAGGTCTTCCTCGACAGACTCGCCGTCCCGATTCAGGTACTTCAGGCGGATCGTATCGGCCCGTTTGACCTCTTCGTAGTAGCCGGGCACGGACAGACAGCCCTCTTCGGTCACGGTGACACCGTCCTTCTCGACAATGACCGGGTTGATGTACACGCGCGGGTCACTCTGGTCGCCTGACACGTCAGCGACGAGGAACCGTCGGTGAATGTCGACCTGTGTCGCGGCCAGACCGATGCCCGGAGCGGCGTACATCGTCTCGAACATGTCGTCGATCGTCGCGCGGAGAGCATCATCGACAGTCTCGACCGGCCGGGCCTTTTTACGCAGCCTGGGGTCGGGAAATTCCAAAATTGTCAGTTTTGCCATAATTCAGATTGTTAAATAGTAGGATCGACGATCCAAAATCATTTGTCTGCTTGCCCGTTTTGCAAGGTCGTGCCTGCCAGATTTTTTACAAGAATGCCCTAAATAATTGACTTTATTGAATATGATGACAGACAATGCGGCAGGCTTTCGGTCCGTTTTGGGGCGGTCTGCGGGCCCTAAAATGTGACGTATGCAAGCTATAGACCTTACCGAACGACATATTATAGCAACGCAACAGGCCCAACGGCCCGAATCGGCTTCCAGGGAGCAACAGCCAACCATGGTCCACCGCAACTCACACTTGATTAAAGGTATCCGAGTCACCGCAATCTCGATGGCGGCCACACTCGTCGGATGCTCATCCTTGAATTCACTGAATCCTTTCGGTGGCGCAAATGAGCCGTCGGCGGCTGTGCCGGTCGAGAGGTCAGCGCCGGTCCCGGTCCGGTCGACATCGGTTGACGACAGTAACAACGCTGTACCGGCTTACACCGGCCCGGTCGTTGAGCGTGTCAACGAGCCGGTTCCTCTCGCTGACGGCCATCCGGACGAATATGTTGTCCAACTCGGTGACACGCTGTGGGACATCGCCGGCCGCTTCCTGAAGGACCCGTGGTTCTGGCCCGAGATCTGGTACGTAAATCCGGAGATCGAGAACCCGCACCTTATATACCCGGGCGACGTACTCGGCCTGGTCTACATCGATGGTCAACCTCGAATTACTAACGTTCGTGCGTCGACATTCCGCCTGTCGCCGCAGGTCCGTGTGTCGCCGCTGACAGAGGCCGTTGCCAGCATTCCGTACGACGCGGTCTCGGCATTCCTGAGCACCGGCGTCATCCTCGAAAAAGGCCAGGCGGATTCGCTGCCTTACATGCTCGAGACGCGCGGCGATCACCTGATTGCATCCGCCGGCAATGAAATTTATGTCCGTGGTGTGCAGGGCGAACCCGCCGGCACCCGTTACAACCTCGTCAAAGTTGGCGACCCACTTTATGACCCGGACGACAACCGACTCATCGGATACCAGGGCATCTTCGTCGGAGCAGGAACGCTGCGCCGCGGCGGTGACCCGTCAACCGTAGCGCTGACGGACAGCAAGCAGGAGGCGGTGATCGGGGATCGCCTGATTCCGGAAGTCGTCGACATCCCGCTGAACTTTTTCCCGCGTGCGCCCAGTTACGAGATTGAAGGCCGGATCATCTCCGTTGTCGGCGGTGTCACGCAGATCGGCCAGTACCAGGTCGTGGTCCTTAACCGCGGCTCCGCGAACGGCCTCGTCGCCGGCGACGTACTGTCCGTCTTTCAGACGGGCGCCGAGATCGACGATAAAGTCGGTGGCGGCAAGGTTCGGCTGCCGGATGAGGAAGCCGGCACCGCGATGGTGTTCAAGGTTTATGACCGCATCAGCTATGCGCTGGTCATGGAAGCGGTCACGAACATCAACGTTCTGGACACGGTTCGCAACCCGACCTGACGACAAGCGACCCTGCTTTAACACGACGGCGCCTTCGGGCGCCGTTGTTGTTTTTGGACGTGCCGACCGGCGGCGACACCTGGGATTCAAACAGGTACAGGAACACCGGCCGTCCAGAAACTAGCACCTCTGTCGCGAGAGCCTGAGCCCGATGACCGTCGGTCGAGGGGAAACCGCAGCGGCAACGAACGACGACCCGGCTCGCGCGGATGTCGATGCCGAGTGAGCGGCCTCCTTTTCGGCTACGAACAGCAGGGTTGCGAGCACACCGACAACGAAGCCGAGAAGCGTTCCGAGGACAATAAGTTTGAGACTGATCGTTGATACCGTCTCGACTTCCTCGGGTGATGAGACCCGCAGCAGGTCCCTACGCTCGACACCGAACACGACGCCCAGCGCCGTCGTCGTCTCGAGTGACGCAACACCGTCCTTCTCGACGCGTTGCACGGTGCGCATGCTGACACCGCAGGCATCGGCCAGCTGTTGCTGCGTCCAGCCACGATCCAGCCGCAGTTCCCGCACCGCGTTGTTGTCGAGGTGCATTATTCAGCCCCTGTCAGCGCGAGCACCAGGCGAACGCCCCAGTAGCCGGCAGCGGCACCCAGCAGGACGCTGACGACGATTGCCCACGGCGAAACGGGCTTGTCTGGCCGGACCTCCTTCTCGGCGTACGCAAGCTGCTCTCCGTTATGCCTGAGCTCGCAAGTCATGCGGGCTACCAACAGGCTCGGAAGGGAGAGGACGACTTCGACAGGCCGACCGTCGATCTCAATCGTGCGGCGGCTCGTCTTCCGCCATGTAATGCCTGTGGCGACGAGTTCGTCGTCGACCCAGACCCGCTCCCGGCCGCTGATCGCCGAGTTGTGGATCGTGACCTGGTGGCCGTCTAATTCGAAGAAAAACCAGAATCCGTTGCGAATTCCGGCCTCGACGTCTTGTTCCATGATTTTTGCGTTCACTAACTGACTCCTCGATTGTTGCACAGTTTGCTTTTTCGCCGGCAGCTGCCGACCTGGAGCCAGTCTGGTTGGCGGTGAGTGTCGCGTATACGTCAGGAATGCGCCTGTCGCGGCACTGTCAGCCGGGTGTCGTATCGCTGTCGTCACGAGATCGACGCGCCGACTCACTTGGCCACCACGGGAATTTCCAGGATTCATGCTGATTCGCGGCCACACCGGAAGATCTTCGGCGCTATAGTCAGCATTCGACGCAAGAACCCGACCCTATGACCGATCAGCAACACGCTTTTATCGTCGCATCGCTCGCGCGACTGCGGGCCGCCCAGGTACAGAACCTGCTCGCCCGGTTCGACGACCTCGGCAACGCGCTTGAGCAGCCGGCCGCGCGCCTCACCGATACGGGCCTGAGCGAGCGACAGGTTGAACGGCTGCGATCACCGGACCAGGATGCGATTGCGTCGACGAAGGATTGGCTGGAGCCTGACGGCCATACGCTGCTGGTCCTGGGCCAGGAGTCTTACCCGGCTCTGCTGGCCGCCATCGACGACCCGCCGCCGTTCCTCTACGTGAACGGTGACGTCGACGTTATGCACCTGCCGAGCCTCGCGATCGTTGGAAGCCGCAACCCGACGAAAGGAGGCGAGCGGAATGCGTTCGATTTTGCCGAGCACCTGGCGGGCAGCGGGTTCGTCGTTGTCAGCGGGCTCGCGCAAGGTATCGACACGGCCGCTCATAAGGGCGCGGTAGCGTCCGGCGGAGCTACCGTCGCCTGCCTGGGTCACGGCATTGACCGCATCTACCCGGCAGTGAACCGGGATCTTGCGCACAGCATCGCCGCGCAGGGAGCGTTGGTCAGTGAGTTCCCGCTGGGAACGCCGCCGGACAAGCGGCACTTTCCCCAGCGCAATCGCCTGATAAGCGGCCTTTGCCTGGGAACGCTGGTGGTAGAGGCCGCGAAGCGCAGCGGCTCGCTGATCACGGCTCGGCTTGCGGGGGAGCAGGGACGAGAAGTCTTTGCGATCCCTGGCTCTATCCACAACGCGATGTCACGTGGCTGCCATCAGCTGATTCGCAGCGGCGCAAGACTCGTGGAAACGGCCGATGACATCGTCAGCGAGCTAGCGCCGCTACTGGGACGCGTGGCCGAACAGGAGCAGGCGGACGCCACCGGGACACCGGCCGACCCGGAGCCTGACGCCGAGCATGCAGAGCTTCTGGACATAATGGGTTACGACCCCGTCAGGCTCGACGAGCTGGTCTCGCGCTCGGGTTTGACGATCGACCAGCTTTCATCCATGCTTCTGATTCTTGAACTCGAAGGACGAGTCGAAAAACTGCCAGGAGGGCAGTACGCGACCCTCCACCGGCCGGTCTCATCCGAGCGATCCGGCAACACGAAATAAGTCAGGGGACTCCTCGACGCATGAAAGAAAACGTACTCGACGTATTAATGTATCTCTTCGAGACCTACGTAGATACGGAAGACAACCCGGAACCCGACCAGAACGAACTCAGAAACGACCTCTCGCTTGCCGGCTTCGGCGACGCCGAGATTGATCGGGCGCTTGACTGGCTTGACGAGCTGACCGATCACCAGAACGTCGCCAGTGTCGTCGCGGACTCGTCGCGCGGCACGCGCGTCTACTCCGAATTCGAGACAGACAGGCTCGACGTGAACTGCCGTGGATATATCGCCTACCTGGAGCAGATTGGCATCCTCTCGGTGTCGCAGCGCGAGATCCTGATCGATCGCCTGCTGGCCCTGGAGACGGACGACATCGACGTCGAACAGATCAAGTGGGTCGTGCTGATGGTGCTGTTCAGCCAGCCTGGTCAGGAGCAGGCCTACGCCCAGATGGAGGATCTCGTTTTCGAAGAAAACACAGGGATGGTTCACTAGCGAAACACAGATAACGGGTGCAAGTTGCACAGGTTCCTTCCTTGACAGCTTGCGCCGAAGCACGTAATTAAACCGCGGCAATGCCCGCGGTTTAATTTTTTCCGGGCAGGATCACGGTCAAGGAAATCAGATCACGCATGTCTAAAAACCTCGTTATCGTAGAGTCTCCTGCGAAGAGCAAGACCATCGAAAAGTACCTCGGCAAGGACTTCTCCGTGATGGCGTCCTACGGTCACGTGCGCGACCTCGTGCCCAAAGGCGGCGCTGTCGATCCTGATAAGGGCTTCGAAATGAAGTACCAGGTCATCGAGCGCAACGAGAAGCATGTGAACGCGATCATTCGTGCGCTGAAGAAAGCCGACGCACTGTACCTCGCAACTGACCCCGATCGCGAGGGCGAGGCGATCAGCTGGCATCTGATCGAGTTACTGCGCGAGAGAAATGCGCTCGACAACAAAGCGGTGCACCGCGTCGTCTTCCACGAGATCACGAAAAATGCCGTGCGCGATGCGATAGAACATCCGCGTGAATTGTCCGAGCATCTTGTCGGCGCCCAGCAGGCGCGACGCGCCCTCGATTATCTCGTCGGCTTCAACCTGTCGCCGCTACTGTGGAAGAAGGTCCAGCCGAAGCTGTCAGCAGGGCGGGTACAGAGTCCGGCGTTACGCATGATCGTCGAGCGCGAGCTCGAGATTGAAGCGTTCAAGGCTCGAGAATATTGGACGATCGAGGCCGACCTTAGTAAAGAGAAGCAGCCTTTCCTCGGCAGGCTGGTCAGCTACAAGGGCGAGAAGGTCGAGCAGTTCAGCTTCGAAAACGAGGCAGCGGCCCGCGAAGTAGAAACAACGATCAACGAGGCCTCCGGCGGCAAGCTGACGACCGTCAGCGTGTCGAAGAAACAGCGCCGTCGAAACCCTGCCGGTCCGTTTACGACGTCCACGCTGCAACAGGAAGCATCGAGGAAGCTCGGATTCAATACGCAGCGCACGATGCGAGTCGCGCAGAGACTCTACGAGGGTATCGAGCTGCCTGACGAAGGCAACGTCGGCCTGATTACCTATATGCGTACGGACTCCGTCACGCTGGCCGATGTCGCGCTGGCGGAAATACGGGACACGATTGCGCAGCGCTATGGCGACAAGAACGTGCCGCCCGAGCCGCGAATCTTCAAAACCAAGGCGAAGAACGCGCAGGAAGCGCACGAAGCAATACGCCCGACGTCGGTTCTGCGCACCCCCGACGAACTGAAAGGTGCGCTGGATGAGGACCAGCTGAAGCTCTACTCGCTGATCTGGAAACGCACGATGGCCTGCCAGATGGTGCCGGCGATTTTCGACACGGTTGCCATTGAATTCGCAGCCGGCGAACCTGAGAACGGTCATCGCCTGCGCGCCAACGGCTCTGTGCTCGTCGAGCCGGGCTTCATGGCCGTCTACCAGGAGGGCAAGGACGACGCCAAGGATGACGACGGCGACCGGCTCCTGCCCGAGATCAACGAAGGCGATATCGTGCAGATGGACGAGCTGCGTCCGGAGCAGCACTTCACCGAGCCGCCGCCGCGCTACACCGACGCGAGTCTCGTGAAGGCGCTCGAGGAATACGGCATCGGCCGGCCCTCCACGTACTCGAACATCATCCAGACACTGAAGAACCGTGAGTACATCGAAGTCGACGGCAAACGCTTCATCCCGACGGACATCGGCCGGATCGTCAACGGCTTCCTGACCGACCACTTCACGAAGTACGTCGACTACGACTTTACGGCCCGCCTTGAAGACGACCTCGATGCCGTTTCGCTGGGCGACAAGGACTGGGTACCACTGCTCGAGAACTTCTGGGGGCCCTTCCACAAGCTGTGCGAAGAGAAGGACAGCACGGTCACGCGTGGCGACGTCGCGCAGGAGCGCGAGCTGGGCACAGACCCGAAGAGCGGCAAGCCTGTCTCGGTCCGCATGGGCCGCTACGGGCCGTTTGCCCAGATCGGCACCAAGGACGACGAAGAGAAGCCGAAGTTCGCAGGCTTGAGACCCGGCCAGAAGATGACGGAGATTACGCTCGAGGAGGCGCTCGAGCTCTTCAAGCTGCCGCGCAAGCTCGGTGAGACGCCGGACGGGCTTGCCGTTTCTGCCAGCGTTGGCCGCTTCGGCCCCTACGTGCGTTACGGCGACAAATACGTGTCGATCCGCGGTGATGACGATCCATACACGATCGAGCTCCCTAGAGCCCTCGAGCTGATCGAGGAGAAGAAGATCGCCGATGCCAATCGCATCATCCAGGACTTCGAAGAAGACGGTATCCAGGTGTTGAACGGCCGATACGGGCCCTACATCACCGACAAGAACAAGAACGCTCGAGTGCCCAAAGATCGCGACCCGAAGAGTCTGAGCCTCGACGAGTGTAAGGAGCTACTCGCCGCTGCGCCGGAGCGTCGGGGACGCAAGAAGAAGGTAACGAAGAAGGCGGCGGCTAAGAAGACCACCGCGAAGAAGAAGACCAAGAAAAAGACGACGAAGAAAAAAGCCAAGAAGAAGACCAAAAAGAAAGCTGCGAAGAAGAAGGCCAGCAAGAAGTCGAGCGGCGACGAGGGCTGATCCGACGGCGCACCGGGCGCGAGGAGACGGGCAAGGCGGCGTCCCGGTCGATTGAAGGCACATTGTCTCCAATACGTACTTGACCGCATACTCGCGGGCTTCACAGGCGGTATTGTAGATGGCTGGGGTCGCCTGGAGGCGGGGTAGTATGGTGTCCTGCCCTGTTCAGAACCGATGCGGCGATAGCAAGGAGCCCTGATGAGCAATATCGACAAAGCCAAGAGCTACCTTTTAACCCTGCAGAACCAGATTTGCGCCGAGCTCGAAACCATCGACGGAAAGGCGAGCTTTCGCAGGGATGCCTGGGACCGCGAAGGCGGCGGCGGCGGCGAGAGCCGAGTGATGGCCGGTGGCGAGGTGTTCGAGCAGGCGGGCGTCAACTTCTCCCACGTATTTGGCGACCGGCTGCCACCGTCGGCAACCAAGTCGCGTCCGGAACTTGCGGGCCGGGGCTTCGAGGCGGTGGGCGTATCGCTGGTCCTGCATCCGAACAACCCCTATGTGCCGACTACGCACGCCAACTTTCGCCTGTTCCATGCCGGTGACGACGTCTGGTGGTTTGGCGGCGGCTACGACCTGACACCTTATTACCCGTTCCACGAAGACGTCGTCGCGTGGCACGAGACGGCGAAGGCTGCCTGCGACCAGTTCGACGCCGATCTGTACCCGCGATTCAAGAAATGGTGCGACGAGTATTTCTTCCTGAAGCATCGAAACGAGACCCGGGGCGTCGGCGGACTCTTCTTCGACGACTTCAACGAGCTGGGCTTCGAGCGGTCGCTCGAATTTGTGCAGACGGTCGGCGACAGCTTCATGAAAGCCTATGGCCCGATCGTGCGTAGACGGCATTCGCATCCGTTCGGCGAACGCCAGCGCGACTTTCAATTGTATCGCCGCGGGCGGTACGTCGAGTTCAACCTGATTTACGATCGGGGCACGCTCTTCGGGCTTCAGTCCGGGGGCCGTACCGAGTCGATCCTGATGTCACTGCCGCCGAATGTCCGCTGGGCTTACGACTGGTCACCGGAGGAAGGATCGCCGGAAGCCAAGCTCTATTCAGACTACCTCCGGCCGCGCGACTGGCTTGAGATCGGCGAGGCAGCGGCGTGAGCGAACAGGAAGACAACCCGGGCGGAGGCTGGATCGCCATCGGTATCGGCGTTGGCGCGGCGCTGAGTGCAGCGATCGGTGTCGCATCCGGGGATATCGCAACCGGCATCGCCGCGGGCGTCATCGCCGGGGCGATTATTGCCGCTATCGGCAGCATGCACGCCAGAAAGAAATGACAGAGCTGAACCCGTTTCACCTCGCCGTCCCGGTCACTGATCTCGAGTCGGCCCGGGATTTCTACTGCGGACTGTTGGGCTTCGAGACCGGCCGGACCGCGTCGCGCTGGATCGATCTGAACTTCTACGGACACCAGGTCACGCTGCATCTCGTCGACGAGGCCGACAACGACGTGGCGCGAAACCCGGTGGACGGCGACAACGTTCCGGCACGGCATTTCGGCGTCATTCTCGACAGGGACGACTGGCAGCGCCTCGCTGACCGGCTGACCGCCGAAGGCGTCGAATTCATC
>JAAUYD010006384.1_pt1 | contig 10473 bp, 5 predicted proteins | sample 7278101 | NCBI WGS metagenome assembly JAAUYD01 (sample SAMN14350128, study PRJNA611818) | marine sediment metagenome | isolation source: surface marine sediment (0.6m) | place: French Polynesia: Moorea | collected 2018-08
CCTTTCGGACCACACGATGCGGGCATAGCTCAATCGGTAGAGCGCTTGGCTTCCACCCAGGTGATCTCGGTTCGATCCCGAGTGCTCGCTCCAGACAACCACAGGAGCCTCTCAAGCTTCGAAACCTCCCAGAGAGACACTTAGCTAACAGCACACTCCGCCCTTGGCTTATCGGTTGAGCAGCAGGCTTTTAACCTGTTGAGCCAGGTTCGATTCCTGGAGGGCGGACCAAGCACTCGCTCCAATGGCCAGCGGCCTGGATGGACAAGGGCCGGTGCCAAGGAGTGAAATTCGGGAGGTTGAGGGCCGGAAGAGTCGCACTGTGCCTTCCAGTCCCATGTGAGGGAGGTCTGGTCTCAGGTGGGGTTCATATTCCCGCCGTCGCGGGTTCGAATCCCGCCCTCACAACCAGTGCCCGTTGGGGCGGTCGGCGGAGCCGGTTGCCTTACGAAGCGAAGATGGCGGTACGAGCGCGTCTCGTGCAGCCACACATCACGGCTGTAGCTCAGTGGACAGAGCGCGACTCTGCGAAGGTCGAGGTCAGAGGTTCGACTCCTCTCAGCCGTACCAAACGACTAGCGGCGATCGTCCGTCGAGTCCGGTCGCCGAGCCACCCACAGGTCGCTCGTCTAACGGGAAGACAACGGATTCCAACCCCGTAAATCGGTGTTCGACTCACCGGCGACCTGCCAACCTGCGCCCCGCCGGCAGTCACGCAATCCGCGTTGCGTTTGAATGGACGAGACGCAGAGCGTTCAATCGGTGAGCCTGGGACTCACCGTCGCTGACAGGCGCTGAGTTCCGTGCCGATAGACGCAGGAACAACGAGACCTAGGCCGCGGCCGACACGCCCGCGAGCATCCCCAGAACGAAGGCCAGGGTCGGAAGGTACAGCCATTTGCCGTAGACGAGGCGGGCGCGTCGATCGAGGCGCATCTTGCAGTCTCCAAAAAAACCAACTGAGTCAACGCTTGGAGAGAGACCGGTGTCGAGAAGTTTCGCGTTTCACTAAGATCTTAGCGAAACCATCTTGCGGAAATGCCGAAGTCTGCGCCTTTGGGATACCACCAGTTCGAGTCGTTGGCGGTGCGCGATTGCCCGTGGCGACCAGGAGGCCGGCGGCGACGCCGCGCACTCTCGTCCGGAGGACGCACCTCAGGCCATCTTGGCCGCCGGTGGGCGCACGAACTCGTTCCGGCGCACCGCGAACAGTCCGACCAGTACGATCAGCAGCGCCGGAATCGGTATTGTGACCAGCGGATTCCAGCCGTACAGGTGCATGACCGTACCGGCGAGCAGCGACCCGGTGGCCGAGGTCGCGAACACGCAGAAATCGTTGACCGCCTGCGCCTTGAATCGCTCCCGCATGCGGTATGTGAACGTCAGCATCGTCGTGCCGCCGACGTAGAGGAAGTTCCAGCCGACGCCGAGTAGCGCGAGCGCATACCAGTAGTGCATGACGCTGTGCCCCTGAAGCCCGACCAGGCAGGCCAGGAGCAATGCCAGTGCCCCCGCACTCATGATCCTGACCGTTCCCAGGCGCTCGATCAGCAAGCCGGTAAACAGAGACGGAACATACATGCCCAGGACATGGCCACGAATGACGTTCGCCGTAAGGTCCAGCGTGTAGCCATCGTGGACGTGCATGCTCAGCGGCGTCGCCGTCATGATGAAGGTCATCACCCCGTACGATGTCGTTCCGCCAATCACGGCCATCAGGAATACGGGCTGTCGGGCAATCTCCGTAAGCGGGCGTGCCGCTGGCTCCCGGTCCTCGTGATCTTCGCCCCGCATCGGCCCGAGGGTCAGGAAAAGCATGGACTGAACAACGTACAGGGCTGCCAGCACCACCAGCGTTCCAAGGTACTCGACGTCGGGGAACAGAAACTGCAGGCGCGTAACGAGCTCGGGACCGATCAGTGCGCCACCGATCGCACCGACGAGTACCAGCGAGATAGCCCTGCTCGCGAACTTCTGCTCGACGCTTTCCGCCGCCGCGTAGCGATACTGCTGCGTGAAGGCCATATTGATGCCGAACATCGCCCCGGCCACGATGAAAGCGCCGAAGCTACTGCTATGAAGTGCAAGGGCGGCGACGAGCACGGCAGAACACGCCGACAGGGACGCGATTGCCGAGCCGTTCTTGCGGCCGATCGCACGCATCAGCATGGTCGCCGGGATCGTCGTCAGTGCTGTGACCACGATCATCAGCGAGATCGGCAGCGTCGCAAGCGCCGGGTTCTCCGTCAGGCGCGCACCAATGATGGCACCCAAGGTGACGACGACGATCGAACCCGTCGACGATATCAACTGGCAAAGAAACAGGATTGAGAGGTTGCGCTTGGGCATTATCCGGTGAGTGTCGGAGAAGGGGCGGCGTATTCTCACACAGGGCCCCTCAGCGAGCACGTAGTCGCGGAGTCTCGGGGGGCGGATGTTCGCTCAAGCCAATCCACACATGTACGCGCTGATCTCCCAGAGTTGCCGGCGCAGCGCAGCATCCTGCGCCTGCGTGTTGGGGAGGGCGGGCACGAGGAGCGCGCGCATACCATGACGCAGCTCGCAAAGCGATGCCCGGACTCGTCGGCCAGCTGTTATCGATCCGTAGCGCACGCGCGCGCGATGTGCTGTATGTGGCGGATATCCGTGCCGCAACATCCTCCGAGCACGCGCAGCTTCGGTAGGCGCGCACACAACGCCGCGTAACGATCCGCAAGATCGACCGGATCGCCGCAGTCAAGTGTTTCCGCCTCGTCGAGTTCTGCGTGACTCAACGTCGACGCGTTCGCCCGCAATCCTCCCAGCCGCTGGGTCCACCCGGAGCCCGCGCGCAGCACACCATCGAAGTGGGTGGGGTGGGCACAGTTGAGCATGTAGTACGCGGGGGCAGCATCCGTGGCCTCATCAATCGCTTCGATGGCATCACCTAACGGCTGACCCGTCGGCAACGTGCCGTTGGTCTCCACCGTGAGGGAGACGACCACGGGCATACCGGCTGCCTTGGCCGCCCCTACGATGCCGATCGCCTCCGCAGTGTTGGTCATTGTGATGGCACTGACCATGTCGGCAGCGGTTTGCGCCAAGGTGTCGATCTGCGGGGTGTGGTAGGCGAGGGCTTCATCGGCGTTCATCGCCTTGGACGCGTCATAGCCGTCACCTCGTGGCCCGATGCAACCGCTGATCACCATCGGGCTGGGGTCGGCCTCGAACTCATCTCGCACCTCTTCGAGAAGTGCAATGGCATATCGATTAGCCTCGGCGAGAGTGGCGGCGTCGTAACCCAACCGCTCTCCCCAGTCGGCGCTCGCGCGCCAGGTGACGCTTTCGAGCACGAACCCGACACCGTATTGGCGTGCGATCGCGGCGTGGCGCGCGAAGTACGTGCGAATCCTGTTCCTTCCTGGCGCGACACGCAGCAGATCGAAGGCGGCGAAGTAGGGCACCTCAATGCCGTCGTGAAAAATCAGCGTAGTCTCGAGGCCTGAGTCTGTCAGACACAGCTTACCGTCCAGTTGCGGGAGTGCTTGTCGGTACTTGCCCATTCGTATTCTCCTTGCGGGGGTGTGGGGAACGGAGTCGGTACGCGTAGCGCGTGCCGACTCCACTTCCTGCAGATCGCGCCAAATCAGCGCCGGTTGGTTTCGAAGCGCAGGGCGAAGCCGCCTGATGCGTTCACTCCCACGAACACCTGCTGCATCTCGCCCCCCGCACGAGCAAACGCCCCCGTGCCGCCGGTGATGGCGCGCTGGATTCCCTCGTTGAGATCGATCAACTCCAGACCGCTTGTTTCCACGGAAATTCGGCCAAACTCGCCGCTAACGGCGTGGAAGTCGAACAACTGGGTGGTGTAGACGGTCGGGCCGCTTTCGATGTTGAAGCCGTCCTCAGCCAACACCGTGCCCTTGCAGATCCACGTGCCCAGCACCAATTCCGGGAACTCCGGCCTAACGGTGACGTTGCCTTCCGCGTCGGTCTCGACGATGACGCCGTTGGCGTTGCCCTCGGCGTCTACGGTCACGGTGCCCGGAGGATAGATCACGCCCTGGGTGATGAAGGGGTTGCCGTACAGCGGCATGCCGTTCTCGTCGATGGGCAGTTCGTCGAAGGCGAACTTGGTGCCGAACTCCACCACGTCGAACTGCAGGCCGGCGTCGCCGGCCTCAATCGAGTGCGCGAGGTACTCTCGCTTGATCGCGAGGGGCGCGCCCGGGGTGGTCCACTGTGCTGGCGAGGCGCCAACGCCATCGGCGGCGATTGCCCCGGACCCGGCGGCGAACATGGTGATCGTCGCAAGGCCGAAGGCCAGGAGAAGGGTACGTGGGGTACCGGTAGCGATTGGGTTGCGGTGCATGTCGTTGTCTCCTTTGTGGTGATTATCCAAAGCGTCTGCGGTGACGCGGAGGAGAGTCTCCACATGCGGAGTAAGACGACCGTCAGAGCCCGTCAGCGAAACGTGAAAGTCGGGAGATCAGACCGCTGCCACGGGGGAATGCAGGGCGAGGCGGCCTGCCTGGGCGCGCAGCGCGGGTCCATCGGTGGTCCCCTCGAAGCCAGCCAAGTACCTGCCCCGGCTGATGAAATAGTCGGCCCAAGGGAAGCGGTCGGCACCGGTGTAGCGCTCGAAGGCGCGAAGCAGCCTGCCCGCCTGCGCCCTGTCGCCAGCGTTGAGGGCGGCCTCGAGGGCTGTGAGGTAGAAGAAGAGATAACTGTGGCTCACGGCGCCAAGCGCGAGTGCAGCCTCGCCTTCTTCGATGGCCTGGCAACGCTCTCCCGCCGATGTGACCAACAGGGCACGCAGACCGAAGAGATAGGGACCGCCGAAGGGTAACAACGTCCGATCGCCCAGCAGCTCGAAGGCCGCACTCAGCTCGGCCCTCGCTGCAACAAGCTCTCGCCGGCACCAGAGCAGGTGAACGCGCTGCGCCATCGTATCGATCTGAAAACGTCGGGACCGCAACTGCTCGCTGAGCGCCAGTGCTTCCTGACCATGGTGCAGGCCGCGCTCCGTGTCACCGTGGTAGACCTCGAGCGTGCACATCACGTTGTGAGCGAACAGCAGGTGGCGGCGATCCGGCGATCGCAGCGCCAGCGCCATGGCACGGTTGGCGTGCGCGAGGGCAGTCGTTGCATCGACGACGAACAGGGATACCACCGCGAGCATGGCGAGATTCGCTGGAATCACCGATTTGTGGTCCCCAGCCTCGGCCATCTCGACGCAGCGAGTGAAGTGCAGTCGTGCCTTGGTGAATGCACACTGCTGGTAGTGAGCATCACCGAGCCCGCCCTCGGCTCGTGCGATACGCAGCGTGTCTGCCCCGGCGTGGGCAGCCGCGAGAGAGGCGCGGTGCGCATCGAGGCACTCGTCGTGGCGCCCCAACGGGAACAGTGCGTTGCCGAGGTGCAGGCTGGCATCAGCGATCACCTTGTTGCTTCCCGCAGCAAGGCTGACGGCTTGACGCAGATCCTCAATCGCTTGGATCAACGCATCTGTTAGTGCCTTGCTTCGTCCGCGCCCGAGTAGGCACTGCGCCCGCTCGAGATCGCTCGAGGCCAATAGCAGTGCACGATCGCAATGGGCATGCGCTTCGTCGCCCTTGCCCAACTGCAGTTCGATCTCGACCATCTCCAGGAGTGCTGCGAAGCGTTGCTCGGGAAAGTGCTCGATTACGTACGCAAGCAGGCGCGTTGCGTCGTCGAGGCGCAGGCGTGCACGCAGCGTATGGGCAGCGGCACACAACGCCATGCCAGCCTGTGGATCGCCAGCGAAGTAAAGGTGTTCCGCGTGCTTTGCGGCGTCACGGTCGCGGTAGTGGTCGGCAGCACCCGCGTGCATTGCCCGACGTTCCGTGGCCAGGGTCTGCTGGTAGCAGCAGTCCCGAATGAGCGCGTGATGGAAGCGCCACGTCTGCCCATCGCTCTGAAACAGACCGCGGCGCGTGAGCTCCGAGAGATCAATTTCGCAACGCCCTAGTAGTGCTCCGAGGGCATCGACGGTGCCCTGCCGCCCGAGAACGCTCGCTGCGCTGAGTAGGCGCCGATCCGCGTCACCAAGCTGGTCCACGCGAGACACGATGACGTTCTGTACATTCGCCGGGATATCGGTGCCCGCATCGCCCTGCGCTGCGAGTTGCTCCAGGAACAGCGGGTTCCCGCCAGCGCGGTCGACGATTCGCTGCACCGTTGATGCGTCGAGGCACGCAGTTCGCTCGACGATCCGTACCGCGTCTGCACGCTTGAGCGGTCGCAAGTCGAGGGTGGTCAGCGCAACGGCACCCAATTCGCTTCGCCATCCATGATCGAGGGGTTCGCCGCCCTCCCGACTGGTGACGAGCAGCAGGACGGGCTGAGAGCCGGGCGTTGCGAGGAGCTGTGAAAGCACGCGTAGTGTGGTGCGACTGGCCCAGTGAAGATCTTCGATCGCAATCAGGGCTGGCCGATCCTGACTACGCTGATCGACGAGCACACGAAGGAGCTCGGCCGCACGCTCGGCGCGCGTTTGCTCCGTGAGCTGAGCGAGGGAGTCAAGTTCCGAGGGTTCGAGCGCCTGACCCGCCAATTCGAGCCCGAGGGCGACGAGGTCGGAGTGGAGGCTCGCCGCCAGCACTGGTCGCGCCACAGACGCTTCATCCCCCAGCCCGAGAAGTCGCCGTAGCAACTGACCGACGACGTCTCGCCCGAGACTTGCCGAGTAGTCTGTGCACTCGGCACGGCAGCACCAGAACCCGTCGGCGCCTGCCAGCGTGATGCATTCAGTGAGCAGGCGGGACTTACCGATCCCGGCTTCACCGCGGATCAACAACACGGTGGACTGGCGGAAATCCGCCACCGCGTCCTTCAGTGCGAGGAAGTGACGAGACTCGATCTCGCGCGCCACGATCGGGCCGAGCTGTTGAGGCTCTGCCGGGGCAACCACGACGCGCCAGGCCGCCTCGTCGTCCGCAACGGGACACACCGCAGCATCCATGCGCAGCCCTGCACGGGCGGACGACTCCAGCCAAGTCTCGCCCGGTGGTACGCGCTGAACCAGCGCGATCGCGTTCGCCAACGGTTGGCCGCTGACACGACGTGCCTCCCGTTGAAAGAACACTTGACCGGCACTCACGGCACAGCGCCATGTTGGTGAGCGCTCGAGGAGAGACTGTGCAGCGAGCCGCGCGCGATCGACTTCGGTCCCATGCACCGTATCCAGTCCAAAGGCCGCCACCGGGAGATCCGTCGATGCCACCAGTTGTCCACCGAAACGTCTCGCGACGGACTCCACTCGCGCACGGGCGATGGTCTCATCGCGGGCGGCCGCTTCAGGGTCATCGCAGATCTGCGCGCGCGCATTGACGGCCAGCAATGCGACCGGACGCAGTTCGTCGCCACGCTTCAGCGCGACCTCCTGGCACTGATGGGATACACGCCGTCGCCGCACCTTCAGCAGGTCTTCGTAGAGCGCCGTGGTAGTGCCATCCGGATCCAGGCCGAGCTCTCGGTTGAGCGTGTGTTTGAGTTGCGAGTACTGGCGGATCGCCGCCGTTTCGCTGCCGTTGGCGATGTGCGTTTCCATGATCGCCCTGTGAGCCCGCTCGAGTGTGGGATCGAGCTGCACGAGCTTCTCGTAGTAGGGAAGTGCGGTGGCATCGTCCTCGCAGGAGTCGATGACTCGATCACACACGTTGATGGCGCGTTGGTGCAGCACCAGACGGGTGGCGCTCAGCCAGTCGTCGAAAGCAGCCTCGCCCAGTTGCATGCCCTCGAGCAGCTCGCCTCGATACAGCGCCAGTGCCTGCGCCAGGGATTTCAGATCTCCCTGGCAAAGGGTTCTGAAAGCGGCGACATCGATCGCTATGGCATCAGGCACAAGTCGCAAACTGGTGTTGGTGGAAACCAGAAAAGGCGCCCTATCGACGGCCCGGCGCAACTCCGAAAGCACTTGACGCAAGCTCTGCCTGCCGGCGCCGGGGTCGCTATCGGGCCATAGCAGGGCGGCCAGCTGATCTCGCGTGCATGAAAGCGTGTGTTCGATCGCTAGCCGGCAAAGCAACGCCTTCGCTTTGCGCGAGGAAAGTTCGACGACGCGCCCGTTGACACAGATACGGAATCCGCCCAGCAGGTCGAGGGTGAAAGCCAATGAACCGGCCTCCCGTTCCGCCTCATAGCAAGGGGGAGTGTAGCGGAGGGCGCCTGACGACGGCGCGCCGGACATCGTGCCTTCCGCCATATGGCGGGCTTAGCCTTCCCGGCGTGCCAGCGAGCGTCGAGGCGCTTGTGGTGAGCGAGTTCGCGGCTGGTGCGCGCGTCTGGTTGCGCCGCACGATCAGGAAGGCCTACACAAAGCAAAGGCCGTCCTGGGACGGCCTTGGAGGTGTGTTTGGTGGAGGCGGCGGGAATCGAACCCGCGTCCGCAAGCCCTCCGCTTCGAGCTCTACATGCTTATCTCATCTTTAAGTCTTACTGGCGGCTACCCGATGAGCAGGGAAGACCACCAGCCAGTTCAGTGGGGTTTTAGCGCTGTCCGCCCTGAACAAGCTTCGGCGCGATCCTGCGAAATATGACTCTCGTGATCCGCATGCACAGGCACATGACGGGCGAAAGGCAATCTACTGTTTTTTAGGCAGCGAGTGCGTAGTTGTCGTCGTTGGCAACTAATCGATTTGCAGCGTATTTAACGAGGCACTCTGCACCTCGGCATGCACCCGGAGTTTCGCGACCCACGTCGAAGCCAAGTCGCCCCCGTGTACTGCGATTCTTGGACCTCCGGATCGGGATTTCAAGTCGCCACGCATCCCCTCGCGACTCAACCGCCTGATACAACGGGATTATTCTGCCCTTCAGGAATTCTCGATAGTTCCAGTCGGGAGTATGCACGGCGACTCGGAGCGCCGGGCCGGAAACTGCACTATGTTCAATTCAGGGCGGTTATGTGAGACCTGGGTCAAAGCACCAGAGCAGTTGTTGCCAGATCATCCTTCACGCGCCAGCTATTTCGGCTCCACTGGGTATGCTGCGATGCAGCGCGGCGTCACGCAACTGAGGATCATCATGGGCAAGGCCAACAACAAGCACCCCCTGGACACTGCTGCACTCGTGGACGCGATTTATCGATCCGAGGCCGTGATCGAATTCGCCCCCGACGGCACCATCGTCCATGCAAACGACGCCTTCCTCGAGGTAGTGGGTTACTCGCTCGACGAGGTGCGAGGTCAGCATCACCGCATTTTCGTCTTCGAGGAGGAGGCGGAGAGCGCGGACTACCGCGAGTTCTGGAAGGCCCTTGCCCAGGGTGAGTATCGGGCCGGTCGCTTCCGCCGCAAGCGCCAAGACGACAAGCCAGTCTGGCTGCGCGCCACCTACCATCCGGTTCTTGGCGAGGATGGCAAACCGATCGCGGTGGTGAAGACCGCGACCGATGTCTCCGAGCGGGTACTGGTGGAGACGGAGTGGTCGAGCAAGCTCGCCGCCATCAGCCGAACCTATGCCGTCATCGAGTTCGAACTGGACGGCACGATCATCACCGCGAACGACAACTTCCTGCAGGCCATGGGCTACACGCTGGATGAGGTGGCGGGTCAGCACCATCGCATCTTCGTCGAGCCTGAGCACGCGAGCAGCGAGGAGTACGCAGTGCTCTGGCAGGCCCTTCAGGCCGGTGAGTGTCGAACGGATGTTTTCAAGCGCCTCGCCAAGGACAAAAGCGAGGTGTGGATTCAGGCTTCCTACGCGCCCATCCTGGATGCGGAAGGAGAGCCCTTCAAGGTGGTGAAGTACGCAACGGACATCACCGAGCAGATTCATCAAGCCGCGGAGTTCGAGGGCAAGTCGCGGGCGATCAGTCGCTCACAGGCGGTCATCGAGTTCGAGCTGGACGGCACGATCATCACGGCGAACGACAACTTCCTGAACGCCATGGGCTACACGCTGGACGAGGTGGTCGGTCAGCACCATCGGATGTTCGTCGAGGCGGAGCACGCTGACAGCGAGGAATACGCCGCACTCTGGGAGTCACTGCGCGCGGGCGACTACCGTGCGGCGGCCTTCAAGCGCATCGCCAAAGACGGATCCGAGGTGTGGATCCAGGCGTCCTACAACCCGATCTTCGACGCGGAGGGCAGGCCCTTCAAAGTCGTGAAGTTCGCCACGGACATCACCGAGCAGATCCATCAGACGGCCGAGTTCGAGGGCAAGACGCGCGCGATGAGCCGATCGCAGGCGGTCATCGAGTTCGAACTGGATGGCACGATCATCACGGCGAACGACAACTTCCTGAACGCCATGGGCTACACGCTGGACGAAGTGGTCGGTCAGCACCATCGTATCTTCGTCGAGGCGGAGCACGCCGACAGCGAGGAATACGCGGCCCTGTGGGAATCCTTGCGCGAGGGCGATTACCGCGCGGGCGCCTTCAAGCGCATCGCCAAGGACGGGTCAGAGGTGTGGATCCAGGCGTCCTACAACCCGATCTTCGACGCGGAGGGCAGGCCCTTCAAA
>JAAUYD010122716.1_pt1 | contig 10473 bp, 6 predicted proteins | sample 7278101 | NCBI WGS metagenome assembly JAAUYD01 (sample SAMN14350128, study PRJNA611818) | marine sediment metagenome | isolation source: surface marine sediment (0.6m) | place: French Polynesia: Moorea | collected 2018-08
CTTCCGATCTAGCTACTCGGCGAGCGCGGTGACACCTTGACCCAGTCGCTCACCGATCAGATCCGGCGCCAGCCTTTCTCGGTGCTGCTGCTCGACGAATTCGAGAAGGCCCATCCGGCGGTGTGGGACCTGTTCCTGCAGGTCTTCGATGACGGTCGCCTGACCGATGCCTTCGGTAACGTGGTCGACTTCCGTCATTGCATCGTGATCATGACCTCCAACGTGGGTGCCACCGTGGCCGCCCAGTCGGGAATCGGCTTCACCGGTAGCGCCGGCTTCGACCCCGGCGAGGTACGGGCGACCATCGCCAAGCAGTTCCGTAAGGAATTCGTCAACCGGATCGATCGGATCGTGGTTTTCCAACCCTTCAACCGCGCGCAGATGCGTCAGATCCTGCACAAGGAGCTGGGCGATGTGCTGCAGCGGCGCGGTTTCCGCAACCGTGAATGGGCCGTCGAGTGGGAGGACTCGGCGGTGGAGTTCCTTCTGCGCAAGGGCTTTCGCCCGGACCTGGGCGCGCGTCCCCTGCGCCGCGCGATCGACCAGTACGTGCTGGCGCCCCTGTCCATGACGATCGTGCGCGAACAGTTCCCGCAGGGCGATCAGTTCCTCTTCGTGCGCGGCGATGACGATGGCATCCGTGTGGAGTTCGTCGACCCGGATGCTGAGGTGGACACGTCATCCGACGTCGATACCAGGCCCGAGGATGTCGCCGGCGCGGAAGGGGCAGCGCTGTCCCTCGGGCACATCGTGCTGCATCCGGCCGGCTCCGCGGCCGAGAGCAAGTTTCTGGGCCGGCGATGCGAAGTGCTGGCTGCCGCGATCGAAGGCAGCACCTGGCAGGAGCACAAGGCGGACCTGCTCCAGCGGATCAACGACAGCGCCTTCTGGGAGTCCCCCGAGCGTCACGGCACGCTGGGGCGCATGGAGCTGATGGACCGCATCGAGTCCGGTTGGCGGTCGCTGCGCTCGCTCGCCAATCGCCTGCGCAACAGCTCTCCTACCGCGTCCCTTTGTGGCGAGGTGGCGCAGAAGATCCACCTCCTGGACCATGCGGTGGTGGACCTGCGCGAGGAGCAACCGATCCATGTCTTTCTGGGCATCACCGCCAGCGAGGCGGGCGCGGCTGGCGACGCCCCCGCCGCGGGCGCCTGGTTCGACCGCCTGTGCGACATGTACCAGTCCTGGGCCGAACGACGGCGCATGAAGCTGGTGGTGTTCGCGCGCAAGCGCGGCGCGGGCGGCGGTGCCGGGGAGTTCCTAGCGGCGGTCAGCGGCTTCGGTGCGCACAGCATTCTGGTCAGGGAAGCGGGCCTGCACGTGTGGGAATCACCTATCGGCGATCGTCGCTGGTCGCGAAGTGCCCTGCGCGTCACCGTGGCGCCGCAGCCCGAGGAGCCGGCGGCCTCCCGCGACGCCTGGGCGGAGTCGGCTCGCGTCGCGTTGGAGCGGGCGGCGGCGGACGGCGCGCCGATCGAGATCGTGCGCCGCTACCATGCGGAGCCTTCGCCGCTGGTGCGCGATCACCACGGGTGGCGGTCGGGCCGGTTGGATCGGGTGCTCGAGGGTAACTTCGACATCATGAGTTGAGAGCGCGCACGGAGCTACGGCGCACCGGTGCCTTTCCTGTACAGAGATCCCCTAGCAGCAGTCATCGAGATGGATGTCCACGGTGATCTTCTTCACCTTGACACCATGTACTTCGTCTGCCGGCACACCCAGGCAATCGAGCAAGCGTTTCGCCTGCTCCGTGCAGCCCTGCTTGGTACCATCGCCTGGCTTCGCTTCGCGTACCAGTTCCTTCAAGGTCGGATCGATGCGATAGCGCATGCCGCCGAGGAGGATACCGTCGGCCGCCACCTGCAGGTCGATGTCCTGGTCGTCGGCGGCGACGTCCGTCGGGGCGAAGTCCGAACCTGCGATGAGCTTGATCCCCACACGTTTGAGCTCCGACGGGGCCAGGTAGAACTCATCCGCTCCCGGGCTCGTGAACTGAAGCCGCCAGCCCCGCTCGACCAGGAACTCGGGTAGGCGGCTGTTGATCACGATGTGGGCCCGTGTGCCCAGCGTGTTGCGCACGTTGAAGCCACGGTCCACAAACGCTTGGGTAAGGGCGAGGCTGCCACCGCCGCCGGGCACGGGCGTCACGTTGCGCTGAGCGATGTTGTTGTCGTTCGGCACAAGGCGCCACTCGGGAATCTCGCCGGTGATGCCGCCATCGATGTTGGCGGCATCACCGAGCGCCGACACGGCGAAGAACATGCACTCGTGGTCGGGCTGGGAGGGGACCCACTCGAAGGGGCCGATCACCGCCTCAGCACCGGGAGCGAGGTCGGCGGCGACGAGCTGATTGGTGTCCATCGCCGCCCAATCCGTTGGGTAGACCAGGCCCACTCCGGGGTTGCAATGAAATCCCTTCACCACAATGTTGGTGGCCGTGTCGGTGCCGCGGTTCTTGATACGCACGTAAGCGTAGTTGGTCTGACTCAGGATGGGGTGCTCGTGCATGCCTCCCCCATCACCGACACTCGTGCGGTTCCAGATGTCCGTCGTGCTCCAGTGATTGCCGAGGAACTCGTACTCGCCGCCGCGGCCATCGTCGATGTAGACGTCCACCTCCGGTGGCGCGCCCTCGGCATCGACGGGCAGGGGCGTACCGGGCGCCTGGTAGAGACCTTGTTTCTCGAAGGCCCAGCGAATCACCTTGTGGTAGGCGCCACCGGAGAGCCCCTCGGAGGTCCACGCGCCGGCATCGGCGATGGCGAGTGCGTCGGCCCACTCACCTGCGTTATCCGCGTTGGCCGACGGGGTGAGTTCGGCGGTCGCGCGAAAGATCAGGTACGCCACCATCCGCGCAGCGAACTCGCGGCGCGACAGGCTACCGCTGTCCCCACCGATGGACTGGTAGAGCCGGAACATCGTGGAGGAGAGGATCTGTTCGTTGTTGTAGCCGCCGAAATCGAGCGTGAAGTCAAAGGGGTTGAGGCCGATGTCACCGCTCCAGCCCCAGCCGCCCGCCGCCGTGCGGTCGTGGCGGCGCGAGACACCCGGGATCGACTGAAAGGTGAAGGGGAAGGTCTCGAATCGATCCGGTGCGTTGCAGTCCGGATCGTCCAGGATGGCGGCCAGGGAGTCGCCGGCGCTGTGCGCAAAGCCGAAGTTGGGTGAGTCGACGTGGTCCCACAGGATCGAATGGGCGAACTCGTGCAGTACGACGCGCTTGTCGCAGGCGATCCCCAGCGGGTTGGCAAGGTCCGTCGTGTCAGCGAGGAAGAAGTTCAGGCCGCCCGCGCCGTTGCCGGCGGCGTTGCCGAGCGACTGGGCATTGACTTCATCGCCGCTGCCGGAAGTCGGGCCGCCGAAGATACCGTCTAGGTCGCTGGAGCCACGGTGGTCCACCGGCACGGGGAACGTGGTGCCGTCGAAGTAAGTGGCGAGATCGAAGCCCATGTCGTCCAGGAGCCGGAAAGCACCGTCGCAGTGATAGTAGGCGTTGGCGGCGGCGAAGTCATTGGTGCGCGACCCGTAGTCGAAGTCCACGCCCGTGGCCTCCGTCGGCGCCGTGATGCTGGGGGTGTAGAAGTCCTGTACCTCCACGTACTCGCCGCTGAGCGACTGCACGCCGCCGGAGGGTGCATCGAGACCGAGCAGGGTGACGTTCTGGCGCAGAGGGTCCAGCGTGACGGCGCTATCGTCCGGGCCCGTCGAGGCCAGGCCGGATAGGCACAGGGGATCGCTAGGAAACACCAGCGCGTCCACGCCGTCTGCATGGGGGCGCAGATAGAGCACGGCCATGCGCTCGGGCTCCACTAGAACGGTCCAGTGCAGCGCCCCCCAGCCCTCCACCGCGAGGGTGAACAGGATCTGCACGACCAGATAGTCGCGACCATCCTCGATATCGTCCGGGAGCGGCGGCAGCGGCAAGGTCTGTTGGCCACCGAAACCGTTCACCTGTGGCTGGCCATCGTCGTCGCGGGGCGTATCGCCTCGCGGGTCTATCTCCGGTAAGCGCTCATCGTCGTCAAAGCGATATATCCAGCGTTTGGTACCGGTGATCCGAGGAGCTGCGAGTTCGCCGTTGCGCAGGCGCTTTGCCACCTCGTCCAGGTTCAATAGTCGCGCCAGCTCCTGCGGAGTGATCTGCTCCACTCGCGCGATCGCCTCGCGATTCGGTTCGGGAATCGACAGCTCCGTCAGGGCCGTACTGCGCGAACCGAGCACCTCCAGCGGCGCGTTGCGCGTGTGCACGGCCACGCCGGCGTGCCACACGGCAACGTTGCGAAGCGTTTGGGCGTACTCCACCGTGGTCACGTCCATGATGCGTTTCACGTCTACCTGGCGAAAGTGTTCACCTTCCGACGTGATCTCGCCGAGCGGTAGCTTGGCGCTCTCCTGGATCTGTTGCGCTGCGATACCGTAGGGGCCGCCGTTGCTGCGCAGGTACGCGGCGGCGAGGGATTCGGCGCTACGCACCTGCGCGCGGAACGGTTGCTGCAGATGGAGCTGGGCGGTAACGCGTCCGTCGGGCGTCACGTGGTGCAGGGCACGGGTAGAAGCGGCGAGTCGCTGGTACATGGGGGCCTCCTGGCTCCTGACGAAGCTCTCTTGTGAGGGGTGTACAACCAGCTAAGCGGCGTCGGCGGGGATGTCGCCTCATGAAGCGAGGGTGGGGAGGTCTGATTGGACGCCGTCTACGGTAGCGCAGCACAACGGTCACCTCCGCGACGCGCGCCCGGCTTGAGTTGCGAACTTCGCTGAGATAAATTGTTTCAATGCCCGATCTTGCACCAGCCCTGTCCACCTTCGTCAGGCGGTTGCTGCGTCCCGTTGTAGCGATCACCCTTCGCAATGGCATTACGTTCCGGCAGTTCGCCGATCTGGTGAAGTCCGTGCACGTGGAGGTCGCCAGTCTCGAGTTCGCTGCCGACGGAAAACCGGCGAGCACTTCACGAGTCGCGCTCCTCACGGGCCTCACGCGGCGCGATGCCGCCAAGCAGCGGGAACTGCTGGAGAAGGCAGGAGGGGGCGGGTCCGATCGTGTGCATAGCACGGCCAGGGTGCTGATGGGGTGGTACTCAGACCCCGAGTTTCTCGATGCGCACGGCAAGCCGATGGCGCTTGATGCCACGGCGGACGAGGGGTTTACCGCCCTGTATCGTCGCTACAGCGGTGCGGATATTCCACGCTCGACGATGCTGAAGGAGTTGCTCGCAGTTGGCGCCGTTGCCGAGGACGACAATGGACGGCTGGTGCCGCTGATGCGCTACTTCCGTCCCGCGGCCACCGACCCGCACGCCATCGATCGTGCGGGGCACGTACTGTCTGACCTGGGGCAGACTATTCGCCACAACATCGATCGCGAAGCTGATGAAACCACGCGTTTCGAAGGTCGTGCCTGGAGCTCACTGGTGACCGAAGCGCGCGCAGTCGAGTTTCGCGAGTATCTCGAGGAGCGCGGCCAAGCGTTTCTCGAGGACATCGATGCGTGGCTCATCGAACACGAAGACCCAGGTGCGAGCCCTCAGTCACACGTTCGTGTCGGTGCTGGCGCCTACGAGATACACACACTCGCCGCGGACGTGCCGCGTCAATCCGACGCTGAAAGCTAGCCGGGCGTTGCGCTCTGGCAAAGTGCTGCTGCCGGCCAATCCCCTGCTGCTCGGTGGCGTACCTTCCCTTTGCCAATAGTCTCCTTCGCTGACTTACCGCGACCGCAGGTGACCGACCCTCATCGAACGCGTGTCGACTGCTATCCAAGGCGGTCTGATTCCTGTCTGCGAGGTCGTTAATAAAGTTGTTGCGCGCGTGCAGCGTTTGAGATAAAAAGTCTCACAGATTTGAGGCAAATAGTCTCAATGAAGGGCGGGAAAGCGCGCTTCCATGGCCGAGCTTGCAGGAAATATGAGCTGGCCCAGATCCACGCCGATGGACCCGCCGTGAGCACTGGCAACCGCTTCAACCAGGAACAAGACAATGACCACTGCCTCGCCGATGACTACCGCTCCCAAACTTCCCTCGGGCGTCTCTGTGGAGCCGCTTTCCGCCAGCTTGCTGTTCAGCGCCAAGCGCGCGTACACCGTCCGCCGCATCGATGTTGATGGCGCCTGCTTTCTGCAGCAGGGAGCCGACGTGAAGCCTCGCTCCGGCGACGTCGTGTTGGCCCGGGTCGTGGAGTTCGGCCAGCACACGGGGCTACATACGCGCGAGGGACGACGGGCTACCTTGTTCCGAAACGACCTGATCGTGGTGGCCTACGGCGATCGCTATGCACCCGACCAATTCGAGGCGCTGGTACCACCGGACTTGGCGTCTTGTCATCTGGTCGCGGCGGGCGGCCTGGCCTCCCGAGTGGTTCACGCTCACGCCAAGATGCGAAAGCCAACCGTGATCGAACCGCTTGGTCTGCTCCTCGACGCCAGTGGCGAGCGTATCAACCTGCGCCGCGGCACGCTGCCGGGCCCCTCACCTACCGTGGTCGCCGGCAGCCGCCCGGGCGTGCTCGCTGTGTTCGGCAGCTCGATGAACGCAGGAAAAACCACCGCCGTAGGGTGCCTGGTACGGGGCTTGGCGAATGCGGGACTGCGGGTCGGCGCTGCCAAGGTCACGGGCACAGGCGCGGGTGGCGATCCCTCTTTCATGCGTGACGCCGGTGCGAGTGAAGTACTGGACTTCGTCGACGCGGGTTACCCGAGTACTTATCGCGTATCGCACAGCGAGATCCTGCTGATCACCGCAAAGCTCGTGGGTGAACTCACGCGCCGAGGCTGCGATGCCATCGTGCTGGAGGTCGCCGACGGGATCTTTCAGCAGGAGACCGCCGCCCTTCTCGAGTCCAATGAATTTCGAAGTTGGATTGACGGTGTACTGTTTGCGGCTGGCGATGCCCTCGGCGCTCAGGCCGGTGTGACGGCGCTGCGCGCCGCCGACTTGCCCCTGGTGGGACTGGCTGGCCTGCTGTCGGCCTCACCCCTCGCTGCTCGCGAGGCCGAAGCCGCCACCGGCATGCCGGTGCTCACGCGCGACGCCCTCTGTGATTCGGCGCTGGCGCAGGGTCTGCTCGACGCTGCTTCGTCGAGCGCCTGGTTCGCACGCCAGGCCGTCTGATCCGCCATGACCGAGGAGTACTGCTCTGGGGATGGTAGATCCCGGGCCACCGTCACCCCCCAGCTGCCGGGCTTGCTCGCGCCAGCACGCCGCTGGCGCCTGGCGGTACTCGCGGCGATTGGTGCCCTGCAGTCCGGCGCCGCCATCGGCTTGGCGTGGTGGCTGCAGCAGGTGCTGCGAGCCCGTGCCCGTGGCGCGGGCTCGCAGGCGGAGCAGGATGCGAGTGCGCTGACCACGTGGATTCGCGATGCCGCCGCAGGGGGGGCGCTGGAGCAGCTAGCGCTCGTACTAGGCACCCTCGGATGGGTGGGAGCGATCGCGTGGCTTCGCCGACGCGAGCGTATCGACGCTGAAGCCCTGGGGCATTCCTACGTAAACGACTTGCGCAGTCAACTGCTTGACAAGCTCGTGCGCTTCGATTTGCACGAGCGGGTGCGTGTCAGTCGCGGGGCGGTCATCGTGCGCTTCATCTCTGATCTCACGGCCTTGCGTCAGTGGGTGTCGCTCGGCATCGCCCGACTGCTGGTGAGTGGTTTGACCGTTCTGATCACGCTGCCCGCCTTCGCGCTGATCAGTCCCGGCATGGCACTGGTGGCGGGCGTGGCCTTGGCCCTGAGTACCGTGTGGCTCGTGGGTCTTGGTCCCGCCCTGCGCGAAGCGGCCCGACGCGTGCGACGCCAACGGGCCAAGCTGGCGGCAGACGTCGCCGATCGGGTGGCAGCGCTGCCCACGATTCAGGCCTGTGGTCAGGTAACGCGGGAGCGCAAACGCCTCCTGCGCCGGGCTGAGCAACTCGCACAGGAGAGTATCGCGCGCGCTCATGTGGTGGGCACAGCCCGTGCTGCCGCCGAGTCCGGCACCCTGCTCGCAATGGTGGGCGTGGTGCTGACGGCCGCGCTGCTCTCGTCCTCGTCAGTCGCTGACGGCGCTACGGTCGTGAGCGCGCTGGCGGTGATCGGTGTGCTCAACGGCTCCTTCTCGCAGCTGGCGCGCGTGTACGAGTATTGGCAGGGCGCCCAGGTCGCTCGCCAGAAAATTCTGAATTTTCTGGCGAGCCCTGCGTCGCTTCCGTCGCCTGGCGCGTCGTCTTCCAGAGCTCCGTCACGACCGGCGCCCGCTCCACAACTTGCATTCGAGCAGGTTCATGTGGAGGGACTGATTCCGTCTCTGTCCTGGCGGCCGCCCACAGGAGAGCTTACTGCACTCGTAGGTGCTAACGGGGCGGGGAAGAGCACGCTGCTCGCGATGGCTGGCGGACTGCTGACCCCGGACGGCGGTGCCGTGACGCTCAACGGCGAGTCGGTCATGGCGCTCTCGGAGCGTATCCGTGCTGGCGCCATCGGAATGGTGAGCAGCGAAGCGCCGCTGCTGCGGGGGAGCATTCTCAGGAATGTGCGCTATCGCCACCCGAAAGCATCCCTGGGCGACGTCTGGGACGTGCTAGAGCAATGTGGATTGTCCGGCTGGGTCGAAAGTCTGGACAAGGGTCTGGACACGCGCCTCAGCGAGGGAGGTAGCAACCTGTCACTCGGCCAGCGACAACGCTTGCTCCTGGCCCGTGCGCTTCTCGGCAACCCACCGCTGCTGCTTCTCGATGAGTTCGACGCCAATCTCGATCCGCCTACTTGGGCCCATTGCTTCGAGGTCATCCAGTCGTATCCGGGCACCAGGTTGATGGTGACCCACCGAGAAGACAGCGCACGCGCGGCAGATCACTTGGTGCTGCTGCGGGATGGAAGAATCGGTGCCGAAGGGACGCCGATTGACTTGTCCCGCCACGACGAGCCGCTGCTCGCTCACTTGGGGAACTCCACGAATGTCGTGTCCTGGCGATGCTCGGCATGAATCCGTTTACATCTGCACGCCCGCTGCGAGCGCTCCTGATGTTCGCCGCCTCCTGCGCATTGAACGCACCACCGGCAACGGCAAGTGATGCCTTCGAACTCGGAGCACGCCTGCAGCTCGATGCTGCCATGTTCGATGGCGACCTGGCGGCGCGCCAGGACGGCGAGATGCGCCGCGTACGCCTGCAGGCATCCGGCAAGCTGGGCGAGCGCTGGCGCTACCTGGCGCACTACGACTTCACGACGGGTGACCCAAGACCGATCGATCTGTGGGTGGCTCTACGTGCGACGCGCAAGCATACGCTCAGCGTGGGGAACCTGCTGACTCCCATCGGGCTCGACGCCATGACCACGTCGCTCGACACACTGTTCACCGAACGCGCCCTGCCGACAGATCTCGTGCCTGGCTACCGCTTCGGCACGTCGTGGCGCTGGCGCGAGCGGAATTGGACGCTAATGACCGCACTAACGGCCGGGCGCCTGAGCGGTGTATCCGAAATCGACTCAGCGCTCAGCGGCGGTGGCAGCGGATTCACCGTCCGGCTCGCCGCCACACCTTGGCGTGGCGCCGGCAACGCCATGGTGCACGTCGGCGCCGCCCTTGATCTGCGCACGCCGGGCAACGACGGTCGCCTTCGCGTAAGGGCCCGTCCGGAGAGTCGTCTCGCGGCAACTCGCCTGGTGGATACAGGAACCTTGCGTGATGTGCAGCGATCGCTGACGGGTGGCCTCGAACTGGCGATGCTGCGCGGTCCCTTCAGCTTTCGGTCCGAGTTGCTGGGCACCGAGGTGCAGCGCGAGGGCGAGCGAGACGATGCGATCTTCTGGGGGGGCTATGTTTCCGGCAGTTGGATGGTGTTGGGTCCGCAGCGTAGGTACAGCAGCACGAATCGCCGCTTCAGGCGTTTTCGACCGGCGCCCGGGCAGCACGCTCTGGAGTTGGCCCTGCGCTACAGCAATCTGGATCTGCAGAGCGCTGCGGTGACCGGTGGGCGCCAGGGGGCGACGTCCATTGCCATGCATTGGTATCCGGCGCCGCGGTGGCGTTGGACGATCAATGCGACGCGGGCTCGGGCAACCCCCGATCGGCGGGGTGACCCTGCCCGGGCCTCACACGTGACGCTGCGCGGGCAGTACGCGTTTTGACCACCCCGCCGAAGAATCGCCGGGAAGCAAGGCGCAACACTGTCGAATCGCGCCAACACAGATCACCCGGAGTGGCATCATTCGCCGCTAGCCGGGAAGGACCCTTAAGGGATTTCGCTATGCAAAGGAGTAGACACATGCTGACAATCCACCGACCCTTGCGCCTAGTGGCGCTCATTGCTCTGGCCGCCGCGGCAGCTGCCGTGTGGGCAGCTATCGATCGGGGCGGAGTCGCTCGGGGCGTACTGGCCAACGCGGCGCTTCGCAACACGTCCACCATCCGTGTGGCAGGTGTCGACTATGACATCAGCCAGGCGCAGATCTTCGTAGACGGCGTTCCGGGGGCTGGCACCGATTTGAAAGTCGGTCAGGTGCTCGA
>JAAUYD010100846.1_pt1 | contig 10471 bp, 9 predicted proteins | sample 7278101 | NCBI WGS metagenome assembly JAAUYD01 (sample SAMN14350128, study PRJNA611818) | marine sediment metagenome | isolation source: surface marine sediment (0.6m) | place: French Polynesia: Moorea | collected 2018-08
AAGATAATCGATTTTTAATTCCACCTGTTCCCCAAAGGTATCCTGCTCAATGAGAAGCGAAAACTCTTCTCCAGAGGCAAAGACGGTATCCCGTCTGGGATTGAAGGTCTTACTTACATTTTCAATCCCTACAGCTGTGGCCCTATCTACAACGGCTGCTTCGTCAAGAGGGTTAACGTCAGACGATCCCGTGTTTATTTGCTTGACCTCCACGCGTTGAGAACCGCGGGGAGAAAAATCCGCCAGCGAATCGGCATCGGCCGGAGGTTGAAAATCCATCGTTGGCCGATCCGGTTCGCCCGGCTGCGGCTGCTGCTGCGCATCTTCAGCCACCACCAAGGTAGGGGATAGCAGCTGGGTGCCAACGAGAAGCAATATAAACAAACCGGTTTTGGCCAGCAGGTTACGGGGTGTGAAGGTCATCTTAAAGCTCCTGAGATCATGAGTGGAATCATCGCATAGGCAAACAGATAGATCGCCAAATACGCTTCATCAATATGTATAAATTGTTGTTTTTTGTTGTTGTGCGTAGGTTATTCCCCTAAATCCTCACCCGATTTAGAGAGTCGCACGCCACGTGCCAGTACTTTATTCCTATTAATAAAAATTGTCAAGAATTACACTACCTCAAGCTATTATAAATACACTTCCGGCCGGCGATGATGCAGCGCCGGCAGCTGCCGGCGAACCTCATCCTGCGCGGCAAAATCGATGTCGGCCCAAACCACGCACTCCCGCTCGGGGGCCCGGGCGATCACCGTGCCCCACGGATCAACAATCATGGTGCTGCCAAATGAGTGCTGGCCCCGGCCGTGAACCCCGATTTGGGCCGGGGAGACCATGTACACCTGATTTTCGATCGCCCGAGCGCGAATCAGGGTTTCCCAATGATCTTTGCCGGTATAGAGGGTGAAGGCACTGGGGTGAAAAATAACCCGCGCCCCGTTTAAGGTTAAGGCGCGATAAAGTTCGGGAAAACGAATGTCGTAACAGATGGTTAAGCCAAAGCTGCCGTGCTCCGTTTCAAAATTGACCGGCCGCTCCCCAAACACAAACTGATCGGATTCGCGACGGCTGACCTGCCCCTCAACCTCGATGTCAAAGAGGTGAATCTTGCGATATTTGGCGATCTGGTTCCCATGAGGATCAAAAACCAGGGTGGTGTTACCCACCTTGTTTTCCCCGATCATTAGCTCGGGGATGCTGCCCCCGTGCAGATAAATGCCGTGCTGTTTCGCCTTGCGGCTTAAAAATTCGGAGGTCCGGCCGGGGATTTCCTCCGCCCCGTTTCCCAGATAATTTTTTGGCCCCAAAATGTTGAACATCTCCGGCAAGCCAACCATCTGCGCTCCCAAAGCGGCCGCCTCATCAATCAGCCGCTCGGCCGTGGCCAAATTCTGCTCTTTGTCCTCCTGGGTGTTCATCTGAATCGCCGCTATGCGCATGCCGTAAACCTCTGTGCTTTTCTAATTGGTGGTCGTGGGGAAAATAAACCACAAAAACACAAAAAACACAAAACATACGTTTTGTGTTTTTGGATGAGAGGGGATGATGCCCCGATGTGGATGATAATATTTAGCTGTAAGAAAGGCTTTCGCGGACGCTGATCTTGGCTGCGCCCCGAGCCGGGAAAACGCTGGCTACGATCGCCAAAACGGTGATGATGGCCAGCCAAATCAGGGGGCCGGAGAAGGAGAAGCGGTACGCCAGATTGGTGTTGAGGGCAAACGCCAGACCGCGCGTGGCCAAATACCAGGCGGCCGGAATGCTGAGGGGGATGGCGACAATCCAGCTCAGCCAACCCAAAAGGATCCCTTCCTGAATAAATAGGCGGATTACCTGCCCGGATGAGGCTCCAATCGCCCGCATCACGCCAATCTCCCGCCGCCGCTCAAGAACGCTCAGAGAGAGGACGCCGCTGAGGCCAACCCCGCCGACGAGGGCAATAACCACGGCCATCACGGCCAGCAGGGTGATGATAATGTCGAGCCCGTCTGAAAGGGTGGCCGAAATTTCAGCGATGGTATTTTCACCAAAGGGGCTGCTCGGCCGTACGCCTACATTTTGGCTTTCCAGGGCCGTTTCGACCTGTGAAGCAATTGCCGTTTGAAATTCCGCGTCGGTTTGGGTGGTTTTCACAAATACGGCGTTGGCGGTCTGGAATTGACCCCACTCACGCTGCAAAACCGCCAGCGGCAGGTGAAGTGAGGTTCCTCCAGCGGCCGGATCAAAGTGAATGCCCACGATTTCGACCGTCATTTCACGACCGGAGTTTTCCGTCAGGACGATTTGATCCCCCACCTGCCATCCCTTTTCAGAGCTGACCTGGCTGCCGGCTACAACCGCATAGGTGTCGCTGCTGTTGAGCCAGCGCCCTTCAAAGATTTCCGGTTTATAAAAGGTTGTTTCTGGCGGCTGGCCAAAAATCGAAATGCGGGCGTCGGTTACCTCTTTTTCTGGTTGAGAAATCGGCCGGGCGCTGCCGCCGGTGACCTGCCAACTCTCAACATCGGTCACCCCGTCAACGCTTAAGGCCGCGCGCTCCAGAATTTCGACGCGCGTCAGCTGATCGGTTGAAAAGGCCACCTGATAAGTGTGCACCTCTTTGAGCTTGCCATCATAGGTAAACTGACTGGCGTCGTTGACGCCAAGAACCATCATAAAAATCGTGCCGGCCACAATGAGGGCGATTTGAATAATAATGACCCGCTTTTGATTGCGGAAGGTGTTGGCGATCGTTAGCAAGATGGTGTAAGAAAGATTGGTAAATCTGGCCACCAGCCGGTTGACTAAACCCAGGGCGCCGGTCAACCCGTATGAGCCGATCGCTTCACGAACCGAGATGCGCATACCGTTTAGCAACGGGATTAAAGCGGCCAAGAGGGGAGCGATGAGACAAATTAAAATTTGGATGCCGACCGCCACGGGGTCGACGCGAATTGGATTGCTTTCCAGATTGAGAAAATTACCGAAGAAAGTTTGCAGCCCCAGGGCCGCTGCTCCGCCAATCGGGAGGGACACAAACATGGCCAGAACGCCATATCCCATTACCAGAACGAGATAGCTCCAGGCCACCTGCAGGGAACTGGCCCCAATCGCTTTCATTACGCCGATCTGGCTGGTCTGCTGGGAGACGATGGCGCTGACGCTGTTGTACACCAGGAAAATCCCCAGGATAACCACGACGACGCCGATAATCCCCAAAATCAGAAACAGGGCATTTAAAATGGCGCTGGCCGGGTTGACATCCGGGGGAACAATTCGATCCTGGAAGGGAAAAGAGACCCCGACTGAATCGACATTAATTTCTTCAAAGTAATCTTGAATAAGAAGATCGGTGCGCTCCGCATTGGCCGGATCCCAAAAGGAATCTCTGAGCTGAATGAGGTTGTAGGCGTCGCGGCCGGTGATGCGGGTAAAGGTTTTTTGATCCACATAAATGGTTTCCCCAAACACCGGCTCCGGTCCAATCGGGTCGAGCAGCCCTACAACTTCATAAGTGGCCTGGCGGTCGCCGGAGCGAATTTCGATGGTGTCGCCCACAAAAATTTGGGGAGAGCCTACCGAGATTTGACCGATCCCAATGGTGTTGCGGCCGGGAAAAATCCCTTCAAGTATCCCTTCCGGCCCCATGAGTTGCTCTTGATAGCTGTCTCGCCCTTTGATGCGAGCGGTTTGCCACTCTTCTTCACCGGGGAAACGCCATTCGATACTGCCGCTGAGCAGCCCTTCAACCTCGGCCACTCCTTCTATTTTGGCTACCCGCTCGATTTGCTCCCGCGTTAAAGGCGGGTTGACGCTGAGTTTGATGTGTGATGGTTCCGCATTGGCATAGCTGGTAGTGACCGCTTCGGAAATTAGATTCCGGCCGCCGATGACCAAACCGATGGCAATGGACCCCAGGGCGATCACCAGAACGACCTGGAGGGTGCGGGACTTATTACCCCACAAATCAAACCATACTTTCTGCAGGAGCGTAATCATCAGGTGTATGCTAATTCTCTTTGAGGGCCAAGCGCCGGGGTTAACTGCGGCAGCGGGACCCGTTTTGGCTGTGCTTGAGGGGTGACCACTTTTGAATCTGAGGCGATATTGCCGTTGACGATTTCGATTTTACGAGGAATACGATCGGCCAGCTCACTGTCGTGGGTGACCATCAGCAGCGTTTTGCCCTGTTCTTCCACCAGCTCCATAAACAGGTCAAACACCAGTCCGGCCGTTTTGGCATCGAGGTTGCCGGTTGGTTCATCAGCCACCAGAAGCGGGGGGTCATTGGCCAGGGCGCGGGCGATGGCTGCGCGCTGCTGCTGACCGCCGGATACCATGCTGGGTAATTTTTGTGCCTGGTCGGCTAACCCAACCATTTCTAACAGGCCATACGCCCGCTCTTTTCGCTCTTTTCGCGAGTAAAGACCGGCAAATTCCATGGGGAGGGTAATATTTTGTAGGAGGCTCAGAGAGGGAAGCATTTGAAAAAATTGGAAGATAATGCCCACCTGCTGGCCGCGCCATTTGGCCAGCTGATTTTCGCTCATCTCGTGGACCGGCTTGTCGGTTACCACCACTTCACCCTCTGAAGGGCGGTCGATACCGGTCACCATATTTAAGAGTGTTGATTTTCCGTTTCCGGACGGGCCAACGATGGAAACAAACTCGCCGGCCGTTACCTCAAAAGAGAGACCGTGCAAAATCGTGACTTCATCATTGCCAACCGGAAAACGCTTGACCACATTTCGTATATCAATGATGGGCTTGGCTGAAAGGGAGCTGGTCATAATTTACCTCGTTGCTTAAATATAGGCTTATTTGGCCTCAACGTGAGGTATCATAACACAGTTGCACATATATTGTCCAGTATTTTGAGGGGAATTTTAAGGCAATTTATCAAAATATGATGACTTGTACAGGTTTTGCACCGATTAAGATCAGGTAAGGGCAAAAATAAACTCGACGATCTCTTGCTGACGTGCGTTGGCAAACCCTCGATCCTCTCCGGTTTTTTGGAAGCCGCATTTTTGCAAGACTTTGATCGAACCGCTGTTGTCGTGAGCTACCCGGGCAAACAGCGGCCGGGTGTTGTAAATTTCGAGAAATTGATGCAGTCCTGCGGTAGCCACTCCCTTGCCCCAAAACTCTCGGCCGATCCAGTAGGTGATTTCCGGCTCGCCAAACCAGCTGTGGGATAAAACGTAACCGGCAATCTGTCCCTTATTTACGATGGTTTTGATCACGATCGATTGATCGGCCATGATCTTGTTCCAGTGTTCCTGGAAAGCGGTCCAATTGTGAGGCTCCTTTGCCGTAAAAGCGGCCATAGAGAGGGCTTCCTGATCCTGTTGATGGTCAAAAAAGATTTGCAGGTCTTCCTGCTGAATATTTCGCAGCTGAATATTGGATTTAGTAGACATAGCGGGTGATTTTGTAGCACATTTGTGCTATCATGGCAAGGAAGTTTTTCCATCTTTGAGGTTGAATGGGTTCCCATCCACTTAACTTAGCGGTCCGATTTTTGCTTGAAATTGCTGCCCTGGTTGGGGCCGGTATTTATGGCTGGCGCTTTGACCCCCCACAGCGATTTATTTTAGCGGCTTTGCTGCCTTTGCTGATGGCGGCCGCCTGGGGCATTTTCGCCGTGCCAGATGATCCCAGCCGCTCAGGTCGGGCTCCCGTACCGGTGCCAGGGTGGCTGCGCCTGATGATCGAATTGGCCGTTTTGGGATTTGGGGTATGGGCCGTGGCCCAATCCGGCTATCAAACGGTGGCAGCGGTGATGGGGCTCGTCGTTATAATTCATTATGCACTGTCTTATGACCGCTTAAAATGGTTGTTGAGTCGATAAATCTGGAGGGATTTAATGATTAAAGATCACGCTGTTGTTTCTCGAGAAGCGTGGCTGGATGCCCGGCGCATGCTGCTGCAAAAAGAAAAAGAGTTTACCACGCTGCGGGATGAATTGAGCCGCCAGCGGCGCGAGCTGCCGTGGGTCAAAGTAGAAAAGGATTATCTATTTGAGACCCCTGCGGGTACGCAAACGCTGGCTGAGTTGTTTGACGGCCGCAACCAGCTGCTGGTTTACCATTTTATGTACGGGACAGATTGGGAGGAAGGGTGCCCCAGCTGCTCGTTTTGGGCCGATAATTACAGCGGCACTGAAGTTCATCTCAATCACCGCGATATTACCCTGCGCGTGGTTTCAACCGCACCACTAGACGTTTTAGAAGCGTACAAAAAACGAATGGGTTGGGATTTTACCTGGGTCTCGTCGGGAGGCACCGACTTCAACCGCGATTATCAGGTCACTTCAACCCCAGATGAAATTGCGGCCGGCGATGTCGTTTACAATTTTGAAAAAATTCAGGGTGGTGGAGAAGAACGGCCGGGAATCAGCGTTTTTTATAAAAATGAAGCCGGAGAGATTTTTCACACCTATTCCACCTATGCCCGCGGCCTTGATATGCTCAATGGGGCATACCATCATATGGATTTGATGCCCAAGGGACGGGACGAGGATAATCTGCCGTGGACGATGGCCTGGCTCCGTCGTCGCGATCAATACGAAGATTGAGTAAATAATAGTTCAAAGTATAAAGTCAAAAGTTCAAAGATTTCCCTTATCTCATTTAACTATTAAACGGTTCATTTCTCAGGTTCTTAAATAAATATAGCCGCGGATTACACCAAAAATCTGTGTAATCTGCGGCCGGGATTTAAATTAATTGGCCAGGGCCATTTCGCGCAGCAGTTCCAGCCTTAGGGGAGCCATTTAATATTTTGGAAATTGGGTTTCCGCTTTTCTAAAAAGGCGTTACGCCCCTCTTTCGCCTCATCGGTCATGTAAGCCAGTCGAGTGGCCTCTCCGGCAAATACCTGCTGCCCAACCATCCCATCATCGGTTAGGTTAAAGGCGAATTTGAGCATCTTGATCGACGTGGGCGATTTACCCAGCACCTCTTTTGCCCACTGATAGGCGGTATCCTCGAGTTCATCGTGAGGAATAACGGCGTTGACCATGCCCATTTCGTATGCCTCCTGGGCGGAGTAGTTGCGCCCCAAAAAGAAAATTTCCCGGGCGCGTTTTTGCCCCACCATTTTGGCCAGGTAAGCTGAGCCATATCCGCCGTCAAAGCTGGTGACATCCGCGTCGGTTTGCTTAAAAATCGCGTGCTCTTTGCTGGCCAGAGTCATGTCACACACTACATGAAGGCTGTGACCGCCACCAACCGCCCATCCGGGCACCACGGCAATGACCACTTTGGGCATAAATCGAATCAGCCGCTGCACTTCCAAAATGTTGAGGCGGGGCATGCCGTCTTCCCCAACATAACCTTGATCGCCGCGAACGCGCTGATCACCGCCGCTGCAAAATGCGTAGCCGCCGTCTTTAGGGGATGGGCCCTCACCGGAAAATAGCACCACACCGATTGAAGTGTCTTCCCGGGCGTCTAAAAATGCTTCATATAATTCACCTACCGTTTTGGGTCGAAAGGCGTTGCGCACTTCCGGCCGGTTAAAGGCGATGCGGGCCACGCCATCTGATTTCTTGTAGGTAATGTCTTCGTACTCTTTGACGATTTTCCAATTTGGTTTGTTCATGAGGTTTTTTACTTGTGAAATAGGTTTTTAGCGGATTAGCTCGGTGCTGCGCACCTCTTCAGCACGGCGCCCTGCGCCTTTTAGCTTAATGCTAAAAGAGGCGAAGCCTCGAGCTGAGAGGCCTGAAGGGCCGCGCTAAATTGCTAACAGGGCCGCAGGCCCGAGCTAATCCGCTAACAGCCCCATACGGCCGTACTTCCCTGCGCATTTTACAGGAATTAGGTTAGCTGCCAAACTATATTTACCTGAATCTTTCCCTTCCCTTGACTCTCCTATTGGGGGAGAGTATACAGTAGGAAGAGATGGATATTTTTCAACAAACGTTTCGCATCGGTGAATTTGCCCGTTTTGCCCGGGTAACCATCAAAATGCTGCGCTATTATGATCGGCTGGGTCTGCTGCGGCCGGTAGCCGTCGATCCGGAGACCAACTACCGTTACTACTCGGCAGAACAGCTGCCGCGCCTGAACCGGATAATCGCACTCAAGGATCTTGGATTTTCCCTCGATCAGGTGGCTGAAATCCTCGAAGAAGGGTTCACCAATGAAGAATTAAAGGGAATGCTCAAATTCAAGCGCCAGGAAATTGTGAAACAAATTGCGACCGAACAGGAGCGCCTCAATTTGCTTGAGGCCCATTTAAAGCAGCTGGATGGAAAGGCGGAACCCCTGCGCTATGATGTGGTTGTTCGACCGGTTGCCGAGCAGCTGATCGCTTCTGTACGGCGGGTTATCTCGGATCATTCAAACGAGGTTGGCAGCCTGTTTGATACGGTTGAAACATTTGTGGCTAAATTTAACGCCAGAGCCAAGCTGCCCCCCTTGGCGATTGCCCATCATCGGGCAGAAGATCGGGTTGATGCGGAGGTGATGGTACCCGTGGATCGCGCCATCACCCCTGAGCCGCCCATTCAAATTTATCGTTTACCAGCCGTTGACCAGATGGCCTGCGTCGTTCATCATGGCTCATATTGTGATCTGAAAAGAGCGTATGAAGCGTTTTTTGAATGGGCTGCGGCCAGCGAGGTTCAAACGGCCGGACACACCCGCGTTGTTTACCTGCGCTTCGGGGCGACGGAAGTTGGGTATCATCTTCCGGCCAGTTTTGTCACGGATAACTCCGAAAAATACGTAACCGAACTGCAGTTTCCCATCAAAAAAGTGCCTAAAAACGATCATTCCTTAACTTAACCATTTGAATAACAGGAGAATATAATGAACTTTAAACTGCTCGGCCGCAGTGGCCTGCGGGTCTCTGAACTGTGCCTGGGAACCATGACATTTGGAGACGATTGGGGATGGGGGGCCAGCAAAGATGAAAGCCGTAAGGTTTTTGACATGTTTGTAAATAGAGGGGGTAACTTCATCGATACCGCCTGTAATTACACCGAGGGAACGAGCGAAAAATTTGTGGGGGAATTTGTCGCCTCCGATCGCGATTATTTCGTGGTGGCCACGAAATACACCCTGATGGGGGATACGTGGAATCGCAAGGATCCCAATTTGGGAGGCAACAGCCGCAAAAATTTGCGTCGTTCCGTTGAAGCAAGCCTGCGCCGCATGAATACCGATCATATTGATCTGCTGTACTTGCACATGTGGGATTTCACCACGCCGGTATTGGAGGTGATGCGCGGTGTGGATGACCTAGTCCGGGCAGGAAAGGTACTTTATTTTGGATTTTCTGATACCCCGGCCTGGATTGTTTCTTACGCCATTGGCTTGGCAGAGCAGTATGGACTGACCCGGCCGGTCGCGATCCAGCTTCCGTACAGCGTGGCCAGCCGTGATGGAGAGCGAGCGTTAATTCCGATGGCCAAACAGTTTGACCTGGCGGTGACCAGCTGGGGGATGCTAGCCGGGGGCGTTTTAACTGGAAAATACAGCGTAGATAGCGATCAGCCAAAGCGCTATAACTCGGCTTCTGAGCGTGGGATGGCCCTGGCCAAAAAAGTGGCTGAAATTGCTCAGGATATCGGCCGATCGCCAGCACAGGTGGCCATACGTTGGGTTTACCAGCAGGCTCGCCACCTTATTCCCATTATTGGGGCGCGAACGGCCGCCCAGCTTGAAGACAATTTAGGGGTGCTTGATTTTGAGCTGAGTCACGAAGATTTGACTGTCCTCAACGGGATATCTGAATTTAAGCGCGGCTTTCCCCTCGACTTTTTGAGCGATGATCACGTGCGCGGCCTCATTTTTGGGGAGACGTTTGCCCAGATCGATAACCATCGTGCATAAAAAGAAAGCCACAGGTGAACACCGAATTTTACCCAAAGAGAGTAATTGGTGTTAACCCGTGGCTAAATTAAACGGTTAAGCTCTGGCTTGACGGGCCAGCTCGCGCTGCTGCTGCTTCTCCATCGTCATTAACTCTTCGCGCATTTGGCGGACCCATTTAAGCTCCAGCTCAAAATGAGCGATCCAATTTTTATGGATCATCTCCCACAGATACGTTTCGCGTGGGGTGCGCTCAGGCATGTTGGGCTTTTCGTCCGCCTGCACGCGCAGGAAAAACAGCTTTTCACCTACGGCTTCTATATAAGCCTCGAGCAGCTGATCCATTTCGGCCGCGTCGAGGCAGTCCGCCCACATCAGCTGGTCCAGAAATGGCTTCTTTGACTGTGGGGGATCGGGCGTGGTGACTACCCAATCTTTTAGGGCATCCAAGCCGGCTGGGGTGACGGCATACACGTGACGATCCGGCGCGCCAACCTGATTTTCGATGGTTTTTGTGACCCATCCATCTTGATGTAGTTTAATCAGGGCCCGGTAAATTTGATTGTTGTTGGCCGACCAGGGAAGCGTTTCCGCATCAGCGATAATTTTCTTAATATCGTAGCCGGTCATCGGCCGCCAGCTCAAATAGCCTAGAATGA
>JAAUYD010224910.1_pt1 | contig 10468 bp, 10 predicted proteins | sample 7278101 | NCBI WGS metagenome assembly JAAUYD01 (sample SAMN14350128, study PRJNA611818) | marine sediment metagenome | isolation source: surface marine sediment (0.6m) | place: French Polynesia: Moorea | collected 2018-08
TAAAGCCTCCGGTGGGCGCTTCGTGCGATCACTTCCCAATGGCTACCAATCCCTACAGAGAAATTAAACTGAGGTATGGTCGGTTATATTTGCCCAAGATAATCATACCTTGATTAGTGCCAGCGATGACCACACCGTTTTGCTATGGGATACACGCACCAATCAATCTCAAGTTTTAGGTAACTTGGAAACAGAATGGATGTGGGCAATCGCTGTATCACCCCATGCCAACATTCTAGCGACAGCTGGAAGTGGTCAAACTGTAAACTTATGGGATATTCACTCCAGAGTTTGTTTAACTAGTTTGTCAGGACATACCCATCGTATTCGAGCCATAACTTTTAATGAAAATAGTCAACTCATTGCTAGTAGCAGCGATGATTTTAGCATCAGACTATGGAATATCGAAACACATCAATGCTTGCAAATATTTTGGGGACATCAAGGGGAAATTCGCGCTCTCACTTTTATTCCCTCATCCTCCACATCTGACAATACAGTATCTATCCTTGTTAGCGCCAGTGATGACCACACCATTAGATTATGGAATACTCAAACAGGAAAGTGCATTAAAGTACTAACAGGTCATCAAGAGCGGATTTGGTCAGTTTGTTACAGTCCCCAGTTTGATATCTTATTTAGCTGTAGCGAAGATGAAACCATTAGATTGTGGGATATTCGTACTTTTGAGTGTATCAAAACTCTCAGAAATCCTAAACCCTATGAAGGAATGAACATCAAAGGTGTTTCTAGTTTAACAGAGGCAACACTGGAAACCTTACGGGTTTTGGGTGCTGTTTCAGATCAAGAAGAAGGGACTTCCCATTAAAAAATATTCCCAAATATCAGTGCGGATATCTTAAACGCTTATTGTAGTAAAGGACAGACAAGATTTTTATCCTCAAGATGAAATAATATAAACTGACCCAGTACATCACATATACAACCATGAATGTACAACTTGTTAACTCCCTTGTAGAAGTGGTACTAAACCTCTCCCTCGAAGAGCAAAAACTCTTTCAAGAAAAGCTTAGTCACAAGCATTTAGCGTTACGAACTAGTAAACCTCAAACACCAAAACAGAGATTATTACTATGGCAGGAGTGGATAGATACAGCACCAAAAAGCTATGCCAACCTTTGTGATGAAGCTCTGCGGCGAGAAAATATCTATGATGATGAAGTATGACCGATTATTTATTAGATACTAATATCCTGTTACGTTCCAGGGATATAGCTTCCCCTGATTACAATCTTGTTGATCGCACAATCAGGTATATATTATCTAATAACCATCGATGTTTTATTACATCTCAAGTTTTAGTTGAATTTTGGGTTGTAGCTACCCGTCCCGTTGCTGTGAATGGATTGGGATGGACACCAGAAGAAACCGAACGAGCAGTGCAAATGCTCGTAAATCAGTTTGAGTGGCTCGAAGAAATACCAGATATATTTCCCATTTGGTTGACTCTGGCTACAACTTACAAGATTTCAGGCAAACGCGCCCACGATTTGCGTATACAAGCGGTGGTGCTAGCCCATAACATCACCCATATTCTGACTTTAAACCCAAAAGACTTTGTGGAAGTCGAAGCAATTACTATTGTTCATCCCAACAGTATAAACTGCTAGAGACTTGGCAAATCTAATTGAGTATACCCGCAGTTGAGCGATCACATTGCTTTTTTGATGACAATTTGTTCAGTTTTTCTCCACAATGTGCTGACCTATATCTATATCGCCATCAAAAATTTAATTATCCCTGTTCTGTCACTCTCCGAAAAGTCTTACAATTTCTAAATTCTGTGACTCTTGTGTGTCAAGCGATCGCTCGGTTATTTCTGAATAGAATTTCCGCGAGATGGGAAAATGACAAAATTTTGGTTCAAAACATCTCAACCTATTGATACTACGTCTCTTGACAACTTTTTATTAACAGAAAAAACCGGAGAATGACAGAAGAGGGATATCATGCAAAAAGAATTTGGACAAATTTTATCTGAAATAGATTGTGAATCTAGCTTTCATCTAAAAACTGTTCAGGTCATTTTCACACGAATTCTTCATCTAAAACAGGCGAGACAAAATTAATCCAAACCACTGATTTTCGTCTGTCCATACTTGCTGTGGAATCAATCCATAGGCCTTGAGATTCTGTTGAATAGTGTCTAAATCAAACTTACGAGAAATTTCCGTGCGAATAGTTTCTTGGGCGGTAAAATCAACCTGGAGATTGAGACTCTTTAATTCTACAGTTTGAGCGATCGCACTTTTTAAATGCATTTCAATCCGTTGCTCGACCTCATTATAAAATGCCCAGTGGCTAAATTGATTAGTATCAAAATTACCCTCAAATCTGCGATTTAAATGCTCTAACATATTGAGGTTAAATGCTGCTGTAACCCCCTGACTATCGTCATATGCAGCTTCCAAAATATCTTTGGGCTTTTGCAAATCAATTCCCAACAGGAAATATTCACCTGGCTGCAAAGCATCTGTAATTTTGGCAAAAAAGCGATCGCATTCTTGGGGATTCATATTACCCAAACTGCTACCAATAAAAGCAATGGTGCGAGTGGGTAATTTTGTTGGTTGTAGGTGACTTAGGGCCCGTTCGTAGGTTCCCACCAAGGCGCGCACTTCTAGACTAGGATAGTCGAGCAGTAACTGTTTAGCACTAATTTCCAATATTCCCGCACTCACATCTATGGGTAAATAATGTAAGGTATAGCCCAAGTCTTGGTATGCATCTAAAAGAATACGGGTTTTGGTAGAACTACCACTACCCAATTCCACTAGTTCGCCAGTACCAGTAATTTCAGCTATTTCATGGGATGATTTTTGTAGAATTTTTGTCTCAGTACGAGTCGGGTAATATTCTGGTAATTCACAAATTTGCTCGAATAATTCTGAGCCACGGTCATCGTACAAATACTTAAAAGGCAGGGTTTTTGGTGTTTGTGTTAATCCTCGAATAACATCGCTTCCAGCAATGGTAGAAACCTTTTGAGTCGGTTCTAGTAGATGTTGTACTTGTAATCTTTCGGTAATGCTACCTGGAAAATTAATACTATTGCTGGCAGTTGTTGATACTGACATTACTCCTCCGTGGGATTAATTTACAGCTCGAAAGTCTGTAATTTTGATCTCATCGTTGATTAAACCACGTTCAGGTACCCATTGCTATAATTCACAAACCCTACGGTGTAAACATGAGGTTTTATAGCAATGGACATATTGGTTAGGACAGCATTGTTTGACTTAAGAACTGTCACCGAAGAGGCAGGGGACAGGGGGAGTGTGGGGAGTGAGGGAGGTTTAACCATCAACCATCAACTGTCAACTATCAACTGTCAACTGAAAAACTGCTATATCTCAAATCAGTCCCCTAGATTTAAGCATATTCTCCCGACGCTTGCGGGCAATTTCTTGTAAATCAATAATCTTATCAGTTTCATCTACAATCTCCCCTGTGAGTACTTCCAACACATCCTCCAAGGTAACGACACCGGATACACTACCATATTCATCAAGTACCACTACTAAATGCTCGCGGTTGTCTTGAAAATTCTTCAGTAATTTATCTAGCCGCACCATTTCTGGAACAAAATGTACGGGGCGAACGAGGGTGGCGACTTGTTGCTCGTATTTTCCTTGAATCAGTGCCGTGAGTAACTCATGTTTGAGTGCTAAACCCATCACTTGCTCTAGGGAATCCTTAATCACCAGAATACGGCTATGCTGGGACGAAATAATACTTTTTTCCACCTCTTTTAGGGTATCATCACCATGTAAATAGGTGATGGTGATTCTTGGGGACATGACATCAGCAGCTGTTAAGTCATTTAGTTGAAATACCCTGTGAATCATCTCCGCTTCATCATCTTCAATCACCCCTTCTTGATAACCAATGGTAGCAAGGAAACGAATTTCTGCTTCATTGGTTGTGGGAATCTTTTTTCCGTGGGTAAAGGGAAGGGTGATTTTTTCTACTAACCACACCAGAGGACTAAACACTAAGGTTAAAAAACGGACTGGTAAAGCAACGGTTAAAGCAATAGGTTGGGAATAGCGTTCACCGATAGTTTTGGGAATGATTTCACCAAAAACTATAATCAGGAACGTCATAATCCCCGTTATGATACCCAGCCATGTTTGTCCCAAGGCTTTATCCGCAAGGATACCAATCACCGCAGCACCAACTATATTAAAAATGTTATTGAGAATTACAATGGTAGCAATGGGTCGATTCATTTTTTTGCGAATCGCTAACAATGCTTCTGCTCCTGGTTTTTTGGATTGGGCTAACTGTTGGACTTTAATTCTGGGAACTGAAAATAAAGCTGTTTCTGCCATTGCACACAGTGCTGAACCCAAAATAATAGTAAATGCAGTAATACAGAGTTCTAACATACTCAGTGGAGTGAGCTCATTATAAAGAATAAATTTAACCGGAGATTGGCATTTTTCAGATGACAGTTGACGGTTGACAGTTGACGGTTTTAACTCCTTCCCTCATCACCTCATCACCTCAACTGTCCTAACCAATATGTCCATTGCTATAAGTTCGATATTTTATAGGGTGGGCACTGCCTATCTTACCCTTCCACTCGAAGGTGCAAGATGTGAGCGACGCTATATAATCTACTTCGATTTACATAATTTTAGCGTCAGCTCGTCCGGAAAATACAATCTAGACTGGTAATTAAGAGAAATAAATACACATGGGAGATTCAGTGATGAATATAATCCTCAAAAAACGACTTTTACCTAGTCTGATTGTCACAGGATTAATTGGTGCAACCTTAATCCCAGCCAAACCCGCTTCTGCTGATAGGTTATTGAAAGATGTGGGAATAGGAGCTGCTACTGGGGTTTTATCAGGAGCCATTACCAAAAAGGGGGCCACTGTGGACAATGCAATTAATGGAGCAGTCAGTGGTGCAGCAGTAAACGCTGCTAACCGTGGTAAAAAACCTAAGCTAGTTCGAGATGCGGCCGTAGGAGCTGCGGCTAGCACTGTATCTGGTGTTATTATTAGAAGACGCAAACGCCCAGTGCAAGATGCTGTTAGTGGAGCGATTGGCGGTATTTTGATTAATCGCACACGGTGACTTTAAGAAGTAATGAGTAATGAGTAATGAGTTCGCTGTTCATAGGTTTGGGGGTTGAAGAATGTCCGTGCCCTAATTTCGTAGTGCTATAACTGTTCCCTGTTCCCTGTTCCCGTTCGGCTGAGCTCACGGCCGAAGCCTGTTCCCTGTTCTCTACCCCCACCAAAAGACTTTTTTCAGCAAGCCCTACTTAATTTTGATTGCGGTTAAAATCTTGCAAATCTAGGGCATAATTTAGCTTTAATATATTTACTCCCGGTTCACCAAAAATACCTAGGAACCTTCTATCTGTATATTTTTTGAGTAAGCTAAATACTTCCCCTTGTCTAATATCTCGGGCGCTGGCTACCCGTTCTAATTGTTTCCTAGCAGCTTCTATGGAAATATGAGGGTCTAACCCAGAACCAGAGGTATAAATGATTTCTGGAAATGCTGGCATATCCTCTTCTTCGAGAATTTCCAATTCTTCTTTAACTCTATTTAAAAGTTCTTCATTGCCAGGAGATAAATTACTACCTCCAGATATGCCCCTGGGTTTACCTTTATCTGCTTGGGCGTAATATACTGCACTTGGACGACCGTGAAAATACTTATCCGCAGTGAATTGTTGACCAATTAAAGCCGAACCAATGGGTTCACCATTAATATTTTGGATGATACTGCCATCAGCTCTGGGTTTAAAGAAAGTTTGACCCACGGCAAGGATAATGGAGGGATAGATGATTGCCACAACTAACCAGAGAACTAAGACCATGCGAATTGCTCTGGTTGCTTCTCGAATATACATGATTGTCCTTAATTTCTCACTCCTAATAAATATTTTTAACCAACTTTGGGGGTTAAATTCTCCTGCTTCTACAAGCAGCACGTTTTGCGTCGGGGCAAAATCCCCGTTGCAAAACGCAATTGGCTTATTCTAAATCCTAAATTCTAAATTCTGTTAAGCCAATCCTATGGCTGTAACTGCCATATCAATTAATTTAATCGCCACAAATGGTATGATTGCTCCCCCTAAGCCATAAATCAACAGATGAAATGGAAAAACTTGATTTGCACCTATGGGTCGAAACTTAATACCCCGTAAAGCTAGGGGAATAAAAGCAAAGATAGCGATCGCATTATAAATGAGTACGGACAGTACCGCAGAATTGGTACTGCTCAATTGCATAATATTGAATATTCCCAGGTTCAGGGTAGTAAATAAAATCGGTAAAATGGCAAAATACTTGGCAATATCATTGGTGATGGAAAATGTGGTTAAGACTCCACGGGTCATTAATAATTGTTTACCAATGGCAACTATATCAATTAACTTGGTGGGGTCAGAATCTAAATCCACCATATTAGCAGCAGATTTGGCCGCCTGGGTGCCCGTATTCATTGCCAAGCCAATGTTTGCTTGAGCTAGGGCTAGAGCATCATTATTCCCTTCTCCAGTCATTGCCACTAGTTTACCTCCAGCTTGTTGCTGGCGAATGACGGTAATTTTATCTTCTGGAGTGGCTTCTGCTATAAAATCGTCTATACCTGCTTCCCGGGAAATCACCCCGGCGGTGGTTTTGTTGTCTCCAGTTACCATGATGGTGTAGATACCCAACCGTTGCAATTGGTAAAAGCGATCGCGGATTCCTGGTTTAACAATATCCTTAAGATGGATAACGCCATAGATTTCTTGATTTAAGCACACTACTAGGGGTGTACCTCCAACTAGGGCAATACGTTCGCAGGCTACGTCGATTTCTGGGGAAAATTTTTGACTGGGGGAGCCGATAAATTTCTGAATTGCTGCCAATGCACCTTTTCTTACTTGACTGCCGTTGGGTAAATTTGTCCCACTCATGCGGGTGCTGGTGGAGAAATAAATGGCTTCGGATGCATAGGGATCAAAATCAATTTTTGCCCCCAATTCATCTGCTAGTCGGATAATTGATTTCCCTTCTGGTGTGTCGTCAAATACGCTCGCAGCAATGGCTACAGCTGCTACCTCTGACTCGGAATGGTCGTTAATGGGAATAAATTTTTCTGCCAATCGGTTTCCCAGGGTAATGGTACCAGTTTTATCAATCACCAAGGTATTGACATCGGTACATATTTCTGCATCCCGTGAATTAGCAATGACATTCGACTTAGCAATACGATCTATGCCAGCAATGCTGATAGTGTTTAATAATGAGGCAATGGTAGTAGGCATTAAAGACACCAACAGAGCGACTAAAATGGCGGCACTGATGGGGAGTTGGAGATAAAAAGCAAATGCTGGTAAGGTGACAACCACAAATAGGAAGATTAATGCTATTACTGCCAGTAATGCCTGTAATGCCATCTCATTGGGTACTTTGCGGCTTTCTTCCCCTTCCATAAGGGCAATCATCCGGTCGATAAATCCTTGGCCAGGATTGGCAGTGACGCAGATAATTAACTCATCGGAGATAATTCGCGTACCTGCGGTAACAGAACTGGCAACTTCCGAGCCGGATTCTTTGAGTATGGGGGCAGATTCTCCCGTTATTACCGATTCATCAACGGAACCCACCCCTAAAATTACCTCTCCATCGGCGGGAATTATATCCCCAGCGACGACGTACACCGTATCTCCCTTTTGTAAAGTGGTAGAAGATACTTCTGTAAATGTGCCATCTACGGCCAGTTTTTTGGCAATGGTTTGGGACTTAAGCGATCGCAATTTACGTCCTTGTGCTTGACCCTTAGCTTTAGCCATGGCCTCTCCCAGATTACCAGCGTAAATCGTAACTAGTAAAATAAATGTCACCAACCCGTTAAAAAGTCGGGGATTCTGGCTGGGAATTTCTCCAAATAAATTGGGGAAAATGGTGAGAATTAGGGCGAGAATTGTCCCCAGCCACACCAACAACATGACTGGATTTTGCACTGCTGATTGGGGATTGAGCTTGAAAAAAGCATCAACTGCGGCTTGGGAATAAATATTCTGGGGGTGTTGTGATTGCTTCATTACAAGATAGCGATCGCTCGGAAGAGGACAAGGGGCAGGGGGCAGGGAGAAGAGGGGAGAACCCTATAAATGAATTAAAAACTTATTACTTATTACTTATTACTTGTCCTATGTGCCAGCAGCTAGTTGAATACCACCAGCCACTGGGCCTAATATTATTACTGGGAAGAAAATTAATGCTGTCATAATCAACATAATTCCACCAGTAAAGGTAGTGAATAGCAAAGAATCGGTTTTTAAACTGTCAATACTTTTAGGTACTAATGGTTTTTTTGCCATACTTTCAGCCACTAGGAGGATAGCAATTATGGGTACGTACCGTCCTAGGAGCATACTCAAAGCTGTACTCAAATTCCACCATAAGTTGTTATTAGTCAGTCCCCCGGATGTGGCATTATTAGCACTAGCAGCAGCATATTCATAAATCACTCGGGAAAAGCCATGAAAATCAGGACTAGTAATTCCTGATGGAGAAACATGGTTGAGTAAGGCCATAGCACTGGGAATTAACACTACCATTGGATGGATTAATAGGACTAAACCAACTAAGAGAATTTCCCGTTGTTCAATTTTTTTCCCGAAAAAGCTTGGTGTACGTCCTACCATTAATCCGGCCAGAAACATTGCCAAAATTAGATAAATTAATAAATGGATAATTCCCGTACCAATACCTCCCCAAATAGTTTGTAAAAGCAGATTAAATAAAGTAGCAAAACTTCCATTCGGCATCAAAGAATCCTGGATTCCATTCATGGCACCACACATGGTAGCAGTGCTAATTATTGCCCACAATGCGGTTTGAGCCCAGCCAAATCTGACTTCTTTTCCTTCTAAATTAGGCACTGCTTCTGGCAATAGATTATTAATTAGGGGATTACCTCCATATTCACCCGCCACGGTAATGCCTAACAATACTAAAAAAATCCCCAATACCATCCAAAATAGTAACCAAGCTTGCTTGCTGTTTTTGGCAAAAAAACCATAGGTATGAATTAATGCGGCTGGTATGGCCACCATAGCGATGATTTCGATTAAATTGGAGGCTCCATTGGGGTTTTCAAAAGGGTGTGCAGAATTAGCACCAAAAAAACCCCCCCCGTTGTCCCCTAACATTTTGATCATCTCAAAGGATGCCACTGGTCCCCTGGCAATGTATTGGGTTTCCCCTTCTAAGGTATTGACTACCATCGGACCTAATAAAGTTTGTGGCACCTGCAAAATAACTAATGCGATCGCTCCTACTATGGATATAGGTAATAATATGCGTGTGATTCCCCGGGTAATATCTACGTAAAAATTGCCCAGTGGTTTACCCGTTAGCCCACGAATGACAGCGATTCCCACTGCCAATCCCGTAACTGCGGAGGTAAACATCAAAAAGCTCAATGCCGCAATTTGGCTAAAATAACTAAAGGTATTTTCCCCTGCATAGTGTTGGAGATTTGTATTAGTCAAAAATGAGACAGTTGTATGCAACACTAAATCCCATTTTGGTGTTGCCAATTTTGTCGGGTTCCAGGGCAATGTTTGTTGATTAATCAGCAATAAATATACAGCAATGCCCATGCATAAATTGCTATAAAGCACGGCTGCGATATATTGCCAAGCATTCATATGCTCTTTCTTTGATACACCTACTAAAAAATAGATAATTTTTTCTAGAGGACTAATCAATGGATCGAGTAAACTTTTGCTACCTATATATACACTGAAAATATATCTTCCTAATAGAGGAGAAATGGCGATTATAATACAGAGCGTCAATCCAATTTGTAACAATCCTTGTCCCATAAATATTTAGATTTTTTATTTTAAAAGGCTGTTTTATTTAGCAATAAATATCATGATTAGACAAGTATAAAAATAAATCAATTAAATCGATTAAATGATGTGTTAATTGATTTGAACCAATTAATACATCATTTAATATATCATTATTTACCCACAATGATAGTGGTTATTTTAGTTGTTATTTATCACTTATCGGAAGTTGCCGACGTTCAAAACACCTCGCCTTCAGGCAGGAGATGTAGAACGAGTTGGCGACTTTAGTCGCAGTGACACTTTAATAACTGGCTTACTACCCAATCATACTTTATGCCCAATTGCTAGCATAATCATGTAGTTGGTTAGGTCGAGCCATATGATAATTTACGAGTTCAAAGTCAAAGGGAAAGATGCTCAGTACCGTGCAATAGATGAGGCTATTCGTACATCACAATTCATCCAAAATAAAGCTTTGCGCTACTGGATGGATAATAAGAAGGTTAGCAAATATGACCTCAATAAGTATTGTGCTGTGTTGGCATCTGAATTTCACTTTGCAAGTGAGTTAAATTCAATGGCTCGTCAATCTGCGGCAGAACGTGCTTGGAGTGCAATAA
>JAAUYD010227216.1_pt1 | contig 10468 bp, 6 predicted proteins | sample 7278101 | NCBI WGS metagenome assembly JAAUYD01 (sample SAMN14350128, study PRJNA611818) | marine sediment metagenome | isolation source: surface marine sediment (0.6m) | place: French Polynesia: Moorea | collected 2018-08
CCACAGCCCCTCGCCGGGCTTCGAGCCTTTCTTTACACCGACCAACCAGGACGACTGCTATACGTGCCATCAGCAAGATTATCAGGATGAGCACGCCGACGATGGCTTTCCCACGACGTGCCTGACATGTCACAACACCGACGACTGGGATGGTGCCACCTTCGCACATAGCGCCTTGGCTAATGGCTTTGGGTTGATAGGCGCTCATGCCGACCTAGATTGTGCCGCCTGTCACGGTCCGCCTCCGGATCTCGTGCCGTTGTTCACGCCGGTAGATCAGGACGACTGCGTTACGTGTCACCAGCCCGATTTTGAGGGTGCCCATGGGGGGAGTGGCTTCCCGACGACCTGTACCACGTGTCACGACGCCAACGCATGGGATGATGCTACTTTTGAGCATGCCATGGTTGCTAACGGCTTCGGGCTTGTTGGTGCCCACGATCAACTACCCTGCGCCGCGTGCCACAATCCTCCCCCCGGCTTCGAACCTCTTTTCCTGGCGGCAGGGCAAGATGACTGCGTGGCGTGTCACCAGGCCGACTACCAACAAGAGCATGCAGACAGTGGTTTCCCTACGACGTGTCTGACGTGTCATGATACCGAAGACTGGAGCGGAGCCATCTTCGAGCACGCGGCGCTGGCGAATGGGTTTGGCCTCGTCGGGGCGCACGAAGCGCTGGATTGTTCGGCTTGCCATGGGCCACCCCCTGACCTGATTCCCTTATTCACGCCAACCAACCAGGACGACTGTTTTACCTGCCATCAGCAAGACTACCAGGACGAGCACGCCGACGATGGCTTTCCGACGACGTGCCTGACGTGTCACAACACCGACGACTGGGATGACGCTACGTTTGCCCATGCAGCCATCGCCAATGGGTTTGGCCTTGTCGGCGCGCATGAAGTGCTGGACTGCTCGGCCTGCCATGGCCCACCGCCAGACCTCGTACCCTTGTTTACGCCGACCGATCAGGATGATTGTTTTACCTGTCATCAGGACGATTACCAGGACGAGCATGCGGGGACTGGCTTCCCGACGACCTGTTTGTCTTGCCACAACACCCAGGATTGGGACGACGCGACGTTCAGTCATGCCTCGGTGTCGAACGGCTTTGCGCTTGTTGGTGCTCACGAGGTGCTCGATTGTTCGGCCTGTCACGGGCCGCCGCCAGGCTTTGAGCCTTTGTTTTCGGCTACCGGTGATGAGGATTGTGTGGCTTGCCATCAGCCCGACTTTGACAATGCCCATGCAGGGAGTGGGTACCCGACGTCGTGCCTGTCATGCCATAACACGGACGAATGGGAGGGCGCGGTCTTCGAGCATGCTGCGGTTGCCAATGGGTTTGGCCTCGTCGGCTCTCATGAGCAGTTACCCTGCCTGGCCTGTCACAACCCACCGCCAGGATTCGAGCCGATCTTTGCACCGACCAATGAGGATGATTGCTTCACCTGCCATCAGCAAGATTATCAGGATGAACATGCAGGTAGTGGTTTCCCCACGACGTGCCTGACCTGTCATGATGTAGACGGCTGGGACTTCAGTCACACCTCGGCAGGCAATGGCTTCTCGCTCATCGGGGCGCACGATGCGTTGGATTGTTCGGCCTGCCATGCACCCGACCTCACGCCGCTCTTCAATCCGCAGGACGAAAACGACTGCTTCACCTGTCATCAGGTCGACTACCAGCAGGAACACGCCAATGATGGCTTTCCCTACGAGTGCCTGACCTGTCATACGGTTAATACATGGTCGGGGGCCACCTTCAACCATGCCTCGGCGTCAGGGGGCTATCCGCTGGTAGGGGCGCACGAGGCGCAGCCTTGCTCGGCGTGCCATGGTCCACCGCCCGATCTGGTGCCGCTGTTCAACCCAGCCAATGCCGACGATTGCTATACCTGCCATCAGGATGAGTATCAGCAAGAGCATGGAGGCAGCGGATTCCCGACGACCTGCCTGGTTTGCCATAATAACGATGACTGGGGAGACGCCGACTTCAATCATGACGCTGCGTTCTTTCCCATCTTTTCGGGCAAACACCGGAATGAATGGCAGACGTGCATGGATTGCCACATCGACCCGGATAACTTCAACATTTTCAGCTGCCTTACCTGTCACGAGCATAACCAGCAGGACACGGATGACGATCATAGCGAAGTTCAGGGCTAAGTCTATGAATCCAGCGCCTGCTATGCCTGCCATCCGAACGGTGAAGAATAGGCACGTCTACATAGCGCTCGTAGGGATATGGGTGTTGCTGGCTGGGACCAGCCCATCCGTGTTGGCTCAGGATACGGTCATTACTGTCCGCGTGACCTACGTCGCCGGGCAGAACGTGTATCTGGATGTGGGCCGTGATCAAGGAGTCATGCCAGGAGATACGCTGCGTCTTTATCGAGAAGGGGCGCTTGTTGGTGAGATGACGGTTGTTAGTAGCATCGCGGACCGGAGCGTGACGACGTTTGCTGGCGAGCCATTTCCCGTAACCCGTGGTGGCACCTTTCAACTACGTGCTACGGTGCTGCCCCCTGAAGAAAGCGCTGTTCCTGATCCAGAGAACCCCGTAGAGCCACAACCCGAGCCTGAGGTTCTTGTTGAGCAGCAACCCGAACCTGACGGTGCCGCTCCATCCCGCGAACGGGCGCGTGTCCGACGGCGGGCAGGCCCTAAGGTATCGGGGCGTGTCATGCTGAGCCTCAACGCTCTGCAATCACAGACCTCGTGGGCAGGCGTGGCCTCCGGGTCCGTGAAGCGTACTTTTCTGACGCCGTCGATGAACCTTCAACTCAACGTGCGTGACTTACCCAGTGGTATGCGGTTCCGCACCCGGCTGCGTACAGATTATCGGTACACGACGTCGCGTTCGATCGAACCCACGTTGAGTGTCCGGGCCTATGAAGTCCTGGTAGAGAAAGACTTCGACCAGTTTGCTGTGCAGGCCGGGCGGTTCTCGAATCGTTATGCCTCATATGGTGGGTACTGGGATGGGCTCCTGGTGCATTATGGCAACAGACGAAGCGGTGTTGGTACGGCCCTCGGCTTTATGCCCGATAGGAGTAACGAAGGCTTTACCTCAGAGATGCCACGGTATGGAGGATTCGCCCATTTCGAGGTTGGCGACCGATCAGGGCTACGGTATGGGGCTAACCTCTCGTTCAATGAAATACGCCCAACCAACGACCTGCTAAACCACCGCTTTGCCGGGCTGTCGCACGACTTGCGATGGCAAACCCTGGCCCTGCGGAATGATGTGCAACTCGATCGAGACCCAGAGACCGGTGACTGGGTTGCGTCGCGTTTACAAGTGAGAGCTTCCTATGAACTGGCCCGTGGCCTTCGGTTACACGGGCGCTATGCGATCCGGCGGCCCTACAGCATCTACCGGGTGCAACGTGTCATCTCCTACCGACGCGATCAGGCCAACGCTGGCGTGTCGGTATACACCCGTGGCATCACCGTCGGTGGCAACGTAGCGTTCAATTTCTTCGAAGACGAATTTCAGGGCCGTATCGATGATGGACGTACCCTGAGCGGCTATGCGCAGGTCCCCCAGGTTGGGCTGGGTGGCTTGAGCTTTATGACGACGGCGAGTTATTGGCAGGCTGGGGAGGACGATGAAGGTTCTTCCTTTTTCTTCACTACCGGGGTGTCCCGGTATCTTGGGCAGGCACGGGTGCGCGTACAGTACCAGTTCTACCGCACCGTCACCCTTGCCGACCCCTTCGTAACTCATTCCGGGACGTTGTATGCTGTGGTGCCGCTAGGACGTGGTTTTTACACCAGTTCAAATGTACGGCTGCAGCGCAGTACGGCCCTTCGTAGTGTGGCTTTGTACACCAGCTTGTGGTATACCTTCCGATGATGATGGAAACTGTTTTGCTCTGGGGTGTTGCTGCAGCATTGGTGTTGCTGTTTGTGACACCGTACGTCTGGAGACACCGAAAGAAAGAACGCAAGGTCGAAGCAGCCGTTGAGAAGGTTCAGCGTGAGGGGGTGAAGGAGCCTGCAACCCTGCATCCCGTCGTCGATCCCAACCAATGTATCGGCACGGGCAACTGTGTGTCGTATTGCCCGGAAAAGGAGGTGCTTGGTTTGTTGAATGGACAGGCGGTCACGATAGATCCTACGCGATGTGTAGGGCATGGACTCTGTGAGCGCGCCTGCCCGGTCGAGGCGATCCAACTGGTGCTCGGCACGGCCCGGCGTGGCGTAGACATCCCACGGATCAAAGAGAACTACGAGACCAATATTCCGGGCATCTACGTCATCGGTGAGTTAGGAGGGATGGGGCTGATACGCAATGCCTTTGAGCAGGCACGCCAGTGTATCGAAGGCATCAAGTCCGAAAAGCGTGAAACACCGCGCGATGCCCTCGACGCGCTGATCGTCGGGTGCGGGCCTGCCGGATTGGCCGCCTCACTCAACTGCCTGAATCAACGCATGCGTTTTCTCACGGTGGAAAAAGAGGACATCGGCGGTGCGGTGCGCTATTATCCGCGAAAAAAGCTGGTGATGACGTTCCCGCTTAAGGTCCCTGGCTATGGGGTGTTGAAATACAAACATATCCAGAAAGAGGACCTGATCGATGTCTGGAACACCATCATCGACAAGACCGGGGTACGGTCGCAGATCAATACAGGTGAGGTCTTTGGTAAGACACACCCCGATGATGGGGACTGCTTCGAAGTACACACCAATAGGGGGACGTACAAGACACGACGTATCATCCTGGCCATCGGTCGGCGGGGTATCCCTCGTAAACTCAATATCCCCGGTGAGGAGGGTACGAACGTATCCTATTCGCTGTTGGAGCCGGAGCAGTACCAGGGTAATCGCGTCGTGGTCGTAGGCGGGGGTGATTCGGCTATCGAGGCCGCGCTGGCGCTGTCGAGGCAGCCGGGCACCGAAGTACGGCTCTCCTACCGAAAAGAACAGTTTAGTCGCCTCAAAGCCCTCAATCAGGAACGTATCGTACACGCTATCGAGGCGGGCGATCTTCAGTTTCTGCCCAAGACCAATCTCGTCAGCATCAGGCCTGATGCCGTCACCCTGCTCAACGGCACAGAGCAGACCCTCAGCAACGATTACGTCTTCATCTTCGCTGGCGGTACCCTTCCTACCCAGATGCTCAAAGACCTCAATATCCAGATCGACACCAAGTTCGGCGAGCCGATGATGATTCGGTAAAACGAACCAGGAGCAAGGAATCAATAATCGAAGGACTCTTCAGAATACGGTCTCCTGACTGCTGTCTCCTGTCTTATGGCCCCTTCTTCTAAACGACGGATGGCCTCATCCCCTGGCGTCTTACGATTGCTTATATAGCGGGGGCCATTCCCCCGCACCAAAGACAGTCCTTATTCAAACGGTTTTACTTGAAAAGGAGGACTTGTTCATTTCTACAAAACCAGGGGGGTAGCATTATGAAACCGAACACCTATAGCTTGTTCGTTGTCCTCGTGCTTTTCTTCTCGGCTTCAGGTTGTTCAGAGAATCCAGTTGCTATCGACGCTCTAGAAGATGATGTGGTGCTGCCGCGCGTTGAACGTGTGACGGGCGACGGGGAAACCCACTATGCCGAGGGCAACTTTCGGTTTGAGTGGAGGCACGAGATGTCCATACCCGGACCAGGCATCATCGAAGGGAAAATTCGATTCTATGTTGTTGAAGAAGATGGTGATAAAGGGGCAGGATGGTTCAAGTACAAAGAAACCAATACCTTGGAAAAGGTGTGGTTTCGGGCCAAGATCAAAAGATTCGAGATGGTCGATGCCCAAACGGCTGTCTTCAGTGGACCCATCAAACGAGGGTACCATGTCGGGCTCTGGGTCTTCATTGAGGTCCAGGATAACGGGGCCCAGGGCGATGTCTTGCAATATCGCATAGGCCCGCGGGGTAGCAGTGGCGAGTCCCTTGAACTTGATGTCGTAGAGGGAGACATCGTCTGTGGCGTGCAGTAGATAAAAGAGCAACTGCTCATGGTTGCCCTATAAAGCCCGTGCCATCACCACATGGGGGCCGATGCCTTCGATGTCGAACTCGGCCCCTTGAATTTCGAAGCCAAAACGGCTGTAAAAACCGGCGGCTGTCGTACGGGCATTAAACCAGCATGAGGTGCCTCCTTCTGCACGGATGTGATCGAGGCAGGCGTGCAAGAGGGCACTGCCGATCCCTTGCCCTCGTTCTGCTGGATAGGTCGCCATGCCACGCAGACGCCAGGCTCCTGCATCGACCTCACCCGGCTGGGCTTCATGATAGATAGATGCGATACCCACAAGTCGATCTGCGATGAAAGCCCCAAAGTGGCCGCTTTCGGGTTGGTCATCAAGGGGGTAGAGGGTAGCTTCAAAGGGCTGGTTGGGCCTGAGGATGGCATGGCGCAGGGGTCGTGCCTCAGGGGCTTCGATGGGTCGGATGTGGTAGGAGGGAGGAGGCATGGGTGATGGGGGGGTGTTGTCCGGGCAGGGGTTCTAAGTACAGTCACAGCACAAAGCCATCTGGGTCAGAGCAACCCAAGCACCCACCCGAGTACAGCGCCGCCGATGACGAGGTAAGCGGCGTTGAGCTTGAAGCGGAAGGCGGCTACCGTCGCCAGCACGAAAATAACCCAGGGCACCCAGGTAGTAAGCACCGTGATGCCAAGCGTGACCGTCACCACCAGCATCAACGCGACGGCGCTGATGTTGACGGCATCCAGGAAGCCTGCCGTCCAGGGCGACTTGCGTAGTTTAGGGATGATCGGGTTGAGGATGGCGACGAAGAAAAAGGAGGGCAGGAAGATCGCAATCGTGGCGACAACGCCGCCTTGCCATCCGGCGAGGACAACACCGATGAAGGTGGCCGTGGTCAGCACAGGGCCCGGGGTGAACTGGCCGATGGCGATGGCATCAAGCAGTTGCTGCTCGGTAAGCCAGCCATAGCCCTGGACGAGGTCCCCTTCGAGGAAGGCGATGAGGACATAGCCGCTACCGTAGAGCACGGCACCGACCTTCAGAAAAAAGAGACCCAGCTTCCATAGAGGCACCTCGTTCGATACTGCCTGGGCCGACCAGGCGAGAAACCACGTGGTCTGGGGAGCAGCCAACAGGGGGAGGAGGAGGCCCGTTTTGATGTCGCGGCCAGCGCGTAAGGTGTCGTAGCCTCGGAGCCAGAGCATACCAAGGATGCCGCCTGCCAGCAGAGCAATGACTTCGCCAACGCCGAAGAAGAGGGCGGCAGCTACGGCGAGGCCGATGGGAGCCATGGTCCAGCTTTTCATTGAGGCTTTGCCCAACCGCCACAGCGCCCCGAGAATCACGGCCAGCACGGCAGGTTTGATGCCCAGCAAGAACGGCTCTACCTCGGGCAGCGTACCGTATTGTACGTAGAGCCACCCCAGTGTCCCGGTCATCAAGGCCGCCGGAAGGATAAAACAGCTCCCCGCCGTAATCAGGCCTGCCCAGCCCCGCCGCTCGTAACCGATATGCATGGTCATCTCGGTCGAGTTGGGGCCAGGGATAAGGTTGGTGGCCCCGACGAGGTCGAGAAAGTGGGTACGGCTAAGCCATCTCCGGCGGGTCACGATCTCATCGTCCATCATCGCGATGGTTGCTGCTGGGCCGCCAAAGCCGATGAACCCCAGCTTGAGAAACAGGCGGACGAGTTCGCCAAGGGTGCCAGGGTGCTTGTTGGGCTGTTCCGTCATGCTGATCCAGGTATAGCAAAGGAGGGCGGAGGCTCACAGTAAGAAAGCTCCGGCGAAAGATAGGTGCCTCCATGCTGGTTCAGCAACCGAAGGGGTGGTGTTTGCGTACAGAGCCTAGAACTTCAAAGCTTATTCTACCACCTGGGGAGATGTCGTTATGCTTGCTGAAGACACCATCACCGAATCGCGACGGGAAGATGTGCTCCACGATCACGCCCTTGTCCTTTTTGATGGCGTGTGTAACCTCTGCAACAGTTCGGTCAACTTCGTCATCGACCGCGACCCGGAGGCCTATTTCAAGTTTGCAGCCCTCCAAGATGAGGCTGTCCAGCCCTTCTTTGCCAAATACGATCTCTCTCCTGAATACCTCGACAGCATTGTCCTGATCGAAGACGGGCAGAGCTACCGTAACTCCACAGCCGCCTTGCGCATCGCGCGTCGTCTGAAAGGGGCTTGGCCGCTCTTCTACGGCTTCATCATCATCCCGCGTCCCATCCGCGATGTGGTCTACAAGTGGATTGCCCGCAACCGCTACCGCTGGTTCGGCAAACGGGACAGCTGCCGCCTCCCCACCCCCGAACTCCGCGCCCGGTTTTATTAAGGGTTTAAGGTTTCAGGTTCAAAGTTCAAGGTTATGTTGTGAGAAACCTTGAACTTTAAACCTTGAACCCTACTCTTGCGACTGTTGCTGGAGGAGTTCGAAGTAGCGTTTGATGAGCTCTTGATAGTCGGGGGTGTAGCCGCTTTCTAAGGCTTTGAGAAGAGAGCGGCGGAGCTGATCGGCCTGTTCGGCAGGGTTGAGGTCGGCGGGGCTCTGACGGATGATGTCTTCGGTCTGTTGGCCTTCGCGTTTCTTCTGTTTGCCGCGTTCGCGCATCGACCGGGAGGCGTCGAGCAGGCGGGTGAGGATCTGTTGCTGGCGTTGCTGGGTGCGCCGGTTGACGCGTCCCCGTTGCAACTCCTGGATGGTCTCTTCCATCTGCTCGGCGATCCTGTTGAGGTCGCCCATCATCTTGTCGTTGAGTTCGCGGTTGCGGCTCATCTCTTTGAGTTGACGGCGCATCGCTTCTTGCTGGGCTCCGATCTGGCGCATGCGTTCTTGCATGTCCGTCGTCATCCGTTGACCCTGCATCTGGTTGAGCATCTGCTGGATCTGCTGGTTGAGCTGCTGCTGCTGCCCCGACATCTGTTGGAGCTGCTGGATCATCTGCTGCATCGACATCCCGCCTCCTGAACCGCTCGACTGTGAGTTCATCATCTGATCCATCAGGTCAGACAACAGCAGCGCGAGTTCGTTGAGGTGCATCATGGAGGTCTTTTGCTGACCGCTGGCCTGGCGGCTGCTGCGTTCAGACAGGGCCTCCGTCGCCTGGCCCATGGCTTTGAGTGATTCTCCGGCCTGTTTCTGCACCTCCCGGGTCATCTCCGGGATCTCTTTGGCGAGGCTTTGCAGCGTGTCGCTGACGACACTCAAGCCCTCTGAGAGTTCGATCTGCCGTTTTGCAAACTCTCGCAGGAGAGGGCTGTCTGAGGCCGCGTCGCCCACGTTTTGCCGGAGGGCCTCCTGGTCTTGGGACAGGCTCAGAATATCGCTTAGGGCACGGCGCATGGCAGCCATGTTGATCTGCATCTGCTGGCCTTGCATCCCCGACTGCATCTGCTGGAGTTGTTGTTGCAGTTGTTGCAGCTGTTGTTGCATCTGCTGCTGGCCTTGTTGGGCGTCTTGCATCTGCTGCTGTTGCAACTGCTCAGCGTTTTGCTGCATCTGCTGGGGAAGCTGTTGCTGCTGGGTCTGCTCGTTGAGCTGCTGCATCTGCTCGGAAGGCGTGTTGCGCATCTCTTCCATACGTTCGAGGATCTCCTGCATCTTCTCTTCGAGCTGCTTCATCTCCTCACTGGCCCGTTCCTGCTCCTTCGCCAGCTCTTCGGCGCGCTCCTGTTGATCCTGGTTCTGCTGCCCCTCCTGCTGCTCACCGTCCTGCTGTTCCCCTTCCTGTTGCTCACCCTCTTGCTGCTCACCGTCCTGCTGCTCGCCGTCCTGCTGCTCTCCTTCTTGCTGTTCGCCGTCCTGCTCTTCACCGTCCTGCTGTTCGCCGTCTTGTTGCTCACCCTCTTGTTGCTCACCGTCCTGCTGTTCACCTTCTTGCTGTTCCCCTTCCTCATCGTTTTCCCCTTCTCCTTCTTCATCTTCAGAATCTGACTCATCAGATTCTGAAAGCTTCTCGGTCTCTTCGGCCAGACGCTCTTGCTCTTTGGCAAGTTCTTCAGCGCGGAGCGCAGCTTCGTCTAGCTTTTGCTGGATCTGTAAGCGTTTGAACAGGTCCAGCGTCCGCTCCATACGCTGCTGGAACATCTCTTCATTGAACTCGAACTTCTCGATGGACTCTTGCATCTGTTGCAGGTTCATCTCTTCCATCGACTGCTGCAACTCGCGCAAGGCTTCCATCAACTCCGGCGAGTTGATCTCCTCAGCCACACGCTGGAGCTCCTCGTACATTTCGAGCGTCTCGTCGTTGACGAGGTTGTGCTCTTCCATCTGCTCCGTTGCCGACTCGATCTGGTCGGCGAGGTCTTCGACGCGGTTTTCGAGTTGTTCTTGTTGTTCTTGCAGGCGTTCGAGTTGGCGTTTGTCTTCCCAGTCTCCCTCCTGTTTGCGCCGCAGCTCGTCGCGTAACTCCTCAAATTGCTTCCGGATGGTCTCGGTCTCGCGCATCATCTCCTCCATCTCGCTCTGCGTCTCATCCTGTTGCTCATCGAGTTCATCATAGCGTTCGGCCAGAGACGGC
>JAAUYD010174621.1_pt1 | contig 10467 bp, 9 predicted proteins | sample 7278101 | NCBI WGS metagenome assembly JAAUYD01 (sample SAMN14350128, study PRJNA611818) | marine sediment metagenome | isolation source: surface marine sediment (0.6m) | place: French Polynesia: Moorea | collected 2018-08
GCGAACGAGTGGCGCCGTCATCGCAGCCAGAATCACCGTGCATCCGGAACTGACGAGCAGCACGCCAAGTTCGCCGATCCTGCCGAGGTCGTCCGGAATCAACCAGCGACAAAGCAGCGCGGCCGCGATGGCGCTGGCCAGTGGTATGGCAATGTCCTGGCGATACCATGGCCACTTTTCGCCGGGCAATAAACGCCGATGCATGAAATAGATGCTGAACACCAGGAAACCGGAATTCAGCATGACCCACACCCATGCCACACCAAGCGCGCCGTAAACCGGCAACACCAACAGGATCGTTGGGATCAGCAAAACAACGGCCACCGTGTTGATTCTTATTGTCAGCGACGTCCAGCCGTGTGCGAGCTGCAATTGATACGGAATCCACAAGAGACAATTCAGACACGTACCCAGTGCCAGAACACCCGCTATCGGTGCGACTTGCGCCGTCAGGTTTGGATCAGCCGTCCAAAGCAGCAATATGCGTTCGCAGAACACAATCAATATCACCGCAGACGAACCCATAAGAACCGTGACCAGCTGCGCGCCCAAATGGTACGCCTCCCGCAATACCGGCTCGTCCCGCCGCGTAATCAGCTCGGTGAAGCGCGGATAGAATGCGTTTGCCACAGGCGTTGTCATGATGTGTAACCCGCTTGCGACTATCGCGGCCAGCGAGTAGTAGCCGAACGCTTCGAGTGTCAGTAATCGTGACAGAAGAACCTTGTCTATCTGCGTCAAAAGCAGCGTCAGGAAAGTAATCCCGACCATGCCTGCGGCGAACTTCCAGACGTTGCGAATCTCCATCGCGGAGAAACGGGCAGCGCGCGGAGGCTTGGGTAGTATCTTGTAAACAACCCCCATGAAGATTAGCGCCGTAGCAACGGAAATCATCCCTTGCCAGATAAAGAAGGCTTCGATTGTGGGAGAAACCCACATCAGGATCGCCACAGAACCCAGGCCGCGCAGCGTTGCCATCACTATCGTAATCGCGTTCTGCAGGACCTGCCGCTGCAGTCCGGCAATGCTGTTGGTATAGATGTTCTCGAAAAAACGGGCTGCAACGACCAAGCCCATTAACGTGAATGCTCGAACCACTGCATCCTCGGACAACTCCGCTGGTTGCACCCAGCTGGTCGCCAGAGATGCCGAAGCGAGATACATGGCGGCACCGGTAGACACAGCAATGCCAAGTGCTATGACTTCCACACTGCGCAACAAGTCCCAGACCGATTGCGCGTCGAGTCCGCCGCCGGTGAAGCGCGCCATCTCACGGGCCAACGCAGGCTTCATCCCCATATCAAGCAAGCTCAGCCATGCCTGCAGTACGACGAAGATACCGATCAGCCCATAAGCCTCGATGCCGAGGTACTTGATGTATAGCGGCACAAAGGCAAGCGCCATGATGGCGGCATAGGCCTGACCAAAGTAATTGGCGAGAACGTTCCTCTTCAGAGACATGGGTAACTAGCCGTGCCGGCCACTACCTGACGCGCTTCAAATACCCGTCCGGCGCCACACTGATGAGCAACTTGAGGTCGATCGATTTGTCGATTTCGAACTCGGGGTGGGTCTTCAGGTACTCCCACACAGCCGTCTTCGGGTTGTCACCGACACCCCAGGGGCGGTTCGGGTACATATCATCGGGCAGGTCTTCAATAATGGTGTCGAATACAACGCAGTAGCTGTCTTTGCTTGTAAGCGGCGCATAGGCTTCAAGTTCGGCCAGTACATGATCGTGCGTGTGGTTGGAATCGAGACACACAAGGACAGTCTCATGGCCCTTCGCAACTTCCTGAACCTGGGCAATGATCTCGGGCGCAATGCTGGACCCCTCGATCATGTCTATCATGTGCGCCATGGGGTGAGCCTCGATCGCCTTTCGGTTGTGCTCCCGAATATCGATGTCGACACCCAGTACTTTACGCTTGCTGGCTTGCGGGTCCAGCGATTGTCCCGACTCTACGGCATCGGTGTAATCCAGCAGCGCGAGAGCGGAGGCACTCAATATCAGTGAGCCGCCATGGGCTATGCCCATTTCTATGATCAGATCAGGCCTCACGGACCATATGAGCTCCTGCATCGCGACCATATCCTGGGGATACTGAATGATCGGGCGTCCGAGCGACGCGAAGTTGTAGGAGTACTTGGGTTTGGTCGATTCCAGCATGAAATCGGCGCTGGCCTTGCGCAAGTCGTGCAGCTCCTTTACAGCCTCGATTCGTTCTGCAACTTCAACGCTGTAATCACCCATGGTCTCTACCTGCGCCTGTAAACTTGTCGGTTGTCATTAGCACTATCTCTCTCATCTGATTCCCACTACGCACCCTGGATCGAACTCATTGTCTGACCTTGCTCCAAAGTGCAGCAGGTCTCGACGGCCGTACTCATCCGCAATCTTCTCGGCAATCTCCCTGACGGTAATCGGGACACCCGAGCAGATATTCACCGCACCCTGTCGATCACCCAGCGCTTCGTCCGCGATCATCTCTCCCGCAACAACCACATCTGTGAAATCACGAATCTGATCACCACTGCCCAGCTCGGCCGGTTTGCCGGCGGCAAGCATCGATCGTATGTACGGCACCAATCTTCGTGGATCTTCCCTGTCACCGTAAAGATAGAAGAGTCGACACCACAAAAACTCGACACCTTGCGATGGGAGAAACTGCGATAGCGTCGAGTAGACAGCCGTCTTTGCAGCTGCATATAGAGTTACAGGATTGAGCGGCGATTCAACGGACAACTTGCCTCCGGTCAGATCGTATTCAAGACAACTTCCGATCCCGACGATCCTGCGCACGCCGGCACGAGTCGCGCCCTTCGCCATATTCACGCTGCCGATCAAACACTCCAGGTTTCTGGGGGACTGCAGGTACATCCCGGGTTCAGCGTACCAGGCGATATGTATGACGGTATCTACGCCCTCACAGACATCTGCCCACCAGTCATCGGACTCGGCAAACAAGTCCGGCGTGATGATGACGTCTTGAAACGGCATCCCCTCCGTCAATTTCTCCTGAGAGCCGTCGCGTAGCGCCAAGCGCACCTCCACCGGCCTGCTGGAGAGCTGGCGAAGCACCTGGTGACCGACGAAACCGGTCGCACCTGTTATGAGAACCGTGCGGGTCAAGAGACCACCAACTCAGGTAAGGCCGTCACAAATCGCGTACCCGAGGCTGCCAGGCCGGCATTCTGCCGCTTCACCTCTGCAGCGATATTCCACGGCAAAATCAGTAGAAAATCCGGTTTGTGCCGGTCCAGCTCGGTGGGCGACAGAATAGGAATGTGGCTGCCAGGCATGAACTTGCCCTGTTTCGCGGGAGCGGCATCGAACACCAAAGGCAACAGATCCGGTTTGATGCCCGCATAGTTGAGAATTGTATTGCCTTTGGCAGCGGCACCATAAGCGACCACGCTTTTGCCTTCTCGTTTCTGCTCCAGCAGGAAGCTCAACAAAGCATTTTTGACCTGATCGGCCCTGGCCTGAAAGTCACGGTACGTCGCCAGCGTCTGCAGCCCCTGACTTGCCTCTTCTTTGAGCAGGTTCCGGGCCGCTCCGCTCGTCACCCTCGGGTCGTCGTCATGACAACCGAATACTCGCAGACTCCCGCCGTGAGTCGGCAACTCCTCGACGTCAAATACCCGCAAGCCGACGTGCTCGAATATGCGGCTCACGGTGTGCAGGGAGAGATAAGAAAAGTGTTCGTGATAGACCGTGTCGAACTGCGTGTGCTGCAGAAGGCGCATCAGATGAGGAAACTCCAGAGTCACCGTACCACCCGCCTTCAGAACAGCCTTCAGTCCCTTCGTAAAATCGTTAATGTCCGGAACATGCGCATAAACGTTGTTGCCGGCAATCAGATCAGCCTGTTTGCCGTCGCTGGCAAGCTGTCGCCCAAGGGACTCTCCAAAGAACTCCCGCAGCACAGGTATGCCAAGGTCTTCCGCCGCATCGGCGGTGCTGTCCGTAGGCTCGATGCCGAGGCAGGGAATGCCGCTCTCGACGAAGTTTCGAAGCAGGTAACCATCGTTGGATGCGACTTCGATCACGAGACTGTTTGCATCAAGACTTAGTCGGTCTGTGATCATCTCGGCGAAAGTTCTTGCATGGGCAAGCCAACCTGACGACGTTGACGAAAAGTATGCATAATCCGCTGAGAACAGATCTTCCGCGTGAGCATAGTCTTCTGTCTGCGCCAGCCAGCAATCGGTACACACCATGACCTTGAGCGGGTAGTACAGTTCCGACTCTCCCAGATCCGCCTCACTCAAATACGCGTTCGATGGCGGCGCATATCCGAGATCAAGAAACGTGTGCTCGAGTCGCGAGCCACAGTGGCGACACTTCATTGAGTCAGTCCAGTGAATTCCGCGGTCAGCAGCGGGTGGTTGAGATCGCGATTCGACAGATCCCGCGGTGCCAGTGGCCATTCGATTGACAGCTCAGGGTCCGTGGGTCGAATGCCCCCCTCCGCGGAAGGCGTGTAAAAGGCCGTATGGAGGTACAAGAGCTCGCTATCCTGCTCAAGTACCTGGAACCCGTGGGCGAATCCTTCGGGAATCACCAGCATATGCGCGTTCTCTGCAGACAGCTCTGCAGCGTGCCAGGTAAGAAATGTCGAAGAACCCGCGCGAAGGTCAACTGCGACGTCCCAGACCTTTCCCCTAACACAGCGCACCAACTTCATCTCGGCATGCGGTTGACGCTGATAGTGCATGCCACGGACCGCACCGACCGTTCGTGTCGTGGATTGATTGATCTGCAAGATATGCCGCTCACCGATCAGTTCGTTGAGTTCGTCCTGGCAAAACAGCCGGATAAAGCGGCCGCGCTCATCAGTGTGTGGCGTCGACTCGACCAGTGTCAGACCTTCAATTGGCGTTTTGCGAATCTTCATTCGTGTACCCAGGAGGCCCCGGCCGAGTGCGCATCGGCAATGTAGGTCGCGAGATGCTCGCCCGTAGACACCGCGCCCTGCTCATAGAAATCCCGATACCAGTCCGCGGTTTCCTGGAGCGCCTTGTCAACGCTCCAAACAGGTTGCCAATCGAGTTTCTCATTGGCCTTCTGGCTGTTCAGATAGAGTAGGTTTGCTTCGTGAGGCTGCGGACTGTCTGTCTGCCGCCATTCCAGATCCGGCCAATGCGACTGCAGCGAACTCAGAATTTCTGCGACGGTTCGATTGTCCTCTGATCGCGGACCGAAATTCCAGGCCTCGGCGAAATTCAGTCGTCTTTCGAACAGTCGCTGACCTAACAATAGATAACCGGCCAAACACTCGAGCACGTGCTGCCAGGGCCGCGTCGCGTGCGGCGATCGAATGACCAAGTGGTCAGACTCAGTAACAGCCCTGACCAGATCCGGAATCAGCCGATCCTCCGCCCAATCACCCCCTCCGATCACGTTGCCAGCTCGCGCCGACGCCAGGAGCGGACGGTCCTGATCAGTGAAGAAGGCCTTTCTGTAACTGTCAATCAACAGTTCGCAGGCAGCTTTGGAGGCACTGTACGGGTCGTGTCCTCCCAGCGGCTCGCTCTCTACATAGCCCTCTGTTCTCTCCTTGTTCTCATAGATCTTGTCGGTGGTTACGGCAACGACAGCATTGACACTGTCGACGTGACGGCATGCCTCAAGGATGTACGCCGTACCCATGACATTGCTGGACCAGTTTTCGATCGGATCGCGGTATGACCGCCTGACGAGCGGCTGTGCAGCAAGATGAAAGACGATTTCGGGACGAATCTCGGCAAGCGCTGCTTCGACCTTTGCCAGATCGCGAATATCCAGACGATGGTCGGCAATTGTCAGACCAAGCTGATCCCAGTGGTTTGGTGACGTATCCGGGTCGAGCGCGACCCCTGAAACATCCGCTCCCAGCTCATTGAGCCAGAACGCCAGCCAACTGCCCTTGAACCCGGTATGACCTGTAATCAGAACACGACGGCCACGGTAGCAATCGCCGAATTGAATCATTCCCAGACTTTCCACGGCGGATTGCCAGCTGCCCAGAGGTGTTCAAGCTGGTTCTTGTCACGCAAGGTGTCCATAGCCTGCCAGAACCCTCTGTGCTGATAAGCCTGCAGCGAGCCTTCGTTTGCGAGTGCCATCAACGGCGTCGACTCCCAGCTGCAGTCGTCCCCGTCAATAAGGTCCAGGACGGTCGGCTCGAGAACGAAGAATCCACCGTTAATCCACGCACCGTCACCAGCCGGTTTTTCCTGAAAGCTCGACACCGCAGAACCGTCCAGATTCAGTGCCCCGTAGCGACCAGGTGGTTGAATGGCCGTAACCGTCGCTTTTTGTCCATGCTTCTTGTGGCAAGCAACTAGCGCGCCAATATCGACATCTGCAACACCGTCACCGTAGGTCAAACAGAACGATTCGGCGCCGAGATAACTCTCAACCCGTTTGAGCCGGCCGCCCGTGAGCGTTGCTTCACCGGTATCCACGAGCGTGACTCGCCACGGTTCTGCATGCTTGTGGTGAACAATCATTTCGTTGCCGCGCATATCGAATGTCACATCGGACATGTGCAGGAAATAGTTGGCGAAATACTCCTTGATCACATAGCCCTTGTAACCAAGGCAAATCACGAAATCATTCATGCCGTAGTGGGAGTAAATCTTCATTACGTGCCACAGAATCGGCTTGCCGCCAATTTCGATCATTGGCTTCGGCTTGAGATGAGACTCTTCAGAGATTCGAGTACCGAGACCACCGGCAAGAATGACAACTTTCATGGACTAGGACCTGTGACGACGTAATTAGCGTAATTTGGTGACGATCAACGGTTTTCGGGACTCAACAAAATTGTACCAGCGATATGTCTATCCAATGGCAGGAAATTCTATCGTGCGAATGATGAGTGGAGTTGGGAGCTGGGTCACTGTTTGCCGGTACCGACTGTCAGTCGCACGCATGTCGGGGCGTCGCCACTATGCCGGACCCAGGTAACGGGCAATCGTTTTCGCAATTCGCCTGGCCGCCTTGCCATCGCCGAATGGATTGCTGATTCGCGACATCTCGGCGTAGGTCTCAGGACGAGTCAACAAGTCGGAAACCGCATCGACTATCTTCTGACTGTCGGTACCGACCAATTTTGCACTACCTGCGTCAATCGCCTCTTTGCGCTCCGTCTTGTTGCGCATCACCAGTACGGGCTTGCCGAAAGTAGGTGCCTCCTCCTGCACTCCGCCGGAGTCCGTAAGGATGATATGCGACTGCTCCAGAAGATAAATGAATTCTACGTAGTCGGTGGGATCGATCAGATGCAGGTTTGCAACGTCCGACAATCGGTCGGTGACCGGACCCTTCACGTTCGGGTTCAGGTGTAACGGATAGACTATCTCTGCGGTTTCCTCGAACTCGGTAGCAATATCTCTCAGCGCGTTACAAATAGACTGGAAACCAGCACCATAACTCTCCCTGCGATGACCGGTTACGAGTATCAGCTTCTTGTCGTGATCGAGGAATGAGAATGCCTTCTCTACCCGCGAACGGAGTTGCGACTGATCCTGAATTTTCTGTCGCATATACAGCAGCGCATCGACAACGGTATTGCCGGTAACCTGAATATGCTTGTCCGATACGTTCTCGAGCAACAGGTTGGCTCGGGAATTCTCGGTCGGTGCAAAGTGCAGATCGGCGATGCCGCCGACCAGTTTCCTGTTCAGCTCCTCTGGCCAGGGAGACGCCAGATCGAAGGTCCTTAGTCCAGCCTCGACATGCGCGACAAAGACCTTGTGATAGAACGCCGACAGCGCTGCCGAAAATGCAGTCGTCGTGTCTCCGTGCACAGCAACCATATGCGGCTCGAACTCGGTATAGACGCGCTCCAGCGCCTCCAGAATACGCACTGTAATCGTAGCAAGCGTCTGGTCCGGCCGCATGACATCAAGGTCATAGTCATACTCGATATCAAACAGCTCAAGCACGGGAAGAAGCAGTTCTTTGTGCTGGCTGCTTATGCAGACCCGCGTATCCAAAGACGGAGAGCTTTTCAATGCGTGAACTACTGGCGCCATTTTGATCGCCTCGGGACGAGTCCCAAAAATCACAAGAATGCGCTTCATGAAATCCCCAATTTGCCCTTGCTTTGGTGTTGCTGGCCAGCGTAAGCGTTTACAATCGAACGCTTACATGACCCAGCAAGAGGATAACCTTTTTGGTTAGGAAAGATCAGCCCGCAGCCTGGACTTCCTCGCGCCTGCAGTAATGACTGGTCATTCGCCAAAAGTGAGTATCGGCTTGCCGGTCTATAACGGTGAGTCCTTCCTGGACGAAGCACTGACCTCGTTACGCGGTCAGACCTTCGAGGATTTCGAGTTAATCATTTCGGATAACGCCTCAACGGACTCTACGGCAGACATAGTTGCCAGGCATGAGTCCCTGGACTCTCGAATTCGGTATTTGCGACAGCCCGAGAACATTGGCGCCAGCGAAAACTTCCTGTTTGTGTTGAGCAAGGCGCGAGCAGAATTTTTCATGTGGGCATCCCATGATGATGTGTGGGAAGAAAACTGGCTGGAAGTTCTGGTCGACAGTATTACCCCGGAGGACATTGGCGTTCGCGGCCGGATTGACCTGACCCGTGACGGCCAGGTGATCGCCGACAAGAAGCCGCCGGATTTCCGCCGCTACGATTTCGCGCGCTGCTTTCTTCGCAACGAAAACGACTACCGTAGTCATTACGCGTATAGCCTGTTTGATCGAGAGAAACTGCTACGTGCAGACACAGACTCCTTCAAGTTTGAGTATTATCCCGACGCGCTCCTGATCTATTGCCTGCTCGAACAAGGGTCTTTGAGAACCGTTGATAGAACAAGCCTGCGCTACAGGCTGCACGACGAGAATCTGGGCTTACGATATTCGGGAAGATGGAAAGGCTGGAAGAAGATTCTTTATCGAGTCCACCCGCTCCGCTATTACCTTGCCTATGTCAGGTATTCGCGCAGGCCGCTGACGAAACTCTGCATCTGTTTGCTAATACCAATCAAGCACGTCTACGCGCAGTTGAGTTTCTGGGTGCGAGGTGGCAAGGAATTACTCACTGGAAAACGTACGATCTAGCAACTCACGGCACAACGCCTCGATCAGCCACCTCCTCTCCCAGCTTTCTTCGGGGTTTGTTCGGCCTCGAGGCTTTCAAGCAGGGCCTCGCTGATACTCCGCCACTCCATGTTCCCGGGCATGCTGGCGACGCGTCGCTCCGCGATCTGTGCACGCAGGCAGCGGCGGATGTCCTCGACATCGCCGGGTTTCGCCAGAAGATCATCCAGCTCTGAGGCCTGTTCCGGAAAGTTGGCGACGAGATTGGACGTACGTGTCGCAAACACTGGTCGTCCCACGGCGATGTACTCGGCTATCTTGCAGGACGCGCCGCTGTCCATGAATTCAGACTGCCGATAAGGCAGAGCAAGAATGTCGCAACTGGACAGGGCGGCCGGCATCTGCGCGAAATCGAGGTTACCGAGATAGTGCACCCATGGGTGGTCCAGGCTGATCTCGGGATTCGCCGTGCCTGCGATGACCAAGTTGGCATCGACGCCGTCATCAACCAGTCGACCCACTGCTGCGATCAGATCGCTAACGCCACGATCCGGCTCCATGCTGCCGAAATAGCCGACCAGGGTCTTGCTCTCAGGAAGTTGGAACTGTTGACGCGATACGCTCATCGATACCGGCTGGAAGCGGGTTGTATCGATGCCGTTTGGAACGAGGCACGCGTTCCTGGTCAGGCCTCGATATTTCTCCAGAACCGAGGCACTGGCAAAACAGACAATATCTGCGTGACGCAACAGGAATGTCTGTGGATCAAAGCCCAGCAGTCTTCGGTAGCCTGCAAACAAGTCGTAGCGATCGTACATATCGAATACGAACCGGGCGCCACGCAGTCGCGCCACCAGGTACCCAATCAGACCTATGTAGCAGTCACCGCTTGCGACAACGACATCCGGACGTCTCGAGCGTCGATAGAACCGACATGCGGCAACCAGCCGCACGAAGAATCTCCAGCGCAGTAACGGCGTTGTTTCGACGTTTAGCCCACCGTCTTTGGTCGCAGCCGCTTCGCGACCGTGATAGTCGATCAACCATAAATCGACCTCATGTCCCGCGTTCGCCCACCAGTACGGAAGTTGGTAAATCCTGCCGAATCGTTCACTGTACGCGTCGCGGTTCGTATAGTGGCGCTTGCCGATAAACCGGATACGCATGGCTCAGTCGTCCAACAGCCGCTCGTTGATAATTCGTGCGTAGCTTGCGCCCACGGCCTTCCAATTGAAATGCGCACGGGCGTGACGCCGGCCGGCCGCTGCCAGCTGCTGACGCAGGGCATCGTCCCCAAGCAGTCGGTCAATTTTCGCGGCCAGGTCTGCAGCATCCGCGGGCTTCGCCATAAGACCGGTGCGGCCATCAATCACCGCGTCCCGCACGGCGGGGAGATCCGAGGCGACGACTGCACA
>JAAUYD010284066.1_pt1 | contig 10467 bp, 8 predicted proteins | sample 7278101 | NCBI WGS metagenome assembly JAAUYD01 (sample SAMN14350128, study PRJNA611818) | marine sediment metagenome | isolation source: surface marine sediment (0.6m) | place: French Polynesia: Moorea | collected 2018-08
AGCAGGCAAGCCGGCAATGAGGTTTCCCAAAGGCGGGGACGGAGCCCCGCCCTACGAAGACCATTCAATTGTCATATGGAGTGATATCAAGCGTAGGGCTGGCCTCCGTGCCGGCTGTCTCTCCAGATTCCTCATTGCCGAAGGTTCGCAGTAGTCTTACTTCGGCCTCACATCCGCCGCCCTCCGACATTTGACAGAGGTCATAGGAGAAAAAGTCATGGAAGCATACCTCTACACACCCGATGAAGATGCGGTCGTTCATTGCGACCTGTGTGCCCATCGCTGCCGGATCAAACCGGGGCGCTCGGGTATCTGCGCCGTGCGCCGGAACCGGGAGGGCCTGCTCGAAACCGAGGTCTATGGACGCTTGGTGGCCCGCAATGCCGATCCCATCGAGAAAAAGCCCCTGTTCCATTTTTTTCCCGGCAGCCGCTCCTATTCCATTGCCACGGTGGGGTGCAATTTCAAGTGCCGGTTCTGCCAGAATGCGGACATCGCCCAATTGCCCAACGACCGGCCCGGTCAGATTGTGGGGACTCCCTGCACGGCAAAGGAGGTGGTGGACGATACCTTGCGTCAGAATTGCCGCAGTATCGCTTACACCTATACTGAACCTACCGTCTTTTTCGAGTTTGCCTACGATACTGCCCGGCTGGCCCACGCCAAAGGCATTAAAAATGTATTCGTCACCAACGGATACATGAGTGCAGAGGCGTTGAACATGATCGCCCCTTATCTGGACGCCGCCAATGTGGATCTAAAGGCTTTTAGTGACGATTTTTACAAGACCCGCTGCAGCGCTCGGTTGGAGCCGGTCAAGGAGACGTTGAAGCGCATGAAGCAGTTGGCCATCCATGTGGAGGTGACCACTTTGCTGATTCCCGGACTCAACGACGACCCGGATGAACTGGGCCGCCTGGCCGGGTTCATTGCCGACAACCTGGGCCCGCAAACGCCCTGGCATGTAAGCCGCTTTCATCCCACCTATAAGTTGACGGACCGTCCGCCAACGCCGGTGAAAACGCTGCAGACGGCCCGGCGCATCGGCTTGGAAGCCGGTTTAAGGTATGTCTATACCGGCAATGTGGCCGGCCAGGAAGGCGAGAAGACCTTTTGTTATCAATGCGGTCGTATGGTGATCGACCGGTGGGGCTTTACCATCGGACAATATCTTTTGGATGAAGGGTGCTGTCGATTCTGCGGTGCTTCCATCGATGGCGTTGAAATGTGAATTTAGCCCGGTTAATTTAGCGTTGTGAAAAAAAGCGCAGCGTACCGGGGTGCCATGCAGCTCCGGCGATGGAATCTTTATCCGGGCCGGCCTTGTCCAGCACCAGCGCCGGATGTGCATTTTGCAAGCGCTGAGCGTTGCCGATGAGCAATTCGACAACCGCATGCACCGATGCTGCGTCCAGATCTTCGCTGGCCACCAATACGGCCTGAGAACCGATGGTCTCCAGTGTTGCGGCCTGGGCCGGATAGGTCGCCGCCTGGATGCGGGTCATGACCCAGGAAGTATTACCTGCCACCAGGGCCGCCATTTCGCCATCATTCATGGCCAGGAGCTGTGCGCTGCAGCGTTGCAACAGTTGGCTAACGGCGGGTGCCGGATGAATCCCCATATGCAGCATGGCCTGGGTGGTGCCATGGCAAAAGGCCATGGTATCCTGGGAGAGCGAACTCGATATCTCGGCAAACAGGCTGAAATCGGACTTGGTCCAGTTTTTGGCCTTCATCACGGTCTTGGTGGCCAGGTGCAGGGGAGACCGCGGATATCCGGCGTTGATGCGCTTGCCTTTCAGTTCATCCAGGGACGATATCCCGGCATCGCTGCGCACCAACAGTGTCAAGGGTATGTCATACAGGCGCAGGACAGCCCTGAGGTTGTCGTATTGAATATCGAGAAATTTGAAATTGCCTTGCTTGTGAATGGCATCGTAGAGCATGCGCGAGTCGATCAGGGCCAGGTCCAGGGAACCCTGCATGAGATTGGTCAGGTTGTGCATGTCGCCGGAGGCCGGAATGGTTTTAATGCTGACCGCCGGCTCGTTTCTGTTGACGATGCGTTCAATGATGCGGCCGCTAAAGTGGGCGAACGAACCGGCTTCACCCGTACCGAGCAGGAGCTCCAATGCTGCGGCGGATGACGGCATCAGGCTGGCAAAGTGAACGATACAAATGACAGATACCCACCGACGAAATGGAGCGATCAAAGTTTTTCTTACCGTTTGAAAAGCAATCATCTTACCCCCCTTCCCATGGCACTTTCCTGAACTTCTATGTGCGTATGCGGTGCCTGGGTGCTCGCCCTTCAGTTGATGGAGATATTTCGCAAACGCAGCACGGAACACTTGGCGTTTTCGGTGACCCTTCTGGAGCAAGAACCGCTGAAGGCTTCGTTTATGTCGCGACGGTGGTTGTGGTAGACCACGATCAAGTCGGCCTCCCATTTCTCGGCCGCTTTGATAATTTCTTCCCAATTCTTCCCGGTGCGAATGGTATAAGAGACAGGTTCTTTGCAATTGTCCTTGATAAATGCTTCCAGGGTGGCCTCGAATTTATGCGCGGCTTCCTGGCGCAGCTCGTCGGTGAAATAGGAAGCCACGATGGGCATGCCGAAGCCGGGCATCACGCTGACCAGTTTGATTTGGGCCTTGCTCTCTCTTGCCAATTCCGCCGCCTTGGCATACACGGCGGCAGCGGTTCGGGGATATTCCACATCCACGGGTACGAGTATTTTTTTAAACATGGTTTTCTCCAATAATGTCGAAATGCCAATTGGGTTTCACCCCCGTTTTGGTGCGGGTACCACCCGCTGTCAGTGACAAACGGGGGCAGCGTGCCATATGTCGTGCGTTTGAGCTTAGGCCGCCACTGCCACCGGCTGAAGCTTATTTCTGCGACGGGACTGAATGAATCCAATCAGCGCATATAGCGCCACGGCCGGAATAAACATCAACTGCTTGGGCGCGCGTTTGCTGGGCACCTGGATGTTCAGGATCTCCTGGTCGAAATCAATGCCGGCCTTTTCCGCCTCGCTGGAAAAGACCACATTGTCCACCAGAATTTTGCCCTCTTCGGTACGGGTTTCGATGCCGATGCCGGATAGGCGTTCTTTGCCGGTGGCTTCATCCCCGACGGTAAGCATCAGGGTCTTGGTATATTCGTTGCCGTCCAGATCTTCCCCTTTCACGGCAATGCGCAGCCTCGATCCGGGCTGCATGTCGGTCACCATCTGCTCCAGTTTGGCGGGCGATTCCTGGGACAAGGGCGGAAAGGCCATGTCCCACCAGAACCCCGGGCGAAAGAGGGTAAAGGCCACCAGCAGCAAGGCCGCCGTTTCCCAAATGCGGTTCTTGGTTAAGAAATATCCCTGGGTGCCGGCGGCAAATGCCAACATGGCCACCACCGCGGCAACGATTACAATGATCAGGTGCAGCCAATTGGCCAGGCCGATCATCAACAATTGGGTGTTGAAAATAAACATGAACGGCAGCACGGCCGTTCGGATATCGTAGGTAAATCCCTGGATCCCTGTTCGGATGGGGTCGCCGCCGGATATGCCTGCCGCGGCAAAGGCGGCCAGTCCCACCGGTGGCGTGTCGTCGGCCAGGATGCCAAAATAGAAGACAAAAAGGTGCACGGCGATCAGGGGCACGATGAGGCCGTTTTGGGCGCCCAACTCGACGATCACCGGTGCCATCAGGGTGGAGACCACGATGTAGTTGGCGGTGGTGGGCAGGCCCATTCCCAGGATCAGGCTGATGATGGCGGTAAACAGCAGGATCAGCATCAGGTTGCCGCCGGAGATGAACTCCACGAATTCGGTCATCACCAGACCGATGCCGGTAAGGGTGACCGTTCCCACCACGATGCCTGCGGCAGAAGTGGCCACGCCGATGCCGATCATGTTTTTGGCGCCGTTGACGAATCCGGTGATCAGATCGTCGAATCCGGTTTTAAAGGTGAAGGCCTCACCTTGGGCTTTACGGAAATACCCTTTGAGGGGTCGTTGGGTCAGGACGATGAAAATGAGCAGCACCGTGGCCCAAAAGGCCGACAGCGCCGGTGACAAACGTTCGACCACCAGGCACCACATCAACACCACGATGGGCAGCAGGAAGTAATATCCGGCCTGGGCCGTGGGACCCAATTCGGGCAGCTTGGCAATTTCCGTGCTGGTGTCCAGTTCCGGCACCTTGCAGGCGTGCCTGAGCAGAAAAAGGTAGGCCGCGATCAGCAGCACACAGACGACGATAAAGGTCGCGCCGCCGGCAACTACTTTGATCCAGCCCATACCGTAGTAGACTACGCCGCCCAAGATGATGATGAACAAAAAAGTCATCAAGAAAGCGAGCACTTTTTGCTGCGCGGTTTTAGTGACCGGTTTTTCCATGCCTTTGAGGCCCAGTTTACAGGCTTCAAGATGGACGATGTAGACCAGGGCGACATAAGAGATGATGGCCGGCAGAAAGGCATGCTTGATGACCTCCACATAAGAGATGCCCACATATTCCACCATCAGGAAAGCGGCCGCCCCCATTACCGGCGGCATGAGCTGACCGTTGGTGGAGCAGGCCACTTCAACAGCGCCGGCCTTTTCGGGCTGGAAACCCACTTTTTTCATCAAGGGGATGGTAAAGGTGCCTGTGGTGACCACGTTGGCAATGGAAGATCCGGAGACCAGGCCGGTGAGGCCGGATGATACCACGGCCGCCTTTGCAGGGCCGCCGCGCAGGTGCCCGAGACCGGCAAAGGCGGTGCGGATGAAGTAATTACCCGCACCGGCCGACTCCAACAGGGCGCCGAAGAGCACAAACATGAAGACCATGCCGGTGGAGACCCCCAGGGCGACACCGTAGACCCCCTCGGTGGAGAGCCAGTAGTGGGACATGCCCTTGGCAAGGCTGGCGCCCTTATGAGCGATGACTTCGGGCATATAGGGACCGAAAAAGGTGTAGATGATAAATACCGTGGCCACCACCATCAGCGGGGGGCCGAGGGCGCGGCGGGTGGCCTCGAGCAGCATGATCAATCCCACGATGGCCACCACCAGGTCGAAAGTGGTGGGATCGCCGGGACGGTCCGCCAGCGCCTCATAGAACAGGAATAGATAGGAGGCGCAAAAGGCCGCTATCAGTGCCATGACCCAGTCCTGGATGGGAATGTAGCTTCTCGGAGAGGACTTGAGGGTCGGATAGGCCGTGTACGACAGGAAAATGGCAAAGGCGAGGTGGATGGCCCTTGCCTCGGTATCATTGAGCACAAAAATATTGAAAATGAAAGGCAGGGGAGAGGCGTACCAGAGTTGGAACAGGGTCCAGATCAAGGGGACGAAGAACAGAACTTTTTTGGGAATCGCTCCTGTGGGATTGCGGGCCCCGGTTTCCGTCTCGGCAACCATTTCGTGGGCATCTTCGGTGGATTGTATTTTTTTCGTTTCTGCCATGGTGGCGAGCCCTCCTTAATCGCGCAACAGGTTTGTTTCTGTGGTGATCAGAAGCCATTTGAAAAACTTCCTTCGCCGTGCACAGCCCGAGAATCCTTATGGATGGAAGGTTTTCAAACGACCTCCAATGTCTTCCGTTGAGGATCTGCCCTGTAACCAGGGTCAGATAGAAAACTGACCCTGGTCGTGTAATGCGCAGGCCGGTTATACGCGCAGCCGAAGCTGCGCGTATAACATCCCAAGATTATTTGATCAAACCGGCTTCTTTGTAATATTTGGCAGCGCCAGCGTGCAGCGGTGCGGAAAGGCCGTCTTTGACCATCTCCTCTTTTTTCAGGTTGCCGAAAGCCGGATGCAGTTTCTTGAAGCTGTCAAAGTTTTCGAATACGGCTTTGACAATCTCGTAAATGACTTTTTCCGGGACTTTGGTGGAAGAGACGAAGGTCGCGCCAACGCCGAAGGTCTGGGTATCGGCAGCCGTTCCACGATACATGCCGCCGGGAATGGTGGCGGTACGGTAGTAGTCGTTGTCTTTGACCAGTTTTTCAACTGCCATGCCGGTGACACTGACGATGACCGCATCGCAGGAGGTGGTGGCCTCTTTGATGGAGCCGTTGGGATGGCCCACGGTGTAGACCATGGCATCGATTTTGTTGTCGCACAGCGCGCTGGACTGCTCGGCCGCTTTCAACTCCGACGCCAGTTTGAAGGTGCTTTTGGACCATCCCAATGCGCCCATCAATACTTCCATGGTGCCGCGTTGGCCGGAACCGGTATTGCCGATGTTGACGCGTTTGCCCTTAAGCTGCATAAAATCGGTGACACCGGAGTCCTTGCGGGCAACCACGGTAAAGGGTTCGGGATGGACGGAGAAGACGGCGCGCAGATCCTTGTTGGGACCTTTGTCTTTGAATTTGCTGGTGCCGTTGTAGGCATGATACTGCCAGTCGGATTGGGCCACGCCCATGTCCAACTCCCCGGCCGCAATGGCGTTGAGGTTGTAAACCGAACCGCCGGTGCTCTCCACCGAGCAGCGAATGCCATGGGCCTTGCGGCCTTTGTTGACCAGACGGGCGATGGCCCCGCCGGTGGGGTAGTAAACACCGGTGACGCCTCCGGTTCCGATGGTCACGAAGGTCGTTTCCGCCTGAACCGGCGCCGGTCCGGCGACCAACAGCAGGGACAACGTAAAAAGCAGAGCAGTGATTAACGTTAATGACTTTTTCATCTAAACCTCCTTATATGGTGTGGATTGGGTTGAAATGTGATTTTGCATTGTGATTGTCCGATGTTGCCGAATACCTCCTTTAACCCATCAATGGAAATAGCGACTGATTCGCCAAGGTGAATGGGTCGCGTTAATGGCACCACGCCGCAATCAACAGACCTCCCTCTGAAATGGATAGTTCCGTTGACTTCGGATGATGATGACGTGTGCCGGGATTCCTTGCCTCCATTACATGCCGCTAAACAGCCGGGCGGTCAATGAGATTTTTTAAATGAGCACGGTTCAGCCAGCGAGTGCGATTCAACCCGACCCGCCTGGTGGCTCTGTTAATATGATTCTGGCATCTACAATGCTCATGCCTTCTTTGTGCACGATAACCGGGTTAAGGTCCATCTCTTCGACCTCAGGATAGGCCTCAATCAGTTCAGAGCATCTCAACAGCAGATCGATGAGCGCCGCTTGGTCATATCCGCTATTTCCCCTGACGCCTTGCAGAATGGGGTAGGATTTGGTTTCTGCGATCATCTTTTCAGCGCCGGTGCGTGAAATGGGCAGCACGCGAAAGGCCACATCCTTGAGCACCTCAACCATGATGCCGCCCAGCCCATACATAATGACCGGACCGAACTGATCGTCTATTTTCGTGCCGATAATCACCTCGACCCCCTTGGGTGCCATGGGGCAAACCAGCACCCCACGGATGTCGGCATCCGGGTTGTATGCCCTGGCGTTGTGCACGATGGCCTCAAAGCCGCGGTGAACCTGGGCATCCTCGGTCAGCCCGACCAGGACGCCACCGGCATCGCTTTTGTGCAATATGTCGGGCGATACGATTTTCAGTGCCACTGCGCTGTCCAGTTCGCGGGCCATGCACACGGCCTCGTCTGCCGAGGTGGCCATAAGGTTTTTGGGTATGGGCACATCGTGAAGGCCGATGAGTTCCTTTGCCTCAGGCTCCAAAAGGATACGGCGGTCCTGGGAATATGCATCTTCAATGATTTGCCGCCCCTGGGGCTTGGCACCGGCCCCCCAATCGAGGACGAAATTAACCTTGTCATGGTAGGCGCCGAGGTAGGCACCGTATCGGGCCAGCACGCCGATACACTTGCTGGCCACGTCCAGCGAGTCGTAGACCGGGATGTTGTAATAACGCAACAGATCCAGAGCATGGGGCTTTTCCGAGGCAAACAGACTGTGCACCACGATGGGTTTTTCGCGTTTGGCCACCATTTTGCCCATGCGGTGGGCGGCATCCTCTTCCATCATGGAAAGGCGGTCGGAGAAGCGAATGCCGTAGCCACCGAACAATCCTACCAACAGGAGACCGCCAATGTTGGGATCGTCTAAAATGATGCGCGCGCAGTCGGCAAAGAGGGAAGGATCGGCATCGGTACCGCCGGCCACATCCACCGGATTGGGAACGGACGCTGCCGAAGGCAGGATTTCTCTTAGTTTGCCCTGGGTTTCTTCGGTTAACTGCGGGATGGTGATGCCCAGGTCGGTGAGCAGATCCGCGGCAATGGTGGCATGTCCGCCGCCGTCGGCCAGGATGGCTACCTGATTGTTTTTGATGGGCGGCAGGCTGGAGAGGGTTTCGGCCGCAGGAAACAGCTCATCCGAATTTTCAATAAAGATGATGCCGGCTCTTTCAAGGGCCCCTTTGGCCACTTCGGACATCCCTGCCAAGGCGCCGGTATGAGAACCGGCAGAGCGCTTTCCAGTGGCCGACCGGCCCCCTTTGAGTAAGATAATGGGTTTGTCTAGAGCCGTCTTGTAGGCTTGCTGCAGAAACTCCCTGCCTTGGCGCATGCCCTCCACATACATCAGAATGGCGCGGGTTTGGGGATCGTTTTGAAAAAACTCCAGGTATTCGTGGAATTTGATATCCGCCTCATTGCCCACGCCGACATAATAGGAGAAACCTTCGCGGCTTTTGAGTTTGGCTTCCGTGATCAGGGTCAGGGCCATGTTACCGCTTTGGGTCAGGAGCGCAATGTCCCCGCCGGGCGCATCCTTGAGTCCCACCAGGTTCAGCCGTTCTTTGACGTTCATCATCCCCGAGGTGTTGGGCCCGATGAGCCGGATATCATGTTTGTTTGCCGTTTTGACCACCTCGTTTTCCAATTTGCGACCCTCTGCGCCCAGTTCGCCGAAACCGCCGGCGATGATGACCGCACCGTGGACACCCTTCTTGCCGCAATCCTCGAGAATGGCCGGGATGGTCTTGGCCGGGGTGGTGATCAGGGCCACATCCACCGGGGCTTCGATGGCCGAGACCTGGGGATAACAGCGCAGCCCCAGAATGCGCTTTTCTTTGGGATTCACCGGATAGACCTTGCCGCTGTATTTTTCATCCAGCAGGGTACGAATGGCTTGAAAACCTCGTTTGGTCTCCTGTCGGGATGCCCCCACAATGGCCACCGATTCGGCGTTCAATACCTTTTCAAGCGACATGCTGACCTCCCAGGGTGCGTGCAAGCGGGTCTAATCCTTCTTGCGCCGGTTGAATTTTTCCAGCGAATCCTGGCGCTCTTTGGTGGAGACGCAGGCCAGGCAGGCTTCCACCTCGTAATCCATCAAGGCCTCCATGCTGATGCCGTTGCGGGCCATCAACAGACCCCTTTTGATCATTTTAATGGAAAAGGAAGAATTCCCGGCGATTTTGGCGGCCAATGCCATAACTTCGTTCATCAATTCCTCCAACGGCACGGCGCGGTTGACCAGGCCGATGCGGGCCGCCTCTGATCCGCTGATGGACTCGGCCGTGAACAGTAGCTCACTGGCAACGCCTGGTCCCACCAGGTCCTGGATAAGGCGCATGGCGCCGCCGGTCACCGAGGAGGTGACTTTTGCTTCCGGAGACCCGATCTGGGCTTCGTTGGCGGCGATGCGAATATCGCACGCCAGGGCCAGTTCATAACCCGATCCCAGCGCGTACCCGTTGATGGCAGCGATGGTGGGCTTTTCAAAGCGCAACAATTTTCGCGAAGCTTCCTGGAGCTCCTCCAAATAGTCCCGATAATCCTCGATGCTGCGCGTTTTGGATTCTTTTAAATCGGCACCGCTTGAAAAAGCCCTGCCTTCGCCGGTCACCACCACCGCTTTCACTTTGGGATCGAGTTTGGCATCCCGCAATGCGTTCTGAAAATCGACCCAAAGCTGTTTGTTCATGGCATTGAGTACCTTGGGTCGGTTGAGCTTGATGGTGGCAATGCCGTCGGACTTTTCATAGATGATGCACTCGAAATCCATACCTGTACCCCTGCTGCGAAGGTCTGAGCCAATGAGCACCGAAAAATCGATGGTTGCGCCATGGAATACCGGGTCGCAACATACTGTAGTTTATTTGGAAATTAGGCATATGCTTTGCTTCTCATAATTTGAGCAATGTTTATGCCATGCGACCGCCTGTTTGTCCGTGTTCTCGATTCACTTCTTGAATTTAAAGATTTGCTTTATTATTGGTTGGTTATGGGAATGACAGCCGGGCAGCGACCGGTGGGCTGTGAATTGAAAGGCCGAATAGGTTTTTTGGGCATTGGATCATATGATCAACTTTCGGGCCTGCATGGGGACGAAGCCTGGATCTTTAATGGATTTCTGTCCAATAATGATTTGATCATTTGATCAAATGTTGCTTATATCATCAATTCCGGGGCGATTGAAAGCTGGTATTCGAGCGTGTCGCCATCATGTGGCGCCGGGCATTTTCTGTCGGCTGCCCACTTTACCCCAAGGAGGGAAGAGAAGATGCAATCCTGGAGAATAAGGACTTGGATTCCGGCGTTGA
>JAAUYD010014644.1_pt1 | contig 10465 bp, 5 predicted proteins | sample 7278101 | NCBI WGS metagenome assembly JAAUYD01 (sample SAMN14350128, study PRJNA611818) | marine sediment metagenome | isolation source: surface marine sediment (0.6m) | place: French Polynesia: Moorea | collected 2018-08
GTGTTTTGTCAGGAAGCTTGAGGTTAAGAACCTTCACATCGCAATGCGTTACGGGGCGAATGGCGTTTCTGCTGTTCGCCCCAAAGACTTGCTCATGCGTCTGACATCGGGGGGATGATGAAAGAGCAGCACTAAAATCGTCTTTTAATCGGACAAGCCAAAACCATATCCAGCTCAGGAGAGCCGTTAAAAGAGTGTCAGGGTCTCGGTCACATCCTCCCAGGAATCCATCCGCTTGGCTTTAATTTGCCGAAGCAGATTGTCCCTCCCCGCCGCTCCAAGACCACCGATCAGGATGGTGAGATCTGGACCAATGCAGCGTCTCAGTTTCAGAAGTTCAGGCTTGAGCCGTGTGTCGTTCAGACCGTGGGTGATGCTCAAGCCGATACAGACGGCCCTGGATTGTGCCACAGCCGAGGCCAATTCCTCGGCTGGCAGGTTAGGCCCGATGTAAATCGGTCTCCACCCTGCCTCCACCGCAGCCAGAGCGGCTGCGAGTGCACCCAGCTCATGCCATTGGCCAACCGGTGTTCCGATGACCACCTTGGGCGCCCCTAATGTGATTTCCACGGTCCGCAGCATGTCCCACAAAGTGTTTCTGGCGCAATTGGACGCCAGATGCTCGTTCACAATCTTCAATTTACCGGATGCCCACAATGCTCCAATTCTACGAAAGAGCGGAACCATTAGATCTTCGACCCAACTCCTGCGCGTCAGGTGGATGGCAGCATCCGAGAGGACCTGGGTCAATTGGTCAGGGTTTAAATCAAATACACCCCTCAGTGCGCTTTCCAAGTAGTGGTCAGGTGATGTGGTGTTGTCTGTCTGTTCTTGATGCACCGTCAGTGCCGCGGCCCTTGCGCCTGTTTGCCCCATCAGCTCTTTCAATTCGGATGTGCTGACAGTGGCGATGCGGGAAATCTGGTGCCCAGCATCTACAGCCCCTTTCAGCAAACGAAGCCTTAAGATTTCCCTCTGACAATATACCCTGCGATTTGAAGCCGTCCGTTTTGGCGTCACCGCATTGTAGCGACTTTCCCATGTCCGGATCAGATGGGGTGGTATGCCAGTTTGGTCGGCAACATATCTTATGCTGTAGATGCGTTTTTTTTCCATGGCAATAAGTTAAATTGTCGCATTGACATTGTCAATATTTTGTTTAGATTTTGTTTAAAACAAAACCAAACACAGCAGGTGCGCTATGGAAAAAAATAATTATGAACGGAACGGCCATTTGGAAGAAGACAGTGGTTTGATCGTGCCCGATGTCGCGCCCATCCTTTCTACAGATGGCGTGGTGATCTATCCTTATATATCGGCAAGAATTGTCGTACCAAGCCGGCACAAGGGTTTGCTCAAAGACGCTGTCGGGGCCAACCGCCTCATTGGTGTGGTACCCAACTCCAATTTCGGTGATTCCGGCATCAAAGCTCCCGATGGGGCGGATATCGGCACCCTGATTCGAATCCATGACCTGAGCGATCTTCCAGACGGCAACCTGCTCGTCAGCGTCAGGGGCATAACCCGCATCCGTGTTATGGAGACGCTGTCCCATGAGCCATACCCAACGGCGCGCATTGAACCCCACGGCGAAACGATAGGGGATGAGATAAAAGCCGAAGCCCTCCGCCGACAATTGGTCCAACTCTCTATAGAGGTCGTCGGCCTCTCCCACCAGATACCAGATGAAGTGGGGGAGTCCATTGAACGGATCTCTTCACCGTTTCAGCTTATCTACATTCTGGCTGGAAACTTGAAGCTTGACCTGCCCCAAAGGCTCGCTGTCCTCCGTCATGATCCCGCGGAGATAAAATTGGAATTGCTCATCGGCATCCTTAAAAAAGAGTTGGAGATTTTGCAGGTCAGTCAATCCATCGAGGAGAAGGTGAGCGGTAAAATGTCATCCAAACAGCGCGAGTACCACCTGCGCCAGCAGATGGAGGCCATACGAAAAGAATTGGGTGAAGAAGAGTCAGCGACAACCGAGGTCGAAGATTATGCCGATCGCATTGAGAAAAGCGCGATGAGCAGCGAAGCCAAGAGCCAGGCCGAAAGAGAACTCAAACGGATGTCCAGCATGAGCCCGCAGTCCGCCGAATACCCGGTGATTCAAAATTATATCGACTGGCTGCTCGACCTGCCGTGGGAATCCCCGGACAGCGTGGAGATCGACCTCAATCAGGCGCGAGTGGATCTGGACAGCGCCCACTTTGGGATGGATGATATCAAGGGGCACATCATAGAGTACATTGCCGTTCATCAGCTCAAAAAAGATCGCAGCCAAGAGCTCGAAGCCAGTGACATACCGGCTGGATCCAGGGGAGTTATTCTCTGTCTGGTCGGACCTCCGGGTACGGGTAAAACCAGCCTTGGCCAGTCCATCGCCACTGCTATGGGAAGGGCGTATACCCGTATGAGCCTGGGCGGGATCAGGGACGAATCCGAAATTCGCGGTCACCGGAGAACTTATGTCGGTGCCATGCCGGGCCGCATCATTCAGGCCATAAAGCGCGCCAAGAGCCGGAGTCCGGTATTCATCCTCGATGAGATCGACAAAGTCGGGCAGGATTGGCGGGGTGATCCCAGCAGCGCCTTACTGGAAGTGCTCGACCCTGAACAGAACGCCACTTTCCGTGATCACTACCTGGACGTCGATTTCGATCTCAGTGACGTGGTGTTTATTGCAACGGCCAACTATTTGGAAAAAATCCCGGACGCCCTGCGCGACCGAATGGATGTCATCATGCTGGAAGGATATACCGAGCATGAAAAATTCCAGATTGCGAAACACCATTTGATACCGCGCCAGCTTGCAGCGAGTGGTTTGTTTGAAAACGAAGTGACCTTTATGGATGAGTCCATCCAGAAGATCATACATGACTACACCCGCGAAGCAGGTGTGCGCGGTCTGGAGCGGCAGATCGGCACCGTATGCCGCAAGAGCGCTGTGGCCCTCCAGAAAAATAGGTGGCACAGTATCGCCGTTACAACGGACCAGGTCCGGGAATTCCTGAAAAAAGAGAAGTACGAGCATGATCGCGTGGAGTCGATCGCGATCCCGGGTATTGCCACGGGACTGGCGGTGACGGGGGCAGGCGGAGAGATCTTGCATATCGAAGCCACCCGCATGCCCGGAAAGGGGCGGCTGACGCTAACCGGTCAACTGGGAGAAGTGATGAAGGAGAGCGGCCAAATTGCTTATAGTTATGTACGTTCCAGGGCGGCGTCATTGGGCATCGATCCCGAGTTGTTTGACAACCAGGATGTGCATCTGCACATTCCGGCCGGCGCGCTGCCCAAAGACGGACCTTCCGCAGGGGTGGTCATGACGTTGGCGATGTCCAGTGTTTTCAGCGGTCGTTTGGTGCCGGCCCATTTCGGTGCAACAGGCGAAGTAACCCTGCGGGGCCGCGTTCTTCCCGTAGGCGGTATCAAAATGAAACTGTTGGCCGCCCACAGGGCAGGGTTGACCCATGTGGCGGTCCCGGCGCGCAATCGCAAAGATATTGATGAGCTGCCGGACGATGTATTGGGCGCCATTCGGATTGACCTCGTCGACAACATGGATGATGTCATCTCTCTGGTGTTTCCGGATGGTGTGGAAAACCCTAACCAGCTGCAAAGTGAAAACACTTGTGAAGACCTGAATTGCGGAATGGTTTCCGCAGCAGCCTGAACAAACCCCACAGTGCGTGTCCGATGATGAGGTGCACTTGGATGAAAGGGGGTATCATGGAAAAACGACGAAAACTCACCATATGGTACGTGCTAATCGGCGTATGGGTTGTCTTTATCCTCCAAAGCTTCATTGCATCCGCTTTTGCCGTAAAAACGATTTCCTACAGTGAGTTTCTGGATTTGGTGAAAGCTGGAAAAGTCGCCGAGGTTGCCATTTCGGAAAATCGCATTCAAGGACGGATGCTTTCTGAAGAGGGAGGCAACGGCGGCGGGGAATTGTTCCGCACCATTCGTGTAGACGAGCAGATATCGGAACTGCTGGCCACTAACGGCGTCAAACATTCGGGAAAGATAGAATCTAATTTTTTTGGCGTGCTGCTGTCATGGACAGTGCCATTGCTGCTCTTTTTCGGGGTGTGGATTCTGCTGATGCGGCGCTTTCAGGACAGGCAGGCCGGTATGTTGTCCATCGGCAAGTCTAAAGCAAGGGTTTATATGCAGGATGATATCGACGTGCGCTTTGATGATGCGGCAGGCGTGGATGAGGCCAAGGAAGAATTGGCTGAAGTGATTGATTTTCTAAAAACACCTGAACGCTACACCCGCATCGGTGGTAAAATTCCCCGTGGTATACTGCTGGTCGGTCCGCCTGGAACGGGAAAGACGTTGCTGGCAAAAGCCGTGGCCGGAGAGAGCCAGGTGCCGTTCTTCAGCCTGAGCGGTTCCGAGTTTGTTGAGATGTTCGTCGGCATGGGAGCTGCCCGTGTCAGAGACCTCTTCTCCCAGGCCAAGGCGAAAGCCCCTGCGATCGTTTTCATCGATGAACTGGATGCACTGGGCAAGGCGCGCGGTGGTGGAGCTCTGTCCGGTGGGCATGATGAGCGGGAGCAAACCCTGAACCAGATCCTGGTCGAGATGGATGGTTTTGATCCCAACATTGGCGTCATTCTCATGGCTGCCACCAACCGGCCTGAAGTACTGGATCCGGCGCTGCTGCGTCCGGGACGCTTTGACCGCCAGGTCTTGGTGGACCGACCGGATAAAACCGGTCGGCGCGACATCCTGAAGATCTATTTCGGCCAGGTATCGTATGATGATACCGTGGATCTCGAAAAAATTGCCGCCATGACCTCGGGAATGGTGGGTGCTGATCTGGCCAATCTGGTCAATGAGGCGGCTCTTCTGGCCGTTCGTCGGTCTAAAGACGCCATCGGAATGGATGAGATAAGAGAGGCGGTGGAGCGCGTGGTGGCGGGATTGGAAAAGAAAAACCGGTTGATCACCCCCGAAGAGAAAGAGATCGTGGCCTACCATGAATTGGGGCACGCGATCACGGCCATGGCCCTGGACGGAACGGATCCGGTCCAGAAGATCTCCATCGTACCGCGCGGAATGGCAGCGCTTGGTTACACCCTGCAGGCCCCGACAGAAGAGCGTTTCCTGATGCGGCGCACTGAGTTGCAGAACCGGATCACCACCTTGTTGGGGGGGCGTGCCGCCGAGGAGATCATCTTCGGCGACGTGACCACCGGTGCCCAAAACGACTTGATGCGGGCCACCGACATTGCCCGCAATATGGTGATGTCTTACGGTATGAGCGAGCGACTGGGGCAGGTTTATCTCTCCCCGAGGTCATCCGGTCAATTCCTGCTGCCGGTGGCCGACGGGGCGTCGCAACACAGTCATCAGACCGCTGAGCGCATCGATGAAGAGATCCGCTGCATTATCGACCGGCAGTATGCGCATGCCAGGGCGATATTGGAGGAAAATCGGGAACTGCTCGAAGTCTACGCCCGCCGCCTGCTGCAGATGGAAATCATCGAAGGCGAGGAGATCACCAGTCTGGAGAAATCCGTGGACAAGCGCACGGGCCAGACCGAAGCGCCGCCATGCCAAAAGATGGCGGCGCGTGCTGCATGATGACCGATATGACTTCCGGATAGAGGAATTGAAAACAACTGTACATCCCAAATAAGAGAGGTGTGCTATGATACCAAAAATAAACCATATTCTATATGCATCGGATCTTTCTAAAAACTCCGCACCAGCACTGTCCTGGGCGATGATGCTCTCCCATCAGCACGATGCCCGGATCACATTTTTGCACGTTACGGAAGAGGTTTCTCCCCATGCGACCTATGCCATCCGGTCGTTCATGGGGGAAGACAAGTGGGAGGAGATGACCGAAGCCTACCATGATGAGGCCAGTTCGGAAATCGAATCCCGTATCCACAAGTTCTGCGAAGCAGTGGCCGGCGAGATGGACGAATGTCCGGCGGGCCCGCAGGACATTGTCATCCGCTCGGGGGTGCCGGTGGAGCGAATCCTCCACGAGGCCGAGTCCAGAAATTGCGACCTGATTGTTATGGGTACCCACGGCGCCGGTTTGTTCAAAGATGCCGTGATCGGCAGCAATGCCCGTCGCGTAGTGCGTCGAAGTAGGATACCGGTGGTCGTTATACCGCTGACGGATGATGACCGCGAGGATCAGTAATGCAAAATTGGCAGAACTGATCCGATACCAAAGAGCAGAGCCGGCTCATTAGCACCACCTGCGCCTGTTCGCCATTAGGTTGACAGCCGTATGGTGTGGATCGGCCGGCTCACTCCATAGGATTGTAAAATGGACGACCTTGCGAGGGCACTGAAGAAGCGCCTGCCCGATCACCTTACCGAGCGAATCCGTGTGATCAACAGGCGGCCGGTGAACCGCAGTGGTCGCTTTGTACTTTACTGGATGCATCACGCCGTGCGGGGCCATGAAAACCCAGCTCTGGATGTAGCCGTTATCGCCGCCAATGAGCTCAGGTTGCCCGTCCTGGTTTACCAGGGTCTTGGCGGACGGAATCCATACAACTCCGACCGGCATTTTACGTTCATCATGGAGGGAGCCATTGATGCCCGTGCGGAACTGACCGAGCGCGGTGTCACCCACCTTTTCAACTTATCGTTCGATCCGGAGCATCCTTCGCCGTTGGGTGGCTTGATAGAGCAGTCGGCCCTGACCTTGACCGAAGACTTTCCGGCGCCGCCCATCAACCGCTGGATATTTCAATTGGCCCGTAACGCACCGATTGCCTTCTGGGCCGTAGACACCGCCTGTGTCGTACCGATGCAGCTACACGAAAGCGCAATCGGTCGCGCATATCTGTTTCGAAATCAGACCCAGCGCCTCTTTCGTGAAAGGCTCTTGTCAGTGTACGAACCGCCCATGGCACTATACGGGCCTGCCGAATCTCCCACAGGAGTCGAAGACATCGATCTTGCGTCAGAGGATATGGCGGCGTTGATCGCAAGGTGTGCAATAGATCACACTGTCGGCCCGGTGTCCGGCACACGGGGGGGAGCAAAGTGGGGTTACGAGCGCTGGAAACAGTTCAAAGACAACGGTTTGGCGAGCTATCAAGAATTGCGCAACGATGCCGCCATCGCCTTTCCCATGGGGGTGAGCCGCATCTCGCCATACCTCCATCACGGCCATGTCTCGCCTTTCCGGATCGCTCGAGAAGCGGCTGAAGGGGGAAATCCGGGGAGCGATAAATTTCTTGACGAACTGCTGATCTGGCGGGAACTGGCCCACAACTTCTGCTTCTTTCATCCCCGACCGGACCGCCTGGACGTACTTCCCGAATGGGCATTACAGACCCTGAACGATCATCGCCATGACCGGCGAAAAGCGATCTACTCATGGGAGGCGCTTGCCATGGGCGACACCGGCAATCCGATATGGGATGCAGCCCAGGCTTCGCTGAGGGTCCATGGAGAACTGCACAACAACCTGCGCATGACCTGGGGCAAGGCCCTGTTGCAGTGGACCCGTTCACCTGAAGAGGCGCTGGCCACCATGATCGACCTGAATCACCGATACGCGCTGGACGGCAGCGACCCGAACTCTTATGGCGGTATCCTCTGGTGTTTGGGCCTCTTCGACCGCCCCTTTAATCCCGAACGGGAAATCATCGGTCGGTTGAGGCCGCGCTCAACCCGCTCCCATGCCAAGCGGCTGGACCTGCCGTCTTACACTGACCGGGTCAACCGACCTGCAGGAAAGCCGCCGCTCAGAATCGCCGTCATCGGCGCCGGTCTCTCCGGTGTCGTCGCCGCTCGAACCCTTGCCGGCCATGGACATCAGGTGCAAATATTTGAAAAGGCGCGTGGTGCCGGAGGTCGGATGACCACCCGCCGCGCGGAAGGGTATGCTTTCGACCACGGCGCCCAATACTTTACGGCACGGGATCCCCATTTCCGGCGGCGTGTCACCCAATGGGAGAAGGCCGGAATCGTAAAGCCATGGAATGGACGAATCCGTGTGATCCGCCAAGGCGAGATGCGACCCGAAAAAAAGAAGCATCTGCGATACGTCGGCGTGCCTGGTATGAGCGCGGTGGCCCGCCACCTATGCAAAGGGCTGGACGTCGCATGGTCCACCCGGGTGGATTCCATCCGCAGGGTGAACCATCAAATGATGTTGGTGGATGAAAACGGCCACGACTCGGGTGGGTATGATATTGTCGTGACATCGGCACCTGCTGAGCAGAGTGCCCAACTGCTGGCCGGTCGCACCCATCTTTACGAACGTCTCTCTGGTATTCGAATGACCCCCTGCTGGGCGGTGATGCTGGGCTTTGAAGCGTTTTTGAACCTGCCTTTTGACGGGGCGTTTGTCCACGATTCGGCCCTATCATGGGCTGCGCGAAACAGCAGCAAATCCGGCCGCGGTGAGCTCCAAACATGGGTGCTTCATGCCAACGCCGCATGGTCGGCGGAGCATTATGATCACGACGCCCAGGATGTAATTCAGCGCCTCACCGCTGAGTTCTTCTCCGCCGTCCAATCCCCGGCCGTCGAGCCAGTCTTCTCAAGCGCTCACCGATGGCGGTACGCCCAAGCTGAGAATCCACTGATGGATGGCGCTCTGTGGGACCCCAACGCGATGATCGGTTCCTGCGGCGACTGGTGCGCCGGATCGAGGGTGGAAGGCGCCTATTTGAGTGGCGCTGCCATGGCCGGAAAGATCCTGGCACACATTCACAACCGCATTTGACGGCAAACCGAACCATCAACACCCGACCATACGGGGTGTTCCATGCAGGTGGTAGGGCAACCCGTTGTCCCGACAGTGCATTCGCAAACGGAGAGATTTGCTTAAACAGGATCAGGCGTTCTTGCGTCGGCACAGGTCGCCTACAGCATCATTTTTTCTCAGGGAGATATCGCCAAAACCGGCGTGGAAGGTTCTGGAGATGCAGCTTTGGGTTGTTGCGCAAATCAATATTGATCGCCCGGTAGTACTGTCTCCATAGCGCCTGATGGTGTTGTTCTTTGTCTTCAACATCAGCAGGCGTTTGCGGCAGCCGTGAGGGATCCAATTGCAGGGTCCGGGACACCTTGAGGTCATACACCAAGCCGTATTGCCGTTGGGTGTCGTAAATGATCCAGCGCTGGTCGGCAAACCGGTCTTCGAAATGGCGCCGGATCAAAGGAAGCACATCGTATCGCGGAGCCACCAGGGCGAGAAAAAGGCCGTCGGCCATATTGCGAAACCGAACAAACCCCTTCATGCGATGGGCTTCACGGCGTACACGTTTGGCCAGAGAAGAGACACGGATATGCGAATCCAGTTGGACGCTACCGCTGTTACCGCGTGGGATCGCATCGTGGAGATACCGACAGATGTCCCTTTCGATACCTGGCTCACCGGAGAGGTACGCGCAATAGATCTTCTGTCGCCGCCGCCAGCCCAACTTTTGTCCCACTCCCTTCCAGACCCGGTCGGCGATGGTTGCATCCGTCATGACCGTCCTGTGCGTCTCGAACAATCCCATCTGGTGCTGCCCTGATCTCGTGATGGCTTTCGGAATCGCTTTCTGTTGATACGTCTCGAACACAACGGTGAGCAGGCCGTCAAATGATCCGTCATATTGGATCACTTCGTCGATCTGTACGCGGCTGCTGATCTTCTTCTCCGTTTGTTTAATGACTGTATCGTCATACGCCCATTGGGTCGCCGGCATACCGTCGCATCGTATAAAACCGACGGCCCGGGTGAGCACCACGCCCAACTGCCTCAAATGTTCGAACCGGATGCGCCCCTGTCGGCGCAGGCTCACTATCCGGTTGGCCGACGTGATACCGATACCCGGAACCCTGAGGAGCATCTCCCGGTCCGCTGTGTTGACATCAACCGGAAACATTTCCGGATGGGCAAGGGCATGGGCATGCTTGGGATCGATGTCGAGGTCGAGAAACGGGGACCGGGGCGTGATCAACTCTTCAAGCGTGAATCCGTACAGTCGGATCAGCCAATCGCTTTGGTACAGCCGGTTCTCTCTCCTCAGCGGCGGCTCTGTGGTCGCCGGCATCCCCGCCGTCGGTCCCATCACGGGTATATAGGCCGAGTAGTAAACCCGCTTGAGCGATTTTCCCCGATAGAGCCGTTCGGCCAGCGATAAGATGTCGTAGTCCGACTCCGGGCTGGCGCCAATGATGAGTTGGGTACTCTGGCCGCCGGGCGCAAAGGCGGGAGCATGCCGCATGCGTTTGCGATCGGCCCGAGCCTGGGCGATGTTCTCCTGGATGACGCCCATTGGTGTCAGTACGGAAGGAAAGTCCTTCTTCCGGGTCAACCGTTTCAGGCTCTTTTCCGATGGCAGCTCGATGTTGACGCTGAGCCGGTCGGCAAAGCGGCCGGCCTGCTCGATTAGCCTTTCGCTGGCATCCGGGACGCATTTGAGATGAATATATCCATTGAACCCCTCCTCCCTCAGCAATTGCACCGCGCGGATCA
>JAAUYD010212761.1_pt1 | contig 10465 bp, 8 predicted proteins | sample 7278101 | NCBI WGS metagenome assembly JAAUYD01 (sample SAMN14350128, study PRJNA611818) | marine sediment metagenome | isolation source: surface marine sediment (0.6m) | place: French Polynesia: Moorea | collected 2018-08
ACCGGTGATTTTGTAATTATGCTTGCTGATTTGAACCCTGAAAAAATTATTGGATTAGACCTATCACAGGGAATGCTGGACATAGGAATAGAAAAAATAGAAAAGAAAAACCTGCAGCACCTAATTGAAATGGTTCAGGGCGATTCTGAAAACCTCCCTTTTGAAGATGCCAGTTTTGATGCCATAACTGTAGGGTTCGGTGTCCGTAATTTTGAAAACTTAGATAAGGGCTTGCAGGAAATTTATCGTGTTTTAAAACCCGGTGGTGTTTTTGTAGTACTAGAAACTTCACAACCTACAGGGTTTCTCATGAAGCCGCTATTTAAATTCTATTCAAAATATATCATTCCTACTGTGGGAAAACTATTTTCGAGGGACAAGCGCGCCTACGAATATTTGCCAGAATCGGCTGCTCTTTTTCCTTACGGAGAAAAGTTCAACAATATTTTACAAAAAAATGGGTTTATAAATACAGCTAACAAACCATTAACATTTGGAATTGCTTCCATGTATACGGCAACCAAGTAAATTTTAGCGATGAATCGATTACTTATCCCCTTACTCAGTATTGTATTGTTAGTTTCTTCAAATCTTTCGGCACAAAAAAAAGAACGTGTTGAATATTTGCCCAATTTTGATAAAAAACAATTGCATTTTGGCTACTATTTAGGCTTGAATAAGAAAGGATTTAAGATTCGATACAATGATTCTAATTTTCTTGTAAATGGCCTTGAAACAGACTATATATCAGTTGAAGAATCTTATGGGTTTAATATCGGACTTGTTATTGACTATAGATTACATGATAATATTAACCTGCGATTTGAACCGGGGCTTTCGAGTAATACGAAAACATTAACATACCACCCGGATGTCATAGACCCTAATGACCCTCAACTATCTGGTAATGTAAGAGATATTTCTGGTACCTATGCGAGATTTCCTTTATTACTGAAATTTAGTACAAATAGGTTGCACAATACGCGTGCTTTTGTTATCGGGGGCTTATCATATGATTATAATTTTTCAAGCAATCAGAATAATTCTGCCGATAATTTGGACGGTGAATTCAGAATGAAGACCAGTAATTTTTCTTATGAAATAGGTCTAGGTGTAGATATCTATTTATATTTCTTCAAATTTTCGCCTTCAATCAGAGGGATTTTTGCCATCAACAATGAGATCGTACCTGATAAGGCGGATACACCATATACCGGGCCAATAGATTACTTTGGAACACGTGGTGTTTTTTTGAATTTCACTTTTGAATAAATAAGCACTTACGACCTTCTGAATTCATTCAGTAAGATCGCCGTAGCCGTTGCTACATTCAAACTTTCGGCTTGCTGCAGATTGCCAAACCTTGGTATGGTAAGCCTATGTGTTATGATTTCTTCTATTTCTTTGGAAATGCCATTTGCTTCATTACCTAATACTAGAATTCCCTGTTCTTTGAGTAGTTCTCCATGAACATTATTCCCATTCATTACTGCTCCATAAACCGGCAAATGAGTAGCACGTAAAACAGCTTTTAAATCCAAGTAAAATACCGATACCCTTGACAACGAACCCATAGTGGCCTGTACCACTTTTTGATTGTAACAATCGACTGTATTTTTTGAACACACTAGCTGTTGAACCCCAAACCAATCGCATAACCTGATGATCGTACCTAAATTGCCAGGGTCGTTAACTGCGTCTAAGGCCACAATTAGTCCGTTATCTTCAAGAGATTGTTGCGTGGGTAGCTTAAAAACTCCCAAGACTTTATTTGGGGTCTTCAGAGAACTTATTTTTTTTAGTTCATTTTCGGTGATATTGATGATATTCCCGTTGTGAATTTCCGGTTCATAGTCATCTGTGCAAAACAAAAATTCACAATCAAAATTTGCAGCTAAAAACTCATTCACAACCTTCACACCTTCAGCTATGAACAAGCCATATTTATTTCGGTACTTTTTTTGCTGTAGACTGGTAATTAATTTTAACTGATTTTTGCTTAGCATTTAAATAGTATTACATTTGGTATTATTTGGATATTTTTGCTTTTTCAGAAACTAAATTTGGCCAGTATTGCTTAACATTTGCACGAAAATAGTATTATTTATTCTATTACTGGCCATGCTTATTTCTTGCAATCTGGTAAAACACGTACCCGAAGGTCAGTATTTGCTCGAAAAAAACACGGTGGTGGTGAATGGTAAGACAAGTGGCTCTCAAGAACTGCAAAGTTATTTACAGCAAAAACCCAATCAGCGTATTTTAGGAACGCCTTTTTCACTACTGATTTACAACCTGGGAAACCCAGATACTTTGTCAGTGCAATGGCCTGATAGCAAGCCCGTTTTTAAGAATTGGTTTTCTAAAAAATTTTCTGAAAAACAGTTAAATGCTTTACAGAGAACTTCAAAAGGGTTTAACAAATGGCTTTTGAAAAGTGGCAATGCTCCAGTGATTTCCGATCCTGCCAAAATCAAAAAATCGGTATCTGCTTTAGAGCGTTATTATTTTAATAATGGTTTTTGGGATGCTACTGCTTCTTTCAAAGAATTTCAAAAGGAAAACAAAAAAACTTCCATAGAATATTCAGTAATAACCGGCGATCCTTATTTTTTGGATAGCATTTCCACCAATATAGCATCCCCTGTTTTAGATTCGGTCTATCAATTGAACAAGGATAAATCTTTTCTCACAAAAGGCGAACAGTACCGCTATGAAAATTTTGAGAATGAAGAAGATCGCCTGGTCAACCTATTTCGAAACTCGGGGGTTTATCACTTTGGAAAAAATATAATGGGTTTTGATATTGATACTACTTACAATAAAGAACACAAACAAAATGTTGAATTAACTATTCCTGACAGGCTTTTACAACAAGGTGATAGTATCTACAGAGAGCCTTATAAAATCCAGAAGATCAAAGAGGTGAATGTGTATACCGATTTTTCTTTTAATACCAAAGATCAACCTATTAGAGATTCTGCTTCTTATAACAAGATTAACTTCTATTCAATTGATAAGTTAAAATACAATCCGAGATATTTGGCGAATTCAATAATTATTGAACCGGGTGGTGTTTACAAAGATTCTGAACGCGACCTTACCCGAAGATACTTGCGTGATTTACAAAATTTCAGACCTTCGGTAGACATAAAATACGAAGAGAATAGTGATGAAACTTTAACAGCTAACGTGTTCCTTACTCCTTTAAAAAAATATTCATTGGGTTGGGATACCGAGTTCACCACTTCTAACATTAAACCTTTTGGTATTTTAGGTAAGTTATCATTTTTAAATCGCAATGTCTTTAGGGGTGCCGAAATTTTTGAATTGTCGTTTCAAGGCTCTTTTTTGAATACCGCCATTGGGGCCGATGGCAATAATGAATCCTTTTTTAATGCTCTTGAAATAGGTTCGAGTGCTTCTTTAAAAATCCCTCGCATTTTGTTTCCCTTCAATACAAGTAAGATCATTCCGAAAAGAATGACGCCAAAAACAAATATAAGTCTAAGTTTAGGTTTTCAGGAAAATATAGGGTTAGACCGGCAAAATATCACCGGTGGTATAGACTACACCTGGCAAAGCTCTAAAACCACAAGTCATAAATTTGAGTTATTAAATGTGCAATACATTAATAACAGGAATGAAGAAAATTACTTTAATGTTTATCGCTCTGAGTTGAGTAAATTAAATCAGGTTGCATTTGATAACCCTCCAAACAATGAGCTGAATACAATTCCTCCCGATCCAGTACTTGAATTGGGAGATGAAATCGATGTTCAAGAAGCTTCCACATATATTAATTATGTACTATTTTCTGGTCAAGGTTTTGAAAATAGTCAACCGGAAGAGTTCGCCTTTGTGCAGAACATTGAGCAGCAACGGGAAATATTAATTGAAGACGTGTTGGTACCCGTTATCTCATATGGAATCACTTATAATAACCGCGAAAGTTTCAGAGACAATAGTTTTTCCACTTTTTCAGGTAGATTGATCTCATCAGGTACCATAACCGCTGCTTTTATCAATAAGACCAATGAAAATGACAGAAAAGTTCTGTTTGGCCTTCCAGTTGCTCAATACCTAAAAACGGAGTTAGAGCATAAAAAATACTGGTCTTTTAATCAAAATAGTACGCTGGTATTAAGAAATTTTATTGGGGTGGCTATTCCTTTTGGAAATTCTGATGCCATTCCCTTCAGTAGAAGTTACCGAGCCGGCGGTTCTAATGATATTCGTGCATGGCGTACCTTTGATTTAGGTCCGGGTTCAGAGTTAAGCACGCTTGAATTTAATGTCGGAAATCTAAAATTTACCTCAAATTTAGAATACAGGTTCAAACTAATTAATAGTTTAAATGCAGCACTTTTTGTAGACGCAGGAAATATATGGGATATCTCAGATTCTCCCGTCTCTTCTTCAGAAGCTAAATTCACCGGTTTCAATTCTATAAAAGATATCGCTATCGGATCAGGTTTTGGTGCCAGATATGATTTCAGTTTTTTGATCTTTCGCTTCGACATCGGTTTTAAAACTTATGAACCTTATCTTCAAAGCTCGACCAAATGGTTCAAAAATTACAATTTTAACAAAGCTATTTACAACATAGGAATCAATTATCCTTTTTAGTGTTTTTTCTCTATCGATTTCGTTGTTTACTGGCAACAGTAATTAAAAAATAACTACTTTTATAGTCTTTAATTACGCAACCCTAAAACTGAAAAAATGAGTCATCAGATCAAACCAGGAGTCGCCACTGGTAAAGAAGTTCAAGAAATATTTAAACTAGCTAAAGAAAAGGCATTCGCTCTACCCGCGGTAAATGTTGTTGGGTCGAATAGTATTAATGCTGTTTTGGAAACAGCGGCAGAATTAAATTCACCTGTTATCATTCAATTTTCGAATGGTGGCGCCCAATTCAATGCAGGCAAAGGGCTTTCTAATGAAGGCCAAAAGGCAGCGATCGCCGGTGCTATTGCGGGAGCCAGACATGTTCACTTAATGGCTGAATCGTATGGAGTTCCTGTGATCTTGCATACAGATCATTGTGCCAAAAAATTATTACCGTGGATCGATGGTTTGTTGGATGCAAGTGAAGAACATTTTAAAGAAACAGGTAAGCCTCTTTATAGTTCTCATATGATTGATCTTTCTGAAGAACCTCTAGAAGAAAACATAGAAATCTGTAAACAGTACCTTGAGCGTATGCGTAAAATGGGTATGACCTTAGAAATAGAATTAGGTCTTACAGGTGGTGAAGAAGATGGTGTAGATAATACTGATGTTGATGATTCTAAACTTTATACGCAACCGGAAGAAGTGGCATATGCCTATGAAGAATTAAGTAAAGTAAGTGACCAATTTACAGTTGCGGCAGCTTTTGGAAATGTGCATGGTGTCTATAAGCCCGGTAATGTAAAATTAACTCCAAAGATTCTTAAAAATTCGCAGGAATTTGTTTCCGAAAAGTATGGATTGGGCCATAATCACATTGATTTTGTTTTCCATGGCGGATCGGGGTCTACACTGGAAGAAATCCGCGAAGCCATTGGGTATGGTGTTATTAAGATGAATATTGATACCGACCTCCAATATGCTTTTATGACCGGAATCAGAGATTATATGGCAGGTAAAACTGATTATTTACAAAGTCAGATCGGTAACCCTGAAGGGGATGATAGTCCGAATAAAAAACATTACGACCCCAGAAAGTGGTTGCGTGAAGGTGAGATTACCTTTAAAGAGCGTCTGAAAAAGGCTTTTGAAGACCTAAATAATGTCAATACTTTATGAGGATAGTGCTTTTATTTTTTTACTAACTTGCCAGCCCAAATAATTACACTATGTCTGCTTGGTTCAAACGAAAAGATAAGGGAATTCAAACCCCTACCGAGGAAAAGAAAGATGTTCCAAAGGGGTTATGGTATAAAACCCCCAGTGGAAAAATTGTCGATACCGAAGAGCTTAAGGAAAACCAATATGTTAGTCCGGAAGATGGCTACCACGTTCGTATTGGAAGTGCAGAGTACTTTGAGATTTTATTCGACGACAATCAGTTTGAGGAATTAGATGCGAATATGACTTCCAAAGACCCTTTAAAATTTGTAGATACCAAAAAATATACTGATCGCTTAAAAGATGCCCAGGAAAAATCAAATTTAAAAGATGCTGTTCGAACAGCGGTGGGTAAATCTTATGGAAAAGATTTGGTGATTGCCTGCATGGATTTTGCCTTTATCGGGGGTTCTATGGGTAGTGTGGTTGGCGAAAAGATCGCTCGTGCCATTGATTATTCGATGAAGAAGAAGATTCCTTTTTTGATGATCTCTAAATCGGGTGGCGCTCGTATGCAGGAAGCATCACTATCTTTAATGCAATTGGTAAAAACTTCTGCTAAACTTGCACAATTGGCGGAAGCAAAAATTCCATATATTTCTTTATGTACTGATCCAACTACGGGCGGAACAACGGCATCTTATGCTATGTTAGGTGACATTAATATTGCAGAACCTAATGCATTAGTTGCTTTTGCCGGGCCTCGTGTAGTTAAAGATACTGTAGGTAAAGACTTGCCTGAAGGGTTTCAGCGTTCTGAGTTTGTTTTAGAGCACGGTTTTTTAGATAAAATTGTAGAAAGAAAAGATCTCAAAAAACAGATCAACCTATATTTGGATTTGATTCTCAATCATCCGATTCGATCATAAAAAAACGCGGCTTCTGGCCGCGTTTTTCATTCCCTTTTTTAATTCTGCTACCTTAAATTGCTTAAGTGAATTTCAATTTCTTCCCCTCCATTAATACTCACGGTGGCTAAGTCATCGCATTCGCCATCGCCATAATTTAATACGGCATTGTTTTCGTTTTTGTTCAAGTCAATAATTCCGCTCACTAAAAACTTACAAGCTAACTCTCTTCGTAATGGCTCTAAAACTTCTGCTGAAAGTTCCGTTCCGTCCTTTTTAGTAAAATTCCAATTTCCGGTAATTAAAAACACATTATCTCCCCAGGCCGGTGTTCCTTGCCCTTCTATCATCTCCCTTATCTTCGTACCGTTCTTGTTAGCGAACGAGCCATCTGGCCAGGTAACAGTAACGTCGCCCGTTCGTGTTGATTGCGGATTTCCATTCTCGTTAGATCTTTCTCTCAAGATAGACCCACTGCCTTCAACGCTCTTATCATTAAATGTAAAGCCATCAAATTCGAATGATTTCATAACAGATACGCCGGGATCTTTTTCATATTCTAGAATAATTTTCCCACTTACAAAATTTCCGTTTCGCAATTCACAACCATCACCAAAATCAATGGTCACAGTTTTCATATTTTGTACAATAACTACAGTAATGGTAACACAATCAGGTAAGTAACGATCGATTGCGCTGCTTTTGGTTGCAGGGAATTCTTCCATTAGAAATGCTTCTTCAATAATGGCACTTGTTTCATCAGAAATCTTGTCAACTTCCGCTTCTTCCTCTACAGCCTTAAGGTCTACTTCAGATGATGTCGTATCGTCAATAACTGCTTCGCTGTCAGTACAACTTGTGAACACTAATCCGATTAACGCTAAAGCTATAATACTTAATTTCATTTTTTGTTTTTTCATCACACAAATTTTAAAGTTCTGCATCTATGACTGTATAAAAACCAAAAGGTTTAAAAGTCAATTAAAAAACTTTAAAATCCTAAAGCTATGTTAATCAAAATAATAGTTATATCTTTGCCGCTCGATTTATTAATCGGTACATAAAAATTATTAATAACAATTAATGTTAGCATGTATTTAACAAAAGAAAAGAAAGCAGAAATTTTCGCAAAGCACGGAAAGTCTGCACAAGACACTGGTTCTGCCGAAGGGCAAATAGCTTTATTCACACATCGTATCAATCACTTGACCGGACACTTAAAAAAGAATCGCAAAGATTTTAATACCGAGCGTTCGTTGGTGAAGTTGGTTGGTAAGAGAAGAAGCTTACTTGATTATTTAAAGAAAAATGATATTTCTAGATATCGTGCCATCGTTAAAGAATTAGGTTTAAGAAAATAATTAAAGAGAGGCTTTACGCCTCTTTTTTTCTTTTACAGTATTATTTTCTGTCTTTTCTTATTCCGCAATAGCGGGAAAATTAAAAAGCGCTTTTAAACTTTTCATTGGTTAACACAACACAACAACTTAAAACCAATTGTTTAATTTAAAAAACTAGTTATGATACCTAAGGTTCATACAGAAATTATTGATTTAGGAGATGGACGAACCATCTCAATTGAAACAGGAAAGTTGGCAAAGCAAGCTGATGGTTCTGTTGTTGTAAAAATGGGTAATGCGATGTTATTAGCGACAGTTGTGTCTGCGAGAACCGCAAACCCGGGTGTTGATTTTCTACCATTGACTGTAGATTACAGAGAAAAATTTGCGGCTGCCGGCCGCTACCCCGGTGGTTTCTTCAAAAGAGAAGCACGACCAAGTACTGAAGAAATCTTGACAATGCGTTTAGTAGACCGTGTATTGCGCCCACTATTCCCAAAAGATTACCATGCAGAAACACAGGTGATGATCCAATTAATGTCTCACGATGATGATGTTATGCCTGATGCTTTGGCCGGATTGGCAGCTTCGGCTTGTATTGCTATTTCAGACCTTCCATTTGAAACGCCTATTTCTGAAGTGCGTGTAGCAAGGGTTGACGGTGAGTTGGTCATTAACCCTACGCGTGAACAAGTTGAAATCGCTGATATTGATATGATGGTCGGTGCTTCAGCAGATTCTGTAATGATGGTAGAAGGTGAAATGGAAGAAGTCTCAGAAGAGGAAATGGCAGAGGCTATTAAATTTGCACATGAAGCTATTAAAGTACAATGTGCTGCGCAAGTAGCCTTAGCTGAAAAAGTTGGCAAACCAGAAGTGAGAGAATATGAAGGCGCTGATGAAGATGAAGAATTAGCACAAAAAATCCATGAAATGGCATATCAAAAGAATTATGATATTGCCAAAAGAGGGACTTCAAAGCAAGAACGAGGTGAAGCTTTTAGTGAATTAAAAGAGGAAGTGCTGGCTTCGTTTTCTGAGGAGGAACTTGAAGAAAAAGGTGAATTAATATCGAAGTATTTCAGTAAGGCACACAAGGAAGCTGTTCGTAATTTGACATTGAACGAAGGTATCCGACTTGATGGAAGAAAGACAACTGATATACGCCCAATCTGGTGTGAGGTAGATTATCTACCGTCTACACATGGGTCATCAATTTTTACTAGAGGTGAGACCCAGGCATTGGCTACCGTTACTTTAGGTACATCTCGTGAGGCTAATGTTGTAGATCTCGCAACATACCAGGGTGAAGAAACATTTTATTTGCATTATAACTTCCCTCCATTTTCTACTGGTGAAGCACGTCCCTTGAGAGGTACTTCGCGTCGTGAAATTGGTCATGGTAACTTGGCACAGCGTGCTTTGAAACCAATGGTTCCAGAGGATTGTCCTTATACAGTTCGTGTGGTATCTGAAGTATTGGAATCTAATGGCTCTTCTTCAATGGCCACTGTGTGCGCCGGTACAATGGCTTTAATGGACGCAGGTGTTCAGTTGAAAAAGCCTGTTTCAGGTATTGCCATGGGTTTAATTTCTGATGGTGACAACTACGCAGTGCTATCGGATATTTTAGGAGATGAAGACCACTTGGGTGATATGGATTTTAAAGTAACAGGTACTTCTGATGGTATTACCGCTTGCCAGATGGACATCAAGATCAAAGGATTATCTTATGAAATTTTGGTAAAAGCTTTACAACAAGCACGTGATGGGCGCTTACATATCTTAGAAAAATTGACAGATACAATCGCTGCACCGAATGCAGATGTTAAGGCACACGCACCTAAAATGGTTACCAGAACTATTCCTGGTGAATATATCGGTGCGTTAATTGGTCCTGGTGGAAAAGTCATTCAAGAATTGCAAAAAGAGACCAAGACAACCATTGTAATAAATGAAGATCCTGTTACCGAAGAAGGAATTGTTGAGATTTTAGGTACAGATCAAGAAGGTATTGACGCTGTTTTAGCTAAAATTGATGCGATTACATTTAAGCCAGAAAGAGGCAGTGTTTATGAAGTAAAAGTTATTAAACTTCTAGATTTTGGAGCGGTCGTTGAATATACCGAAGCTCCGGGCAATGAAGTTTTGTTACATGTTAGCGAACTGGCATGGGAACGCACAAATAATGTTACCGACGTCGTGAATATTGGTGATGTTCTTGATGTAAAATACTTTGGCATTGATCCTAAAACGCGTAAAGAAAAGGTTTCTCGTAAAGCCCTTTTAGAAAAACCTGAAGGTTGGGTTGCTCGACCTCCAAGGGATAATAATAGAGGTAATAGTCGCGATAAACGCGGACGAGATCATCGCAGAGACGATAGAAAGCCAAGAGAAGCTAAAAGTGAGTAATCTTTTACTTTTCTAATAGTTGTCAAAAAA
>JAAUYD010037865.1_pt1 | contig 10464 bp, 11 predicted proteins | sample 7278101 | NCBI WGS metagenome assembly JAAUYD01 (sample SAMN14350128, study PRJNA611818) | marine sediment metagenome | isolation source: surface marine sediment (0.6m) | place: French Polynesia: Moorea | collected 2018-08
CGCTATTCATTCACTTTGCAGATGGCGAGCAAACTGCGATAAACAGGCAAGGCAACCAGCTCGCTGATAAGCTCAATTCCTACCTGAACTCAGAGCTAACGCAGCGGTTTAAGGTGCAAAGCAAACTTGATATTGAATTTGAAAAATTATTTGGCCATTTTTTCATGCCCACCATTCGTGGCCGCAATACGGGATCGAAAAAACGTTACGCGGGATTGCTCATCGACGAGACCGGAGCTGGTGAGCTATATTTTGCAGGTATGGAGACAACCCGGCGCGATTGGACTACCCTTGCAAAAAACTTCCAGGTCGATCTTTTTTCACTGCTGTTTAAAAAGGGGAACACGCTGAACCTCAAAGAGGCGCTTTGTGAGTTGATCAGCAGTCGTCACAAACAGCTTTATGACGGGAAATTAGACGATATATTGGTTTACAAAAAAGGAATCAGCAAACGATTGGAAGACTACACCAAAAATGTTCCACCGCATGTTCGCGCTGCCCGGATGCTGGATCAGTTTGACGGCAGAGTGGTAAGTTATGTTATGACGACGGCCGGCCCCGAACCGGTTCAGAAACGATCAAACGCAGCCTATGACTACCGCCATTACAGCGAGAAGCAGCTTGCGCCAATCGCGGATATGGTCTTGCGCTTTTTTGATTTGGATTATCGCTCTCTCATCACAGGAGGCAAACAATTAAGCTTGTTCTAATATCTGAAGATTGGGGAAACAGATACCCATGGAATTAAAGGTAAGTTTAGAAGACGATATTGAAACTGATGAGGTAATTGAGCTATACAAAACAAATGGCTGGTCATCAGCAGAACATCCCGACAAATTGATCCCTGCACTCAAGAATTCCGATGCATTGGTTACAGCAAGAATATCGGGAAAGCTGGTTGGCCTTGGGAATGCCATTTCTGATGGCAGTCTGGTAGTCTATTACCCCCATCTGCTCGTACACCCCCACTATAAGAGCATTGGCATCGGACGCGCCATAATGGAGCTTTTACAACAGAAATATGCGTCTTTTCACCAGCAAATGTTAACCGCAGATGTTGATGCAGTTGGATTTTATAAATCTTTGGGTTTTGAGCGGGCAGGAAAAACAGTGCCTATGTGGATTTATGCCGGAAATGAGCATTGACAGGCCCTGGCCATTGAATTGAAGTGAACTTTGTAGTGTCCTTCAAAGCAAGGAGGATGTTTAAAACCGATGCAGATTTGTTCTTATTGAATAAGGGAATTATTTCATATCTAAACCGATCGGTTCCACGTTCAGGGTTCACGGTTCAAAGGTTTCAACTGTTTCAGACTGATTATTATATTGATCAAGATCCGAGATTCTCGACTTCACCTATTGGGTGAAAAGGCTTTAATGACACATAACGGCTGAATCCCTTTGACAGGATCGAGTTAAGAGATTTTCAACCCTGAACTTTGAACCCTGAACCGCTCAACCTTGCTCTTACCAATTGCGTTAACGATCAGTTGTTTGATTTTCATCGAAGCCGACCAATTCTTGCACCCAAAGGCCAATCTGTGATACCCTCCTGATACCTATACGTATTTGACAAATTTCTCATTGTCTAGCAAATGGACGTATCGTCAAACACCGGAAAGAATAGATGGATACATCTGAAAAATTCAATGCGAATGAATCCAGGCCAAACAGTACCCGCATTTCAACAGATGGAATTCGGATCATGAACTCGATGGATGAGATCGTGTCATGCTGTTCAAACGAGGATGACAAAAGCCTGGCAGCGTATGAAAAACCAGGTTACCTACTTTGTTCCTACGTTCAGGGTTTTATCAACACCAAATTAGGGCCTGTCCCCGTCATTAGGACGGAGCTTGACAGGGATGATCTTTTTTCAACCTTTTATGTCAGGTGCGGTATCCGACGCCACCGATATACGGTTTCTCCCGGACTTTATGCCATAGGAAAGCCTGACAAGGATAGTGAGGTTCTTGTCACAGCAAATTTTAAGCTTACCTTTGATATGTTGCGCAAAGAACTGAGTGGCATCAGTACCTGGATCTTGGTTTTAGATACCAGAGGGGTCAATGTCTGGTGCGCCGCTGGCAAGGGTACCTTTTCCACCCGGGAGCTGGTCAATAGAATTAAAGACAACCATCTTGAAAAAATTGTGAATCACAAGCGGGTCATTGTACCCCAATTGGGTGCAACCGGTGTATCTGCGCGGGACGTGAATAAACAGTCTGGGTTCAGGGTGATATACGGTCCCATACGGGCCAGCGATATCCGAGCCTTCTTAAAGAACGGTAAAAAGGCAGACAAACAGATGAGGCAGGTCACATTTACCATGTACGAACGGTTTATCCTCACACCGGTTGAGATCCAGACAATCCTAAAACCTGCCCTGATCACAACCTTTGTCCTGTTGCTACTGGCGGGTATCGGTCCTGATATTTTTTCATTTTCAACTGTTCTAAAGCGAGGAGGCATTTCTGTTATCGCCCTTGTAACCGGAATTTTTGCAGGTGCGTTTGTTACACCGGTGCTGCTACCTTTCATTCCGTCCAGGAAATTCGCCCTCAAAGGAATCATTGCCGGCAGCATTGTGGCTTTGATTCCGATGATGTTCGCCGCATCTGCCGTTAACGGCATGGCAGAATATTTGGCCCTGTTTTTATTTAGTGTAACGATCAGCTCTTACCTGGCAATGAATTTTACCGGGGCAACACCGTTTACGTCCCCCTCAGGGGTTGAAAAGGAGATGAAACAATATATCCCGGTCCAGCTCGCAAGCCTGGTGATATCATTTGCGCTCTGGATATATTCGGCGTTTTAACTTCATGGATTTAAGGATGGAACCATGAAAGAGTTACGGTATCTCGACGACGTATCAAGTCTTGTTTTGGACAAAGACAAATGCATTGGCTGCAGCTTGTGCACTGTAGTCTGCCCCCATTCAGTTTTTGAAATGCGGCAGCAGAAGGCCCATCTCGTTGATTTCAACGCCTGCATGGAATGTGGGGCCTGTGTGACCAACTGCCCCTCGGGTGCCATTGTGGTTAACCCGGGGGTTGGCTGAGCGGCCTATATTATCCAGGTCTGGATAAAGGGCAAAGCGCATGCATCATGCGGCAGCAATGACTGCTGCTGAACAATCCGTTAGGTAGTCCCGTTTTTAACTCCAAAGCATGGCGAAATTCGGTATTCTGCACATTAGCTGATGAAAGAAAATCGTGTCCCAAATGAAATTGATACGAATGACAACCTATTTCCTGCTATCCATTTTTTTGACAACAATAATACATGGGGAGACCACCGATAAAATGAACACAGGCACACTCGATCTTCCCAAAACGGTTGTTGGATGGAACAGACCGGAATCTCCCCAGCTTATTTCTTCAAAGAATATTTTTGAATACATGAATGGCGCCGGTGAGCTCTATCTGGGATATCGATTCCGTCATCTCGAGGTCTTTGATTATACTTCTGCTGACCAGGGCAACATTCTGGTAGAATTGTATTTTATGGAAAGTGCCGACGATGCGTTTGGTTTGCTTTCCCTGGATTGGGGCGGTGAGCCGGTATCCCTTGACGGCGCTCCTGCAGCCTTTTCAAACCAGTTTTTTACGGCACCCACCCGGGCGCTTTACGGTGGGGGCCTGATGCGGTTGTGGTCTGATTTTATTTATGCCCGAATTATGGCCGAACGGGAGACACCGGCATCTAAACAAGCCGTCCTTGCGCTCGGTAAAGCCATCGCTGCCGGCGCCCAGCATCCCCCGGAGCCATCACTCGTAAAGTTACTGCCCCTTGAGATTGACACGGGTTGGAAATTACGGGTGAACCGACTGAGCTTTTTTCGTTCACATCTGGTGTTAAATTCAATTTATTACCTCAGTCATGAAAACATTCTCGATCTCGATCTCTCAGCAGAAGCTGTTAGTGCGCCCTATCAATACATTCAGGACTCAGGAAACCCGAAACGCAGCCAATTTCTGCTGGTGAAATATGCAAACAGTGCACGAGCGCGCCAGGCCCTGAACCGTTTTCATGATGCCTATCTGCCCGACCACAAGAAAGAGAAAACGGCGGGAACCGCCGCGGAAAGCCCCCGTCTTTTTAAACTGGAGGACGGCTGGATGGCATACAAACTGATTGGCAGACATATTGTGATCGTGTTTGAAAGCCCCGACCCGGAGTCTGCCCGGACAATCCTTCAGAAAAATGAATCCAATTTACTGAAGAAAGGAGGAGATCATGAAAAATAAAATACCCTTTTTGACCCGAAGAGATTTTATCCGTGGAACGGTCGGTGCAACCCTCGGTGCATCTGTTTTCGGTCTTCAGTGGCCCAGGGAAGAAGCCAGGGCAGCGGCTCCCAGCCTGGTGACGGTCGTACGCGACAAAAACGCCATGGATGCGGCCAAAAATATCGACATTGCCGTCCTGGAAAAAATGCTGATCGAGACCTTGGCCAGGCTGACCGGTCAAAAGAACACAAAGGATGCCTGGCTAAGTCTTGTCAAACAGAGTGATGTGATTGGCCTGGTGCCCACCGATCATCTGAATCCGACCCATGATGAAGTCATGGATGTTGTCAAAAATTCATTGATGGACGCCGGAATCCCTAAAGACAGGATCCGAGATGCACAGGGCCCGCGAAATGCCAAAAAGTGTGACGCTTTAATTGCAATACCAGGGCTGAAAGCACACTGGCTGACCGGTATCGGCACGGTTTTAAAAAACTACATCATGTATTCCGGCAGCCCCAGCCGTTATCATCAAAGTAACAGCTCCAAGTTAGGCGAAATTTGGAACCTGCCGTTTGTCAAAGGCAAGACGAAACTGGTTCTGGTGGATTCGCTTTATCCGCTCTGTGACAAGGGGCCGCAACCAGATCCAAGATACCAGTGGAATTACAATGGCTTCATTGCCGGGACCGATCCGGTTGCCGTCGAAACGATTTGTTTAAAAATTATTACTGAAAAAAGGAAGGTCATCCGGGGTGAGCCATGGCCCCTTTCGCCCCCGCCGATTTGTGTGGAAGCCGCGGATAAGGTCTATGGATTGGGGACGAGTCGGATGGAGCAAATTCAAATTCAACATTACGGATGGGAAGACGAATTATTGCTATAATCCCAATCCAGGTTTGAGCGATCAGGGAAAGAGGTGAAATCCATGAAATTTGATCAAACGATCACACGCAGAGAATCCATTCGAAAGCTATTAAAATGGTCCGGGTGCCTCACACTTGCCGGTGTAACCCGCTGGCCCCTATTCGAATTGCCCACGGCAAGGGCCACACCCGCAAACCAAAAATTTATTATCGAGGGCATTGGTCAAACAGATCACTATTCCGTAAAAGATCTGACCCAAGAAGTCTTTGAAGCTGCCGGCGGCCTAAGACAATTTGTGTCAAAAGGTGATGTGGTCGTCATCAAACCGAATATCTCCTGGGCCAAACCGGTGAAAATGGCTGCCACCACAAATCCGGAAGTATTGCAGGCGGTCATCGAGCTGTGTCAGGATGCGGGCGCTAAAATAGTCCGAATTGCTGATAATACCATAGACGATGCAAAATTCTGTTTTTCTGTAACCGGTGCAGCAGACGTAGCTAAAATAACCGGAGCGGAACTTATCAATCCTGATTCATCTTTAATGCGTGAGATGAAGCTGCATGGGGATCGTCTGGATGTCTGGCCGGTCTATTTGCCCATAGTAGAGGCGGACAAGGTCATCAACCTGCCGGTTGCCAAGGATCATATCCTGTGTTCCCAGACAGCCGGAATGAAGAATTGGTTCGGTGCGATTGGCGGAAGACGCGGCTCTCTCCACAAAGAGATACATCCAACTATTGTTGATCTGGTCCAGTTTTTCAAACCTGCCGTAACATTGATAGATGCCACTCGAATCATGACAAGAAATGGCCCTTCAGGTGGCAGCACATCTGATGTCGTCACAAAAAATACCCTTATTTTGAGCGATGATCCGGTGGCTGCGGATGGGAAAGCAGCCTTGCTGCTTGGCAAGGAACCGCAAAATATTGGGTATATCAAGCTAGCCCAGAAGCGGGGACTCGGAACCTACGATTTTTCAAAGTTAATTCAAAAAAAAGTAACTGTATGAAGTCATACTATCAGAGGGGGTAGGCAGGTTTGAAAATTATTCTGACAAATGATGATGGTATTGATGCCCCGGGACTTGATGCTCTGGAAAACTGCTTCCAAGACGGCGTTCAGCTTGTCATTGTGGCGCCGGCGCAGCCCCAATCAGGTGTTGGTCACCAGGTAACCACCCGATCACCCATCCGGGTAAATCAGATCGAACCCAACCGTTTTAGCGTTGAGGGCACCCCGGCAGACTGCTCTCGCCTGGCGCTCAAGCAAATTTCACCGGGCGCACACTGGCTGGTCTCAGGAATTAACGCGGGTGCCAACCTTGGCTCTGATGTCTACAACTCGGGGACGGTATCGGCGGCCAGGGAGGCTGCGATATTAGGATGTCGATCCATCGCAATTTCACAATATATCAGTAAAGGGCAACAGGTCAACTGGGATATTACCGGCTATCATGCCAGGGCAGCTTTGAAAATGCTGATGGAACGGGATATTGCCCCTTCACATTTCTGGAACATCAACCTGCCCCATCCGCTGGGCAAGCATTCTGAAATATCGGTCGGATTCTGCGGGTTGGATACGAATCCGCATAAATACGAATTTCGAAAAAACGAAAACGAATACCTCTATGAAGGCAGCATTCATGAACGCCCGCGGGATCCTGGAACCGATGTGGCCGTCTGTTTCGATGAAGGGAAAATTTCAATCACCCGGATTGCGGTGGGAACCGCAAATTAGGCCCAAGTGAAGACGCTGTCGTCGCGTCAGCCCCTTAAAGCGACCTGGCCTATTGCTGAATTTTCCAGTGGTTAGTCGAAGTATCCCGCCCTGACTGCGGCACCGATGAAATTGAGGATCAACTGACCCGCTGTTAAAGAAGATATGCCATTGATGTCCCTCTTTGGTGTGATCTCGACGATGTCCATACCCAACAATTGGCCCTTCTGCACGAGACCATGGATCAGTCTTCGAACTTGGTGATACAGCAACCCTCCCGGGGCTGGTGCGCCAACTGCCGGCATCACCGTCGGGTCAAGTCCGTCAGCGTCGATGGTAAGGTAATAGCACTCATTGGCTGGAATCCGGTTGAGAACGGAATCCATACCTTTTTCGTGGACTTCATAGGCTGTGATGATATCCGCCCCGTAAGCGAGCGCGTCCTCGACTTCCTCTGCACGCGCACTGCCTTGGCATCGCATCCCGATTTGGAAAATGCCATCGATATGGGATAATTCAGAAGCACGGCGAATAGGGCTACTGTAGCCTTCGCGAACGCCATTGACTTCGTCGCGCCAATCAATGTGCGCGTCCACATGAACAAGTGTTATGGGCCCACGACCATCGAATGCACGCAATACAGGTATGGGAACGCCATGGTCACCGCCAATCACAATCGGCAGTGCCCCCCGGTCCAAGATAGTCTTGACGGCTGTTTCTGCAAAGCGGTAGTGCCCTTTAATATCAGCTGGATCTCCGGGTACGTCTCCACAGTCGACGACGCTAATATCGCTTCCATTGAACAAGGGACCTCCCAAATCAAAATCCCAATGTGCCAAACCATTGCTAAGTCGAACAGATTCGGAGCGTACAGCCGAAGGAGCGTTCGTCTGATCATTCGTAACTTCGTTCATACTATATGGATCGCCGTAAGGGATGCCGAGGATAGCAACGTCGGCCTTTAAATTATCAAGCTCAGTGCAAAGAGGAAAGCCTAAGAATGTGTTGGGTGCGAATCGTGGTGGAATTGTCAGCAACATTGGTTCCCCCTATTTCTTTAGGCCGTCAGAGCGTTTGTAAATCTCATTGTCAAATTACGATGATGGTCGGCTGAATGTGTTGAGTTTTATCATTCCTGCCGATAAGCCTGAGATCTATAGCAAACTTGCATTGCGAAGTCAAAATTTATAACCAGTTACGTATCGGTGGGCACAGCGGAAAAATGGATAGAACTCTTTTAAAATGAACCGGCGTATTCAAGGGGTCAACGCATTGAAAAGGTGTTTTCCTTTATTTAAATTAATAAATGCTTTTTCTATGAAGTGAGTGGGGGGAATCAAGCCTTAAGGATTTCAGGGCTTCGTAAAAGGGTTTCACGTCATCCGTATAATCTGCAAAATCTGTGGATTAAACTCCCGTTCGTCTATTTAAAGCGTGAAGTCAGAACACGGGCCTGGATGACCTTTCGAAGTATTTTGATACCAACCCCAAAACGGGCGGGTCCGTCATCAGCTTTTTCGCATCTCATAACCCGTCCATCGCGTATATAGTGGGCTTCTTCAGGATGATCTCCATTCGGGGAGATCATCCTGATCTTGACATTCGACCCGGGTTGAAGGTCACGATCAATCTCAATATAAAGACCGTTGCTGCTTTGATTACCCATTTTAGCCGGGAATAAGTCGTAGCCGTCTTTATGGCCTTCGAATTTGTCAGGGATCAGTAGAATCTCAAGGGTGTCTTCCGCTTTATGTCGTGGGAAAAGGCGTCGATTAGAATCTGCCATATCAAACCTCCTTAATTTTTGATTAGCAAAAACATAGAATATCGATTAATCCCAGACACACACAGACTGGTGCAGACACTTTGAAGTGTCGATTCAAAATTCAGAACTCTTGAAGTGTCGTAAATTCGCATGCAACAGAAAAATCTGAAATCGCGTCAACAATGCTTAATTTAGGTGAATCGTTCTGAATTTTATTTATTATTTCGGAGAAAGCTTAGTACCTATTTATTGAAAACACATCATGCTTAGCGCAGGATTCATGCCATAGCCAGATTGAATATTTTAGGATTGCTATCGATTTAAATTGACAAGACCAAGCGAAGCGATACCATCATTCGTCGTTCGCCATTCGTCACTCAACGTCTGTCCCGTGGTTTATAATAAAATTTTTCAACCTCGCTTGCTGGATGCCGTTCAGCTGCTGAAATTGCAACCGAACCTGCCGCATTTCAATCACAGCGCTGAATATCTCGTCCGGTATCACGACATCGGTTATGGTCTTAAACGGTATATCCGCCAGATAAAATCCACAATCCGCCAATAAGATATCCAGCACGAGGTCCTGGTTTGATTGTTCCTCACTATCGGCGTGATGAAACATAAGTCCGCCCATGCTAATGTTATCAATTTTACCCAGCTTGACCGGTTTGGCATTGAACACGGCACAGGCAATGCACCCCATACTCTTGCCGCCAATTTTCAGGGCTCCGGCGGAGGTGGACCGGATCAAAGCAAATGCATCTTCGGTCAGCTGGTATCGTTTGTGATATCGATATTCAACCCGCTGTTTACCATCAAATACATCCATATCCAGCAGGAGTGAGTCATCCATTCCCATTTGATTATAGCCGTCTTCAATTATCCCAATTTTTTCGACCGGCAGATTGGGACCTGCTTCGCTGGTATAATTAATGTTATCCATGTTGCTCACCTTTTCCTTGAGACTCAATTCATTAACCACCCCGGCCTATCTGGATGAGAATATAAAAGGTTCTACCGTTACCGCGAGGACATGCTTGATAGGTGCAAACCTGATCGATGCCGGCGGCTTATGAATGGAGTTAATAAGCCGCTTCGAAATATTTAACACCGACGCCGTAAGGATAGGCGTCAGCACCATTTGCTTCTTGGCACCATTTTACCTCCGCCAGGGTGACGAGGTGTAAGCCCTCGCAGTAGCCGCTGCAGGAGCCATTCGGATGAATCGTTTTTAAGCGAATATAAACCGTTGCGCCAGGTTTGAGGAATAAGTTGGATTTAAAACACATACCACCCGCACAAAGATTCAGTGTCCGAGCGTTATAGAAATGCTCTTTATTGAAGTATGAAAACGCAATATCGGCGGCATAGCGATGACGCTCACAAGCTCTTTTCTCTATATTTGTTTTCAACTTTCAACCTCCATCAAAATGTCGGAGTGATTTGCAAATCCCATATAGGCTGACATACCCTCAATGGAAGAGAATTAGATTGGAGCTAAGTGCAGCGCATTGGGTCCGACAAACCGACAGCGTTTCGGCCGATTTTTCATTCTTAAGAAGTTATAATAAAAGACCTCCCGCCCGAACGGATAAACCTCTTTCAGCCGGTGGGTATCAACCAATATGCTTTTGTAGCTGTTCGATTTTTCCCCGATTGCGTTCAATAACTCAAAAGCCGAACTGCCGTCAAAATCGCCCATTAGACGAATGTGGAGACTATCAATCTCTTGATGGACATTAATTTTAAAATTTCGGGCCATTTTCTTTAATCTAGTATCGTGGAACTGGCAGATACTTAAACCAAGGTTGAGCGGTTTAGGTTACATTCAGCCGCTCAGTATATGCCAGCAACAAAAATTTTTAATAATCATTAGCCATTGAA
>JAAUYD010208974.1_pt1 | contig 10464 bp, 11 predicted proteins | sample 7278101 | NCBI WGS metagenome assembly JAAUYD01 (sample SAMN14350128, study PRJNA611818) | marine sediment metagenome | isolation source: surface marine sediment (0.6m) | place: French Polynesia: Moorea | collected 2018-08
AAATCTTGACTTTTAAGATTATTGCTAATTTCTTTCAGGGATTCATCTGTAGGTTTTAAACCAATCCACGCATCGATCTTTTCCACCTCAAAACCAACCTCCCGGCGCTCGCCAACTTCCATTAAGGGACGACGAATTAACAATGGATCTTTGAGCATCATCACTAAAGCTGTTTGATTGTCTATTTTTTCGGGTATTACTTCCCCAGACTTAACCCTAGGTGCAGCTTTGTTGAACCATTCTCCCACAGGGCGATTGCCAAAAAATGAACGCAAACGCTCAACTGTCCATGGTTCAGTTAATAGATTAAATGATACAACTTCATGACCTGCGGCGGTTAATAAAGTTTTCTGTTTAGTATTGTTGCGACAACCTGGTTTTTCGTAAAAAATAACCCTTGCCATTTTAGTATCTCCCTCTCTCAATTATCACTGACTGACTTCCCAACCACCAGTTAAAAATTTTTCACGGTATGGGTATTTCTGTTAAACTCAAACCGTTCTTGCATCTTAGTTTCACCATAAATATTAAAGGTAATAGTTGGTTCATCACCTAACGCTTCAATACTATGGATTGCATCTGGAGTAAAACTAATAATATCCCCCGGAAATAGAACTAATTCTCCAGTACGTTGTACATCAACTTGACCATCAGCCGTAGAATTTCGCTGCCAAAAGGTATTTTTTTCCTGTCCTTTTAATACTGCGACTACCCCCCAAGTCCCGTGGGTGTGAACTGTGGAAACTGCTCCGGGAAAAAATTTTACTGTTTGTACAGTAAACGGAAACCCTAACTCTTCATAAAGTACTGAAACTGCAATACCATTTTTGGGATTGGGGTCAAACCTTTGACTTTTTACCCAGTAGGAATTGAGTATCAGTTTCCTTACCAATTTTCTGATTGTTGGAAGCTGGCTATGTTCCTCTTCTACACCATGGAGAGCATCTTCTACCTCCGTAAGAAAGCGATAAAGACGGTAATTTTCTTTCAGTAAGTCCCAAGACCTAATTGATTTACATAATTCATAATTACCATCACCGTTTACTACCCAATCTCTTGTTTTCATATGCATTACGTTATAATCTATAGATAAGAAAGGGAAGTTTTAACAGGTAAAAATGCTCTGTTTGTGTGGTGCGATTAATTACCTAATCTTCCATCATTCATCATCATCTTCTTCAGGCTTGGTGAGAATATCTAGTAATACTTTGGCTCCTGTAAATTCATTGTGATGGTCAATTGAGTGAATACGAGTGCATATAGTTTGAGCTTCTTCTAACTTACCTAGTTTTGCTAGAACTAAGCCAGAAGCAGTATAGGCATTTAAGTATAGTCTAATGTTAGCCGATGACTGGCGGTCTAATAATATGGGTTTTAGTTGCTCCCAGTCATCAGATAATTTTTCGACTTCTTTAATTTTATCTATTAATTGGTTAGCTGCTTGCAATGCCATACAATAATTATTTTTATAGTAAAAATATCTATAGGCTGATACTAAAATTTCTAGGTATTCTTGTTGATTGGTAGATGCAGATAAAGCTTGGTTAATATACTTATCAGCTTCTGAAGTATTTCCATAATTTTCAGCAGCTAATATGAGTAAACTTTTCACGCGATCGCTCGCCTGAAACCATGAAAATTGTTGTGTATCAATTACCATAAGAAATCCTATATCCACATTCTTGCATCACAAGTTTTGTAGGGTGGGCGTTGCCCACCTTACTGTTCCTAAAACAAGGTAAGAATGTAGATTAAAGTGAAGAGAATAATCCAGATAATATCTACAAAGTGCCAGTAAATTTCTGCCATTGCAATACCAGTATGTTTGCTAGCAGAATAGTGACCAGAACGACGAGAACGCCACAATACACCTAAAATCAGCAATAGTCCAATAAATACGTGTAAACCGTGGAATCCAGTCATGAGATAGAAACAATTGGCAAATACATTGCTAGTTAAGCCATACCCTAAACTCATGTATTCATAAACCTGACCCAAGAGGAAAATTGCCCCCATAATTGCCGTGATTCTGTACCATTTTCGCATCCCGGCAACATCATTATTTTTAATTGCCTTGTCACCCCAGTGAATCACAAAGCTACTGGAAACCAGGATAATAGTGTTAATGGTAGGCAATAATAACTCTACCTCTGTACCTTCAGGAGGCCAAGCAGTATTAATCCCGCGAAAGTATAGAAAGGTGGCAAAAAATCCACCAAACATTAGGGATTCAGAAACGAGAAAGGTCAACAATCCCACAACCCGTAAATCGGGATGGGCTTCCTCATGATGACCTGGAGTTGTGCTAGTTGCGATCGCCATATATATTTACGCTATGAGTCAATTTGTGATGGAGTGTGGGGAGTCTGGGAGTGGGGGAGTGGGAGAGTGGGGGAGTGGGGGAGTGGGAGAGTGGGGAGTGTGGGGAGTGTGGGGAGTGTGGGAAGTGTGGGAAGTGTGGGGAGTGTGGGGAGTAGAGGGAGATATTATTTCTTTCACTCCTTCCCTCCGGGCGGGGAAACCCCGCCCCTACTCCGAACTCCGAACTCCGAACCCCGAACTCCGAACTCCTTCCCTCCGGGCGGGGAAACCCCGCCCCTACTCCGAACTCCGAACCCCGAACTCCGAACTCCGAACTCCTTCCCTCCTTCCCTCCGGGCGGGGAAACCCCGCCCCTACTCCGAACTCCGAACCCCGAACTCCGAACTCTTCCCCTACCCCTCGGTTACTACAGAGTCAGAGATTGCTTCATTGTTACCATTCATACCGTAGTCGTAGGGACCGTGAGTAACAACGGGCAATACTTCCCAGTTTTCGACCATCGGTGGAGAACTGGTTGTCCATTCCAAAGATAAAGCTTGCCAAGGATTATCGCCGGCTTTTGGTCCAGCCATCCAACTCCAAAGCACGTTGATGGTAAAGGGAATTACTGAGAGACCTAGGATATATGCTCCAATGGTACAAATCTCATTCAGACCAGTAAATTGAGGGTCATACATTGCTACCCGTCTGGGCATTCCTTGCAAACCCAATTCATGCATGGGTAGGAAGGTGAGGACTGTACCAATGAATGTCAGAGCAAAGTGGACTCTACCCCAAGCTTCATTCATCATCCGCCCTGTCATTTTCGGGAACCAGTGGTAAATACCGGAGTAAATCCCAAACACAGAACCACCAAAGAGGACGAAGTGGAAGTGTGCCACCACATAGTATGTATCGTGGACATGGACATCAAAGGGAGCAGTACCCATAGTCACACCGCTTAAACCACCCATGACAAACATGGATAATAAGCCCAGGGCAAACAACATGGCGGTGGTAAAGCGAATTTTACCGCCCCACAGGGTAGCCACCCAACCAAAAATCTTCACCCCAGTGGGAACGGCAACTATCAAGGTGGAGATGGTGAAGAACATCCGCATCCAACCGGGAGTACCACTGGTAAACATATGGTGTACCCACACAAACAAACCCACTACGCAAATTGCCAAACTGGAATAAGCGATCGCTTTATATCCGAAAATGGGTTTACGAGCATGGACTGGTACTACTTCGGACATAATACCGAAGATGGGCAGAATCATTAAATACACTGCCGGGTGGGAGTAGAACCAGAATAGGTGTTGATAGATAATGACGTTACCGCCAGCATCTGGCTTGAAGAAGGAAGTACCAAAGTTGAGGTCAAACAACAGTAGTACTAAACCTGCGGCGAGTACAGGGGTAGAAAGTAGTGCTAAGACGGAGGTGGCTAAAATCGCCCAGCAAAATAGGGGTAATTCGTCCCACTTCATGCTGGGAACCTTCATCTTCCAGATGGTAACTACAAAGTTGAGGGAACCCAAAATGGAAGATGTACCTACCAAGACAATGGCAAGTATCCACATGGTTTGAGCCGCTGGAGCGGTAACTAAGCTCAACGGTGGATAAGCAGTCCATCCAGATTGGGAACCACCAAAGATGAAGCTACCCAAGACTAACAATCCCGCCGGAGGGTTCAACCAAAAGGCAACTGCATTTAGTTTGGGGAATGCCATATCCCTAGCACCAATCATTAGTGGTACCAGGTAGTTACCAAATCCGCCGATGGCACTGGGGACAATCCATAGAAATGTATGGTTGAGTTTGTACCGTGGTTTTCCAACTTTCTTTCTAATTTTATTACACCATCAGGACGAGGCTCGAAAGAAAGTTCTTCTAATTTAGCAAGCGATCGCATTATGGATGATTACCGTAAAAACACGTATTTTGCAGGGGTTTAGCAATTTTTGTAGGGGTTTAGCATTGCTAAACCCCTACAGGTTCGCGCACCCACACGATTACGATTAAAAAGGTATATCTAATAAAAATCCATTTTGCTGAGGAATATCACCAGGATTTTCACAATCATTTTCCCAATTAACAGGATTATTAGCAATGTATTTTCTAATTTCTTCTAAAGATTTCTCATTTCTAATTATTTGTTCATAAAAATTTCTTTGCCATGCAGAAGATATGCCTTTTTGATTACAAGTTTGATTCATCTTTTTGGTAACCGCACTTTTATAAGACCTAATCACACCAGGAATTGAACCGGCGACCATTTGACCATATTGTCTTGGCTCATTTTCTCCTGGTATTTTCTTATTAATCCATAATATTCCGTGGATATGATTAGGCATAATTACAAATATATCTAATTTTATATGTGAGAAATGTTGAGGAATTTCTTCCCAACAGGCAGAAGCAATCATACCCAGGGAGTTTAATTTCATTTCTCCTTGTTTGATATCACCGAAAATATATTGTTTATTTTTGGTACAGATTGTAATGAAATATGCACCTTCTTGAGTATAATCGTATTCTTTTAATCTAATAGAACGGCGATGGTGAATTTGTGGATTATAGGACATTTAAAAATCTAATAATTATCTGTATATGTATCTTTTATAAATTTTATGCCTTTTTGTATGGTTGATATTGTTGATATTATAAATATTTTTAAAAGATATGATTAATGTTAAATGTATCGTTAATATTGTAAATATTGTAGGGGTTTAGCAGTGCTAAACCCCTACATGAATTAACTATAGCCAAGAAGCCTACATATTTTATTAAATTACAACTGAATTACATAGTATTCATCTGCATCATTATTGTCTTTTGAGCTTCCATTCACGGGAATAAAATGCTGCTTAACTCCTGAAACTCTTGGGAAATTTTGACTCAATGCCCAAAAACCAAACACTCCATTTACTGTATCATAACCACCAAAAATGCGACAGATAAATTATTCGTAGGTAGGGGTTTAGCATTGCTAAACCCCTACCCATGTGTCGCATTCTTTTTTCAAATTGGTATTACTTCGCGCAAGAGTGATACCAATATTTTCTCAGCATCAGTAACTATAGTCATTCTTAATCAAAAATGGATGTTTCCTATTAGATGAAGCATTCAAAGCATTCACTGCTGAAAGTTCACGTCGAAGTATTGCTATTGAATTAGTATAAATTGCTCGAACGTCTCCTTAATTCACAATGGGTGCAAAACCAAATCTGCCCACCATTAACAGAATTTTTTCCCCTCAACAGTAAATTAAGGGAGAACGCCACACAAACAATGATGCAGATAGCTATACGAATCCTACTGAGAAGAATGGGCGAATATGAAGCGGAACTAGCTGCCCGTGGAACAACCCTAGCAGCAGAAACCGAACGGTTGCGTAAAGCAGGTCAACTATATGGTACAACCTCCAGCTTACCTTTGTCGCACCACACCACCTCTATTAAATCACGGTAGATGGCATTGCGATCGCCTGGTGTCATTCCGTCCCAGAAACCAGGGTGGACTACCATTTCCAGCAACTTCCCTTTCTCCTGTGACTCCACCGTTTTTATCTCCTCCGTCTCTTGGAGGAGATGTAACTTGGTCTTTTTCCGCTCAATCACCTCAACTAAATCCGGGTCGTTGATAGCTGACAATATCTTGATTGATTCCTTCAACTCCACAATCTCCGGGTTAATTGCCCGCACTTTGGGGACAAGGCTTACTATTTCTCCCGCCATTGCTGCTAATTTCTCCCGTAAAGCCCTCTCTGCCATCTCAATTGATAAACCATACCCACGGGCATATTCAGGCTGACAACGACCGTTACGGCTGCGGGCATGGCGACAAACCAAAAAGCGATCGCTATATTCTCCATTAATACGTTTGTACCCAGTCCTCTGAGACATAGCTCCACCACAACAACGGCATTTGGCAATGCCACTCAGGGGATTAATTAACCTGCCAGCATTAACCGCTCTGCGCCTCTTGTTGTCCTCCAAAATCCCTTGTATAGCTATCCATTCATCTTCCCTAATTAAAGGAGTGTGGGTGCCCTCCACAATCATCTGAGGGGTTTTGTGCCCAAAGGACAAATACTGCAACTTTCCCCGTAATTGGGCATTTAACAACCAATTTTTCAGTCCAGTGGTGCTAGATGGGCATTTGAGGTGTATCTTACCTTCATAACTGGGAGGATGCAGATAGAATTTGTTTTTGAATGTCTGCAATGTTCCTGCAAGCGATCGCATTTCCAGGAATATGTCAACCAATTCCCGTGCTACCTGGAAGTAAGAAAGTTTACTACGCAGATATTTCCCCTCGTTAGGTCTAATTTCGCCATCAATCTTCACATACCCAAAAATCGGCTTATAGGGTTCCTTCCGTTCCCTATGTTTCGCATGTCCTGCTAGGGAATGAGCGCGTATTCTGTCCCTTACCTGCGCCGCTAATGCTGCCTTAATTCTCCCCGTAAATAGCCCATCTGGGGATGTCAAATCTAATTCTCCATCCTCCAGGAATTTAACTTGCACTCCATACTTTGTAAACAATTCCCGCGTCTGTTCCCATTGCAACGGTGACCTGGTTAACCTGTCAAAATTGGGTATAACTACCGTGGAAACTTGCCCAGATTTGACCAAATCCAGAACCGCCTTAAATCCCTCCCTAGAATCGCTAACTCCCGACTCCACATCAAAATAAATCAAACTCTCAGGTATACCAAAACGCACCAACGATTCAATGTATCGCTCTAGTGCGTGTCCTTCTGAAAATTGCTTGTTGCTCGATACCCTGCAATATCCAATAATCAGCTTCATGCTCAAGTATGCATAATACAAGGTAATCATACCACGGTACTAAATCAACTACAAAAAAATCATGATTGTCCCGTGATTGGTCATTAAAGCATTGTAGAGGTTGGGATCGACTAAATCCGCAGCCGGTGTAGCCAACTCTACCCGCATTGCCACAGCCATTAGTCCACCAATTAGGTAGAACAAAAATGCCGTAACTAAATATTGAATACCAATGACCTTGTGATCGGTATTAAAGGTAAAGTAGTGATACCACTTCCAGGCTGGAGGGTGAGAGGTGTGATGGGTACTTAAAGAAGTACCATCATCCTCAAAATGGTGATCGTGGGGAATATCTACAGTCATAAACTATGTGCCTATTCTTGAATTTGGGCGAGAGTTGCTGCATCTACTCCCATCTTCTGGGTATAAGGAGAGAGAAACTGGGAGTTAGATAGGTTAGCGGGATTCATGGCTACAGTTGTCGATGAATCTGCCTTATTTTCAGCAATTTGGCTTTCTTTGAGCCAATTAGCAAACTCATCAGCCGTTTCTACCACAATTTGCGATCGCATGGAGCCATGATACCCACCACACAATTCTGTACAAACAATGGGATATGTCCCCGGTTTAGTAGCCACAAACCGCAATCTGGTAGTCATACCAGGAATAGCATCTTGCTTAATTCGGAATTGGGGAACCCATAGGGAGTGAATCACATCCGTTGCTGCAATATTCAACTGCACATCTGCACCCACGGGAACATGTAATTCTCCAGCATTGACCCCACTCTCGGGATAACTGAACAACCAAGCAAACTGCATCCCGGTAACATTCACCTCTAAATCTGCTGCTTGAGCTGATTCTGTGGGAGACTTACCAATACCAATTTCCGGAGCCTTGGTAATTGATTCATTCCCAGAACCATCGCTTAGGGTAGCAGCAATAGCAGTTCCCGGCATTTGAGCAACTTGTGCTCCATGTTGATGATTTCCCGACTCCAAACCACCCATACGTCCATAGACATCAACGCTATAGATACCCAAACCAATCACAATGATGGAGGGGATGGCTGTCCAAAAAACCTCTAAAGCAAAGCTACCTTTAACAGGTACGCCATCTGTATCATCACCAGGACGATGACGATACTTAACAAGAAAAATGAGGATAGTTCCTTCTACTACCAAAAACAAGACAATGGCGATGGTAAACATAATGTTGAAAAATCCATCCACCAATGGTGCTTGTTCCGAAGCTTGTAAGGGCAGTAGATTATGGTGTTGACCCATCCAAACGCTGAAAGCTGTAACGAAGATTCCAGCAACGAGGGTTAAGAGTGAAACAGGAATTTGTGCCATAAATTACCTGTGTTAAATGTTTAATTTTCTGGGGTATTTGTCTTTGACGCTCTATTCTCACCATTAGAGCTACTGTCCTACGGGATAGTCATTTCAGTTATCAGTTAGCCTCCTGCTCCCTCCGGGAGAGCTGCGCTAACGGAGGAGCTGCGCTAACATTTATCAGTTTCCCATCGATAAATCCACGAACAACTGATAATTGTTTGTCTAACCCATATTTTCAGGAGTTATTTCATAGTGCTAGTGATGATGAGAAATTACCTAGTACAAGTCGGCGGAAATACAGCAACGGTTTATAAAACGCCAAAGCAAGAGTTCACAATACTTTTGACTTTTTACTTTTGACTTCCGCGCAGCGGTACTAGTCATTTTGTGTTTATCATTCCAGGGCAGTACTTCCTAAATTCACTCTTTTATTGTCTATGTTTTTCTCAAAAAATTAGGGGGTTTAAAGATGTTTTAATATCTCTAACCCCGCATTTATGAATATTATCTCTCAGCTTTCCAGGCGAAAAAGCCTGACATATCAGGGAACTCTATTGTTCCTGTCAATTCACCATTCATCTTCAATCTTAGTTAAGGAGTGTTAACAGTTAACTACCAATAGTTAATCAGTTACAACTAGTAATTTACGTATTAGTTTACCGTGAACAGTTGATGCGATCGCAGCAAATTTATATTCCCCCTATATTTTCCTTACCAAAACTCCTAAAGATGTGGATGTGTATCGATCCAAGAGTGAATCCAAAAACAATAATTAACTACCATAAATGAATGTGCTAATTATTAGCAGCTTCATGGGTGTAGCAATTTTTAGAACAAATTCTCGCACAAGCTTCACAACCAATGCAGTTTTCAGCCTGAGCAACAACCATCACTTTCTTTTCGATTTCATCATCATCCTCATCATCCACAAATTCACCCTCTTCATTCATTGCTCTCAATTCCAGCACGTTATGACCACACACCTTATAACATCTGCCACAACCAATGCATTTTTCCTCATCAATTGATTTAGCAAATTTTGGAGTCCAAGTACTACCACCAAATGTTAATCCTGTTACTACTGCCATGAACGTACCTTTTGCAATATAATTTACTAGTTTGCGTGGTTTGTTACGCTCATATTAAGATAATCTAAATTAGATGTTAATGATGTAAAAAAATATAATTTTACCAATATTTAATTTGTATTCTTTAAAGCTAAATTGCTATACAATTTGTAACTTTTTATTCAACCAAATAATTGATAATAATTGCCAATATTCAACCAAAAAATGTCTGACTATATATGACTAATTTTAATAGATAAATCTATTTATAGGAATCCTAATTGATTTTTGAAATATACGTAGGGGAGCCAGCGCTGTTGGCGGGTTTCCCGACATAAGGCGACTGGCGTTGTTTTGTCGCGTAGCGCAACGCACCATTTTAGTTGTGTCACGCCACTACACCCTACCTAATTTTTGCCAATATTCAAACCGGATTCCTATATAACTAAATCAAGACAAAATCACAACCAAACCTATAATTAATTGTCACCATGATTCAAACGAAATGACATATTATCGCATTAGGCGAGATTTCTTCATAAATATAAGATTACTATTTGATTTTTGTCGGTGTAGTCTGTGCCTGTACTTAAAACATGTAAGGTGTCCTGCCGCGTAGCATAACGCACCAACCACCGATTATGACACGCAGCTTTAGTTCTGTATTGTTTTCTAAATTCTAAATTCTAGATTCTAAACTCTGATTATTTTCAATATCTAGAATTATTAATATATTTAACAATCATGATAAATCAATTTTTTTGACTTATAAATGTTAGTCAATAACAACAGCACTCAGGAATTTTGGTGAAAAATAAAATATTCTTGAATAATCGAGTAAATGTAAGCTATAAAAGGATTTGTTGGCTCATCCATAACAAATTTCTCATCAACTATATGAAATGTATAGAGAAGAAATATTGAAACTTAGGCTCAATATAAAAGTCTTGAGTCTCT
>JAAUYD010137708.1_pt1 | contig 10462 bp, 9 predicted proteins | sample 7278101 | NCBI WGS metagenome assembly JAAUYD01 (sample SAMN14350128, study PRJNA611818) | marine sediment metagenome | isolation source: surface marine sediment (0.6m) | place: French Polynesia: Moorea | collected 2018-08
CGCCGGCGTTGTTCACGGCTTCGTAGGCCAGCCCCGCACTCATGGCTCCGTCGCCCATTACGCAGACCACGTTATTGTCGCCGCCTGCCATGTCGCGTGCCATGGCCATGCCAAGGCCGGCGGAGATGGAGGTGGACGAGTGGGCCGCGCCGAAAGGATCGTATTCGCTTTCGTCGCGCTTGGTGAAGCCGTAGAGACCGTCCTTCTGGCGGATGGTGCGGATCTTGTCGCGCCGGCCGGTGAGGATCTTGTGGGGATAGGCCTGGTGGCTCACATCCCAGATCAGGCGGTCGCGGGGGGTGTCAAAGACATAGTGCAGCGCCACGGTAAGCTCGACCACGCCCAGCCCTGCACCGAAGTGCCCGCCGGTTTCTGCGGCGGCGGCAATGGTCTCCGCGCGCAGTTCGTCGGCCAGCTGGCGCAATTGCTTCGGATCAAGCTTGCGGAGATGCTCAGGCAGCGTCACCTGATCCAGAAGCGGTGTTGAACTCGACATGCGTTCTCTTACCCTCAATTCCCTCGGCGCGAGGCCCATATTCGCCTGGTGCCTGCGCGCCTCTTACTCAACCCTTGATCCAGCGCATTCAGCTGCTTACCGCACAATTTCTTAGTCTAGCATCCCCGAAAACGGGTACAAGGAATTTCCTCACGTCCCAATGTCAGCCTGTTGACCTTAGCGTTCGTGAACAGTCCCGATGGTCGTTAAACCCTCATGTGCCACCCAGGTTCCGGCATGCCCTTTCATGCCAACTTTGCCCTTACGCTCCCCGGTGGCGGAAAAACTCTCTCAAAATACCAGACAGCGTGCATACTGCAAGCTGTGCCTTTGTCAAAACAACCCTTTCCGCCAGCGGATCGCGGTCCGAAAGCTCTGCCACCAGCTTATGGGCCAGATTGACGATTACCGCCGATTCCATGGCCAAACGACGGCTTTTGAGCCGTTTTGGTAGCTCATCTGCCTCCTCCATTAAGCCACGCGTTGCGTCGAGACAACGGTCTAGAACCGCGCGCAATGCCGCACTCGACCGTGATTTGTCCAATTCTGTGACGTCTGTGCCACAGTCATCAATCCAGTCACCAGGCAAATAGACCCGGTCCAGCTGGCGGTAATCATCGGCGCAATCCTGGAGGTGGTTGATCACCTGGAGCGCGTTGCACAATGCGTCTGAATAACGGTAGTTGCGCGCATCTTCCCCGTGCAGGTCCAAAAGATAGCGCCCCACCGGTGCGGCAGACCTGAGGCAGTAGCCGATCAACTCGTCCCAATCCTTGTAACGCCCTTGCACCGCGTCCTGGCGGAAGGCGTCCACAAGGTCGGTGCAATGGCGCGGCGTGATGTTGGTTTCCGTCAGGCTGTCATACATGCGGCTTGCGGTTTCAAAGCCGGGCTCATGGCGGGTTTCGCCGCCGCTCACCGCATAGGCCATGGCGTTCAGGCGCTCTACCTTATGGTTCGGGGCCAGCTCCGGGTTGTCGGCAATGTCGTCAATGGCCCGGGCGAATCGGTAGTAGCGGGCGATGTGGGGACGCAGCTTCTTGGGCAGAAGCCAGGAGCCCACGGGAAAGTTCTCATCGGCCGCGCCCTTGCCGGAAGGGGTTTCAATGACATCTGCGCTGGTCATGGAGCTCAGCCTGCTGCCGACGCCAGGCCCACCAGGGTGTGGGTCAACAGGTCATCGGGATCAGCCAAACCTTCGATCACCGTGAAATGGTTGGCGCCCTCAATGGTGAGCGGGATCACCGCGGTGCCGCCGGCGTGCCATTCGTGGGTGATGTCTTCAACCTGGTGCTTGTACTCGTCGCTCTCCTCACTGCCCACGGCAGCAATGAGTTTCAGGCCCACCGGGGCGGACCAGAACACCGGGCTCGCCGCTTCTGCGCTCTCGGTGGTGAGTTTCAGTTTCTCGTTGATACTGGTGCGCACCAGGGGGCGCAGGTCGAACAGGCCGGAGATGGCAAGCCCGCCGGAGACCAGCAAGGGCGGCACGTCTTCGTTGATCTTGTTCCACTGGGTGGCCAGCAGCGCGGCGGTGAGATGACCGCCCGCCGAATGACCTGCGACCACGATCTTGCGCCGGTAGGTTTTCCACAGGAAAAGGCAGCAGGCCCGCATTTGATTGATGATGTCCACCACGGTGACCTGGGGACACAGATCGTAGGACGGCACCGCCACGGTGACACCGTGCTTGTTTGCCCCCCGGGCCATGTGGGAGAAGCTCTCGCGGCCCAGGGCCTGCCAGTAGCCTCCATGGATGAACAGGGCGATGGGGCCCGGCTTTTCCTTGCGCGGTTTGAAGATGTCCACACACTGGCGCACGCTCTCGCCATAAGCCACATCCAGGCGGGCCTCGGCTGCGTCCTTGCGCCATTTGGAGGCGTCAGCCGACCAGCCGGCCATGATCTCGGGATGTTCGGGCACCCGGGCGCGGTTGTTGTATTCGGCCTCGTAATTGATGGCGGTGGTGATCTGGCGGTCCATGGCGGCCAACCTGCCAGAGCCCGGTGCGCCGGGCAAGCCATAAGGGGGGTGGCCTTGCGCTCGTTTCGCGGGGCAGGCAAGATCGGCCCATGACCGGTTCGTCTCTCACATTCCGCCCGCTGGAGGCGGCGCCCTTTGGGGTCTTGGCTGAGATTGAGGCCGGCGATGTGGATGCGGCGGTGGCGCTGTTTTTGCAGGCGGCCGATGAGATCTCTGGCGCGCTGCATGCGGCCGGTGGCTTGATGGTGGTGCGCGGGCTGTCGGCTTTGCGCGATGCACCGCGCGCGCTGGTGACGATCTCGCAAGTGTTCGGGCCGGATGTGGAGAATTACCGCGAGACGCTCACCGCAGAGCGCTTCTTCCATGAGGAGGTGGCGGAGGTTCTGGTGCTCTCCAACATGCCGCCCTGCAATCACCCCCCGCCGCCGCGGCCCGAGCCGCTGCTGGATGAAGAGGGCCGGTTTCCGGTGCAGTTCCCGCAGCGCGCCAACTGGCACACGGACCAGAGCTACCGGCGCCCGCCGCCGGATGTCACCTTGCTGTTTGGCGTCACCGTGCCGCCGGCAGATCAGGGCCAGACGCTGTTTGCCGACTGCACGGCGGCGCTGGAGGCGTTGGCGCCTGAGGTGCGCGCTGAGATCGAGGGCTTGAGCGGGCTGCATGCGCCAAGCTGGATTGGCCGGCGGCCGCAAGATGTGCGCGGCGGCATCGCGCCCAAGCCGCTGCTCGCCCATCAGCTGCCCCAGCGCCAGCCCCTGGTGCGGGTTCACCCGGTGACGGGCAAGCCGGCGCTCTATATCTGCGAAGAGGCGCAGATGGATCATCTGGAGGGGCCGATCGAGGGTCTGGAGCCCGGGCCCGACGGGGCAGGGGCGCGGCTCGTCAGGAGGCTCTTGGCCCATGCCACCCGGCGTGAATTTGTCTATGTGCATGGATGGCGACAGGGGGATCTCGTGATCGGCGACAACCGCTGTTTGCTGCATGCGGCCTCATGGTTTGATGCGGACAAACACCCGCGCCTCATGTGGCGCACCACGGTGAGCGGGCATCCCGGGGCAGAGTATGCAGGCGAAGCCAAGAGCTGGGTGCCGGAGGAGGGTTATGCGCCGATGCAAGGGATGGAGGATGCGTGAGGGGTTCACGGAACCCTTCGTCACCCCGGAATTTGCGTGAGCAGATATCCGGGGCCCAGAGCGCGTCTGCCCCTGGGTCCCCGCGTTCGCGGGGATGACGGAATGGAGGCGGGGATGACGGATAGTTCGTGCAGCATCTCCCGCGCAAGGACGCGGAGCTCAACTGCACAGCGCCCGGAACATGTTCACCAAATGCAGCCCGCACGAGGACCCCTCGTCACGGGTCGGCACGTAGCCGCACAAGCTGAGGCCGACCAGGGCCGGAGACGTGACCAGCGGGCGCAGCAGGGTTGCCGCATCGTCCCAGTCCAAACCGCCCGGCATCAAATGGTTGGCCGCCGGAAACGCCATCTCGTCAAACACATCCACATTGATGTGCAGCCAGAACCTGGTGCCGGGGCCGGACACCCGGCCCAGAACCGCCCGGGCCGTGGCGGTGGCCCCTTCGCTGCGAATATGCTCCAAATCATAGGCCGCCAGATGAGGCTGGAAGTCCTCCGGCATCAGCGCGCCCGCCCGGTCCGCCTCCTCCCGGTCGCGGTATCCCACCATGGCCACATCTTCCGGCCGCACGGGAGCCTGATCGCCCAGCAAAGTCCCCCAGGCCCTGGGGCCACGGCCAAGGGTGGTGGCCAGGGCCATGCTCGCCCCGTTGCCGTCCGGCGAGGTGTCGCCGTCGTAAAGATCCATATGCCCGCTGACCGAGACCAATCCCAGCCCGGTGCCCCGGGCGAGGCCGTCGCGCGCGCCCGCTATGGCGCCGGGCAAAATGGCGTTGCAGCCGCCGGCGACAAAAGGCATCTGGCCGTCCTCAATCAGCTGGCCCAGCCGGCGGCGCAGCACCAGCGTGGCTTCAATCACCCCTTCCAGGGCCACCAGTCCGCTGGCGCCGTCGCGCCTGGTGCCGCGCATCAGGGTGTCGAGATCCTTGGCATGGCCGGAATTCATGGCCGCCATCAGGCCCACATCGCGCAAGGCGTCCGGGGCGTGCTCGGTGCCGCCCGGCTTGCCGCTGCTGTCTGCAGGGGCCCCTGCAAAAGTAAAGCGCTTCATGCCCACTCTCCGCCGCTTTCATGAGGTTCTGGCATAAAACTCCGGGGTGGGGAAGGGTGTTGGTTGCGTGTTCTTGAGCGCGCAACTCTGCTTCGTCACCCCGGAATTTGCGTGAGCCAATATCCGGGGCCCTGTGCCGGGCGGCCCATAGCTCTCACCTTTCGTCTTGCTCAGAAGGTCCTCGCGTTCGCAAGGACGCCGGATTGATCTTCCGCTCCCCTTGCGCCGACATCACGCTTGCAGCTTTCCCTCACGCGCACTATCTTCATCACTATCAGCCACTTAGTGGCTTAGGTTGCGCAAACCGAACGAGCTGACCGAATGAACTTGTGCTTTCCGCAAGGGGCGGGTCTTCTTGTCTTCGTGCTGGGCGTGTTGGCAACGCTGGGGGCTGCGCCGGCGTCAGCCACGCCCACCGAGCCTTCGTGCACGGGCGCCTTGCGCGCCGTCTCCACCACAAACGAGCTGCAAAAAGCCATCAAGGACGTGCGCTACGGGGTGCTGGCGCCCGGCAGCGTGATCCGCCTGAAAGCGGCCACCTTCCGCCTTGAGCATGACGGCGAGCCGCTCAACCTGAACAATATCTACGGCACCTCCGAAGACTGCCCCATCACCATTGAGGGGGCAGGCGAGGCGACGGTTCTGGACGGCAACCGCACGCCGGACAATGAGCAGTTCGGCCACCGGCTCCGCGTGGCTCTCAGCGCCGGAGCCCAGCGCGTGCTGGACACCGAAATGGAGGTGCTCAAACAGCTCTCCACCGGCATGCCCTCCGAAGCGCCCATCAACTGCCTGAAGATTGAGCGGGCCGCCTGGATCACCATCCAGAATCTCAAGATCACCGGCTGCTGGCCCACGGCGGTCTATCTGCGCGATGCCCGCTACATCACCGTGCGCGGCACCACGCTTTTGGGCTCCACCTATGCCATCATCGCCCATGGCAATTCCCGGCACCTTCTGATTGAGGACAATCGCTGGACCCAGGACGTCACGGGCGATGTGTGGAGCCGCATTCCCTGGGGCGTCTCGCACCACGGCTCGAAGGCTCACCTGAACGGGGCCCTGTTCGGCGGCTATAACATTCATGGGTCCGTGGTGATCCGGCGCAACCTGATCCGCCATGCCTATAACGGCATCCGCATCAAGGCGGCGTGTCTGGGCGCTCAGGCCTGCGACAAGAACATGAACGTGGAGATCGCCCACAACCGGTTCGAGTTCATCCGCGACAACTCGGTGGAGCCGGAAGGCTCGGCCGTCAACTGGTGGGTGCGCCACAATAAGATGCGTGATGTGCATGCGCCCTATTCCTTTGACGGGGTGAAGGGCGGGCCGCACTATGTGTTCGGCAATGTGGGCTGGTTCACCGAGATGCCCGAACAGCATTGCGAGGACCAGGTGTGGGCCAACGACCGCGAGCCAGAGGGCAATCTGACGGCCCACCGCGATTGCCGGATGCACCGCATGGGCAAGACCTTCAAACTGGGCAACAAGCAGAAGTACCCGCTGCACATTTTCCACAACAGCTGGCTCGCCCGCTCGCCCCTGGTGGGCGGCGGGGGCTCGGGGCCTTTGCGGGCCTGGAACAATGCCATTGAGTTCTGCGGGCCCGGCGAGACGTCCGTCATCTGCAAGGCGCCGAGCCATATGCTCCACAGCGGCGGGCGCAAGAAGCTGCGCTGGCTGGAGCGCGCCGTGGCCCGCTCGGTTGAACACAATATCCGCTTTAACGTCTCGAACCGTCCGCTCATGCCCACCGCGGCCAAGAAGCCGGACTTTCCCATTGCCGGGCGCTGGACCGATGGCTTGGGCTTTCGCGACGGACGGCAGGGCGATTTCCGCCTTCAGCCGGGCAGCCCGGCGCGGCGCGCCGGCTGCATGATCCAGAAGCATCCAGGCGGTCAGCTGACCTGCACCCGCCCGCCCGACGGGTTCCGCCCGGATGTGGGGGCCTATCAGGGCGCGCGGCTGTTCAAGGGTCCGGCCTTCCGCCACGCGGATGGGGAGCTTGGGGCCGACAGGGCTTATGTGGAGCGCCCGCGCAGTGTGGACGTGGCCTTTGAAACGGCGCGCCCGGAGCGCTTTCAGATCAGCTTTTCGGTTCCCATTAAGCTGGCGGGCCCGGCAGAGACTGTGACGGTCTGGCTTGAAGGGGGCACGATCCCGCTGACGGCCATGTGCGGCGTTGCGGAGCACGCGCGCCATGTCTTGACCTGCGAGCTCTCCTCAGGCGGGGTGCTGGCGGCGGAGGTGAGCGCGATTGATCTGCCCCGCACGATCCGCCGCGACGGAGGCAAAGAGGCGCCGGTCACGTTGTGGGCGGCGGCCGATAGCCGGGTGCAGTTTGCCGACTAGGGACGGGCGGGGTTTATCTGAACCAGATGTAGGGGCGCGTGCGCCGTGAGGCCGACCGTTTCGCCGGGCTCTGCGGCAATCAGGGTGCTGGGGCTGACCGGGGCCCGCCCATGGCCAGCCGCGCTCGCTTCGCCTGTGCCGGATATGATGTGGGCGGCGGCATCCGGGGCCAAGGGGAATTGGGCGCCTGGGGCAAGGCGCAGATCACTTAAGGTGAAGCCGATGGCCTCGCTCGCGGCAAGGAGGGGCAGGGGCTCGGCCTCGGCGGGCCGGCTTTCCTCGCCGCGGTACACGAACATGCGCCGGTCGGTCACGGGGACGGGCCCGCTGGCCTCGTAGGCGCCGTCTTCATCGAAGGCTTCATCGCCTCTCAGAGCCGGATGAAAGATGGAGAGGTGGCGCTCGCCGGCGGAAAGCTGGAGCCGGTGGCGGTCGTTGGGGCCGACCACGTACAAGGTGCCCGGGCGCAGCGCCCAGCGTTCGCCGGAGGTGAGGTCTGTGACCTGGCCGGACCCTGCGAGAATATAGTTGGCTTCCCAATGGTGCTTCAGCCAGACGGTGAGGTCCTGGGCGCGGGAGATCGTGTTCTCGTTGTAGGAAAAACCGTAGCCGTCCCGGGCGGTGAGGAAGCGGGCGGAGCGGAAGGCATTGTCTGCCGGGTAGCGGATTTGGCCCAAGGGTTTCAGATCGGTCAGGGTACGTACGAGCATGACCTCAGGTCTGGCCGGATGCCCAACAAAGCCGCAGAGCCCCGGTCAATCGTTCACGGCGAGTTGGATTCTCTTGGTAAGGAGAACACCGTCGTGTTGACGAAGAAGTCATCATATATGCTCAGCTTGTTGGGCTGTTGTCCTGAGCTGAACAGATCGTAGGACAGACCGAGGCGGATCTCAAAACCATCGAAGGACGAGACCTTCGTGCCATTATTCTGCTGCCAGCTTTCCACGTAGGCCACCGAGCCGAAAGCGCGCAATCCTTCAAAGGTCGGGCACAAATACTCGGCCTTCCCGCCGGTGCGAAGCGAGTGGATTTGCCACTCCCCCGGCGCGTCGATCCTGTCCTTTGACCAGTCCATAAAGCCGCTGAAGCTGAGGTCATCGGCTACATAGCCGGTGAGTTCGCCGCCGGCGTAGAAACTGGTTCGCAGGTTCGCTTCGTCCGCAGCCGGAAACAGTCCGCCTCCATAGGCATTAAAGGCAAGGTAATTGCCGATCCGAACCCGCCCCAGGCCGCCGAACTTGCCGACGGTCTGACCGCCATCATCGTTTGCGTGATAGCGAAAGCCGCCTTCCGCTCCGATCGAGGAGCCCTCTCCATTGTTGAAGATAATCGCTGTGCTGGCCCAGCTGTAGTTTTGAACGATGACGGCGTCGGTCTGGTCGAACACGTCTTGCGCATACTCGCCGGTGAAGTTGAGGCGCCAGTTCTCTCTGAGCGGAACGTTGAACCGAACCCCAGCCGTGCCTGCAAAGACATCGCGATCAAGATTGTTGTCACCGGTCTGCTCCGACCAGGCGAAGTCGCCATAGGCACCAAAAATGGTGGATTCTTTGTACAGATAGGCGTCAGATTGCGGATCCGCATGACCACTGGTTACCAGTGTGCCCCAAACCAATGTCGCGGCCACAACCGCCAATCCCTGCCGTTTCATTCTCCGCCAACTCCCCATGCTCACCATGCCGTTCCCCGAACACAAAATCTTACGGGCGGTTGGAGCCAGTGTTGAGAGGTAAGCTGGAAAAACGAATCAGTTTTCGTGTCGCCGTGGCTTTTTTGTCACGATTGTCAACCCTTTTGTGTATAAATTGACGCTTTCAGGCTAAACGTTCGCCACACAAACAGCGTTCAAACGCGTTCTCCGGCAACAACCCCAGTTGCTGGTAAAAGCTCATGAAATCCCAGTGGTTGTAAGCCTCTGCCAACTTTCCATCCGCCATGCGGGCCAAAACGCTTCCGGTCATCTTCACGCGTTCGCCGGTTTCCCGGCTGGTGGCGTTGACCGTGCACAGGGCTGAGATCCAGTCTCCGTCCTCCATGCTCTGGTTCACCTGGATGTCGAAGTCCTCCAACATCGAGAACAGGCGTTCATGGAAAATCTTGAAGCCTTCCGGTCCGATCCGCACCTGTTCCTCGACCGCCTGCAGGTCAGCCACCTCGGTGATCAGGTCTTCGCCCCCCAGCCCGCGCGCCTTGCCGTCTTTGACAAACATGTCGTCAATGGCCGAGGCATCGCCGTCGTTCCACACTCTTCGGAACCAGGTTTCCAATACTTGAAGATTTGAGCTCATGCCGTTCGCGCCTCCCCGTCTAATCCAGTGTCGCTTCGACGGCTCTTAAGGTGTCGAAGAACTCCATGAACTGGGTCACCTTGCCGTTTTCAAACATCCACACATCCACCTTGCCGATGGCGGCGGTCTTTCCCGTTCTCTTGTGGGTCCAGGAGCATTCGCCGATCGCCACAACCCGGCCGCCCTGCGCCACGAATTCATTGATGTGGTAGGAGTTCATGGTCCAGTTCTCCGCCAGTCCGGCAAAGTAGCCGACAACATCGTCCTTGGAGGCGCGCTTCTGCGTGAATTCCATGCCGGGCGCGCCATCGGCCAACGAGCCCCAATCAACGTGATCATCAAGAATGTCTAACCAAACCTGCGCGTCGCCTTTAGTGTTCTGCCAATGAATATAGGCATCACGTAATGTTTCGACGTTTCTTTCCTGCTCAGTCATAATATTTCTCTAAATTATAATACAATTTTGTATGGTAGGTTGTATTTTAGAATATTACAACAATTATAATTGGGATTTTGAAGTGATTGCCACTGCTGGCGCTTGAAGGGGGGCAAGGTAACGACGCCCAGCTCCTTTCAGATCACCCCTTTTCGCCAAGCGGAAAACCTCAAGTTCTCACCAATCCGTTCTCAATACCCCCGGCGTTAGAGGGCGCATCGGCCCGGGCGGGGTTCTCCTGCCAAGGTCCAAACACGAAATGCTTTGAATGAAGGAGACCCCCATGAAGCACCTTTTCGCCGCCACCGCCGTGGCCACCGCTCTGATGATCACGCCTGCCGCGGCAGGCAACCTGGTAGACGTTGCCAGCAAAGCCGGCACGTTCAACACGCTGATCGCCGCTGCCAAGGCAGCCGGCCTCGCAGGCGCTCTTGCTGAAGGGGAAAACCTCACCGTCTTCGCTCCCACCGATGAAGCCTTCGCCGCTCTGCCGGAAGGTACCGTGGAAAACCTGCTGAAGCCGGAGAACAAGGATCAGCTGGCCGCCATCCTCAGCTACCATGTGGTGCCGCGCAAGCTGACCTCCAACATGCTGCCCGGCCGCACCATCCACGTGAAAACCATCAAAGCCGGCGGCGACAAGATGCTGGCCGTGACCAAAAGCTCAGACGGCGTGACCGTTGACGGCGCCAACGTGGTGTCCGCCGACATCAAAGCCACC
>JAAUYD010064267.1_pt1 | contig 10460 bp, 10 predicted proteins | sample 7278101 | NCBI WGS metagenome assembly JAAUYD01 (sample SAMN14350128, study PRJNA611818) | marine sediment metagenome | isolation source: surface marine sediment (0.6m) | place: French Polynesia: Moorea | collected 2018-08
GGAAAAAGGGTATGGCATACCTTGCAATCCTTTAAGGTGTCTTGGTGCTGGTCATGGGGAAATTTGACAATGCCCCTGCTGCCGCCATCCAGCTTTATGAGGGGCGGGCCGGTTTTTTCCAGGGCCATTGCACTTAAGGCACCTGAAAGGGTTATGATTAAAAATGAAATGATTATCCTAATCATCTATTTTGTATCTACTTATACCGTTTCCGTACAATTCCGCACTTACAACGCTTCTGAACTTTCAACGCTCCGTTCCAGATTCAATTAATAGGCTTCTTCCAGCGCCAAGTCTTCGTGGGTCACCTTGCCTTTGAACATGTTGTATGCCCAGATCTGGTAGACCAGGACAACGGGGATAAACAGCAATACCACCATTAACATAATTTTCAATGTAAGGGGACTGGACGATGCATTAAAGGCCGTCAAACTGTACTCGGCATTGATGCTGGACAGCAACATGTTGGGAAATAGGCCGATGATGCCGTAGAAGGTCGCTCCGGCGATGGCCAAGGCTGATGAGAACCATGCTTTAAAGTAAGCTTGTTTGCCTAGGAAGACTTTGATTCCCACCAGGCCCAGCACGGTGGCCGCAATAACGGCGAATAAAATGGGATTTTCTAAATAATTTTCATACAATTGAGTGGATTTTGCGCTCAGCAACAGAAAGGCCACTGCCACGATCAAAAGCACCGGCCAAATAAGGTTGGCGCTTTTAATGGCCCGTTGCTGCAGGTCGCCTTCCGTTCGAATGGATAGCCACAGGGCGCCGTGCACCAGAAAAAAACATAAAAACAGGATCCCGCCCAATAGGCCGTAGGGATTGATCAAGGTCAGCAAGTTGCCCTGGAATATTTGGTTTTCATCCAGGGGCAGGCCCGCAAATATATTGGCAAAGGCGACCCCGAATAATATGGCCGGCAAAACGCTGCCGACAAAAATGCAGGTGTCCCATAGTTTGCGCCAAGCAGGGCTGTCTACTTTGCCTCTAAATTCAAAGGATACACCCCTCAAAATCAAGGCAAATAGAATAAGCATAAGGGCTGTGTAGAGGGATGAAAACATCGTTGCATACACCAGCGGGAAGGCGGCGAAGGTGACACCGCCGGCGGTGAGCAGCCATACTTCATTTCCGTCCCAAAGCGGTCCCAGGGAGTTGATCATGACCCGTTTGTCCTGATCCGTTTTTCCTAGAAAAGGATAGAGCGTTCCCACACCGAAATCGAAGCCGTCGGTGATGAAAAATACGGCCCATAATAGACCCCACAAAAAAAACCAAGTTGATTGTAATAACATTTCTTTCTCCCACTATATATTCGATCAAAAATTGAAATCATTTTTCGATTAAATTACGGCTATACGGTTTTAACAGGCTCCGGGCCTTTGATGGCATTTTTGCCGATGAGATAATACCCTACAGCCCCCAGGAGTCCGTAGACCAATATAAATGCGATCAATGAGGAGATGACCTGGATACTGGATATCGGTGATCCACCATCTACGGTGCGCATCAAACCGTACACCAGCCATGGCTGGCGGCCGACTTCAGCCAGTATCCATCCGGCTTCAATGGCGATGTAGGGCAGTGGCACGGCGGCCATCATGACGATCAAATACCAGCGGTTCTCCACCAGTCGGTTTTTCAGGAAGAGCCCGATGATGGTGAGCAGCGGCAGCAGGGTGCCGATGGCGACCATGAGGCGAAAAGAAATAAAGGTGGGCAGCACAGGCGGCCGGTCTTCTTTGGGGAAATCGTTCAAACCTTTCACCTCGGCATTGATATCGTGGTGTCCTAATAAACTGAGTACCCCGGGGATTTTGCCGATCTCGATGATGTTGCGGCCGTTCTCTTCGTCGGGTATGGCGAACAGAACGATGGGCGCTCTCTTTTGTGTTTCCCAATGGGCTTCCATAGCCGCTAATTTGGTCGGCTGGGTTTCCGTGACGTGCACCGCATGTTGATCGCCCTCTACGGCCACCCAGATCGACGACACGAGGCCGAAGACCAGCGCGATCTTGAAGGAGCGGGTGAACAACTCAATGTGCTGCTTTTTGAAAAGATGGTAGGCGCTGATACCCATGACGAAGAAAGCGGCGAGGACGAAACTGGCCGGCACGATATGCAGAAATTGGAGGATGGCAAATTTATTGAAAACGACGGCTGCGAAATCATTGAGCTCTGCCCTGCCGTTGTTAAATACATAACCCACAGGATGCTGCATCCAACCATTGGCGATGATGATCCACATGGCCGAGATGTTGCTGGCGGCAGCCACCAGGCACATAACGATGGCGTGGGCCATTTTGGAGAGTTTTTTCCAGCCGAATACCCAAACTCCGATCAGGGTGGATTCCAAAAAGAACGCCACAGATGCTTCTATGGCCAGGAGTGACCCGAAGACGTCGCCTACAAAAGCGGAGTATTTGGACCAGTTGGTGCCGAACTGGAACTCGAGGGTGATACCGGTCACCACACCCACGGCAAAATTGATCAAAAAGAGCTTACCCCAGAATTTGGTCATTCTCAGGTAGGTTTCATCACCCGTCCTGGCATAACGGACCTCCATGTAGGCAACCAGGACGGAGAGCCCCAAGGTCAGTGGGACAAAGAGAAAGTGGAACAGTGTCGTTGCCGTGAATTGCAACCGTGATAAAAAAATAGGATCCATCAGCATCCTCCTCTAAGGACGTAACAATAGTTTGCTCAGCAACTGCCGCAATGCCGGCAACCTGAGGTAATGTGTTATAATCTTTGCGGTTTCCCCTAATGAGATCTGAACTTAAAGCGGTTATGCCTCTCCATCCAACCTGCATTGGGAAAAATCAATGGGCTTGCCGCAGTCGGCGCATGTATGGTTTTTATCGAATTCGTCGGAAAAGATCTCCTTCTCTTTTCCGCATTCGGGGCAAGTGCAAATAAACGATTTCAAATGTTTATGACTCTCAAAACCGGGGCAATGTTGCGGTGTTGTCATGGTTTTCTCCTATCCGTTCAACCGATGCGCGGATCTTTCCCGTCGCCCGCACAATCGGGTGTGTAGCAGCTGTTATCTAAAAATTCGCAACTCTCTTTGCATGATGGACATTTATCCGGAGGTGTGTCTGCCTCCATCTCATATCCGCAATTGGCACATTTCCAGTTGGCCATAGGGCACCTCCTTATGTGTGCGCCAGATGGGCCGAAGTGCCGACAAGGGGTTGGACAGCCCCGTAGTACTTCGGCCCATCTGTCTCGCCGCACGCGGTTTTGGCTCCAATGCTGCAAATGCAAATTATAATGCAGCATTGGGGTTGATTAGCCTGCCTGCCACAGGCCATGTAGGTTGCAATATTCTTTTGCCGTAATATTGTCGGCATCGATCATAAAAATCGCTTCCGGAGCATCTCCCGGATTGAGGAATTGACGGTATGATTTTCCGTCGGCAACGATTTCAATCCATTCGATAAAGTGATCTTCCCCCATGGGATGGGCTACACTGCCCACCTTCACTTTCACGCCGCCTTCGATTTTTTCAATAACCGGAACATGCCTCTCTACAGCAGCATCCACTGTGTTGGCCTTCAAGCAGACCATGGGTTGTCCGCAGCATACCAACTCTCCCGGGCCTGCATGCATAACGTCAACGATGTTGCCGCAAAGTTCGCATCGATAAGCTTCCAGTCTTGCCGTCATAATATCCTCCTAAAGCTAAAAAAATTATATAATGGACGTCTTTCCCGACGTTTTGTCGATCTAATTAATGTTTTGGTTTTGTATCCTTGCACGTTTGCCCACTGCCATGGATTCTGGGTTCGGGGCACTCTTCCTGCCACCAACCTTTGGCTTGATGCCGGCTTTTTTCTTCTTCGGCCAGCTGTAATATTTTATAGGCTGAATCGCGCAAAACACCATAGAGAACGCCACAACCGGTATCCTCTCTGTCCGCATCACCTTTATTGGCCAGTTGAATCATATCCCGGGTCAACCGGATGGCGCTTTGAATGTTTTTATCGCAAGGCTTCACTTAATTTAAACTCCTGAGAGAGAGGCATATTCCATGATTCTCTTGCCGACGATTAATTCTTAAATCAAAAGTTGTGCCAACGGGATGGGAATTTTTTCCAAGTCAATGAAATGCAAGCTATTTGGGGCTTTGTGGCACAATAGGCCCCTTTGGTCGTCGCTAATAATTGTATCCAGAGCATGATTTGATGATACATCGAGAAGGTTTGTTCACTCTTAATATATCCCTCTTATTTAATATCATCCTAATATCAATGGAAAAAACCCTGTCTCAGTATTTCGTTTATCTTCTTGATACACATCTGTTTCATAAGACAAGGAAGCAAGATAGAACTGATTCTGTATACTCAACTGAGGTTCCCCGGCCGCTGCAACCAATGAAATGGATTTCGGTCCCAGGATGGTGCTGTAGGCGTGTAACTGTTTAAAGCGCTTGGGTTTTTCTTATCATAAAGGCTTTAAGTTAGCAAGATGTCGTCCGCGCTCCACGGATTTACAACATTCCATCCTTTCCTCTTTGGAAAGGGATGCAAAGGCATATTTGTTGCTTATATTGTAAAGCGGAACTGATGGCGGTTGCATCTCGGCCTGTGTTGCCGACAGCCGCAATAGGAGTAAAGGAGATACGCATGACAGCATTGGATAAAATAAAAAAAGATACCGATCTCATTGATGAAATTGATTGGGACATGACCCCGGAGGAAGCTGTGCGTCTTTATCTGGAATGGGGAAATAATTGGGCTGGTGGGAATTATGTTATTCGCTCCAAGGATGACGAAACCGTCTATTTTGTGGTCAGCACCTGGAAGGAGCCGCCGATGGTATACCTCATTCGGCGCAACTCGGAAGAGGCCAAGGAGGTAGCTAAGATTAAGATGCCTGAGGCGATTAAAAGCCAGTTCTTAAAAGAAAATGGTAACCTAAAGGGCGTTTATGCCGTTGAAGGCGTGGTTAAAGAGTGGCTCAAAAAAGAACTGGCCCAAGCTTAGTCTCAATGTATGAGACCAAACCTTGGGCCAATTGGATTATTTAACCGTTGAATCGTATTGAGCTGTTTACCGCGTATCAATTGCGGGTTTCTTGGGCCAGTGTCAATGAATTTTCTGCTGACTCGCGAATTGCCTTGTCCTTGCTGCATTCGGGGCAAAGCCCCATAAACTCGAGACGGTGCCCCATGATGGTATAAACCGTGGCTTCATAGAGCGCATCCTCAAGCTGTTGAAGTGGGGCAATGGGCGCATCGTCCACCCGCCCGCAGTGCAGACAGCGGATATGATAATGTTTGTGGGGAACACCGTCATAGCGCTTCTGACTGCCGCTCAATTCAAGGGTTTGAATCTCCCCCAAACCCGTAAGAATTTCAAGATTGCGGTATACAGTACCCAAGCTGATCTTGGGCATCTTTTTGCGAACCCTTTCATAGATCAGATCCGCCGTCGGATGATTGTTTTGGCTGCGCAACTCCTCGAGTATCAATCGTCGCTGCTTTGTCATTCGCATTTTATCGGAGCTAGGCACTTTTTATATATCCTTCCAATCCCCAATCAGGGCTATGTCCGTGTTGGATAGGCAATCATTTCCCTTTCTGCTGTTCTGTCATTCTACCGTTCGTCTACCGGCGTAAATGAGCAGGTATCAGGACCACAATAATCCCCAATATATTCGGATTCAGGTCGATACAACATGGGTTTGGGTGCGGCATCCGCGTATTGTTCTTCCAAAACATGAGCGACCCAGCCGGCCACCCGCGAGATGGCAAACAGGGGGGAGAATAGGTCGACGGCAAATCCCATGGAGTAGTAGAGTGACGCACTGTAAAAGTCGACATTTACATAAATATCGGTGCCTTTGCGTTCTTTAAAAGCCTCCTTGCCTTTAACCTCAAGAATTTTCGAGATCTCATGCCACTTGGTATCTCCCGCCATTTCGCCCATTTTTTTGGACATGGGATCGATGATGCCGGCACGCGGATCATCGGTTTTATAAACTGCGTGGCCCAACCCCATTATTTTCTTGCCTTCGTCAAGAATGCGGTTGACATAGTCTTCAGCCTTATCGGCACTGCCGATATCCAGCAGCATCTCCATTACGCGCACATTGGCACCCCCATGAAGGTCGCCGGACAGGGATCCAATACCCGCCGCGATGGCGGCATAGATGTGCGCACGTGTCGACGCCACTTCCCGGGCGGCAAATGTCGACGCGTTGAAAGAGTGCTCCGCATGCAGCACCAAGGCTGCGTCCATAAATCGCGCCACTTCGGGATTTGGAGCTTCACCCGAGAGCATATAGAGAAAATTGGCCGCGTGGCTCAAGTCAGGATTCGGCGCCACAGGCTCTTTGCCGTTTCGAATTCTTTCCCAGGCTGCCAGCACGGTGGACAATTTGGCAATGAGTCGAATCCCCATTCTTTCCGTTGATGCTCGACTTTGGTCCCTTACATCCTTGTCATGATGGGCCAGCATGGCGGCGGAGGCTTGCAAAATATCCATGGGAAGCGCATCCGCCGGCCTTGTTTTGAGTGCCGCAATTACTTCATCCGGGATGGCGCGTTCCGCGACCAGCGCTGCATTCAGTGTTGATAGTTCATCGCCATCAGGCAATTTTTCATATAATAATAAATGGATGACCTCCTCAAAAGTGGCGTTAGCCGCCAAATCCTGCACCAGGTAACCACGGTAAATCAACTTGCCTTCATCGCCGATCACATCGCTTACTTTGGTGCTTGCAATGGTAATGCCCCGAAGACCAGTGTTAATAGCCGGCTGACATACCTCCATAGATTTTTCCTCCATTGGTATCTCGTTATGATTTAAAAACTGTTATCAATTTCATATAGTTAAGTTGAGTCAAGCCAGTGGCCTGTTTTTGTTCGGTGCTTTACATCTTATTAGGAATTGTTATCATGTTAAAGTTGATATTGAAACCCAAAAATGGTACACCCCAAAAACGGAAACCTCGATTGAACTATATCCTAAACAATCAATTTAGTTAACAATAATATAGTGGGCGATGCATGCATGACCTTACAATCAAAAAGGGCTACCGGTTTCGTGCGGCTGGTGAACCATCACTAGAAGTGACAAACCTTGCCGACCCGGTGAGTGTTTCCTTTTTACCTGAAAAAATTCCATATATCAAACCCAGGCTTAAAATTGCCCAGGGCGATGCAGTTGAAATCGGATCCCTTTTATTTGAGGATAAACGAAATCCCCGATTTCAATTCCTCTCACCGGCCGGGGGTGTGGTGAGCGACATTCAATTTGGACCCCGTCGGATCCTCAAAGCGATCGTGATCAAGCGTGATCCAAAAGAGGAGGCTCAGGTCCGATTTCAGGCAGTCTCTGCCACCATGCTGGAAGCCATGGACCGTCTTGAACTCGTGGACCGCATTCTCAAGGGTGGGCTCTGGTGGGTTTTTCGCCAGCTCCCCTTTCGGGATCTACCTGATCCTGAGATTACGCCGCCAACAATTATCGTCGGCCTATCCGATAAAGAGCCTTACCTGCCGGACCCCAGTGTCTATTTGCAGGATCGCATCGAAGCCTTCGCCTTTGGAATGGAGGCTCTCAAAAAACTCTCCCAAGGCAGTGTTATGGCCATGTCTCATGGGGACGCGAGCTTGCCTGAGGAGGTGGAGCGAATCCTCACCCATCGCGTTTGGGGGCAATACCCGGCCGATGATCCTGGAACCCTTCTATATCACACGAAGTCCTCATCCCAACAAAATCGTTCGTGGTTTATCTCAGGTCAGGATTTGATACTTCTGGCCCAACTCTTGATGGAGGGTCGATATCCTGTGGAACGTGTCATTTCCGTTGGCGGCAGCAGCATGCCCAACCCCCAACATTTCAGAACTCGTCTGGGCGTGCCCCTGGCTCACCTCGTCGATATAGAAGCCCTGGACAGGGACGTCCGTTTCGTGGTGGGTGGATTTTTCAGGGGATACGAAAGTGATCACCGAGGATTCATGGGGCACTGTGAAACGGCTCTGAACATCCTGCCCGAAGGCGGTCGAGCCGAATTTTTGGCCCTTTTCAATCCCGGCGTTCAAAAACCGACCTACTCCCGCGTCTTTGCTTCTCGCCTGAATCCGGGAAAATTGAGCTACACGTGCAACCTGCACGGCGGCGAAAGGGCGTGCATCGCATGTCTGCACTGCACTGACGTCTGCCCTGTGGATATTATGCCGCACATGACGTATAAGGCTGTGTTGGCAGACGAAGTGGAAGAGTTTTTGGAGCATGGTTTATTGGATTGTGTGGAGTGCGGATTGTGTTCGTATGTATGTCCCTCTAAAATTGAATTGACCCGCACATTTATAGACGCCAAAGCTGCTTATGCCAAAGAGCAAAAAGAATGAAACTAATTCGCAACGTATTTGATTCGCATCGTGAACGTTTTGAGCCGGACGGGCCGCTGGCACGGTGGCATGGTCTCTTTGAGGCCATAGAGAATGTCTTCTTCGGTACACCCGAAGTTACCAGGACGGCTCCCCAGGCCAGGGATTCGCTGAGCGTGCAGCGATACATGATGATGGTGATCATCGCAGTTCTGCCATGCCTCTTTTTTGGAATGTACAATGTGGGATTGCAGGCATTTCAAGCGGCAGGACGACCCCTGGAAACATGGCCCATGTTCTGGTTTGGGGTGCGCACGGTGATGCCCCTAGTATTTATCTCATACCTCTTTGGTTTCGGGTGGGAAATTTTCTTTGCCGCCATTCGCAGACACCCTATCAGCGAGGGCGTTTTTGTCACCGCTATTCTATTTCCGCTTACCTTGCCGCCCACTACCCCGTGGTGGCAGGCCGCATTAGGAATCTCCTTTGGCGTGGTAATTGGAAAAGAAGTCTTCGGCGGGACCGGGCGCAACTTTCTCAACCCGGCCCTGACCGGACGTGCATTTCTCTATTTTGCCTATCCCGTGCAGATGTCCGGTGAAGCAGTATGGACGGCGACGGCCCCAAAAGCGGGGGAAGTTGTAGATGCAGTGTCGGCGGCCACACCCTTGGTGGTTGCCGGGGCAGCGACCCAAGCCGGTGCGGTAGAAAAGACCTTAGAAACAGCGGGGTATGACGTTGCGACCCTGTTCCTGGGATTCTATCCAGCCAGTATCGGGGCTTCCTCAACATTGCTTTGCTTGGTGGGTGCCTTGGCTTTGATCATCATCGGGGTCGCCAGTTATCGCATCATTCTTGGGGATATTCTGGGCGTCGTGGTGATGGGTTACATCCTTAATCTGTTTGCCGGTGAAGGCGCCATGCCTTACCTTAGTCTGAACCCATGGTATCATCTATTGATTGGGGGGACGGCATTTGGGATAGCATTTATGACCACCGACCCGGTTTCGGCACCCCATACCCATGCTGCCAGATGGATTTACGGGTTTTTAATCGGTGCTCTCACCGTAATCATACGTGCTTTTAATCCGGCCTTTCCGGAGGGGATTATGCTTGCGATATTGTTCATGAATGTGTTTGCGCCATTGATTGATCATCTTGTGGTCCGTGTCCGTGTAGGTAAGAGGGTTCCCAATGTCTAGCCAGATGAAATCCATCGTTTTTGCCGTCAGCCTGTGCGTGGCTTGCAGCCTGCTGCTGACAGCTGCAAGCACCGGATTGCAATCCTTCCAGCAGCGCAACATGGAGGCAGATCGCCAAAAGAATATCTTGCTGGCAATGGGATTGGTTGAGGACGATGCCAAGATCGGTTTGGATCAACTTCAGACTCTCTACAACACGAACGTTAAAAGCGTTCGGGTAGACCGCGAGGGACGCATCTTACCCTCTGACGGCAAATCCGAAGACAACCTGCCCCTTTACCTCTACGTGAAACAGGATCTCATAAAGGCTTACGTAGTGCCAATCAACACAAGGGGCTTGTGGGGTGAGATACACGGATATTTGGCCCTTGAAAATGATGGTGCCACCATTCGCGGGTTCACCGTGTATAAGCATTCCGAAACCCCGGGACTGGGCGGCGAAATTGAGAGCCGGTGGTTTCGTAAAAACTTTGAAAAAAAGAAGATCATCAACGCGGATGGAGACTTTGCATCCATCAATGTAGCCAAAGGAGCTGTCAGTGAAGTGGTACCGCCATCAGACCGCCCAAATCATGTGGATGGTATCAGCGGCGCCACATTAACCGGTAAATATCTAAGCACCGGGTTGAAAGATATCCTTAAGGACTACGAACCTGTGTCCATCAATTTCAGGCACAATAATCCGCGTTATTTAAGAGTACAGTAAAGCGCCGAAAGGCTTTCTAACAACTTTGAAAGGCGGTCTCTATTGGTTGGATAACATAGCTAATCAAGATTAAAGATTAAAGTGCAAAGTATAAAGGGGAGGTATTCTGCCTATTACAGAAGCCCTGTAGCGGGTATCGGCCTTTGATAAAGGCAGGGGGTATGCCGACGGTACCGGGAGCCGTTTGAATAGGCCCACATCATTA
>JAAUYD010174084.1_pt1 | contig 10460 bp, 10 predicted proteins | sample 7278101 | NCBI WGS metagenome assembly JAAUYD01 (sample SAMN14350128, study PRJNA611818) | marine sediment metagenome | isolation source: surface marine sediment (0.6m) | place: French Polynesia: Moorea | collected 2018-08
ACTCGCCGTCTGCTGCGACATGGCGCCGTTTAATACCGCTGCGCTCACGGATCCATTCATCGGAGGTATCCATGGTCTTCTCGAGGTCTTTGTTGGTGATGACCTTCTCTGGCAGGTAGCTACCTGTACCGGCGATTCGACTGTTTGGCATGTCAGTCCTTCTGCCGCATGAAGTCGGCGATTTCGCGTAACGTGGGATAGTCGAACAGATCGCTGATGTCGAGCTTGCCCGGGTAACGCTCGTCGATTGCAAGCGTGATCTCCGTCAGTGTCAGAGAACTTACGCCCACCTCGAACAGGTTGTCATCCGGGCCGATGACGCGTTCTTTTGAGAACTCGCGGCAAATCGAGACCAGCTCGGCCACCAGCGGATCCTCGTCCTCGTCGACCGGCTCCGCTGCCGGTGTCGTCAGCTCGGCGATGACGCCGTCGAATTCGCCTTCGAGGTAGTCGCGCAGCAGGTGTGCGCGCTGGACTTTGCCACTGGTCGTCTTCGGGATTCGCGGCACTGGCACGACGTGGTCGATTTCGATACCGACACGCTCACCGAGCAGCGAGTGCGCCTCTTCGGCGATGGGCCGAAATTCTTCCAGGTCCTTGCGGAACAGGATGAAACAGACCAGCGACTCCGTCTGCGCCCCCTTGGGCGTCGCGCCTGCGACGACGACCTTACCGAGATCGAGGCCGTCGATCTCCGCGATGATCTCCTCGAGATCGTGCGGGTAATAGTTCTGCCCGTTCAGAATGATGATGTCTTTCTGGCGTCCGGTGATGACCAGCTGGTTGTCGACGAAGAGACCGACGTCTCCTGTTCTCAGCCAATCGTCGTCTGTGAAGAGAGCGGCCGTCGCCTCCTCGTCGCCATAAATGGTCTCGGTGACGCTGGCGCCCTTCAGCTGGATGTTGCCGATGTGCTCGTCGCTCAATACCTGGTCATTGTCATCGGCGATCCGGATTTCGACGTCGCGAATAGCGTTTCCGACTTTGACGAAACTCACCGCATCCGGATCGTCGGGCGACACCGGGTGATAGGTCTCGCCGACTTTCAGACTGTGGCGATCGACGACGATGCGCGAGTACTCATCGCCGGGATTGCCGAGCGACACACCAACGGTGGCCTCGGCAAGACCATACACCGGGTACATCGCGCTGCGCCTGAGCCCGTGCGGCGCCATCGCCGCCATGAATTCCTCACACAGCTCCCAGGAAATCGGCTCCGCGCCGTTTAAGATCAGCTTGACCGGCGCAAGGTCGAGATCGGGCAATCCCTTACGCTCGAAGAGCTTGAGGAAGTGCTTGTAGCCGAAATTCGGCGAGCAAAGCTGCGTCGCGCGCAATTCGCTGGCCTTGCTCATCCACAGCAGCGGGCGGCGAACGAACAGGTTGGTATCCATCACCGCGTGGTTCATCCCGGCCGCCATGACCGACAGGTGATAGCCGATCAGCCCCATGTCGTGTGTCAGCGGCATCCAGCTCAGGCTCTGATCATCTTCCATCCAGCCCGTCGCCTCGCAGATGGCGCGAATGTTCGTACACAGGTTTCGGTGCGTTAACACGACACCCTTCGGGTCGCTGGTCGAGCCCGACGAATACTGTATGAACGCGGTATTGGCGGGCGACGCGGCGTAGATCTCCCCGTGGTCCCCGACAGTCACGTCGCTCATCAGCACCGTCTTCTCATCCAGCAGGCGACTCACGTCGGCGAGTTCGCGCTGGGCAGCGAAATCCTTCAGCCGGTCCAGCAGGTCCTGTTCGGTGAAGAGCGTTCCGTTGTGCAGCTGCTTGATGATCCGGAATAACTTGAAGCGGTGCTCGTCACTGATGCCAACCGCGACCGGCACCGGTACGATGCCGCCGAGAATCGCCGCCCAGTAAGCAACCACGAAGCTCTCGTTAGACTTGCTGAAGATGACCAACTCGTCACCCGGGCCCATGCCCCTGCTCTGCAGTGCGCCCAGCAGCGCTGACGCCTGCTCCCACAACTGGCCGAAGGACAGTTCGGATTCGTCCTTCTCGCCGTCGACAAAGCGAATATGACGGTCTTTGCTGCGCGCATCGTCGAGCAGCTCAATCATCGTGTCGTACAGTTTCATGGGTTTCGCAGTATGGGCTTTAAGTAGATATCGTCGCGCGACCGGAGATTTATCGCCAGCTCCAGCCCCGGTTCCTCGTCGCTGCTGCGCATCATACGGAATTTTGGCAGCAACAGCGCGAGATGGATCTTCATTTCCAGGAACGAGAAGTACTCGCCGAGGCAACGCCTGGGCCCCAGTGAGAACGGAAAATACGGCCGGTCTTTCTTGGGCTTGTCGCCCAGCTCGAAGCGATCGGGGTCGAATTGGTCAGGATTCGACCAGTAGTCCTCAGTGCGATGCAGCAGGTAGGGCGACAGGTAGATATCGGCCCCGGGCGGAACGTCGTAATCATCGAGTTCGTCGAGCTCGCAGGCGCGGCGAGTGAACAACCAGACCGGCGGGTACAAGCGCAACGCCTCCTCCAGCACCTGCTGCGTGTAGGTCATCCGGGCCGCGTTCTCGGCGTTGACCGAGTCCGTGTCTGGCATACAGTCCGCAATCTCCGACAGCAGCTTTTCTTCAACGTCCGCATGCCCGGACAGCAGGAACCAGACCCAGGCCAGCGTGTTGGCCGACGTCTCGAAACCGGCGACGATCAGCGTCATCAGCTCGTCGAGCAACTCCTTGTCGTTGAATGGCTGCCCCTGCTTGTCGGTCGCCTGGATGTACATCGACAGGAAATCGTATACCTCCGACTGATCGGCCTTCCTCCTGTCGGCGATGATCTCGAGCATGAAATTCCTGAGCTGGCGGACCTTCATGACGACGCTAAGGTCGCGTGTCGAGTCTTCCGCCAGGAACGAGAACGGGTTCTCGCCCTGTGCAAGTATTCTCGACTCGTAGTCGTCGCCGAAGATCGTCAACAGGATCAGCTGCAGCGCGAAATCACTGGTCTCGACATTGATGTTCAGAGACTCTCCGGACACCGCCAGCGCCTGCCAGCGTTCTGTTAGCGACAATGCGCACTGCGACATCGCACCGACCAGCTGATGCACGTTCTGGCGGCTGAACGCTGGCTGGATCATCGTCCGCGAGCGTCGCCAGACGTCGTCATCGCTCACGATCAGGCCATTGCCCAACAGCATCTTGACGCGCTCGAACCCAGGACCCTTCCGATACTTGCTGTGCCGGCGCAGCAGGATTCGGCGAACCTCGTGAGCGTCATTAATAAAGTACGCCAGGCGTCCGCTGGGCTTCTCGACGCAGACCATGTTTCCGTACTCATCACGAAGCTTCGTCAGCGCGTCAAGGGTCTCGGCATCGATGCCCAGCGCCACCGGAGCGTCCGGTCCCGGCGGCCGGCGGAATTCCTTGATTTCGTTGCTCACGGTGTCAGTGTAATCGGGGGGCGTCACAGCGCGGGATTCTACATTGACCGCAGAGTGACCGATACTGCAAACTGATTTCGTCACACCCCCTGTTCTCGCTATGACCGACCAGAAACCCGTCGACTACACGTCCGTAGAATCTCGCCGCAGCGACGCGTCCAGGCGCAAGATGTCCGGTTCCCGACGCCTGTACTACGCGCTTGGATTGCCCGTGCTGCGTGGCATCCTGCGCCTGCTTTCGTCGACCTATCGATACCAGGCCGTGCTCGGCAGGGAACACATCGAACCGTTCATCGTCTCGGGCGAGCTCTGCGCGCCCTGCTACTGGCACCAGAATCACGTGCTCTGCTCGAACCTGGTGCGAAGCTGGGTCAATCGTGGCTTCAAGGCCTGCTTCCTGATCTCCGGATCGGTCGACGGCGAGGTTCCGGAGCGAATCGCGCGCGCCTGGGGAGCCGAGGTCATTCGGGGTTCTGCCAACCAGAGCGGAGCGCTGGCGCTCAGGGACATGCAGGCCATGATGAAACGTGGCTACAGCATCATCACAACCGTAGACGGGCCGCGGGGGCCGCTCTATGAGTTCAAGTCGGGCGCCGTGCTGATGGCTCGTATCGCCAATGTGCCCATCGTGCCGGTCGCCTGCGCCGCCGACCGGGCCTGGTACCTGAACCGCTGGGACAAGTTCATGATCCCGAAGCCGTTTGCCAGAGTCATTGTCGGCATCGGCGAACCCTACGCCATTCCGCCGAAGCTGCCGCTATCAGACATTGAGCCCCACCGTCTGCACGTTCAGGAAGCAGTCAGGTCCCTGATGCGAGAATGCGAAGACGCTTTACAGACGGGGTCCTGACCGACGTGAAGAAACTGCTGTTTATTGCTTTAGTCCTGCTGGGTGGCGCTCTTGCAGAGGCCGCCGAGCTGACGCCGCACGAGGCCGAGTACCGGGTCAAGATCAGTGTGCTCGGTGGAAAGCTGAACACACGCCTGGTGGCCGACGGCCGTGGCTACGCGGCCAACCACGTCATCCGCCCCACCGGGCTGTCGAAGATCGCGGCCAGCGGCAAGATTGACGAGACCTCGGAGTTCGATATCCAGGGCGATCGCATCGTGCCCGGCGATTATCGGTCTGTCGATCAGTTAACCAGGGACAAGACCAGCGCCGACGTCTCGTTCAACTGGGCCAGTGCGCGCCTGGACGGCAGGATCAACGGCGAGCCAGCGGATTTCGAGATCGAGGACGGTATGCTCGACCGCGTATCCGTCCAGTATCAGCTGATGCGGGACCTGAAGAACGGCGAACTGCGCGAGCAGTATCACCTGTTTGACATTGACGAGGTCAAGGTCCTCAACGTCACCAACGTCGGCGAGCGCGAGATCAAGACCCCGGCCGGCAAGTTCAATGTGATCGGCATTCGCCACCAGGCCGAGGGGTCTTCCCGGACAACAACCTTGTGGTGCGCCGAGGCGCTTGACTACCTGCCGGTTGTCATCGAGCAGCACCGCAAAGGCAAACTGAGGCTGCGTGCGAGACTAAAAGCGTACAAAACGCTGTCAGACGGCGCGTGACCTGCCGCTGCTAACGCTCGTTTCGCCGACGAAACAGCTGCGTACCTCGCAACAGAACGTCGTCCTTATGCACGAGGCGAACCTCCCGGACCAACTCGTCACCGTTGCCCTTCAAGGTCCATCGCTCGGTCAGCAATGCGCCGTCCTCATCGAGTGTCTTGACCTCGAGGGTCTCGCCTACCCATCCGGCGGACCGCTGCGCCTCGATGGGTCCAACCGACACCTGTCGCAGGACACCGAAGCGGTACTCCTCGACAATCGATCGGTCGAAACTGACAAACAGCGCGGACTCGGCCTGGGTAATTTTCAGCTCGTTGCCGGATTCGAGGAACACGCGGGCGGACGAACCAGGCTCGGAGCGGCTGCGGCGTACCGGCGCGCGACGATTCTTCGGGATGATCAGCGCTTGTGTTGATCCCGTTGCCTGCTGGCGATTGTCGACCCGCTGCAGGCTCCAGTATCCGGTGAAGTCGATATTGTCCGGAATCCCGGTCGGGGGCGGATCGAGCACGATGGGCGCCGCGCAGCCGGCCAGTACCAGTAGACTTGTCAGGAGAATGCGTCGCAAAGTGTCATCCGCAATGCAAAAAAGCCAAACTACACAAAAAGGCCGATCCCGCCCAGTGGCAGAGCCACGTCAACCGATCGGCACGTCGATCGTTTTACCGGTAGACGAACAGCAAGCGGAACGTGTTTCTGGAGCCTGAAATGAAAAAAATCACCCTGTTGGCAATTCTGGCCGGGAGCCTCTTTGCGGGGACTGCCGCGGCCCAAGACGCGGACGACATCCGAGCCATGACGCCCGAAGACCGGCAAGCCTATTTCCAAGCCATGTCGCCTGAGGAGCGTGAGGCAAAACGCGAAGAGCTCCGAGCTCAGTTCGACGCCATGAGCGAAGACGAGAAGGCCGCGTTGCGTGAGCAGAGGCGCGAGCAACGCGACCAGCGCCGCGAGGAACAGCGGGCGAAATGGGACTCGATGTCCGAGGAAGAGCGGCAGGCGATCATGGATGAGCGACGTGCGCAGCGCGATAAGAAGCGCGCGAAAATGCGTGAGCGCTGGGAAACGATGCCGGAGGAAGAACGCGCCGCCGCCAAGGCCCGCCATGAAGAGCGCCGCCAGCATCGCAAAAATAAGGGCCAGAAGGACGACACCCAGTAGGGAACCAGACTATTAAGTGGCGGCGAGCAGGCCTCGTTCGCGACCGTGTTGCCGGAAATCGACGATAGTCTTCACGGCAATCAGCGCGACCAACAGCAGCACCTGGCTGCCGGCCAGCATGACCAGGAAGCCGCCGATGATAATCGTGACGTGCAGGACGATGATCCTTCCGTAGGGCCTCGTCATCAGCGTCGCAGCCGACACGCGCTGGTTTTCCCCGCCGTCGATGTAATTCTTGAAGAACGAAAACAGGTGGCTGCCGGCGATGGCGAGAATACCGATCCCGATTACCGGGTCGGCCATCACTTCGGCGACCGAACGTTCGTCGCCGAACATCCCGATCACGAACTGCTGGTGACCCCAGCAGAACAGGCCGTAATGGACGGTGAAAAACACCGCGAGGAAAATCTTCGCGCCACCGGGCTTCTTTGGCGACTTCTGACCTTGCAGGCGGGGATCGTCCCTCGCGGCTAACTCACCGCTGCTGGTCAGGATACGGGCAACGTTGAGGGCGCCGATGATGACATTCTCGATCCAGTAAAAGAAAACGACATCGAACACCGACCAGCCGAAAAGCAACACGCCGAAAAGAGGCAGACTGTTGACCGCTAACAGTACGATGCCGGACGGCCGGGTCAGTTCGCTGTCTGCAGGCAACGCCATATCAGTTAAGCCGACTAGTCCTCGGGCAGGGGTATGAAGTCCGTTTCGCCGGGCACCTCGTCGAAGCGCCCTGCTTTCCAATCTTGCTTCGCAAGCTCCATACGTTCCGGCGAACTGCTGACGAAATTCCACCAGATCTTGCGCTCACCTTCGAGCGCATCGCCACCGACGAACATGAAGCGCGAGGACGACTTGACGTTTACCCTTGCATCGCGCTCGTCGGACAGGATGGCCATGACGCCACCCCGGATCGTCTCGCCGGCGATTTCGACCTCGCCCTCCACGACATAGACAGCGAGTTCCTCGGCATCCGGCAGCTCGATGCTGCCCCCCGCTCCCGCGTCGACGGCGACGTAGACCGTCGTGCTCTCCGTTCGGACCGGAGAAGACTGACCGAAAGCAGAGCCAATGATGATCGTCATTGTTGCATCGTCGCGCTCGACCACCGGGATGTCTTCGGTGGTGTAATGCTCGAACCGCGGTTCGATCTCTTCCTTCTCAACTGGCAGGGCAACCCAGATCTGCAGCCCGTGCAGGTGCTGGCCACTCGCCAACACGGCTTCGGTGACTTTTTCCGAGTGCACGATGCCGCGACCCGCCGTCATCCAATTCACTTCGCCGGGTCGGATCGGCTGCACGTAGCCAAGGCTGTCCCTGTGCAGGATTTCGCCGTCGAACAGGTAGGTGACCGTCGCGAGGCCGATGTGCGGATGAGAACGTACATTGACGCCCTTGCCGGGCGGAAAATCTGCCGGCCCCATGTGATCGAAGAAGATAAACGGCCCGACGCGTTGCCGACGCCGGTCGGGCAGCGTCCGGCGAACGCTGAATTCACCGAGGTCTCGTGGCTTTGGCTCAATCAACAGGTCGATGACAGGTTTGGACATCTAAAGCTCCGCGTTACTGGCTGTAGCAAGGTTGTCCCAATCGCTCGCGCGACAGGGTGTTAGTCGGGCTCGTAAAGCCCCTCGTGAATTCGGTCCGCGCGCACGGCCAGCGTCTGATCCAGCGACATCTCGTAGTCGCTGTCTCTGAGGCGATCGATCAGGTGCCATTCGCCGCGACACTCCTCTCTCGTCAGCGACATCCTGAGCCAGCCGCGGCGGTCCGTATTCATGTAGCGAATCTGCGGATTCACGGCCATTGAAGCATCGCGCACGGCGCCGGGATAGGCCTCTGGCAGGTACTCGGCGAAGCCGGGCGACGTCACCGACGTCGTCATGAATTCCGCCGCGACGGGCTGCTCCATGCCGATTGGCGTGAGCTCGCCAGCCATAGCGGTGTGCAGGTCCCCGCTGATGACGACAGGATTCGACGCGTATTTCGCGAGGCTCTTAAGAAAGTCCTGCCGCGCCGCCGGGTAACCATTCCACGTGTCGAGGATCATCGGCGGATTGCCCTTGCTGGCCGCCACGTATCCCTCGAGCACATCACGGCTCAGCAACGCCGGCCGCTCGAGATCGAGTAATGGCTCCAGGTCCGGCGACACGTTCGGCATGACCATGATCTGCTGGCCAATCATCTGCCAGCGGGAGCCGCCGGACGACTTGAGCTGAGCGTCCAGCCACCCCTCCTGCTCCTTGCCCAGCAGGCGCCGCGACGGGTCCTGCATTGCCGCGACGACGGCGTCTCGCGATTGGTCTTCGCCCGCGTCCGGCTGCAGATCGCGGCCGTAGAGGCGAGTATCGAGCATGATGAGGCTCAACAGGCTTCCGAAGTCGAAACGACGGAAGATCTTCGTAGCCGCGCCCTTATTCTCGACTCGGATTGGCATCCACTCCGTGTACGCCTGGATCGCCGCGTCGCGCCGGCTGTCCCAGTCGCCTTCAGATGCATCGTGATTCTGGGCACCCTCGCGCCAGGCGTCATTGGTGAGCTCGTGGTCGTCCCAGACGACGACGAACGGGTGATTCTGGTGGGCGGCCTGCAGGTCAGGGTCTGAACGGTATTGTGCGTAGCGTTTTCGGTAGTCCGACAGTGTCGTTATCTCGTGCGGCGGATCCGGCACGCGGCCGATCGCCTCGGCGTGCTCGGTCGCGTAGCCGCCCGGGCCGTACTCGTAGATGTAGTCTCCGAGGTGTATGACGGCGGCCAGGTCTTCCTGCTCCGCGATGTCCCGGTAGACATGGAAAAAGCCGTACGGATGATTGGAGCAGGACACAACCGCGAAATGGGCCGCAGCGACGACGCCCGTCGGAGCCGTCCGCGTTCGTCCGACCGGCGACATCGCGCCGCCAGCCTTAAATCGGTAGAAAAGTCGCTCACCGGACGGCAGCCCCGCCGCGTCCACCTTAACTGTGTAGTCCCGACTTCCGTCGGTCACTGCCTCGCCGGAGGCAACCACCTGCGAGAAGCCTGCGTCCTTCGCCACCTCCCATCCGACGCGGGTTGCACGGCTGACGCCGGCGACGCGTGTCCACAGCATGACCCGATCCGACAGCGGATCGCCACTGGCGACTCCGTGATCGAAACGCGCCTCCGGCGTATTGCGCGCGGACTTAGGCACACAGCCGGCCAGCATGGCGACCACGCCGCCCAGGATGAGCTTCAGTACGCTTCGACGCCTCATTGGCTGCTGCCCTCGCTCGCGATGACAGCGTCGGCCTCAATCTCGACGACCATGTCGGGATGAATCAGCCGGCTGACCTCGACCATCGACGTCGCCGGCGGCGACTCACCGAAGACCTCCGCGTGGGCGCGACCGATTTCGGCCCAGTGTTCGATATTGGTGACGAACATGCGGGTTCTCGTAACGTCCGCTGCAGAGGCGCCGAGTTCGTCGAGTGCCTGCAAGAGGATGTCGAGGCAGCGCTTCGCCTGCGCGTAGGGGTCGCCGATGCCGACAACCTCGCCATTCTCGCCGACCGCTGCCGTACCCGAGACGGCGATATGCCCGCCGCGAGAGGTCGCCCGGCAATACCCGACCTTCGACTCCCACGGAGCCCCACTGCTAACTCGTTTAAGCGTCATTCCTTACCTCTTGTGAATTCGAGATATAATTTGTAACTGTTTGTTTTATTTTTCTTTTTTTAAGAAAATAAAATGCGATAAGCGACGCGAGCGCGTAGCCTGCGGCAACCGGCAGCGCGTAGCTCAGGCCACTGGCAAAAGCCGCCAGCGGTGTGATCAGGACCAGGCGTATCAGCTCGAACGCGTTAGCGGCCGGCTTGCCATCGCTGATAAATCCGAGACTCAGGAGCAGGCACCAAAGCCACAGGCACGGCATGACGACGGCCGCCGCCCCGTCTTCTGCAAACAAAAGGCCGATTCCCAACACGACCGGGATCAGCATCAGAAACTGAAGCAGCAGGTAAGCCCCGGCGCCCGGCTCGATCGCCGGGTCATATTTCTCGAAGGTCCTAAGATCCGATGACTGTTTCGGCCACTGGCGCTCGACATCGTCGGGCCGCCAGCCGGTCCTGCGAAACCAGATGCCCAACTTGTCTCGCCAGCGCCGCGTCCTCACGGCGTCAAACCAAAGGTAGTGATAGACCTGTACGTTGGCCCAGAACGGATTCCAGCTCGCCAGTGGCTTCCGAACGCCGAATACAACCGGCTCCTCATCGAGTTCGTGCTGGAACGTGCCGAACAGCCGGTCCCACAGGATGAAGATTCCGCCGTAGTTCCTGTCGATGTAAACCTCATTCTGCGCGTGATGCACCCGGTG
>JAAUYD010028653.1_pt1 | contig 10455 bp, 6 predicted proteins | sample 7278101 | NCBI WGS metagenome assembly JAAUYD01 (sample SAMN14350128, study PRJNA611818) | marine sediment metagenome | isolation source: surface marine sediment (0.6m) | place: French Polynesia: Moorea | collected 2018-08
AAGTGGGCCCACCTGGGATCGAACCAGGGACCGACCGGTTATGAGCCGGTGGCTCTGCCAACTGAGCTATGGGCCCGTATCAGGTCAAAAGCGATTTTTTGTCTACCTCCGTCATGACCAATTGTCAAGCCAATGCAGGCCCATCCCGCTTCGCATCAATTGTCGATAAAGCTCTTTAGCTGCCGGCTGCGGGTGGGGTGGCGCAGTTTTCTCAGGGCTTTTGCCTCAATCTGCCGGATGCGTTCACGGGTAACCGTAAAATCCTGCCCCACCTCTTCTAAGGTATGATCCGCCTTCTCGCCGATGCCGAACCGCATGCGAAGAACTTTTTCCTCGCGGGGGGTCAAGGTGGCCAGCACCTTGCGGGTCTGTTCGGCCAGATTCATGCTCACCGCCGCTTCGGACGGCAGCATGAATTTCTTGTCTTCGATAAAGTCGCCCAGATGACTGTCTTCCTCCTCGCCGATGGGCGTTTCCAAAGAGATCGGTTCTCGGGCAATTTTGAGAACCTTGCGGACTTTATCGATGGGAATTTCCATCTTTTCGGCAATCTCTTCCGGACGGGGCTCCCTGCCGAACTCCTGAACCAGGTAACGGGAGGTGCGGATCAACTTGTTGATGGTTTCGATCATGTGCACCGGAATACGTATCGTTCGCGCCTGGTCGGCGATGGCCCGGGTGATGGCCTGCCGGATCCACCAGGTGGCGTAAGTACTGAACTTGTAACCCCGACGGTATTCGAACTTATCCACCGCCTTCATCAGCCCGATGTTGCCCTCCTGAATAAGATCCAGAAACTGGAGTCCCCGGTTGGTGTACTTCTTGGCAATGCTGACCACAAGCCTCAGGTTTGCCCGAATCAGCTCGCTTTTGGCAAACTTGGCCCGCATGCGGCCTTCGTCCACACTGGCCATGACCCGTTTGAGATTCCTGTTGTTGGCCTTGAAGACATTTTCCTTTTCAACCAGCTGCTCGGCCATGGCAGTGAGGTGGGTGTAAATTAGGTCCAGCGAATCTTCATCGAGGCCCGACCGTTTTTTGGCCCATTTCATGAATTTGGTTTTGCGGGTCAGGTTTTCGCGAAGCTCACGAATCGTCACACCGAATGCCTCTGCGGTGATGGCCACCAGTTTGTTCTGTGCATCGAACCAGTCGATGAGACGGCGAATATGCGCTTCGATGCGGTCGATCACACCGCCCTCCAGTCGCCATCCCTTGAGCAGTTCGAAAATCTTGTTGTTGCGCCGCATGATGCAGCGCCTGACCCGGCGGGCTTCATCGGGTTCCATCTGCTCGGAAAACATGCGTTCGCGGTACTCGCGGATTTCATCGTTCACCGCCCGGATACCGGCTATGGTTTCAAGAAAGTTTTCAATCTGAACCATCTCATCCACGTAGGCGTCCCCTTCATCCACATCACGCAATACGTGCTTCGGACGCAGGGCGCCCACTTCAATCAGGTCACCGAATTCAAGGATATATCTGACACCCAAAGCGGTTTCCAAAAGCGCCTTTAGAACATCCTGCTCCCCCGCTTCGATTTTCTTGGCAATCACCACTTCGCCCTCCCGGCTCAGGAGGGTGACCATGCCCATCTCGCGAAGGTACATTTTAACCGGGTCGGTAACCGAGCCGATATCCGATACCGCTACCGTTTTGTTCAGGGTCTCTTTTTTGGCGGGGGCGCTCTCCTTCTCGGAAAGCCCGTTACCGCTTTCGATGATTTCGATATCCATATCGTCGAACATCATCAAGGTATCGTCGATCATTTCCGAAGACATCATCTCGTTGGGCAGGACCTCGTTGATCTCGTCATAGGTCAAAGAGCCCTGTTTCTTGCCCTTTTCGATGAGGGCCTTGAGCAGTTTCTGGTCTTTCTTTTTGATCGTTTCCCCGCTTATTATCGATTTGCCGTTCCGTGCAGCGGTGCCGACAGCCGTCTTGCCGCCGGCCTTGACTTTCTTTTTGGCTGAATTTTTCTCGGTCTGTCTGGATGTCCCATTGCGCTTTTTACCCGATTTCTTGGTCATGCCGTTTGCCTCCTAAACCAGAGCCGGAAAAGGTTGCTGTCCTTTGAATGGGTTGCGGTATTTCGCAGCTCGGTTGCTGTTCCCATATGCCATAGCGGCCATCGCCAGCCGCCGGATGTCATGTTCTGCGGTCAACATTCGTGCCGCCTTGTTTTTCCATCGTCTTGCGGGCCTGATGCTGTTTTTCCCGTAAAAGCGTTGCCAGAAGGTTGACATCGCCGCTTTTTTCCGCAGCCGCGATGCGATTTAGCAACGCCTTGTCGCGACGGCGGATGCTGTTTTCGAACTGGGCCATCAGGTTTCTGCATCCACCGCGGTCCCAGTGCTCATCGGTTAATGAAAGCCGGGCGACCACGGCCTTTTTCTCTGCGTCATCCCAGCGGGATACCAGGCCGGCGATATCGTTGCCGTCATGGGCGAAGTGGTCGATTATGCCCTGCCCGATCTCTGCCAGCATCGGATCCGTAAAATGCGCCATGAGTCGTCGCCGCTTGACATCGCTGATCATCTCCGGGAATTGAAGCATCATGGCCACCATCTGTCGTTCCAGCCGATAGGTTTCCCCGCGTACCGGCGACGGCTCGTGCGTTTTGATGGTGTCCGGCCGATCTTGCAGCCAGGAAGCCTTGGCGGATGATGGTACCGTTCGCCGGATTTTCTGCAAAAGGACCGTTTCATCGACACCGATTCGCTCGGCCAGGTGCTTGACCCGAAGTGATCGGGCAACCGGGTCGCCGATGGCCGACAGGGCGGGTGTCAGTTCATTGACGATGCGGACCTTGCCGTCGATGCTCAAGCCATGGTTTTCGACGGCCGATTCCATCAAGAATGGAATCATCCCCATCGATTGTTCGGCCGACTTCAAAAAATCATCGGGGCCGTGGTCCATGAGAAATGAATCCGGATCGTGCCCCTTGGGCAACACCATGATACGCGCGTCCAGCAGTCCTTTTTGAAAAACCGCCACGCTGCGCCGGGCCGCATGGATGCCCGCCTGATCCGAATCGTACACCAGGACGGCCCGGCCGCCCTCACCCACGAATCCCTTGAGGATCCGAACGTGGTCGGCCGTCAAAGATGTCCCCAAGGTGGCCACCGTGTTCTCGATGGCGAATTGGTGCATGGACAGCAAATCAAAATAACCTTCAACGACATACACCGTCTGGGTTGCCCGGCATTTTTGACGGGCCCGGTTGAGCCCATAAAGGGACCGGCTTTTGTTGTAAACCGGTGTTTCCGGGCTATTGAGGTATTTGGGCAACGCATCGTCCATTACCCGGCCGCCGAATCCCACCGTCTGATTCTGTCCGTTTAAAATGGGAAAGATGATCCGGTTGCGAAACCGGTCGTAGTGTCCCTTCCCTTTTTTGCGGGAGACGATCAGCCCGGCTTGCAGGGCCATGGCCACCGATTTGCTCTTTTCGCGCAAGTGCTTTGCCAGGTGATCCCAGCCTTCCGGGGCAAAGCCGATTTTAAATTCATCAATCGTCTTACGGGTCATTCCCCTTTTCAACAAGTACGCCTTGGCCGGTTTGCCTCGCTCATCCGCAAGCAGACAACCCCGGTAAAAGGACAAGGCAATTTCATTAAGCGTTAGTATCGTTTCGCGTTCCGTCAACTTTTTTTTATCGTATGGGGAAAGATTGCGTTTGGGAAGGTCGATGCCGTAACGTCCGGCCAGTGCACCGGCCGCCTCGGGGAAAGAGAGTCCGCCGTGCTTCATGAGGAAACTGAAGACATTGCCGCCGGCCCCACAACCGAAGCAATAAAAGATCTGCTTTTCCGGACTGACGGTGAACGATGGGGTCTTTTCGGCATGAAAAGGGCACAGCCCCAGCAGGTTGCGCCCCGCTCGCCGCAGGGATACCGTCTCCGACACGATGTCCACAATATCGGAAGCGTTCTTGATCGCTGAAATTTTTTCGTCAGGAATGTACGCCGCCAAGGAAAGCCGCCTCCATTTTTAATGGATTCGGGTTCAATCGAGTTCCGGAAGTACCTGGACCACCTCAAGTGAAAAGAGGGCCACGGGCCAGATTGGCGGAAAAGAAAAGCACCTGAACGCCTGGACTGCGCCGCTAGCTAGCTTGAACATAGGGCCGACCTTTTTTAAATTCAACAATTTAAAACCCCAGAGCCGTTTTGTCAATATGTTGTAGCCGCTTTGTAAAAAAAACACCGCATATATAAAAATGACCAAGGGTGTCGGTCCAGAAATGAAAATTGTGGTCGAGGTCAAGGCATGAGAAAATTTGCCGCAAAAGCGTTTTGAGAAGCGTCCTTGGGGTGTATGTGGCTAAAATTGAGAGAGATAATTTTGGGCCCAACACAGCTATCGGGCAAAGCAACCGATTCCGGGTTGGACGCTGTCTGGGTATGCCGAGTGGATCAACCTTGGATTACAAAACCCCTTTTGACGAACGAACGCTGTTGCGGTTGGCGTCTATGGATACCGCCTGCTTGAGGGCGCGGCCCACGGACTTGTAAACCGATTCCAGCACGTGGTGCTCGTTCTCCCCGTATTTCACATTGATGTGCAGGTTCATACCCCCCTTTACCGCAAAGGCCCTGAAAAACTCTTTGGCCAGCCCCCGATCGAAGCGACCCTTTGACTCCAGCACCGCCGGCAGGTGATAAACCAGAAAAGGGCGGTTGGACAGGTCGATGGCAACTTCGGCCAACGCATCGTCCATGGGGGTTACGGCAAAACCGTAGCGGCGAATGCCGACACGATTGTCCAGGGCCGTGCAGATGGCTTCTCCCAGCACCAGTGCGACATCCTCAACGGTGTGGTGATAGTCCACCTCCAGGTCACCCTTGGCCTGGAGATCCAGATCGAATTGCCCGTGAACACTGAAAAGCGTCAGCATATGATCGAAAAAGGCAATGCCGGTAGTGATATCGGCCTTTCCCTGCCCATCCAGGCCCAATTCGAGCTTAATTTGGGTTTCCGTTGTTTTGCGTTCGAGTCGGCAAGTCCGGGCCATGACCGTTCTCCTTACCCCATGCGTAATGAATGCAACCGGCGACCATATCCGCCGCCATGATGCCGAACCCAGAACAGTTGGGGTCCGATGCGGTCCGGCGGCCCGGTACACCACCTGATCCGTCGCTTGGACCATCGATCAGGGTTCATCGGTGACATCGGCGGTGTTGTCGATCAGGATCATTTTCTCTTCGGCGATTTTTTCCTCTTCGGGAATCATTTTTCTAAATCGCTCGAAATCGACTCGCCTTTCGGCCTTGACCTTGAAGCGGGCATTGTTTTTTATGCTGCGTCGATCGTAGCCACACCTGCGTTGCCGGCCAGAGCGGGATTCGGGTATGGCTGGCCGTTCGAAATTCAAACGCCGGTCAAATTGCCGCCGACGGCCGCCGTAATCGATGATTTGATGATTTTTCCGGAGATTGGACATGGTTTGCAAGACGCTGTTGTGTCGTTGAAATTGGATTGGCATAACCTTTTTATGATGCTACTTTACCCTTAAATTTGAATGAAAGCAAGCGCTTCGATATCGTTACCGGATCGGCAGTACGAATTTTGACGACCGTGGAATCGGCATGCACGGCCCGGGCGGGGCAATGTTGCGCCCATCCAGAAACCGCTCCCCACGCCCAATTCAGTTCCTCGCGGGATGACAGGTTTCGACGCCACGCGGCGCCACTTGCGGTCATACAAAACGGCGTTGATGCGACCCGCAATCGGCCACTTCCCAATGGACACGATGCATGGGCAGTGCTTGTGGCGATCATCGATGCACAAAAAAATAGGCATCGACATCGACCTTAAAGACCTTACTATAGATTTAAAACGGTTGGCGACAACGCCATGAAGATGATCGTCACCCGATCAAGGCAATTGGATCAAGGAGATTAAATGAAGCGGACCGATCCCATAAAAATGAAGGACGCCATCAAGCGGGCAACCGACGATCAAGATAAAATCATTCCGCCGGAAGAGACGGTGACCACGATCAAGCAACGGATGAACGCCTTGGCGTTGAAAATTCTTGACAAGACCGTGCGCATCGACAATGGCCGGCTCGACATCCCCGTATTCTTCAGCACCTGCGGCCATGATGCCCAGGCCGTTATCGGCACCAAAAAACAGATGGGCAAAGGTGCCACCACGGCGCAGGCCGAGGCCAGCGCGGTGATGGAACTGGCCGAACGGTTCAGTTTTTTCAGCTTTTACAACAACCCCGACCACACCCGACTGGGCACCTACGATCAGTTTGCCGATAGCGCCATCCCTTTCGATCAAATTGCCAAGTCGGTCCACGACGAATCTGGGGACCTGGATGTTTCCAAACGCATTTTTGAATCCCTGCCCCTGAGATGGACCGGTGCCTGGAGCCTGACCCGCGAGAAGGAGGTGCTGGTCCCGCTCAATTGGTTTTACGCCATCAACGCATTCAACGGCCCGTCGGCTGGCAATTGTGTGGAGGAGGCCCTGTGCCAGGGGATCTGCGAGATCGTCGAGCGCCACGTGTCATCGCTCATCAGCCGGCAGCGCATTGCCACCCCACGGATCGATCCGGCGTCGGCCACCGACCTTCTGGTTCGGGAGATGTTGGGCAAGTACGACAATGCCGGCATCCATGTCACCATCACCGACTTTACCCAGAAAATGGGCATCCCCTCCGTGGGTGTTCTGGCCTATGATCCGGCCACATTCCCGGAAAAGAGCGAAATCGTTTGGACGGCCGGCACCACACCCAGTCCGGAAAAGGCCCTGAGCCGAGCCCTGACCGAAGTGGCCCAACTGGCCGGGGACTTCAACACGGGATCCAATTACGTGGCCTCGGGTCTGCCCAAGTTCACCCGCCTTAAAGATGCCGCTTACGTGATTAACGCCCCCGGCCCCATTCCCCTTGCCAGCCTGCCCGACATTTCCCATGCGAACATTCGCAACGAGGTGGACGCCTGCGTCCAGACCCTTTCCAAACGACAATTCGAAGTGCTGGTGGTCGACACCATGCACCCCCAATTGGCCGTACCGGCCTTTTACACCATCATCCCCGGCGCCCATTTCAGGGAACGCGCCGCCGGCACCAACGTGGCCATGTTCGCCGCCAAGATCACCATGGAGAGTTTCGGCGTGGACGAGGCCATCAAAAGGTTGACGGACATGGAGCAACTGCTGCCAGGCAAGTATTTTATCCAGTTCTATCTGGGCAACTGCCACCTGGAGCGGAACGACCCGCAAACGGCGTTGTCACACTTTGCACGGGCGCTGGATTTGTCGCCGGCCGCCCAGGACATCCCCAGCATATACTCCTACATGGGGGTCTGCCACAAAAACCTGGGCGATTACGACCAAGCCCTTGCCGTGCTGACCAAAGGCGAAGCCCTGGATCCGGAACGCACCGATATCTACAATCTCAAAGGATTTTGCCACTTCATGCGCAAAGAGCACGAGGCGGCCATCGAAAACTTTGAAAGGGTCATTGCGCTGGATCCCAGTTCGGCCATCGACTATGCCAACATCGCTTCCAACTACCGGGACATGGGCAACAACGCCGATGCGGTGCGTTACTACCGCCTGGCCCTGGAACTGGACCCATCCATCGATTTTGCCCGGGACAACCTAAACCGGCTCACCGGCATCGCCCCGGACGAGCGATAACACCACCCGTTTTCTCCGGAGATACCGCAATCCACCCATCACCGGCGCCATATGCCATTATCCAAACGCATCAGATTGGGTATTTGGATCATGCAAATGGGTTGTGCTCTGGATGTTGCCCAATTCTGCTTATTGTCGTCGTCGCAGCTTGCCAGCTGGCCCCAGGCCGCTTATTTTAGAAGATTAACCACCAAACCGAAATCAAAGGAGGCTACCATGGCCCAAGCGACATTGCGCATTCCCAACATCTCCTGCGGTCACTGCGTGTCGGCCATCGAGGCCGAATTGGCTGAATTGGACGGCGTCACCGCGGTGAAAGCCGACGCCGGCATGAAAACCGTCACGGTTGAATGGAATGCGCCGGCATCCATCGATGGAATTCGGACAACCCTGACGGAAATCAACTACCCGGCCCAATGATGACCGAACAGACCCTGATCTTGCCCATAACGGGCATGACCTGCGCCAATTGCGCCATGAACATCGCTCGCGGGCTTAACAAGCTGCCCGGTGTCAGCGACACCAATGTCAACTTTGCATCCGAGCAGGCCGCGGTGACCTTCGATCCCCGTGCCGCAACCACGACCGATCTGATCCAGCAGGTCGACCGACTCGGCTTTAAAGTCACCACCGCCCGCATTGACTTTCCGGTCACGGGCATGACCTGCGCCAATTGCGCCATGAACGTGGAGCGGGCGCTTGGAAAGAAGGTTCCGGGAGTGGTCAATGCGGTCGTCAACATCGCCGCCGAGCGGGCAACGGTGGACTATCTGCCGTCCATGGTCACCCCCGACGACCTGGTGTCCGCGGTGGAAAAGGCCGGATTCGGTGCGCCGATCGAACAAGAAGGGCAACCGGAAGACGCGGAAGCCGAGGCCCGGCAGCGGGAAATCGCCGAACAGACCCGCCAGTTTCTCATCGGTGTCACCTTCGCCCTGCCGCTGTTTGTGGCCAGCATGGCCAGGGATTTTGGCCTCACCGGCGCGTGGAGCCATCAGCCCTGGGTCAACTGGCTGTTCTTCTTGCTGGCAACACCCGTGCAGTTTTACACCGGCTGGGACTTTTATGTCAGTGGTTGGAAAAGCCTGCGCAACAAAAGCGCCAACATGGACGTGCTGGTGGCCATGGGATCATCCACCGCCTACGCCTACTCCCTGGCCGTGTTGCTGCTCCCTACGCTGGGTGGACATGTCTATTTCGAGACGTCGGCGGTCATCATCACCCTGATCAAAATGGGCAAGTTGCTCGAAGCCCGGACCAAGGGCAAAACGGGCAGCGCGATCCGCAAACTCATGGGTCTGCGTCCCAAAACGGCCACCGTGCGCCGCGATGGAATCGAGCATGAGACGCCCATCGAAAGGGTGCGTGTGGGTGATGTGGTCCTGGTGCGGCCGGGCGAACGCATTCCCGTCGACGGCCAGGTCATCGAAGGGGCCTCGGCCGTAGACGAATCCATGCTCACCGGAGAACCCATCCCGGTGGACAAACTGGCCGGGGACACCGTGGCTGCCGGCACCATCAACGGCCAGGGGCTCATGGTCTTCACGGCCACCCGGGTGGGCCGTGAAACCGCCCTGGCCCAGATTATCCGCCTGGTGCAGGAGGCCCAGGGCAGCAAGGCGCCGATCCAGGCATTGGCCGATCGCGTCGCTGCGGTGTTCGTACCGGCGATCATCGTCATTGCCCTGCTGGTTTTGGCCATTTGGTGGCTCGTCGCCGGTGACTTCGTGACCGCCATGATCCGCATGGTGGCCGTGCTGGTCATCGCCTGCCCCTGTGCGTTGGGCCTGGCAACACCCACCGCGATCATGGCCGGTACCGGCAAGGGGGCTGAGCGGGGCATCCTATTCAAAAACAGTCGAGCGCTGGAGCGCGCCACCCGACTCTCCACCGTGGTTCTGGACAAAACCGGCACCATCACCGAAGGCCAACCCGCGGTCACCGATCTGGTTCCCGATACCGGCAACGGGGTGACGGAAAACGAATTGATGATGCTGGCCGCTTCGGTCGAAAAAGGGTCCGAACATCCCTTGGGCCGGGCCATCGTTGACAAAGCCGAGGCATTGGGCCTGGAGCTGGTGACACCGCAGGCATTCAAAGCCCACGGCGGTGACGGGGTGGAAGCGCAGGTGAACGGCCGGCGGATCAAAGTGGGCAAGCCGCACTGGTTCGACGCGCCCCCCGGACGCATATCCGCAGCAACGGTCGAACGGATATCCGCTTATCAGGCCCAGGGCAAAACCGTTATGGTGGCAGCTGATGCGGACCGCCTGCTGGGTCTGATCTGTGTGTCGGATCGCATCAAGGAAGACTCCCCGTCGGCGATTGCGCTGCTGAAGAAACTGGGCCTGAAGACGGTGATGCTCACCGGAGACAACCAACGGGCCGCCGATGCAATCGGCCGGCAGGCCGGTGTGGATCAGGTGGAGGCCGAGGTTCGGCCGGAGGAGAAGGCCCTGCGGGTCAAGCGGCTGCAGAAGGCAGGCAAACGCGTGGCCATGGTCGGCGACGGCATCAACGATGCTCCGGCCCTGGCCCAGGCCGACGTGGGCTTCGCCATCGGCACGGGCACCGACGTGGCCATTGAAACGGCGGACGTTATTCTGGCGGCCGGATCGCTTGGCGGCGTTTCGAAAGCCATCGCACTCAGCCGGGCCACCATGACGACCATCCGCCAAAACCTGTTCTGGGCCTTTTTTTACAACGCCGTGTTGATTCCGGTGGCCGCCGGTGCCCTTTTCCCCTTTGACGGCCTGCCCATGATGCTGCGCCAGCTGCACCCCATTCTGGCCGCCC
>JAAUYD010198713.1_pt1 | contig 10453 bp, 10 predicted proteins | sample 7278101 | NCBI WGS metagenome assembly JAAUYD01 (sample SAMN14350128, study PRJNA611818) | marine sediment metagenome | isolation source: surface marine sediment (0.6m) | place: French Polynesia: Moorea | collected 2018-08
ACTCAGGCTGGTTTGCGTGGGTTGTGGTGCCGCTCCTTTTTGCACCGTGGCTGAAGCGGCCAAACTACACGGCCTGGAAGTCAGCATGCTGCTGGAACAACTGGCCACCATCATTCAGGAAGAGGAAAATCAATGACCGATGCAACTTATCAACTGGCCCATATCGAGTTGAACACGCAAGACATTCCAGAGCAGTCAATTGTCAGCACCACGCTGGCCAAATCCCCCCATGTCAAACCGGTGCTGTTTCGCTTTGCGGCCGGTGAGTCTCTTTCAGAACACACCAGCACCCACCCGGCCGTTTTGCTTTTTTTGAGCGGCCGGGCAGCCGTCACCTTGGGAGAAGATTCTCACGAAGTCGAGACCGGAGCGTGGATTTACATGCCGCCCAACCTGCCGCACAGCATTACCGCCCACACGCCGGTTGTCATGCTGTTGGAGATGATTGTAAATTCCAAGTAGGCGTTATGCTATTTGTTTAGAGCATTGGCGTGATTGGAAAATCACGCAGGGTTTTCTCTTGCTCCTGGGGAGTTCTGTGAAAATCTGCGAACCTACGGTTCTGCGCTGAGCGCTCTGCGGACAATAAATACATAGATTTTTTTGAAACTCATCCAATGTGAATAACATGTATTCCAGAAAAAACCTGATCCAGCAGCTGCCGATTATGCTGCTGGCCGTCTTATCTCTTCTGGCGGCCCTGTGGGGAGGCTTGAGCCGCATCGGCTGGTCACTCCCTTCCGGTCAGCTGCGGCTGCCGGCCGCGCACGGCCCGCTGATGATCGCCGGCTTTCTGGGCTGCCTGATTACGCTTGAACGGGCGGTGGCCCTCCGGCCGCAAGTGCGGCGCGGATGGCTGCTTTTTATCCCGGCCGCAGCGGCCGGTGCCGGAGCGCTGCTGATTGTGACTCCCCTACCGGTCGAGCTGGGGATCACCCTCAATTTACTGGGGGCGGCCGGCCTGGTGGGTCTGTTTGCGATCATCTTGCGCCGTCAGCCAACCTTCGATCATGGGGTCATGGCCGGCGGCGCGGTGCTGTGGCTGATTGGAGATGTGTTGTGGCTGACGGGCAGCCCCCTGTTCCGAGTTGTGCCCTGGTGGAGTGGGTTTCTGATTTTGACCATTGCCGGCGAGCGTCTGGAGCTCTCCCGCGTTTTACGGCACGGGCGCTATGCGCAGCGGTTATTTTTGACGGCCGCCGGTTTCTTTCTTTTAGGGCTGTTTATTTCACTTATTTCCCTCGATAGCGGTCTGCGAATCGCCGGCTTGGGGCTGCTCTTTATTGGGGTGTGGCTGCTGCGGTACGATATCGCCATCAAAACGATGCGAAAAACCGGCTTGACCCGCTATATCGCCCTTTGCTTATTGCCCGGTTACCTGTGGCTTGCCGCAGCCGGTTTGATGTGGCTGTTTTACGGCGGCCGCTATGTGGCCGGCCCCATTTATGACGGGATGATGCATATTATCTTTTTGGGATTTGTGATGTCCATGATTTTTGGCCACGCGCCGATCATTTTGCCGGCTTTGCTCCCGGTCCAGATCACCTTTTTCCCGCTGCTTTACCTCCCTCTGATTTTACTCCACCTGTCGTTGATCATGCGTCTGATTGGAAACTATGGTTTTTGGCTTGACGGCCGGCCTTGGGGTGGGCTGCTCAATGAAATCGCCATCATCCTATTTTTGGGGTTGATGGCCCTGACGACGCGCGGCAGGGCTTCCCTCAAAGAGAATTGACTTTAGTAGATTCCTCTTTGTCCTGGGGCAGATCCTCAGCGATGATCATGAGCTGATGTGGTTGACAGATTGTCACGCGCTCCCGCTCTGATAAAACTATGCCCTGCTGTTCCCATCGTTTTAAAATCCGGCTGACCGTAAAAAGGGTCGTGCCGGTTACTTCCGCCAAATCCTGCCGCGAAAGGGGAAAGTCAATCAAAATACCCTGCTCGATTTTGCGGCCGGCGTGTCGCACCAACCGCAGCAGGGCCCTCGCCACCCGCCGTTCAACCCGTTCAGCCGCCAGCTCGTGAAAGCGATTTTGCAGGTGAACAAAGTAGTTGGCGATCATTTCCATGCCGTTTAGGGACAGCAGCGGATATTGCAGCATCAATTTGCGAAAAATCTCCTTGGTCCAGATTACCGCCACTCCGCCAGTGATCACTTCGGCCGTTACCGGATACGTTGTGTCGCTCAAGGCCACAATAATCCCAATGCCTCCCCCGCTGCCAACATAGCTCACCGTAATTTGATGCCCCTCAGGGTTGAGTTCGGTCAACTTAACATAACCCGAAAGAACAATATAAAATACATCCGCTTGATCGCCCTGGTGAAAAAGGATTTCACCTTCGACAAGGGACGATTGACGGCCGGCAGAAACAATCTGCTCACACTCGGCAGGATTTAACCCCAAAAAAAGACCGGTTTTTGAAACCAGGCCGCACAAATTTTCCTGAATGATTTTGCTCTACTCTTCAGGGTGGCTCAACCCTGAATTTAACCCCATGCATTACACAGGGCAATGGCTAGAAACGCTTAATCATTATTATTCATTTTTGGGTTCAATTGGTCAATGGCCAATTGTCAAATTTGGGCTCCATACGAATAAAAAATGGCGGCATCATCCCCGATAAAATCGGTGGAAAGGATGCCGCCATTCAGGAGAAGGAGTTAATTTTCTAACTTCTGCCGCAGGCTCAACGGCCGCATGTCCGTCCACACCTCTTCGATATGAGCCAAACACGCTTCTTTGGTTCCCTTCGTGCCCTCCAGCCGCCATCCCAGAGGCAGCTCTTTGTCCGCCAGCCAAATCGAATACTGCTCTTCATGATTGATAACGACCGCATATTCATTTTTTTGATTCTCGCTGCTCATAATTCCTCCGTTCTAATTATTGATAAGCCAGGCTGTCCTGTACGCTGGTCCGAATTGCCTGCCTCGAAGGCAGATAACTGGCTACGATCGCCAGGACCGTCACAATCCCAAACCACGCCAGAATCCCGGTGGGCGTAAATTGAAAAACCATATTGGCCTGGACGATCGCGCCCAGACCGTTGGTGGCCAGTTTGGTTAAAGGGATAACGAAGGGGAGGGCAATCAGCCAGCTTAGCCATCCCAAAATAATCCCCTGTCCAACAAATAAAAAGCTGACGTCTCGGGCTGAGGCACCAATGGCCCGCATCACGCCAATTTCTCGGCGTCGATCGATGACGTTAAGTGACAATATGCCGCTTAAAGCGATACTCCCGACAACAGCAATGACCACAGCCATAATCGCCAGCAAAGTAATAATGATTTGGAATTGACCGATCACGTTTTCGGCAATTTCGGTAATTGTCCGGCCGCCGGGGCTGAGTGCTATCCCCTGCTCGGCAAAATAATCCTGCAGCTGTTTTTCTGCGGCCGCATCATTGGCGACCTCCGCCAGATTGGCCTGCACGTAAATCCGATTCGCCTTATCAAAGCTGCCAATCTCTCGAAGAAACACGTCGCGGGGAACATGAACCGAGGCGATATTGTTGGGATCGAACAATAAGCCGACAATCTGCCAGGTCGACTCTTTATCTTCCCCGTGGGCCATCGTCACCCACTGCCCAATTTCCAAACCTGAAGCCTGAGCCACCCGCTCATTTAGCACAATACCTCGCGGATTATTTTCATCCAGCCAGATTCCACCGCGCATCTCCGGCACGTAAAGCTGGCTGACGGCCGGCAGCCCCACGATCGAGATTGAACGGCCGGCGCTGGCATCGGGTTCGTCTGCAGAACGAATCGTTGCCCCACCGCGATACCACATCTCCGCAATGGCCACCTCTGGCTGGGTGGCGGCCAGCTGTTCAGTGTGCTCAATTCTTTCCGGGTTTTCAAAAATCATAAAAAGATCATATCGATTCATCGACCGCAAAATATCGTCAAACGTATAAAGCGTGGAGTCTCGTACGCCCATGACAACCATGAAAATAAGGCCGCTAAAAACAAGGGTAATCTGGGTTAGGATTAATCGCCCCTTGTGACGAAAGGTGTTGCCGATGGTCAAAATAAAAAGACGGGGCAAAAATGCCAGCCGGGAAAGGGTATCCTCAAGCCAACCTGTTTTCGCCTCCAGACCATACGACCCAATCGCCTCACGAACGGTGATGCGGACACCGGCAATAATGGGGCCCATGGCCGCCACCAAAGGGGCAACCAGGGCGATCGCCACCTGAATCAAAACAGCCAGCCAGGAAACCCGAAAACTCCCCGGATCCGCATTAAAATTTCCTAGAAGAAATACATTTAGATACCAGCTGCCAATGATCCCAATCGGCAGAGCGATAAGCAAAGCCAACAATCCATAGGCAAAGATGGTGGTCAAATAACTCAAAAAGATCTGTCGCGATCGCGCTCCGATCGCTTTCATAATGCCAATTTGATCGATCTGGCGGCTGATTGTGGCTTCAATCGTGTTGTATACCAAAAATAAACCGAGACACAAAGAAAGCAGAGCCATCACGGCCAAAATGAGGAAAACCGCATCCATGATGTCCTGAAAGAAATGGCGGGACGGGTCGGCAGTCCGACTGCCAAAAGGCGGAAGGAAACCGCCTGAGTTTACCTGCTGCCTGTCCAGTTTGTTTTCAATTTCGCCAACAAGCTCGTTTAATTGAGCAGCATCATATTCGGCTGCGCGCACGAGCAAGCGGTTAAAATCCTGGCTGCCGGTCAGCTCCCGAAACCGCTCCCTGCTGGTAAAAAACTGCGCGCTGCCGCCAAAACTCGGCGGCTGGGCGATCGGATCGTAAAGTATACTTTCCAGGCGGATCGATTTTTCCTCATCATTGATGCGGATCTCAATTTCATCCCCAATGCCAATACCGAAAACGCTGTCGGCACCCTGTCCGACAGCGATGCGGTCACCATGGGGAAATTCACCATCCAGTACACTTATTTTTATCGCTTCCTGCTGCTGATAATCATCGCGGGCGATGAGCGTGGCCGTGCGCCAATTATCCTGGGAGGTTCTGCGCCAGGCGATTGTAGCCTGGTTGTATCCTTCGATCGCCTCGATGCCCTCAATGCGCGCCAGAGAAGCTACAGTTTGATCATCGACAGCCGGATTCATCCACAGCGTAATCATGGCCGGTGACGATGCTTCCCAAAGTTCCGTCATCTTGCCGATCACCAATTGGCGAGAACCTACAATGACCCCCAGCGCGGCCGCGCCCATGGCAATAATTAGAACCACCTGCAGCGTGCGGGCTTTATTGACCCACAGGTCATACCAGATTTTATATTTAAGTATGCCCATTGCTCGTCCCTTTATCCGCTTCGCCCTTCGAGTCGCGCACGATCCGTCCATTGCGTATCTCAATTTGCCGGGTCGCCCGCCGGGCCAGGTCATTGTCGTGGGTTACCATCAACAAGGTTTTCCCCTGACCGGCCATTTTCTCAAACAGCATGAACACGCTTTCGGCCGAATTTGTGTCCAGATTGCCGGTTGGTTCATCAGCAATAATCAAAGGTGGGTCGTTGGCCAGGGCACGGGCGATGGCCGCCCGCTGCTGCTGCCCACCGGAAACAAAGGCCGGAAGTTTATGGGCCTGATCGGCCAGATCAACCAGTTCCAGCAGGGCCATAGCCCGATCTTGCCGCTCCTTTGGGGCGTATTTTCGCAAAAAATCCATGGGCAGCATCACATTATGAAGCAGGCTGAGTCCTGGAAGCATCTGAAAAAATTGGAAAATGATACCCACATACCGGCCGCGCCAGGCCGCCAGGGATTCTTCGCTCATCCGGTGAAGTTCGTGATCGAGAATGACGACTTCTCCATCAGAGGGGCGGTCTATCCCCGTAATCATGTTCAGCAGAGTTGATTTTCCATTGCCCGATGGGCCGACAATCGAAACAAATTCACCCGCATCGACGGTCATAGAGATCCCTTTGATGACGGTTGTTTCCTTGTCACCCAGGGGAAATCGCTTAAACACATTGTTCAGGCGAATTAAGACCTCCGAAGAAGTTTGTGGATGTCCGTTGGCACTCATAATTTCATCCGCGGATTTTGATCTCATCAAGCTTATCATGATTTTTTCCAATAATTTGTCCACAGACCCCATAGGAGTGAACCAAAGGTTCGCAGATTATAGAGAGAAATCTGTGATAATCTGTGTTAATCCGTGGCTGATTTTTATTGTAAAACTTTTTGCTGATCACTGAACCTAATCAATAAATGCCCAAGCTTCCGCGACGCCTGGCCCGCGCTTCCTCGCGATAATAGAGCCATAATCCTAAGGGGGGTGCCAGCAGGCCAAAAAGCGTCACGATCCAAATTTCAACATTGATCGGCGCTAATTCGGGAAAACCGGCCGGGTAATTCATTAAGGTTGAACGGAAGGCATCTACCCCATACGCCAGCGGAATCACCCGGGATACGAGCTTGACCCATTCCGGCAGGACCCCAAAGGGGATAAACGGAGCACAAAAAACCATAAACGAAAATTGAAAAACATTGGCCAGAGTTTGAGCCGTTTGCTTGATGCGCAGGGTAATGGCCGCAAAAGCGAAGCCGATGCCAAAAGTCCCCAAAAGCGTCATCGCCAGAATATAAAGCGCCAGGGGAAGGTTAAAAAACGGGATGGAGCGGGTCATCAAGACCATCAAAATGATGGCCATCAACGACATCAAACTGGTCCAAATCAAAGTTAATATCACGCGGGAGATCAAGCTGGCGGCCTGTGAAGCGGGGCTTAAAAAGACGCTTTCCAGCGTACCCTGCAGCTGTTCCTGGCGAATATTAACCCCGATCCCCCACAGGGTCTCCGTTAGAAAAATAAAGGGTATGAAGCCATACACGACAATGCTGTAGATGTTGATTCCGCCTTCCCCAATGGAGTCGCTGCCACCACTGGTGAACGTCAGCGTGGCCAGCGTGAACACGGCAATCATGATAAATAGCTGGGCGAACCCGGCAAACAGCTCAATCGGGTAGCGGGTTTTGATCGTAAATTCCTTGCGAACCATCGCCCAAAACATATCGAACCAGTCACGAAGCGGCCGCTGCTCGTTGATTTGGGTGGTTTTTTGTACATTTTCCATAGACTTTCTTTCCATTACTTCGATCAAAGTTTAAAGTGAAAGAAAAATAATTTTCTCTGAGCTGGGCCTCTTTTCACTTTAACCTTATGACTTTTCACTACTCAAAATTGACCGATGCCCTGTCGCCGTCGGATATTCCTTTCGGTTCGTTTAAAGACGCGAATACTGAAGATCGGCACGATAATGCTCAGCGCAGTCAAAACCGCCAGATCGTAATACCACGCCCCGAGAAAAAATCCCACGCCCAAAATAGCCGAGCGCACCCCGTTTACCAGCCAGGTGGCGGGCAGCACGAGCGCCAAAAAACTAAAAAAGTCGGGCAGCATGCTCAGCGGGTAATAGACCCCCATCAAAAAGGCAAATCCCCACTGCATCATGTTGATCAACGCGGTCATCTCTTTAATTTTGATCACCAGGGCCCCAAACAAAAAGGCTATGCCATAAACGGCCGGCAGGCCCACCAGCAAAAAAACGAGCGCCAGGCCGATTTGTCCCTGCAGTGGATTGACCCCAAAAATCAGGCAGCCCAACAGATAGGCGATCAGGCCGGCCGTCAGGCTGCGCACCGCACTGTAAAAAGAGACGCCGGAGGCCAAAACCACTGAATTGGTCGGGGTTAAATAAATCGCCTCCAGGGTGCCAACCATTTGCTCGTACCGCAGCCAGAAGGCCACATCCCAAAAGGCGCGGGTGACCATAATATAGGCGGTGGAACCGATCAGCAGGTAAGCGACGTAGTTTGTCGTACCGGCATTTTCCGAAAAATTAGTGGCCACATCACTGCCGGGAACCGTTTGGCTGAGAAATATCGGCATGGCCGCAAACAGGATCGGTAAAAAGATTTCCAGGGCCAGCTGGCCTGGGTAGCGGGTCATGTTGGAAAAGCGCAGACGCATCTCGGCCGCGGCCGCTGATAAATCGGCCCGGATATCGTTGGCTTGCAGCTGCATTAGTGAACCCTCGTATCTTCAGCCAGCGTCCGGCCGGTGTGAGCGATAAACACATCTTCTAAAGATGTCTCTTTGTGCTTAACGCGATGAATCACCGCCTCATGGGCGGTTAAAATCCGAATCAGCTCCGGGAGTGAGGCGCGGGCGTTGTCGGTTACCAGGGTCAGATTGGTAAATCCGTCGACAACCGATGAAGCGGTTTGGCAAATACCGTTTAATGACCTAGACGCATCGATCGCGCTCAGCGGAATTAACCCTTCGATTTCCAACAGCTCATCATTTTGCAAAGATGACTTTAATTCCGGAACCGTTCCCACAGCCAGAACGCGCCCCTTGTCGATAATCCCGACCCGATCGCACAGTGCCTCCGCTTCAGCCATGATATGGGTGGTGTACACAATCGTTTTTCCTTCTCGTTTTAATTCGCGAACCAGTGATTGAAGTTCGCGCGCGGTGGGAAAATCAAGCGCGTTGGTTGGCTCATCGAGAATCAGGAGGGGGGCATCGTTGAGCAGCGACTTGGCAAAGGCCAGCTTCATTTTCTGCCCCGAAGAATAGGTTTCAACCGCTCGATCGGCAATATCTGTTAAATTAAGTCGCTCAATGAGCTCGCTGCTGCGTCTTTCACGCTCGGCCGGATTTTGACGATATAGGGCACCAAAAAAACGCAGGTTTTCCCGGCCGGTTAACTTCCAGTACAACCCGCGTTCGCCCATCAGCATACAGCCAATTGAACTGCGAATCTGCTTGTCATCAATCCCCAATTGGTAGCCATTGATGCACGCTCGACCACTCGTTGGAATCAACAAGGTGGTCAAACATTTAATCAATGTGGTTTTGCCCGCCCCATTTGGACCAAGAAGACCGAAAATCTCACCCGGCCTGATTTCTAAATTGACCTCCTGCAGAGCGACAATTTCTCTACGCCTCGATTTAAATAGCCCAAGGCGCTCCTTGATTTCATACCTCTTGGTTAATCCTTCTAACTGGATTTGACCATCCATGCCTGTCTCCTTACCGTCAAGGTGGCGATTTATGAAACCAGCTCTTCAATGATGGGCTCCATTTCCTGAGACAGGGTTTGAAGCAGCGATTGCTGGTTTTCATGAATAAAAAAATGATCCCCTGGAAATAGGAAATGCCGAAATACCGCCTCTGTTTGAGCCTGCCACGACATCAAATTGCCCGTGGAGACGGTCTCATCCTCAAACCCACCAAAGGCGGTAACCGGGCATTTCAGCGGCGGCTGCGGCCGGTACACATACGTCTCACAAACCGCAAAATCAGCTCGCAGCAAGGGGAAAAATATAGCCATCATCTCCTTATTGCGCAGCACAATCTCCGGCGTACCCTTATAGCGGCGCAGCTCCTTGATAAACTCATGATTAGGCAGCTTAGAAAGATGCGGGTTGGGATCCGGGAGCTGTGGCGCACCACGGCCGGAAACAAATAACTGCAGCGGTTCGTTTACCCTCTGCCGCCGCAGCTCACGCACCAGCTCAAAGCTGAGCAGCGCACCCATGCTGTGACCAAAAAAGATATACGGCATATCCAGATATGGCTTAAGAAACCGGCCGAGGGCCAGAATGAGCGGCGCGAGATGGGTAAATGGGAGCTCGTGATGGCGTGTGCCTCTCCCCGGAAGCTGAACCGGGCACACATCAACCTCCTCGGGCAGATGATTGACCCAATCGTGAAAAATCACGGCGCTGCTTCCGGCATAAGGGAAGCAAAACAGACGGACCCTCGCCCGAGGGTTGGGTTTTCGATAGGCGATCCAGGGATTTGACTTCTTCCTGTCGGCAGTATAAGTCATCTCAATTTTTCTCTCTGTCCTTCTAGGTAACGATCTAACTGGGCGGCCACACCTTGCACCGTATCCCCTTTCATCAGGCCGTAATGATCATCCACCACCGGCCGGATATCCAGCCGGTAAGGAACGAGCTTGCTCCACCCGTCCGAAGCCAGGCGTTTATTCTGGCCTTCGCCGGCTTCAAACAAAATGACCCGACCGCTGGCTGAATAGGCTGCGGGTTTGTAAGCGTAATAGGCGCGGCGATTCGACTCATAAACGGCCAGATACGACTGCAGCTGGGGCAGGCTCATTTCCTGCGGCATCAAACCGGCCGCCTGCGCCTGTTCGAGGAGCGCCGCCAGCTGCGCCTCTCCCCTCAATTTCTTTATTTCTTTGAGATTGACCATGTCAGTGGTCGCTTCCTCACCGGCGGCTGAAGCAAATTCACGAATGAGCATCAACAGCATATCCAAATCGCTCACTCGCCGGAATCGCCTGAGCCGTTTGGGGATATAGGTGTCAAACAGCGCCAGCAGCTCAACCTCATGGCCTGACCGCTGCAGCTGCTGGGCCATCTCATAGGCGATCATGCCGCCCAGCGACCAGCCACCCAGAAAGTAAGGGCCGGCCGGCTGCACC
>JAAUYD010087755.1_pt1 | contig 10452 bp, 9 predicted proteins | sample 7278101 | NCBI WGS metagenome assembly JAAUYD01 (sample SAMN14350128, study PRJNA611818) | marine sediment metagenome | isolation source: surface marine sediment (0.6m) | place: French Polynesia: Moorea | collected 2018-08
CCAGAGCGGTCACTGCCTGTTCGCCGACTTCCGGCTCGCCCCGATCGTCGCCATACATCAATTGCAGCGATCTGCCGTTGATGCCGTTATCTGCGTTGATTTTCTCCTTGGCCATCTCCATGGCCGACTTCATCATTTCAGCGTAGGCAAAATCGGCGCGATGCAGGATGCCCACCACGATGGGCTCGTCGGCAGCAGCTGTCGAGCATACGGTCAAGGCGGTCAGCCCGGCCACTACGATTAAAATCAGGGATTTGATCGTACGGTTCATATTCAGCCCTCCATCGTTTAAGTTCTAGTGATCCGGATAGGTTGGCGATCAACAGGGGCGATAGGAAGCACAAGTGCGGACCTGAGATTGATGTTGCGATGCAGCGCTAGCAATCCGACGCATGCGGGCGAAGTGGCTGGAGGCAATCAGCGAACGTCAGGAGTGATGGTGTTGGTAAGATCCGGTTGAAACCATTTTACCCTGCTTGAGCAAAAAGTAAATACACAAAAAACAGACAACGATCCTGTAAGTACAATAGTGGGTGATTGGGTCAGTGGTTCAGCCACAGGCGCGGCCACAATCGACCGATCAGGAGGCTGCCCGGGGAAAAAGCGCGGCGCACGCACAGTTCGAGCCCATCCAGAAATGGCCAATTTGCCCGATATCAGTGTTGTGGTCCAAATTTCATTCTTAAAATGTCAACCATATGCCTGCGATAAAATTTTTTCACGCCTTGATCTCGACCAAATTTCCCTGTTTCTGGATAGACACCATTTAGCCCCCTTGCCAGCGTCTGATTGCGAATCCATCACCGCTACATAGCCTGACATAAAGTTAGACAAAACATTGACAGGCAGCACTGATGCGCTAACTTGAAGGTGATGCCGTGATGGGCATGGCATTTGTTGTGGCGCCGGCTAAATCTATTTGTGGTGCGGTTCGGTGTCAGACATAACCTGAACAGGCAAGGAGGTCATATGCCTAGTTATGTGATCGCTGAAAAATGCGATGGTTGTAAGGGTGGAGACAAAACGGCATGCATGTACATCTGCCCCAATGATCTGATGGTTCTGGATCCGAACCAAATGAAAGCGTACAACCAGGAACCGGACCAATGTTGGGAATGTTTCTCGTGTGTCAAGATCTGCCCGACCCAGGCGATTGAGGTGAGAGGTTACGCCGATTTCGTGCCGCTGGGCAGCAGTATCATGCCCATGATGGGTACCGAGGACGTCATGTGGACCTGTAAATTTCGCAACGGGACCATCAAGCGCTTCAAGTTTCCCATTCGTACCACGCCCGAAGGCATGGCAAACGCCTACACGGACCTCAAAGGTAAGGATCTAGAGAGCTATCAACTGTCTACGGAAGAGGCCGATGGATATGAGATTCCGCGGCCCCAAACTGAAGGCTGAGCTTCGTTTTCCAAACCGATTCGACGGTTCGACTCAACAGCCCACGGGGAGCTTCGGCTCCCCGTGTCCATTACGAGACCCCTTTCGGAGCCGGACCGGTGAACCGAAACACACGCTTTCGGCGACATGCAGCTACAAATGCCCATTTGGCGTTGTCAATTGCATTAGATACCGCGTTGACAATGGTGTTAATCAGGAGGATATCATGGACGAAACCGCATTTTTAAATACATTGAAATTGACCGTCGAGAATCATGGATGTACCATCGTCGATATAGACTTGGAAAACCATGTGATCAACTTAGACGGCCCGGATGACGCCGTCGATGCGTGTGCCCGGGCCATCGCCGAGCTGGTCGGCTGAACCTGAGCGAGCACTGCTATCGACAAACCAGGCACGCTGAACCGACGGGTTGCTCTAACTGGGGTCAAGACGACTGCCGCAAGCCGCCACTGGCTCTGTGATATGGTTCGCAATGTCGTTTAGCTTGAGCCGGAGCAACGGGAGATGAGCTCATGTCTGAACCGGTCACCTATCCAATCGGTGTTGTCAGTTCACTCACGGGGCTGAGCACTCATGTGCTGCGCGCCTGGGAACGTCGCCACCGGGCTGTCAGGCCACAACGATCCGCCAGCGGACGCCGCTTGTACGCCAAAGCTGACATCGACCGTCTGATCCTGCTTAAACGGATCGTCCAAGGGGGGCACAGCATCTCTCATGTCGCCAACCTTGATACTGTCCGACTGGCCGAACTCGCCGCCGTCGGGAATAAAAAGCCGGTCACCGCTGCCGCTCCGATTCATACCAAACCCGGTGACCCGGAGCGCGCGCATCGCCAACTTATCGACGATTGCCTGCAAGCCGTGGGAGATCTGGACGGTTGGCGTTTGCAGCGTTTGCTGATGCGCATCGCTGACCATTACAATCGTCAGATCTTGCTGGATGAGATCATCCAGCCATTCATGAACGAGGTGGGCTGTCGATGGTCCGCAGGCGCTTTCCGAATCGTACATGGTCAGCTGGCCTCGGTCGTCGTGCACACCATGCTTGCCGGCATGCTCGATGGCCCGGGCGACAACAAGGTCGATGGAGCGTGCATGCTAATTGCCACCCCCGCTGGCCAGCGCTGCTATCTGGGGGCTCTCGCCGCGGCCGTCACCGCCCAGGATTGCGGCTGGTTGCCGGTGTTTGTGGGATCCGATCTACCGACCGATGAGATCGTGGCGGCCCAAGCTCGCGTCGCTCCGCAGATCACTGCGCTGAGCATTACCTGTCAGCTTGATGCAGGGGATCCGGGTGATGCGATCGAACGATTGGCGGCGACACTGAACCCGTCATCGGAGTTGATTGTCGGCGGGCGGGCCAGCCAGCCCTATCTCGAGAAGATCGAGGCCGTCGGTGCAACGGTATGTTCCACCACCGCTGATCTGGCCCGTCGCATCACCTGACGGCATTGCTGCCGATCGTGCATATTGTTTTTCTCGCTACGCCAGTCTACTGCTTCAACTTCTCTTCGATGGTCTTGGCCAAATCACTTCTGCCGCGGGCGCGCAGTGGAGCAATAAGTTCCTGATAGAAAGGCTCTCGCACCCGGATGGTGATGCTGAAGGCGTCCAACCAGGAGGGATCCACCCGATCCGCCTCAAACGCACGGGTTTTATCCAGCAAGCCCAACGCCTCCAGCTCCAGCATGGTCCGCACGCACTTTTCGCAGCGGCCGCAATTGAGTTTGTCGGGCACGTTGGCCAGGCAGACGCGAACGTTCTGAAAGGCCACCTCCCAACCCGCCACGATGGACAGCTTCTGCATTCGTGACAATCCGGCATCCCGATGACGAATTTGCAGGTCATGGCTGCCGTATTCGGGGTCCAACAGCGGGTGGGAGCCGCAGGGATGCAGGTGGGGAATGTCGTAGGAGGAGGCCAGCCAGGCCAAGTCGATGCGGGCTGAAAAGGCGTGGGCGGCCGCAGCCAGGACCGCACCGAAAAACTGATTCAGCCACAGATCGCGGTCATCGCACAGGTGGCGGATATTGGTGTACATGGGAATCAGGGTCAGGCCGGCTTCGGCGGCCACCGGTGCCATGGCCGCTTTGGCCCGTTCGAAAACATGGTACTTGGCTCCCCGCTCGATCACCCCGCCGATATCGAAGCCATGAACCAGCAAGGCGTCTTTGGGATGTCCGGGATGGGTCGGCGCGTACCGGTCGATCAGCAGCTTGAGGGCCGACAGGGAATCCATGCCGCCCGAAAGAAATACAGCCGCATGCCGATCCCGATCCTGGTTTATGGCTTTTTGTGCCAGCGGTGCTTCGATGGTCAGCGGTTTGAACCGGCCGTCGGTCCAGTGGTGCATCAATGCCATGACCGTATCCAGGCCCTCTTTGAGACAAGGGCAGATGGCTGCGTCGATGGCCAGGCGCCGCTCCCCGAAATAGAGCGCCGGTATGATGCAGCCCACGGCAAAGGCGTGCGGATTGGGCATGATCGCATCGCCAAACGCCTTTTCGGTTTCGATGAAAACCTCCTGGACCGGCTGCTGGCAATCCTCGAAAACCACCGTTGCCGCCGTTCGGATCAGATCGCCACGCGCCTGTTTGTGCAGGTTGCTCAATTTCATGTTATCTGGCAGGCCCTTTTGTCTGTTGATGGTGGTGCCGGACGACATGGTCGATTATCCGAGCAGCGATGTCCAGCCCGGAAGCCGCCTCCATGCCCTTGAATCCCGGGGAATAATTGACCTCCACGATGTAAGGGGCGCGATGGCCGTCGATCATCAGATCCACACCGGCCACGTCGCAACCGACCGCCGCGGCAGCGTTGACCGCGATCTGTCCGAGTTCCGCCGGCAGGTCTGCGGCCCGCATCTCGGCACCAAGATGGAAATTGGCCCGAAAGTCGCCGCTGGCCGGCACCAGTTCCGCAGCGCAGACCAACTGGCTGCCGATAACCAATACCCGCAGGTCCCGGCGGTTGTCCGGTGCCAGGTAGCGCTGAACCATCATGCCCCTGCGTCTGTCCAGGGCGGGCAGGACCCGTTGCCCGGCATCATCGGCGTCCATGATGCGCATGACCCCTTCGCCCTGGCGTCCACAAACCGGTTTGGCAATCACGGGATAACCGCCCAGACGATCTGCGGCCTCAATAAAACCGCCGGGATCGTTGACGAAAACGGTGTCCGGACAAGGCAGGCCGTTGGCCGACAACACCTGGTGGGTGATGAACTTGTCGCGCGCAATGGCGATGGCCGCGGCATCGTTGACCACGGAGATACCGATCTGCTGCAACTGGCGGATCAGGGACAGGCAGGCGTCGCCGATCTCGGCGCCCTGTCTGGGCAGGACCACATCCGGCCGGTCGCTGGCATGCTCGCCGACCAGCTTCAAGGCGTTGCCAATGATGGCAGGCCAGACCCGATAGGGATGGATCAGCCGCCCTGCATGCCCGGCTTGTCGGGTCGCTTCCAGGAGCCGTCGATTGGGGTGGTAGTCGCGATCGCGAACGGTGATGATGCCGATGCGTAGAGTCATCTCAACTCCTTATTCTGGGTCGGCGGTATCGATCATCCATTCCGGCATCCAGATTCCCACAGGCTTTCCGGCCTTATCGCTGAAGTAGGTGGCGACCTTGCGGGTGCGGTTGCGGATGGCGATGGTCTGTGTCGCCGCATTGTCCTCTGCGATCACCGAGAAGATCTTGCGGCCTCCGGCCCGGCGGGTCAGGCCGTCCAAAAGTTTGGTGCCGATGCCCAGACCACGGTACTCGGGACGAACCGACGTGTATCCCCGTTCCACATACCCACTCAGGTCCATGCCCGTCTGACGGCGGACGCTGTCGATGTATGCCGGTCTAGGGTTTTTAAGACTGGAGTTGCCCACGATGCGGCCTTTCTCCTGCACATAGCCGATGAGATGGGCGCGCTGGAGGTTGGCGCGCACATGGGTTTTGGCCACCGTTCCCCCAGCCGCCACCATGGCGCAGATTTCGTCCAGATAGCCGTCTGGCAGGTCGCCGGGGGCGATAAAATGGTAGTCGAGGCGCTCCCCGATCCTGTAGAGATTTTCTCCGTTTTCGTCAACGCACACCCGCATCAGCCACAGCGTGCCCATCCGGTCGACGAGAATAAATCGATCGGCCGGATCGCTTACGAAATGCCATAAGGGGCGACCAAACAAGGGTTGGACCCGGCCGTAGTCAGTCAAAGGGCGGTGGTCCGCCGGTGCCGTGCCGCAAATTTCCCAGGAATGAATGATATTCGGATGATCTGCCGCCAATTTGCAATTTTCCGGTGTCACTGCGACCCCCTCGAGCACCAGATGGTTCCAGATGCCGGTCATAGAGACCGCCTTGAACCATCCGATATCCGGCAAGGGGCCGGTCGGATGCCATTGGACCTGGACGATGCCCGAGTTTTTTGGCAACTGATCGGTGCCCGAGGGCAACGGTGCGTCCAGCCTGCAGGAGACGGCCAGGCGCATGTCGGTTGGCCTGTGGGCGAGGTGACGCGCCAGGTCAAGTAGCTGCCGAGGCGAGGTTTGATGCCGGAACAGGAAGTGGGTCGCCCCCCGGTGGACTGACCAGGAGGCCAGGCGGTCCAGCAACACCGGTCCGTCCACTGCATCGTCGCCCAGATCCGCGTTGCCCAATATGGGGCCGCTTACGGTTTGGGCAAGCATCTGCGTCACTTGGGTCAGCGTCGTCGGTGTCCCGGTGGCGACCGCTGCAGGCGGTCGCAGCGGCAGAATGGAAAGTGACGTAACAGGTGGCATAGTGGTGGTTGGCCTGTTGTTATGACAGTTGGAGGATGCGCATGGCCGATCAACGACGCCTGTCCCTGGATGGGGCCGTTTCCGCTGACGGAAGCTTGGCATGTTCACGGCGGATGTACGCGCTGTGCTCGCTTTCGTCGTCAGCCAGCGACCGGAACTTGCCGGCGATCATTCGGTAGGTGTCGGCCAGTTCGGCGTAGTGGTCTGCGATTTTGGCGTAGGCCTGGCCGATGATGGCTTCCGCCTGGGCGAGATGGTCCACTGCTTTGCCGATATCGTCGGTCGTGGCCAACTCCTCTTCCAGGCTGGTTTTCAACCGTTCATGCAGTATTTCCAGCGGGCTGGTTTGCAGCTGCGGGATGTCGGCGTTGCTGCGATAATTGGCAATCATCTGGGCATGAATATCCGAATGATTCGCCATGAACCGGCAGATGGGCGCCAGCGGTTTCAGGTTGGGGTTCAGTTGGAGCGCTTTGTAAAAGGCGGCCAGGTCTTTTTCGAAGGCGACCACCAGGTCGATGACGTGCTGCGGGGTCATAACCATTTGCCATCCTTGCTGGTCAGCATCACGATGCGTTATCGGGGGTAATGATCTACCCTTGCCGGGAATCAAAACCATAGGTAATTTAAATTGGTGTGTCAATCGCTAAGCCCGGCTGCTATCGTCCATAAAGATCGGCCACTGGCACAGGCTTGCCAATTGGTTTGAATTGAAGTAAAAACAAACAGCTTGCCGAAAAGTCCGCAAAGGGATTCGCATTGCCATGAAGATCGCCTATCTAATGGATCCGTTGGAAACGATCCAGCCCGAAAACGAAACCACCAGCCACTTGATGTACGAGTGCAACGAGCGCGGCCACACGGTTTACTTTTTAGAACCCCACGACGTCTACATCCGCAGCGACCAAGTGGTGGCCCGCATGCGCAACATCACCGTGAAACCGGGCCTGGGAATGGTGGCATTCTGGCGGGAGATCATTCGCTGCACCAACCAGGACCATCTGATCTTTGAGGCCATCACCGAGTTGGATGCCCTTTTTCTGCGCAGCAATCCACCGTTGAACTATCAAACCATGGAATTTTTGCAGACGGTCAACAACCACGTCTTTGTCCTCAACGGCACCACTGGTCAGATCCTGGGCAACAGCAAGCTGTACATTCTCAACTTTCCGGAAATCATTCCCGAGACCCATGTGTCCAGGGATCCGTCGCGACTGCGCAAAATCATCGACGATTTCGGCGGCGCCATGGTGGTCAAACCACTCCAGCGATTCGGCGGCGAAGGGGTCATCAAAGTCAGTACCCGGGATCGCATGAACCTTAATTCGCTAATCCACTACTATGTGCGCGCTTATGAATCCTATGCGCGACGTGAACCCATCATGGTTCAGGAGTACTTGAAAAACGTCAAGCAGGATGGCGACATCCGTATCCTGTTGCTCAACGGTGAAATCATCGGGGCCATGCGCCGCAAGCCCAAAAAAGGTGACTTTCGCACCAATGTGCATGCCGGCGGTGAGGTGTTCGCTCATCAGGTCACCGCGCGCGAAAGACGAATCTGCCAGGTGATTAAAGATAAGCTCGTCGACGACGGACTCTATTTCGTGGGCATCGACATCATCGACGGCAAACTGGTTGAGATCAACTGTGTCAGTCCGGGCGGCATACCGCGCATCAACCGGCTGAATCATGTCCGTCTCGAACGTCAGGTCATCGACTTTATCGAACAGAAAGTCAGCGACATCCATTCCGCTCCCTGCAGAAAGCGGGCCTGAGGATGTTCAGCGTCAAGTGGTCGTGCGGGCTGATCGTGATCGTGCTGGCCATGGTTGCGGTGGCCTGTCAGGACAGGCAGGGCCCGCCAGCCTTAAACATTGGATTGGCCGAGGAGCCGCGGACCATCAATGTCTGGTTGGCTAGTGATGCCAACTCTCGCAAAGTGCTCTCCCTGATCTACCAACCCCTGTACATCACCGATCCGGGTACCCTGGCGCTGGTTCCCTGGCTGGCTGAAAAACTGCCGATCTACGATCCTGAGCGCCGCTCCTACACCGTGCCCCTGCGTGACGTGCGGTGGTCTGACGGCAGTCGATTCACCTCCCGGGACGTGGCCTTTACCGGACGCCTGATCCAGTCATTCAAGGTGCCCCGCTACGCATCGAAATGGCGCTTCATCGAGCGCATCGAAACACCGGACGCCCGCACCGTGGTCTTTTACCTTAAAAAACCGATGGCTGAGTTTCTCTCCGGGACCATGGCCACCCCGATCGTTCAGGAGAAGGAGTGGGTGGGTCCGGTACAACAGGCAGAGGAAACAGAAAAGCCACTGGCCACATTGATCAACCACCGCATGCATCATCCAGTGGGCACCGGACCTTTTGTCCTCAAGGAGTGGCGGCAGGGTGCCTACCTCCATCTCACGCGCAATCCCTACTTTTTCGGCACCAACCTGACTATCAACGGCCATACCCTGGGCCCCTTTGTAGAAGACCTGGTCTACACGGTTTTCGGTACATCTGACGTGGCCATTTTGGCACTGAAAAAGGGCAGCATCGATATGTTCTGGTGGCCTATCCAGCCGGGCTATATGGATGATTTGCAACAGCATGAACAGATCCGGCTATTCACCAACGAGAAGAGTGCGCTCTACTTTATGGGCTTCAATTTGCGGCAACCGCCGTTTGACGACCCGGCACTGCGGCAGGCCGTGGCCTACCTCATCGACAAGGATTTCATCGTTTCGCGAATCCTCCAGGGGCAGGGCACCAAGATGTTTTCGGTGATACCGGCAGAGAACCGGTTCTGGTATGCCAGCGAGCTGCCGCGCTACGGAGACGGCATGAGCCGGGAAAGCCGGATCAAGACGGCCTATCGCCTGCTTGCCGACGCTGGATACAGCTGGCAGGTGCCACCGGTGGACGCATCCGGTGCCCTTCAGACGGCCAGCGTTATTCGAGGACCCGACGGAAAACCCCTGCCGCGTTTCACCATCTTGACGCCACCAGCCGACTACGATCCCCACAGGGCCACCAGCGGGCTGATGATCCAGGAGTGGCTGCGCGAGTTGGGCATGCCCGCTTACGCACGACCCATGGCTTTTTCCTCTCTGCTGCAACAGGTCAAGGGCAATCATGATTTCGACGCCTTCATCCTCGGATATGGGCGGCTGCGTCTGGATCCGGGGTATGTGCGCAACCTTTTTCATTCGACCAACGACAAGGCCAGGGGCTGGAATATGAGTGGCTATCGCAGTCCCGTTTTCGACGATATCGCCGATCGTTCCGCATCAGAAATGGACCCCGTTAGACGGCAGGCCCTGGTCGTGCAGATGCAGCGGCAAATTGCCGATGACCTACCTTATATCCCGTTGTACAAGCCGTCCGTGGTGGAGGCGGTGCGCAAGGATCGTTTCGAGGGGTGGGTGGAGATGCTGGAGGGCATCGGCAACATCTGGTCCATGTGCACAGTCAAACCGGTGAGGGGTGATGGGACTTAAACGCTTCATCCTCAGACGGCTGGTGGAGATCACCGTGATCTTTTTCGTGATCATGACGGTGCTGTTCGTCCTGTTCCGCCTGGCCCCCGGGGATCCGGTCGAACGCATGGTGGATCCGTCCATGACACCGGAAGACGCCCAAGTGCTCATGGAGAGCATGGGGTTGGACAAACCGGTCTGGACCCAGTATGTCTACTACCTGAAAAACGTGGCCACCGGCAATATGGGGGTTTCTTTCCACTACGGTGAGCCGGTGACCGAGATCCTGTTGAACCGGTTGCCCAATACCATCCTGCTTTTTACCACCGCCATCATCCTGTCGGCCCTGCTGGGGGTTTTCATGGGCAAGATTGCCGCCTGGAAAGCGGGCGCGCGCACCGATACGTTCATGACCATCACGGCCCTGTTCTGCCACACCTTGTTTTTGCCCTGGCTGGCCCTGATCATGATCTGGTTTTTTGCCTACCGGGTGGGCTGGTTTCCCATTACCGGCATGGTCACCCCCGGGATTTGGATCGATCCCCAGGCCGGCTTTCTGAGCAAGTCCCTGGATGTACTGCATCACATGGCCCTGCCCCTGATGACCTTGATCCTGATCCATTTCGGCAGCTATCTGCTGGTGATGCGCAGCAGCATGCTCGATACACTCAAGGAAGACTATATCATTACTGCCCGGGCCAAGGGGTTGGACGAAAGGACCATCCGGGACCGCCATGCAGCACCCAATGCAGCCCTGCCCGTGGTGACCAGCGTGGGACTCAGTTTGGCGTTCTCCATCAA
>JAAUYD010109104.1_pt1 | contig 10449 bp, 5 predicted proteins | sample 7278101 | NCBI WGS metagenome assembly JAAUYD01 (sample SAMN14350128, study PRJNA611818) | marine sediment metagenome | isolation source: surface marine sediment (0.6m) | place: French Polynesia: Moorea | collected 2018-08
GGTCGGACAGGTATCTTTTCAGCGGCGGCCGTGAGCTGAGCACCTACAGCTTTGGCAATCGGGAAAGGGATCTCGGCTATTACTACTACAACCGCAGCGGCGGCTCCTCCGAAGTTGTGGCCGAGGGCAGTGGGCAAACCGACAGCCTCGGCCGGCTGCCAATACAGATTCCGGCAGAATTTAGCGAAGGAAGCGGCAGCAAACGCTTTATCATCGAGGCCACCGTGACCGATCTTGCCGGCAACCAGGTTAGCGGCCGTACGCCCGTTGTCGTTCACGCCAGCCTGATTTACCCCGGCATCAAGCCCACCCGGTCGGTGGGCCAAAAAGGGGACCCAAGCGGCTTTGAAGCGATAGCCGTTGACTGGGATGGGGAACCCCTGCCGGGTCGGCCGGTCACCGTTGAGGTCGTCGAGCGGCGCTGGTTTAGCTACCAGGAAGAAGACGATCGCGGGCGAACCATCTGGCGCACCGAAGTTGAAGAAATACCGGTGGCCATAGAAGGTGAAGTGGATCTCATCACAGGTGCAGACGGCCGGGTTTCCTTTGAATTTATCCCCCCCAACGGCGGCGTTTTCCGCGCCTACATCAACACCCAGGATTCGCTGGGCAATACCGCCCGGGCCTCGACCTTTATGTGGGTGTCCAGTCGTGAATACGTCTCCTGGCGGCGGGTCAACGATCACAGCTTTGAGCTCATCAGCGATCGCTCGAGTTACACACCGGGAGAAACGGCCGAGATTCTGATCGCTTCTCCCTTCCAGGGTGAAGTGTCCGCCCTGGTAACAGTGGAACGGGGGCACATCAAGCAGCAGGAAGTGATCCGCCTCGTCAGCAACAGCACCATTTACCGCCTGCCCATCACCGGCGATATGGCTCCTAACGTTTTTGTGTCGGTCCTGGTGATGAAAGGGGTCGACGAAACGAGTCTGGCCCCCGATTTTAAGCTGGGGATGACGCAATTTACCGTTGATCGGGAAGAACAGGAGCTAGCGGTCACTATTACGCCTGACGAAACACAGCTGTCACCGGGTGACACGGTTAACTACACCGTCAGCGTGCGCGATCATGCGGGGCGGCCGGTGGCGGCCGAACTGTCGCTGTCGTTAACCGATTTGGCCGTGCTGACCATTGCCAACCGCAAAGAGCCGCCGATCCTCGATCACTTTTATTCACGGCAATGGCTGAGCGTCCGCACCGCGACCCTGCTGGCTCGCAATATGGATGCCTACAATAAAGAGCTGGAAGATCAGATCAAGGGGGGTGGGGGAGGAGCCGGTACGTATGGAGTACAAACAATCCGGGAAGAGTTCCCGGATACCACATTCTGGGAGGGGCAGCTGACAACCGGCGCTGATGGCCTGGCCAATGTCTCAATCCCACTGCCAGACAGCCTGACGACATGGCGACTGGACGTGCGGGCGGTGACGTTGGACACAAAAGTGGGGCAGGGGACCAACGACATCGTTTCGACCCTGCCGGTCCTCGTCAGCCCCCAAACACCCCGATTTTTTGTGGTTGGTGATCAGGTCCTGCTGGGCACGGCCGTCCACAACAACAGCAATGAAGCGGTTAGTGGCTCGGTTGAACTCCAGGCGGATGGGGTAACCCTGCTCGACGAAGCGCAGCAGCAAATCACCATCCCCGCCCAGCAGCAGGGTTATTTCACCTGGGATGTTGTGATCGATGACGTCACCCGCGTGGATTTGGTTTTTGCGGTAGAGACCGGCCGGTTTAGCGATGCCAGCCGGCCGCCGCTGGCCACCCTCGAAGGGGGTGGGCTCCCGGTCTATAAATATGAAGTGCCGGAAACGGTTGGCACATCCGGCCAGCTGCTTGACGGCGGGGCCATTGTAGAGTCGATCGGTCTGCCCATCTACCCCAATCACGAATTAACCCAGGGCACCGTGACCGTCAAGGTCTCACCCTCGCTCGCTTCGGCCATGACCGACGGTCTCGATTATCTAGAACATTTTCCGTATGAATGCACCGAGCAAATCGTCAGTAAATTCCTGCCCAATCTGCTGACCGTACAGGCGCTGACGGCCGCCGGAATAGACGATCCGCAGCTGCAGGCCAACCTCGACGCTCAGGTCAATACCGCCCTTCAGCGAATTTACAGACGACAGCTGCCCAATGGTGGCTGGCCGTGGTGGGATGGACCGGAAAGCAGCGTGCTGGTCTCCACCTATGTGGTACTGGCTCTGGTAGAGGCTGTTGAAAGTGGCTACCCGGTCAGCCAGCGCGTGCTCAATGACGGGGTTAGATATTTGACCGGTCACTTGAACGATGTTGACGGGCTGAGCGGCCGCTACAAGGAAAATCGGCAAGCGTTTCTACTGTATGTGCTGGCCCGAGCAGGTGAGCCGTCCAATCAGCACATGAATGACCTGTATGAGCGGCGGGCCTCTCTCGATCTCTATGCCCAGGCATTCCTGGCCCAGGCGCTTTACTACACTGATCCCGGTGACCCGCGTCTGATCACGATGAACGGTGATTTTGTTAGCCACGCCCTCCTGTCGGCCACCGGGGCCAACTGGGAAGAAGCGGAACGTGACTACTGGAACTGGAATACCGACACCCGCACCACCGCCATCGTGCTCGACACAATGGTCAAACTCGATCCGGATAATCCACTGGTGGCCAATGCGGTACGCTGGTTGATGGCTCATCGCACCGATGGCCGCTGGCACGGCACTCAGGAAACCGCGTGGACAATTATGGCCCTGACCGATTTTATGGTCGCTTCAGGCGAGCTTCAGGCCGACTACGTTTATGAGGTGGCCCTCAACGGTGAGTCTATGGCAGACGGCATGGCCAACGCGGATACCCTGCGCCAGGTGAAAGAGCTGCAAATCGATATCACCGAGCTGCTAACTAACGAACTCAACCGGCTGGCCTTTGGACGCACCGATGGCCCGGGCAATCTCTATTACACCACCCATCTAGAAGCGTACCTGCCTGTCGAGGAAGTTGAACCACTGGATCGGGGCTTTGCCATCTCACGCAGTTACTATGATGCTACGGATCGGGAAACCCCTATCACTGAGGTCGAGCTGGGGCAAACGTTTCTGGCCCGCCTGACCATTGTGGTCCCTCAAACCCAACATTACGTCCTAATTGAAGATTTTCTGCCGGCGGGGTTGGAAGCGGTTGACCAGTCGCTCAACATCAGCCAGCAGGTCGGCACTCCGGAGCGATATGCCTGGGATGAAAATGAATATCGGGAAAAAGGCTGGGGCTGGTGGTATTTTGACCATATCGAACTGCGCGACGAGAAGGTGGTCATTTCGGCCGACCTGCTGCCCGCCGGAACATATGAGTACGTTTACCTGGTCCGAGCCTCTGTTCCAGGTGAATACCATGTTATTCCCCCTACCGCCCAGGAATTTTATTTTCCTGAGGTATACGGCCGAGGCGCGGGCTCGCTCTTTACCATCCTGCCCGGTGGGTGATGGTCGCTTTGCCTTTTATCCCTCTTAGAATGGTCCAATCTTGGAGATTGGACCATTCTGAAAAAAGACCATGAAACGATTTAAGCCATCCAAACAAACGATATTTGTGTTGACAGCCGTCCCGCTGATCGCTGTAATCGCTCTTCTCTGGTGGATCACGGCTGATTTGCCGGACGTGTCGACGCTCAACGAGCAAATCAAGCCTCCCAGCGTGCGCATTACCGACCGCTACGGCCGGCCTCTCTACGATCTGATCGACAAGGATTTCGGCCGTCACACCGTATTAAACCTGGAAGATATCCCGCTGGCGCTCCAGCAGGCCACCATCGCGACCGAAGACAAAACGTTTTATCAAAACCCCGGCATCGACCTCAGAGGAATCCTACGTGCCCTGATCACCAACATCCGGGGTGGGGAGATCGTCTCCGGAGGCAGCACGATCACCCAGCAAACGGTCCGCAATCTGCTGATGAGCTACGAAGAGCGCACGTCAGTGTCCGTCAAGCGCAAGCTGCGCGAAGCGATTCTGGCGTGGCAGGTCACGCGAGAATTTTCAAAAGACGAAATTCTTGCCCTCTATCTCAACCAGATTTACTATGGCGGCATGGCCTATGGGGTTGACGCGGCCGCGCAGACCTACTTTGGCAAGTCGGCCACCGAACTGACCCTGGCTGAAAGCGCCCTGATAGCAGGTCTGCCGCAGGCCCCCGCGCTGTATAACCCGCTGCTGGAGCCGGAAGCGGCGCTGGCCCGCCAGGGGGACGTTCTAAACCTCATGGTCAGGCAGGGATTTATTACCCAGGCTGAGGCTGACCTGGCCGCCCGTGAGCCGCTGCGCTATGCGGCCAATCCATATCCGGTCGCCGCCCCACATTTTGTCATGATGGTGCAGTCGGAGCTGGATCACCTCTTTCCACAGGAGGAGCTGTACAACGGAAGCGGCATAACCGTGCGCACCACGCTTGATTTAAATTGGCAGGAGCACGCCGAAGCGATCGTGCAGCAGCAGATCGCGCGGCTCAACCGGCCGCTTGATGGCGGCCCGGGCCACTTCGCCAACAACGCCTCTCTGGTAGCCATTGATCCCCACACCGGAGAAGTGCTGACCCTGGTTGGCAATCTCGACTTCTTTGACGAGGCCCACGACGGGGCAATCAACATGGCTCTGGTGGCCCGTCAGCCAGGTTCGGCCCTCAAACCGATCGTGTACGCGGCCGGTATGGATCCGGATCGGCCTCGGCCGTTTACCCCAGCCTCTGTCTTTTTTGACGTGCGTACCGTTTTTATCACCCATGAAAATGACCCGTACGTCCCTGTCAACTTCAGCCGTACGGAACACGGACCGGTCCTTCTGCGGCAGGCGCTCGGCTCTTCCCTCAACATTCCGGCCGTCAGCGCCTTGCACACGGTTGGGGTGTCTGAGGCGATGACCTTGGCCACCGAAATGGGGATCGGCACGATGGGGGATCCCGATGAGTACGACCTTTCCTTTGCCCTGGGTGGTGGTCCGGTGCGACTGTTTGATTTAACGGCCGCGTACGCCGCTTTTGCCAACGGCGGGTCGCGCGTCAAACCCACCATTATTTTAGATGTGACCGATGCGGACGGCTCCGTATTGTTTGCGGCACCCAAACCGGAGCCGGTGCGGGTGCTGGATGAGCGTGTGGCCTGGCTGGTGAGCGACATGCTCAGCGACAATCAGGCGCGTATCATGTCATTTGGGGAAAACAGCATCCTGAAACTCGGCCGCACGGCGGCGGTCAAAACCGGCACCACCAATGATTTTCACGACAACTGGACGGTTGGCTATACGCCGGACCTGGTTGTTGGAGTGTGGGTGGGCAACACTGACAACAAGCCGATGCAGGCCATCACCGGTGTGAGCGGGGCCGGGCCGATCTGGCATTACTTCATGCGCACCGTTTTGGGCGGAGAACCGGACAAACCTTTCCCGCAGCCGGCCGGGTTAGAGTTGGTTGAGGTTTGCGATCTGTCGGGTCTGCTGCCCACCGAGGCCTGCCCGTTTCGCCGTCTGGAATGGTTTATCCAGGGCACCCAGCCGACTAAGGGGGACACATACTACCGGCAGGTTGAGCTGGATAAGGTGAGTGGCACCCTGGCTAGCGAGATCACGCCCCTGGAGCAAATTAGTAAGGAGCTGGCGCTTGATTTACCACCGGTCCTTCATCCCTGGGCTCGAGAGCAAAATATGCTGCTGCTGGACGACCTGCTGCTGGCCAGTGCCGGTAGAAGAGACGGTTCTGAAGTGACCCTGCGCCTCATTTCGCCGGATCCCAACACCACATATCGGCTCACGCGAGCTATCCCGGCCGAGGCGCAGCAGCTGCCGGTGGAAGCGGTCAGCCTGGCCTATGTAAACACCATCACCATTTGGGTTGATGGTGAACCGCTGGCCGCGCTGGATCGGCCGCCTTATAAAGCCTGGTGGCCGCTTGTGGAGGGGCAACATACGATGTGGGTTGAAGGTGTGGATAAAAACGGGATGATTGTGCAAAGCGAAGCAATATCTTTTGAGGTGCTCCCACCCTTGACATTTTCAGATTAGCCAAACGCTGCTTGACATAATGGCATTTTCCCTGTATTCTCTAGTTATGAAAATGGTTCTTTTCAAAACTATAGCCCAGAAAATTCAAGTTTAATATCAACGACAGCAGCTTTCCAGTATGAAACAATTAGACAAACCCACCAGCTCAAACTCCCTCATTACCGGTGACAAGCGCCGCCTTGATGAACATCCGGTGACCGTTTACCTGGCCGGTCTTTCTCCCGGCAGCCGGCGCACCATGCTTGGAGCGCTCAACACCGTAGCCCAAATCGGTCTGGGGGATGAAAGTGCCGCCGCCTGGGATATTCCCTGGGAGCGGCTGCGCTTTCAGCACACGGCCGCCATGCGCTCTTTTTTGCAGGAGCGGTATGCCCACACCACCGCCAACCGCATTCTGTCAGCCCTGCGCGGGGTGCTGAAGGCGGCGTGGAAGCTGGGGCTGATGTCGGCCGAGGATTATCAGAAAGCGGCCAGCGTGGAAAGCATCAAGGGAGAAATCGTGCCGGCCGGGCGGGCGCTAAACGGCGGCGAGCTGGCTGATCTGCTCAACAGCTGCGACCGTAAACCTCTGGGTGTACGCGATGCGGCGATTATCACCTTGCTCTACGGCTGCGGATTGCGCCGGGCGGAATTAGTGGCCCTTGATTTAGCCCACTACAGCAAAGAAGAGAGCGAGCTGATGGTCCGCGGGAAAGGCAACAAGCAGCGTCTCGTCCCCCTGGGTCATGCTGAACCCGCCCTGACTGGCTGGCTGGCCGTTCGCGGTCTGGAAGCGGGTCCGTTATTCTGGGGATTGGGCAATCGGAATAAAAGAAGACGGCTGACCGATCAGGCGATCTACAACATGCTCAAAAAACGGGCCAAAGCGGCCGGGGTGCCCCCCTTATCTCCACACGACTTCCGCCGCACCTTTGTCGGTGATTTACTGGATGCTGGGGCGGATCTGGCAACCGTACAAAAGATGGCTGGCCATGCCGATCCGGCTACGACCAGCCGCTACGACCGCCGCGGGAAGCGGGCCAAGCACCAGGCGGCTTCGCTGTTGAAGATCCCAGTTCCTAATTTCCCGGAAAATTCTTAAAAGGAAGCTGACATGTATTCATTTTCCGGGAAATTGTGGGAAATTAAGGCACCAGCAGCACCTTCCCCCGCGATTTGCGCGCTTCCATATATCGATGGGCTTCAGCTGCCTCCGACAGCTGAAAACGCTGGTCAATGCGCACGGCCAGTTCACCGGCTGCAATCCACTCAAAAAGATCGCCAGAGCGCCGCAGCAATTCGTCACGCGTTCGGACGTAATCAAACAGCGATGGCCGGGTCACAAAAAGAGAGCCCCCCTGGTTTAATCGCTGCAGGTCAAATGGAGGGACGGGGCCGCTGGCCTGGCCATAAAGAACCATCATGCCCCGGGGCTTGAGAAGATTGAGCCCTTTGTCAAAGGTCGTGATCCCAACAGAGTCGTACACGACATCTACCCCGTCTGTAATTTTTTTTGTTTCCTCCTCAAAATCTGACTGCGTGTACAAAATGATGTGATCTGCCCCGGCCGAAGTGGCCAAATCCGCCTTTTCCTGGGTCGAAACGGTACCGATGACGGTAGCCCCAAGCCGCTTGGTGATTTGCACGAGCAGCAGCCCCACGCCACCAGCCGCGGCATGAACCAGGATGGTATCCCCCGCTTGAATGGGGTAAGTGTCCAGGGCGAGATAGTGCGCGGTCATCCCCTGCAGCATGGTGGCGGCTGCCGTATCGGTTGAGATACCATCGGGAATAGATACCGCCCGATCGGCCGGGATGAGGGCGTACTCCGCGTATCCTTCAACGTTGCCAAAATAAGCCACCTGGTCCCCCACTTGATAACCAGCGGTGTCCTCCCCTACCGCATCAATCACACCGGCGATCTCCCGGCCGGGCGTAAACGGCAGCGGCAGCGGATACAGCCCTTTGCGATGGTAGATGTCGATGAAATTAACCCCGGCCGCCTGGACTTTGATCAGCAGCTCCCCTTTTCCGGGATTCGGCTTGGGAACCTCTTCGTAACGCATGACCTCGGCCGCCCCAGTTTCGTGAACCTGAATTTTGAACATCTTTCCTCTTTAAACTTTTAACTAATTTCTTATCGCTTAAATATCTTGTTGTACCAATTGGCAATTCCTTCACCGATTTCATGGGGATACTGCTCCTGCAGATAATGTTTTCCCTTCCCCAAATCAACCGCCTCCAGGTTGCGCCACGTTGATCTGATTTGCTGCGCCTCCTTTTTCTTGATAATCATGCCAGGATGGGCGTGAAACATCAGCTTTGGTACTTCAGAGTTTGGCAAATAGTCGTAATAAGATTGTTTGATTTGCGTACTAAATTTTGGCTCGCCGTTGATTGAAATCTGGGATGGCCAAACAAATACCGGTTTTCGTGACGCTTCTGTTTTGTATGGTTCCATGTAGTGCGCCATTTCGGTTTTGGTGAGTTTGCGGCCGGCCATCATCGGCAAAAATCGTTTGACAAAGAAGTTTTTCTTGACAATCATTTTGTACCCTTTTTGAGGGTGTCTGAAGCGTTTAAACAGGAATCTTTCAATAAAATTCGCTTCATGCCAGTGAATTGGCCGCAAAATCGCCTCAAAAAAGACAATTCCGCTGACGTTTTCCCGGTTTTTATTGGCGTAGTTAAAACCGATGCCTGAGCCCCAATCCTGAATGACAAAAATGATGTTGGTCAGATCGAGTTTGGCGATAAATTCCTCCACATATTCGATATGATCTTTGAACGTATAGTCGATATCGGGCTTTCCAGATTTCCCCATCCCGATGAGGTCAAGGGCAATGACCCTTCCTAAAGGTGATAGGTGCGGGATGATATTTCGCCAGAGATACGATGAGGTCGGGTTGCCGTGAATGAGCACAAAGGTGTGCTCGGCCGATTGATCCCCTTCATCGACGTAATGGATTTTTGAATCCAGTACGTCGAGATAGTGAGATTGAAACGGAAATTCTGCTGAGATTGTTTGGTTTTTCATGATTTTTCCTTTTATGTTTCAAGAACGATCATTCTTGTATTTTGCTAAAATTTTTTTAGCCGAGTTTGACCATTGCTCTGTCTATAAAATCGTCGACAACCTGGTTTGACCGGCTAACCTGCACCAGGTTAGGGATACTGATTAATATCCCAAATAGAAAGTTTGCGAGGGAATCGAGATCTTCATTAATGGATACATCACCTGCCTTCTGGGCGTTTTTCAAAGCCTTGTGCAATAAACCGGTCACCATCTCGCGGTAATTCTGGGCTTTTTGAGCTACAGCTTGATCCTCCGCCGCCAGTTCCATGGCTGAATTACACATAAAACAGCCCAATCCTCTGAGCTCGCCAGTCATGTTGGACGTCGTCAGCCTGATCGCCTCTTTTATTTCTGCCAATCCAGCATCCGGCCGGGTTAACGGCTTCAAATTCGAAGCCTGGACGAGGGTTTGATAGCGATCCAAGGCCGCCAACAGCAACCCCCGCTTGTTTTTAAACGTCGCGTAAATGCCGTAGCGCTGCACGCCGGTCGCCTCAACCAGATCGCTCATCGAGGTGTCAAAATAACCCTTCCGCCAGAAAAGCTGCAGCGCCTGATCAAGCAGTTTAGCTGGTTCAAATTCCTTATGCCTGGCCATATTCTCCTACATAATACGGATAAACGATGGATGAAAACACCACAAATCGTTTATTTTGGCTGTTTATTTTTTAGCGAAAATCAAGTGATTTACAAAACTTTTTAAAATCTGAGTCAATCCGTGAAATCCGCGGCCGTTATTTAATAAAACCTTTTGCTAATCACTCAATATTTTCAAATCAGCCTTCAATAATATCCTTAAACCGTTCAACCGCCTGTCTTCTTTGAGTGGAACCGGACAATTGAATCAGAAATTTTGCCATCACTTCAGGTGGATGTTTCATGCCGTCATTCAGCCAAGGTTTCAAAATCCCCAACAGTGTGTAGGTATTAAAACTGATCATGTATTTAGCCAATTCAAAGTCAACGCCTGGCATCTCTTTTAAAACGCGTTCGTAATAGTAATTTGTGAAGTAGGCGTTTAAACGTTTAATCAGGACGTCATCAATATCAAGATTGTTGAGAATTCCAACGATCTCCTCACTCTCTCTCCAAACCTTAAAAAAAGAAGAGACCATCATTAACTCCCCTTCCGGCTGATTGAGAGTGAAATTATACTTTTCCAATCTTGAGAAGAAATTATCAAAAATGGCATCAATTATATTTGACAGCAAATCGTCTTTTGTCTCGTAATGATTGTAAAAAGTATGCCGAGCAAAGCCAGCGTGCCGGGCGATATCAGCAATCGTGATGGTTTGGTAGCTTTTAATTTTGAGCAGATCTATGAGAGAGTTTTGAAACGCCTTTCGTGATCGAATGGCTCTGGGGTCGGTTGA
>JAAUYD010012334.1_pt1 | contig 10447 bp, 8 predicted proteins | sample 7278101 | NCBI WGS metagenome assembly JAAUYD01 (sample SAMN14350128, study PRJNA611818) | marine sediment metagenome | isolation source: surface marine sediment (0.6m) | place: French Polynesia: Moorea | collected 2018-08
CCCCGGACGTATGCTCAGTGTGGCACAGGCTTGCCGCACGATAAAGCGGCTTGCACGTCTGCTGACCAAGGTTTTATCGCTGCATCCGGTTGCCTGCTCGATTATGATCAGCGCTCTTCAGCATCGGGTTGTCAACACGCCTGATGTGCTCATTCGCATTTTCAGGGACCGGTGTATGGCGCTTGAGAAGCTTCGTTGGGGAATCGTCGGTACGGGATCGATCGCGGCCGCCATGGCGGACAGGATCGCACAGGCCCGGACCGCGGAACTCCGTGGCGTCGCGAGCCGGACGCTGGCTTCGGCCGACACCTTCGGCGATCGGCACGATGTGGCGCTGCGTTTCGATGACTGGCGCGCGATGCTCGAGTGTCCCGACATCGATGCGGTCTACGTCGCCACACCGACCGGTGTTCGAGAGGAGATCTGCGTCGCCGCCGCCAACGCCGGCAAGCACGTGCTCGGCGAAAAACCGTTCGCGAACCTGGCGTCGCTGAAGGCGATTACCTCGGCTTGCCTCCAAAACGGCGTTGCCTTCATGGACGCTACGCACTTCGTACATCACCCGAGGACGCAAGAACTTAAACAACTTTCTGAGCTCGGCTGGGTCTGGTCGGTCGACTCGGCTTTCCACGCCGATCTGGGAAACCGCGGCGATATCCGCTACGACCCAATGCTGGAGCCCTATGGCGCGATCGGTGACACCGGCTGGTACAACATGCGCGCCGCGGTCGAGTTCCTGGCGCCCGACGTCGAGCTGGTATCGGCTACCACGGTAATACGGCGGGATCCGGAGACGGGCGCGGTGATCAGCGGCAGCGGCGTGCTGCAATTCGATGATGGGTCGACCAGCACGTGGAACTGCGGCTTCGACTCGGGCGCCGTCGTCATGGACCTTCGCGTTACCGGGCAGGAAGCCTGCATCAATATCGACGACTTCCTCGGCCACAAGCCGGACTTCACGGCCGACTACCTGTTCCGTAAGGGCGGCGGTCCCGACAGCATCAACGAGGTTCGCAGCGTCGATGCACCAACCGCCGCGGCGACGCAGATGTTCGATGACTTTACATCGCTGATTGGCGATGCCGACGGCGTCGCTGCGAGCATACGGGCCAGCGAGCGGACGCAGGCGCTGCTGGATGCCGCGTGGGCCGCCGGCCTGGAAGCCGAAGACAATGGAACCTAATGATCGGGCCAGGTATCGAACTGAAGGCATGTTTGAGGAAAGTAGCGAAGAAACGCGGGAGAGTTTGTAGACATGTCGACTTCAAGTAGCGATTGGCTGATGCTGGTCGTCATCGTCGCAGTCATCGGCGGCGCCGGATACTGGTTATGGCAGCGCGACCAGGCAGTCGATCCGGTACCCGTCTCCGTGCCCGCTACGCCCGCTAAGACACCCGAGGAAGCGAAGGAGCCCCGGTTCCCGGTGCCGACCGGCACGATGCAGCCGCCGGCCGAGCTCGTCGAGCTCCCACCGCTCAACGACAGCGACGCCTACTTCAACCTGACACTGAAAGATCTCTTCGGCGAAGCGCTCGATGTCATACTCGTCGAGAGCGGCGGCATCGAACGTTTTGTAACGACGATCGACAACCTGCCGAGGGCAACGCTGTCGGAGCGCTTGAGACCGGTGGCGGCAGTCGGCAGCTCGCTGGTCGTCGAGCCAGCCGGCGACAAGCTGTTCGAGCTGTCGGCGGCAAACTTTGAGCGCTATGAGAGCTACGTAAGACTGTTCGAGCAGGCCGACATGGACGCGATCGTTGCCAGTTACCTCCGGTTCTATCCGCTGCTGCAGCAGGCCTTCGAGGCTCTCGGCTACCCGAACGCTTACTTCAACGACCGGCTTGTCGAGGTGATCGACCACCTGCTAGAGACGCCGGACGTGGCGCAGCCCGTGCTGCTGCGCCGGCCGCACGTGCTCTACGAGTACGCGGATCCTGCGCTCGAGGGCCTGTCCAGCGGTCAGAAGATCCTGATCCGCACCGGGCCCGATGCCACGACGCGAATCAAGAATCGATTAGCCGAACTCAGAAATCGACTGACCCGCCTGCCTCAGGAGTCCTGAGCGTCTTCCTTCGCTGCGTGCCATGACGCGAGAACTTCCTTCTCTCTGTCAGGGGCGATACCGGCTCGAAGCGTGGCCTGTCGATCTTGAGGCAAAGAACGGAACCAGGCCAGCGTGTCCCTGATCGTCGTCTCGACCGGGCGAATCGTCAGTCCGGCCGCGAGCGCCTTCTCAGGTGACCAGGTTAGCGACCCGGTCATCGGACTGTCGCCGTCCGCCCACATCGGAATGTTCTGCCACGCAAGCAAGCCCTCTGCCGTCAGGAAGTCGGCCGGAACCCAGGTCAACTCGGTGCCCTTATCGGTGACCTTGACGCAGGCGTTCAGGAAGTCGCCCATGGGCATGGGCTTACGTACGAGGTTAAAGGTATCCATGCGATTTTGCTCGAGGCAGAGCACCATGAACTCGGCGAGGTCACGCACGTCGATGTACTGCGTCAGGTCGGCGGGTTTGCCCGGCGCCAGCATCTCGCCGCCGAGGTCCGCCCGGTTCGGCCAGTACGTGAATCGATCGGTCCGATCGCGCGGACCGACAATCAAACCCGGACGGATCTGCGTGACACGCTCGGGCATCGAGGCTTCGGCAGCACGCTCACAATAGGCCTTTAGCGCACAGTAATGCGTGGAGACGTCTTCGGTTGTCGGGTCTTCCAATGTCGCGCCGGCGACCGCCTCGGTCCGCATCTGCGGACCTTCGAGCCAGCCGTCGTACTGGCAGATGGTCGAGACAAACAGGTACTGATCGGCGCTGTCCGCCAACAGCTTGGCCGACGCGCCGACGATGCGGGGCACGTAGCCCGACGTATCGATGACCGCGTCCCACTTGCGTCCTTTCAAAGGACTCAGTCCCTGGTCAACCTCCGGATCGCGATTGCCGACGATCTTTTCGAGGTCGGGGAACAGGTCGTTATTGGTTCGTCCGCGGTTAAAAAGTGTGACTTCGTGTCCTCTGTCGATGGCGTACTGGACCGTGTGCGGCCCGAGAAACCCGGTACCGCCAAGAAACAGGATCTTCAGGCTCTTTGCGGGCTCAGTCTTCGCGAATGAACCGGCTGCAGCAAGACCGAGTGCGGCACCCGAACCCGCCAGGAATGTTCTTCTGTTTGTCATTGTCTCCCCCTGAGTGACGTTTCAGACGAAAGCAGACGCCGGCAGAAGACAAAAGTTCCGATGGATACGCTGCCGGTCGCGATCGCCTGACCGTGCCTCATTCTATGCTGGTGAAGACGCCCCGGTCGAACCGGTGTCAGGCTCTCTGGCAAGTCGGGCAGTAAAACAGTTTGCGACTGCCGACGTCAGTTCGCTCGATCGTGTCGGAGCACCGGTAGCAGGACTCGCCATCGCGGCCAAAAACGTAGTGACGGTACTGGCCGTAGCGCAGACCATTGGCCTTCTGTGCATTGGCGATTTTTGCGGTCACCGTCACGCCACGAGTCCTGTACGAGCGCCGGCTGATTTTCAGTGTTTCGCGCGCGAGCTTCTGCAGCGTCTTTACGTCGACGTCTTTCGGCCGGCCCGTCGGGAACACGCCGCCGGCCCACAGGATCTCCGATCTCAGGTAATTGCCGATGCCGGCGAGGAAGTGCTGGTCCAGGTACAGGCTGCCGAAGGCTCGGCCCGAAAACCTCTCTGATTCGAGTCGCCTTACAATTGCGGCAGGCTTGAGCGATTCGTCAAGCACGTCCGGCCCGACGGCCTTCAGGAAAGGATGCGCTTCCAGACGATCCTCATCCAGTATATCGATGTCCGTGGCGCTGTAGAGTCTGGCCGTGTGCGTGTCGGTGTCGAAAGCGACTCTCAGGCTTCGCGTCGTCTTCGGCAGGCGCGGCAACTTCGACGTATACCAGCGGCCATAAAGCTGGTTATGGCTGTACATGACCAGTCCATTGTCGAAGCGAGTCAACATGGCTTTGCCGCGCGTATCGATGGCCGTCACGGTGCGACCGCGCAGGACGTCTTCATATTCCTGCATCAGCGGCAGTGTGAACGTGACATTTTCGAGCTTCTTGCCGACCAGTACACGAGCGATCCTGTCGGCGGCGAGCCGGATCTCAGGCCCTTCGGGCATGGCGCTCTCCCCGGCAGCGCTTGGAGCAATAGCGCACAGCGTCCCAGTCCCTCTCCCACTTCCTGCGCCACGCGAACGGACGCTGGCAGGTCGGGCAGGTCTTGGTTGGCAGGTTCAGCTTCTTGTGCATCGCGGTACTTTAGTCTGTGAGCTTTCATAGTGTGGCCGCATCACGGGGGGCGCGCTAGGATGCGTCTGTAACAAGTCGTTTCGAGACAGAACAGTGGCCAGGATTGCCGTTATCGGTGCAGGACTCGCAGGGCTCGTGTTTGCGCGGGAAATGTCCGCGTCGAATGAAATTGTCCTGTTTGAAAAATCCCGCGGCGTCGGCGGCCGTGTGGCGACGCGTTACGCGGACCCGTACCGGTTTGATCACGGCGCCCAGTTCTTTACGGCACGCTCGGCGAGATTCCGCGACTACCTCGCACCGTTTATTGAGTCTGGCGTCGTTGCACCCTGGCAGGCCCGGTTCGCCGAGCTGACCGGCAACAAGATCACTGCGCAACGACAATGGGACGATGATCACCCGCACTTCGTCGGTTCACCGGCCATGAACGCGTTGCCCAAGGCGCTGGCCGAAGACCTCGACATCTACCTCGGGGTCAGGGTTGAGCGCGCGCGCAATGTTGCCGGCCACTGGACGCTGGATTCCGATGCCGGCGAGCAATTTTCAGGCTTCAACTGGCTGGTCTGCACACAACCCTCTCCGCAGGTAGCGCCGGTCGTTGCTACGGATAGTTCGCTCAGCACGCTCGCGGACACGGTCGCGATGAAAGCCTGCTACGCACTTATGCTCGGGTTTGAGCAGGCTGTCGAAACGCCGTTCGATGCGGCACGCGTGCTCGAGGCGGATATCAGTTGGATCTCCGTCAACAGTTCCAAGCCGAACCGATCGAGCGACTTTACGCTGCTCGTTCACGCCACCAACGCGTGGGCGGACGCCAACCTGGAACTCGACCTGGAACAGGCCAAGGCACACATGCTCGGACAACTGGCGGCCGTGTCCGGCATCGACGGCAATGATGCCGACGTGCAGCAGATCCATCGCTGGCGTTATGCGAATACCGACAAGCAGTCTGGCTCGAGCTTCTTTGTCGACCGTGAATCGAAAATTGCGGCCTGCGGCGACTGGTTCATCCGGGGGCGCGTCGAAGCGGCGTTCAAGAGCGCGATGGCGCTGGCGGACGCGTTTCCAACCGACGGTTAACGCCTCTGCCGTTCGCGGTTTTGACATGATCGCGCCAACCGGTATGTTAGCCCGTCCCAATGAGCAACATTGACAGCCTGCGAGGAGCGAGTGCGAATGGACACACTGAGTGAACTGATCCTGTCAGGCAGGATCATCGACATTGTCCTTGTCGTGCTGTTCCTGGAGCTGGTTATCGTCTCGGTGTTGTACCGCGCCAGGGGCAAAGGCATTCCGCCTTACCCGCTGATGGTCAACATTGGTGCCGGGGGCAGCCTGGCGCTGGCAATCAAGGCAAGCCTCACCGGGGCCGGCTGGCAGTGGATTGCCGTGTGGCTGATGACGTCGCTGGTTTTTCACGTGCTCGATGTCAACGCCCGCTGGCAGATAAGGCAGTAGCAGGCCCGCAGTCACGGAAGACGCATGGATTTCACGCTTTACTGGTTTATGTTCCCGGTGGCCATCTGCGTGGCCACCTGCGCAATGCTCAGCGGCATCGGCGGAGCGGCGCTGTTTACGCCGATCTTCGTGCTTATCTTCCCGCTGCTCGGCGAAGAATATGAACTGTCGTCAACCGTCGCAGCCATCGCGGCTGCCCTGATTACGCAGACCTTCGGCTTCCTGTCCGGCTTTATCGGCTACCGGCGACGCAAGCTGATCGACTATGGCCTGGCGTCCCGGCTGCTGGTTATCGCGGTACCCGTCGCGATAGCCGGTGCGATGCTGGCCAATGCGATGCCCGACCACCTGCTGCTCGCAGGCTACGCATTGCTTGTTTTTTTGCTCGCTGTTGGCCTGTTCCAACAGACGAGAGCAAGGGTTCCCGTACGTGACGACATTCCGCAGGAGCTCAGGCTGGTCATCGACAGCGCCGGCAACCGCCATGAATTTGTTCACGAGGGACTGCATATAAAGGACAAGCTGCTGACCGGTATCGGTGCGTTCATGACCGGGCTTGTTTCGGTAGGCATCGGCGAGGTAACAATCTCGCAGCTGACGCGTCGAGGGGTGCCGATTGCCGTCGCCGCCGCGACGTCGGTACTGGTCGTTATCCTGACCGTAGCGACCGCTTCATCAGCGCTGGCAGTGGAGCTGATCCGGGACGGGGGCTGGGCCGCGGTGCCCTGGCATCTGCTTGTCTGGGACATTCCTGGCGTGTTGATCGGAGGACAGATCGGTCCGCGCCTGCAGGGCCGATTCAATCAGCAGACGCTGCAGAAGGCGATTGCCGTCATGTTCATTTTGATCGGTATCGCTATGGCCACCGTCGCCTGGCAGCGCGGCGCGTTGCACTGACAATCAGTCAGGCTCCCTGGCGCGCCTCCAGCCGACGCCGCTGCAACGTGATCTTTGCCTGGTGGTACAACAGATAAGTGACGCCCAGCGTAGTCGGCATCGCCCAGAGCACCGGGCTCAACGCATACTCGGGAAGCAGGTTTACGGCACCAAACGCGAGGAACGCCGTGTAGACCGAAATTGCAGCGCCCACCAGCCCTCGGGAATGCTGAATCAGCCACTCGTTGATCGGCGGCGACTTTCGGAAGATAAAATGCGTGTTCAGCACGGCCGCCGTCAGCCCGACCGTCGAAATTCCGATCATCAGTCCGTTCTTCAACAGGACCCCCTGGTATGCGCAGTTGGCTGCAGCAACGAAGGTCAAAAACTGCAAGCTCAGATTGACCGGATTGTTGTTGCGGTCGTGTGCCTGACGATTTCGAATACACAGTAGTCCGTACCAGGCCAGCATGATGGTCATTGTGGCGAGATACAGCATCATCCAGCCGAAGATGCCTCTGATCAGTGGTTCGTCGTCGGAAAACAGGTGCGTTTCGAGAGGCGAATGCAGTGTGCACAGGCTGATGCCAATGGCGATCGTCCCGGTCGTCAGCATGCTGTAGGCGAAGACTTTGCCCCAGAGCTTGTGCAGGCGGCTACCCTTGCGACCCAGAATCGGTATCCAGACACAGAGCAGCCCGACGGTGCCCGTAATGATGTGGGCCACGATGAGCGACTCGAATAGGTGGACAACCAAACCCCTCTCCTGTCCAGACTGTCTAGAGTTGTGTCGATTCTATAATATCGAGGGCCTGATCGCGCGTTGAAGGAACATCGGGCATATGAGTGAGAAGGCTAAAGCGTTAGTCATCGGCAGCGGATTCGGCGGCCTGGCTGCCGCGGTCCGGCTGAGCGCCAGGGGCTATGACGTCACCGTTGTCGAGAAGCTGGACGGCCCCGGCGGGCGCGCTTTCGTCTATCGCCAGGACGGTTTCGTCTTCGACGCCGGTCCGACGATCATCACGGCGCCCTTCCTGCTCGAGGAACTGTGGTCTCTGTGTGGTAAGCGTATGCAGGATGACATCGATCTGCGCGAACTCTCGCCCTACTACACGATTCGATTCGACGACGGCAGTCACTTCGATTACAGCGGCGACCCGGAGGCGATGAAGAGAGAGGTCGCCCGCTTTAATCCCGATGACGTCGAGGGGTATGAGCAGTTCCTTAAGGCCAGCGCCAAGCTGTATGACATCGGCTTCGACAAACTGTTGCACGTGTCCTTCGACTCCTTCGGAAAGATGCTGGAGATCCTGCCGAGACTCGTTGAGGCGCAGTTCTATCGGTCCGTCCACGGGCTCGTCGCCCGCTACATCAAGCATCCGAAGCTCCGACGCATCTTCAGTTTTCATCCTCTGCTGATCGGTGGCAATCCGTTTACGGCGACGGCCGCCTATGCACTGATCGCCCAGCTGGAGCGCAAGCATGGCATCCACTTTGCGATGGGCGGCACGGGCGCGATCGTCAACGGCCTCGTCAGTCTTATTCAATCGCAGGGCGGCGAAGTTCGTTACAACTCGACCGTCCGGAAGATCATCGTAGAAAATGGCGCGGCCAGGGGCGTCGAGCTCGAGAATGGCGAGGTCATTCGTTCCGATCTCGTCGTATCCAACGCTGACTCGGCGACAACCTACAAACGCCTGCTACCGGACCATCGCCGCAAGCGCTGGACGGATGCGAAGCTCGACCGCGCTCGCTACTCGATGAGCCTCTTCGTCTGGTACTTCGGCACCGACCGGCAGTACCCGGAGGTGCCGCATCACATGATCATGCTGGGCGACCGCTACAAGGACCTGTTGAAGGACATCTTCTCCAGGAAGATCCTTGCGGACGATTACAGTCTCTACCTGCACCGACCGACGGCGACGGATCCATCGCTGGCGCCACCCGGCTGCGATGCGTTCTACGTCTTGTCGCCGGTCCCGCATCTCGACAGCGATATCGACTGGGAGAAACAGGCCGAGCAGTACCGGGCGCGGATCGCGCGGACGCTGTCCGATAGTGTGCTGCCCGACCTGGAAAAACACGTCGTCACGTCACGTCTGCTGACACCAATCGACTTCAGGGAACGGCTGTCGTCAGTCAAAGGCGCCGCATTCGGTTTAGAGCCAGTACTGACACAGACCGCCTGGTTCAGGCCGCACAATCGAAGCGAAGAGGTCGACGACCTCTACATCGTCGGTGCTGGCACCCACCCGGGCGCGGGTCTGCCCGGCGTCATCTCATCGGCGAAAGTCCTCGACGAAATCGTTCCCGACCCTGTCTGACTCATGCGTCCTTTCGGATACTCTCCGCCGCGATGCGACCCGACAACGCCGCCATCGGGATGCCGGGACCGGGGTGGACAGTGCCGCCTGCGAAATACAGGCCCTTGATCGAGGACGTCGATCCCGAACGCCTGAAGGAGCCGAACATGCCGTGCGTTGGCCAGCCATAGATCGCACCCTGGCTTCCGGGGAAACGCGCGTCGAAATCGGATGGAATCGTGCGCTCGACTGATGCGATGTCGAGGCCCAGTCCGTGACGTCCCAGCAAGCTGAATGCGCGGGCCTCGAAATCATCGATCTCCGGCTGCGACAATGCGCGCGGGGGCGCGTTCATCAGCACGAAGAGTCTCTCTGCCTGGTCGGGCTCTGTGCCGCCGATGCGATCCTGCGCGCAGACATACAGCGTCGGCTCGTCGCACACCGTCTGGCGCTTGAATATGGCGCCGAACTCGGCAGGGTAGTCGGCGCCGAAAAACACGGTGTGATAACGCAGCGGAAACCCGCGCGGAGTCGCCTTCATACTCCACGTGACGGCCGACAGCGACCGCGGCTCCTTGCGCCTGTCCGGCAGCGCCTTCGCTACGCCGGCTCCTAGCAGCCCGTGGCTCAGGGCATTCACGTCACCGTTAAAGACGACGTAGTCGGATGCCAACGTCTCGCCGTTCTGCAGACGAACGCCGGTCACCCTACGTCCATCGCTCAGAATCTCGTTCACCGCCGTCTCGAAATGCGCCTCGACGCCGCTGGTCTCTGCCGCTTTAACGAGCGCCTCTGCGAAGCGCTGCATGCCGCCTCGCACCATCCAGACGCCCGCGCGTTCGGCATGCGCGATAAGCATCAGCGTCGCAGGCGACTCGAAAGGCGAAGATCCGCAGTACGTCGCGTAGCGGGCGAACAGCTGTCGGAGCCGGGGGTCGCGGAAAACGCGACCGAGCTCCGCCCAGAGACTGCTAAAGGGTTTGGTCTGAACAAGTCGGTGCAGGCGCGACAATCCGACTGACAACGTGAGCCCGACCGGCCCGGGCTTCTCGCGGCGCATGAAGGTCTCGTCCAGCGTCTCAAAAACAGACGCGGAACGATTGGCAAACCGCCGGTAAGCCTCCGCCTCCCCGCCGCCCGCAAATTCGGCAATCGCATCGACTGATCGATCGAGGTCGGCGTACAGGTCGAGCCGGCTGCCGTCGAGCCAAGCGTGCCGCGCAAGGTCCTCGGCCTCAACGAGCTCAATGCTGTCGTCGAGAGACAGCCCCGCATCGCGAAACAGGCTCTCGAACACCCATCGCATCGTAAACACGGTGGGGCCGGAGTCGATCCCTTCCCCATCAACGACGACTTCGCGCATTTTGCCGCCGGGCGTAGCTTGCCGTTCCAGCAGCGTCACGCGAAATCCGGATGCGGCGAGATCGAGCGCCGACGCGAGGCCGCCGATGCCGGCACCAACGACGATGACGTGTCGTCTCACGCGGACTTCGCCAGCGGCTCGCGCATCGAAACGCGACACTGGATCTCGCGTGCCGGGCGTGTCGTCAGGCG
>JAAUYD010142566.1_pt1 | contig 10446 bp, 9 predicted proteins | sample 7278101 | NCBI WGS metagenome assembly JAAUYD01 (sample SAMN14350128, study PRJNA611818) | marine sediment metagenome | isolation source: surface marine sediment (0.6m) | place: French Polynesia: Moorea | collected 2018-08
GGTCCCGCCACATCGCGCGCCTTGCCCTCGCTGGGTGCCACGTGCATGCGGAAGCCCGGGCCCGCGTTGACCTCGCAGATCGCCCCGCCGACGTCACGGAAGGAGCGCGTGATGTCCGTGGTGAGGAAGTCCACGCCGCCCACGTCCAGGCCGATGGCCAGGATGGTCTTGATCGCCATCTCCCGGTTGTCCGGGTGGATCACGTCGGTCACGTCGATGGCCGTGCCGCCGGTGGAGAGGTTGGCGGTGGTGCGCAGGTACACGGTCTCGCCCTCCGGCGGCACCGTGTCTGCCGTGTAGTCCAGCTCCTTCAGCAGGCGCTCGGCCTGGTGATCGAACTCCAGGCGCGTGAGCACCTTCTCGTGGCCGACGCCGCGGCGCGGGTCCTCGTTGACGATGTCCACCAGCTGGCGAATCGTGTGCTTGCCGTCACCCACCACGTGGCCGGGGACGCGCTTGGCGGCGGCCACCAGCTCGCCGTTCACCACCAGCAAGCGGTGATCGAGGCCCTGGATGAAGCTCTCGACCAGAATCGTACGACCGTGCTCCGCCGCCTTCTCGAATGCCACCTCCACGTCTTCCGGGGTGAACAGGTTGGTCGAGACACCCCTCCCGTGGTTAGCCGAGAGCGGCTTTACCACCACCGGATAGCCGATACGCTCCGCCGCGCGCACGGCCCGCGCCGCCGACTGCACCGTGTACTGCTTCGGCACGGGCAGACCGAGATCGCGCAGGATCGCGTTCGTTTCTTCCTTGTCCGAGGCCAGTTCGACGGCGATGTTGCTGGTGCGCCCCGTGCAGGTAGCCTGTATGCGCTCCTGGTAACGGCCATGACCGAACTGCACCAGGCTGTAGCGGTTGAGGCGGATCCAGGGGATGCCACGCGCCTCCGCCGCCTCCACCAGTGACGCGGTGGAGGGCCCCAGGGCCCGTCGCTGGGCGAAGCGGATGAAGTCATCGCGCTCCTCGTCGAAGTTCCAGTCGGCGCCGGGCGCATCGTCCGGCTTCAGGTCGTCGGGCAGCAGGTGGTGCAGCAGCTGCAGGGCCAGGCGACTGGCCTCGCGGCCGACGTCGCGGTCCGTGTACTCGAACACCATGTTGTACACGCCGGGCTGGTCCGGCACCGAGCGGGTGCGGCCGAAGGTGACGGACTGGCCCGCCACCTCCTGCAGTTCCAGCGCCACGTGCTCCATCACGTGGCCCAGCCAGGTGCCCTCGTCCTCGCGCAGGCGGCGCACGAAGCCGCCCGGCTCACGGTAGGAGCAACCGTGCTCGTCCAGCCCCGGCAGGGCCTGCAGGAGGCCATCCACATAGGCAGGCCCCAGCCGTCCCGTGGGCCAATGCTCCAGCTCGCCCAGATCGAGCACGTGACGAATGACGGGGAAGTGAGCGTACTGGTTGGGGCCAACGTAGACGTTGGTGGAGAGAATCCGCATGGGTACCTTCCGTTGGTGGGCCGGAGACGGCCCTCCATCATAGAGTGCCTGGCCACCGCAGGTACAAGTATCGCGGAGTGGGCGCTGGCAGAGGTTCCCTAGGCGCTGCGGCGCCGGGCAGCCAGGGTCAGCAGTCCAGCTAGCAGCAGCCCACCGCCGGCCGGGAGCGGGACGGGCGTGACCGACACGAAGTCGAAGCTGGTGACGCGACCCTGAAGCAGTACGTTGCCGCTCTGAAAATAGACGAAATCGAGGTTGTCTCTGACGAATTCGCCGAGGTCAGCCTCTGCCATCAGGTTCAACCAGTCCACCAGGCTGCGGTTGGTCCCGGAAAACCACTCGGTGTCAGCGAAGGTGATAGCCAGCCCCTCGGCGTTGTCCTTCACATCGATGTAAACGCTATCGAAGCCGAACAGATTCGGGTCGTCGTCCGTAGCGCCCACGGCGCCGTTCAGGCGGAAGCCACCCTCGTTCGGTATCGTCGTGGTGAAGTCCGGGATGTCATTGCTGAAGCTGTCAAAGGAGAGCGTGGCGGAGTACAGGGACGGATCTTCGGTCCGGAACACATCTTGGAAATCGTCACCGTCAGCCTCCACCACCATGTCCTGCAGCGTATCGCTGAACGTGACCGTCCCACTGACGTTGCCGAGGTTGCCGACGTCCGCAAAACCGGTGAAGGAATAGGTGTACAAGGCTGCGCCAGCCGGCGAAGTGAACGCCGTGGCGAGCAGACACAGGATCAGAATTCGGGACATCCGTTTCGCCGCTTGTACGAGGAGAGGTTGTGTGAGCTGTCCGGAGCCTAAGGTCGAACGTTGCATCGAGCAAGTGGGCTCGACGCTAGAAGATCACCTCACGGCACTCGGCCGGGACGAACTTCAGGTTCCGATCCGAGGTGTTCTCGTCCTGGCCACAGCGCCAGCGGATCGCGCCTGCGTTCGGGATGGGTTGCAGACCGAGTTCGAGCTGACCGTCGATGCCCAGCGCAGCTTCGTCGAACTCGATCTCGATACGCTGATCGGGATGCCAGTCGACGGAGTCGATGTACGGGCTTTCGCTTTCGGCCCGGATGCCGGCCGTCTCGTTGTCACCACCGGGCGGCAGCTCGGCGAACATGGCGTAGTACTCACCGATGAAGATCTTCGCCGCGCCCGCGGCGATCACGCCATCGGTGACCTTGGCACGCACCGTGTAGTTGAGGTAAGCGGGGATCGCGATCGATGCCAGGATGCCCACGATCGCCACCACGATCATGAGTTCCAGAAGCGTAAACCCGCGCTGTCGCAAGGAGTTCATGTCCCGAACCCTAGCACCAGGAAACGCCGCCGACACTAGCCGAAACGCCGGAATCCAAGGGGTCGCACACCGATAATGTGACGCAGTTCACGCTCCTGTGATCGGGTCAGTTTGCTTATGTTCAGCCGTGCCCCGGTTACCTCATGCAACAGCCTTGAAACGACGCCGCGGCGCCGTGCTGGGGCGAACCGAGCTCAGCTGGCCACTACCAGTCGCCCTTCGTCGCCTTGCGGCGCCAGGCATGGACTGACCTTGGCGCAGTTTCGCCCCGCCTGCTTGGCGCGGTACAGCGCCTGATCGGCCAGCTCCACCAGCATGTGAGAGGAAGCGTGCTCGTCCGCCGGCGCGGCGCTGGCGGCGCCGATACTCATGGTGACGCGATCACCGTCCGGCGACGCCGGGTGGGAGAGCCTGGCCGCCTCGATACCCTTACGGATTCGTTCGGCAACCGCTTCTAGCTGCTCATCGCCATCGACCTGGCGAAGGAGCATCACGAACTCCTCGCCGCCGAGTCGCGCCACGATGCTTTCGCCGCGACGCGAGAGTTGCTGCAGCGCCCGCGCCACCGCCTGCAGGCACTCGTCGCCGGCCTGGTGGCCAAGCGTGTCGTTGTAGGGCTTGAAGTGGTCGACGTCGCAGATCAGCAGGCCCACGCGCCAACCGCGCCGCTCGGCACCGATCCAAGCGGACTCGAGCTCATCGGTGAAGCGCCGGCGGTTGTAGAGCCCGGTCAACGGGTCGCGTTCTGCCTGGCGGCGAAGCTCATCGGCCAGGTCTTCGTTGCGCAGGCGCGCACGCACCGCGTCGACCAGCGTCGAGTTGACCCCTCGCCAGCACAAGAAGATGAAACCGAAAAATGCGCTCCACAGGGCGAGACTACCGAGCCCCTGCGGCCCAGCAAGATCAATGGTGCTGAAGGTAGCCACGGCCAGGGGCAGAACGAAGGCAGCGAACACGCTTGGCCATGCCGCCATCGAGCCGAGCGCGCCCGCCATCCCGGTCACCGACAGCACCGCGTAGAGGTGCATCGAGGCATCGTCCAGCAACAGAGCTCCGTGGACCATCGGCATCCAGGAGATTCCATGCAGGAGGATGCTGGCCGTGAACAACCGGCGATAAGTCGGCGGCTGCAGCAGCTCGGGCGCCCGGCGGTACATCACCCAAACGGCGACGCGCGCTACCAGCGCGATCGGAAACAGTCCTGCCCACAGGCTGAGCGCCAGCTCGGAAAGCGCGTTGCGGTAGAGGATCAGATCCACCACGAACACGAGCACGGCGCCGACGGTGGCCGTCGGCGTGTGCTTGAACATGATCTGCAGCAGCCGCTGCTCCAGCTCGACGCTGACGTTGTTCTTTTTCGGGGTACTCACTACCGGCCCGGTAAACGGTTGCGAAGTCACCCACCAAGACTAGGCACCATTACCCGCCCCATCGCGGACCTGCGACACGCTTGGCGTACCAACCCGATCCCATCAGTCTCGAATGTGTGAACTGGAGCAAGGAGTCGCTCCATCCATCGCTCATTCGACTCGGTTGGTCTCATGCCGCCAAACCAATTGCGCTACTCACGCACAGTTCTGCGTCTATCTACGGTGTGAGGGGTTTCAGCGCGACGGCTATGTCGACATCGCTGCGCCGTAATGGCGACTCGCCCCCGCCTGAGTCTCCTGCCCACCAAAGGATCGCGAAGTGTCGAACGATGAAGCCTGCTCCAGCACCTACTGCTTCGGCCCCTACGAGTTGCAGGCAGGAAGGCGCGAACTCCTGCACCACGGGCAACCGGTGGCCATGGAGCCCAAGGTGTTCGACTTACTCGTGGTGCTGGTGCGACACCACACGCGGGTGGTGTCGAAAGACGAACTGCTGGCGACCGTGTGGCCGGGCACTTTCGTATCCGAGACCGCCCTGACCCGCTGCGTAATGAAGGCGCGCAAGGCGCTCGGCGACGATTCGCAGCGGCAGCACAGCATCAAGACCCTGCACGGGCGGGGCTACCGATTCGTGGGCTCCATGGTCGATCGCCCTACGCCCGGCGACGCCCACGCTGCTGCGCCGGCGCACACCCTGGCGATGGTCGCGTCGCCGAGCAGCCGCGGTCCACTTTGGTTGGGTGCCATCGCGTCGATGGTGCTTGGCGCTGCGATGCTATGGGGCGTCCTGCGCCTGTTACCGGCGCAGGTACCGACCGCCCTGCCGTCGATGCCCAGCATCGCCGTGCTGCCGGTCTACAACGACTCCGGTGACGGCGAACTGGACTGGAGCACCTACGGCCTGATGGACGTGCTGGCGAGTCAGCTCCAATCGAGCGGAGGGCTGCAGGTGGCCAGTTCCCGCGATGTAATCCGCGTGGTCGGCCGCGACGAGCTCGGCGCACCCGATGGCGTGCAGGACACCCTGACGGAGCGCTTGAGGACCCGTCTGGGCGTCACCCACGTGCTTGCCGCTGCCCTGGAGCAGCCTGGGCAACTGTATCGACTACACGCTCGCCTCTATGTCCACGGTCAGAGGGGTCGCGAGTTCGAGCTTATGGGCGGTGATCCGATGAGCCTGATCGCCCAGCTACGACGGAGCGTCATGGCTCAGCTGGTCGGCCCGGAGGGACCTCGGGAGGCCGCGCGCATCGTGTCGGAGGATGGTCTCGTCAACGAGAACTATGCGCGCGGGCGCGACCAGATGCTGCGCGGTCGACTGGATGAGGCGCTGGAGCTGCTGCAGTCCGCCGCCACCCGTGAGCCCGGGAATTTCTGGGTCCGCCACGCGCTGGCCAACACTATCCTCAACATGGGCGATGCCCAGCGAGCAGCACAGCTGCTGACCCGGCTCATGGACGAAGCACAGGCCAAGGGTGATCTGCTGCAGCAGGCACAGGCCGCCTTCACGCTCGGTACCACCCATCTGCGTCTCGACGACATGCGCCAGGCGCGCAGCAAGTACGAAGAAGCGCTGGCGATATACGAGACCTTGGATCTGCCCTACGAACAGGCCAGAACCCTGACCAATCTCGCCATTGCGGTGGGTGAGCATCATGACTACGACAGGGAGCGAGGACTGCTGGAACGGGCGGCACGCGCCTTTGAAGCTGCCGGACTCGAGCAGACGCCTGGCCGTTTGCTGGGGGGACTTGGCAACAATGCGCTCGACCGGGGCAATCTGGAGGATGCAGAGACCTACTTCCGCAAAGCGCTCGAAGCGTTCCTGCAGGAAGGACAACAGAACGTTGCGGGCATCTCCTATTTCTCCCTGTCGCGAGTGGCGCAGTACCGCGGCGACTTCCCGGCAGCGTTGACACTGGCCGAGCAAGCGCTCCGGATTGCCAACGACATCGGTCCGGCGTGGGCCAGACCGACCGCCCTGCGGCGCAAGGCCGAGGTGCTCGTACTGGCAGGTGAGTTCAATGCCGCGGAGGCAGCGTACGCCGAAGCGCTCGAGCTCAGCACCCACCTGGGTGCCGCATCGGAGCAAGCGGCAACGCTGTCGGATCTGGCCGAACTAGCCCGCCAGCGGGGACACCATGAGGAGGCCACCATGCGCCTGGCCCAGTCCCAGGCCCTGGCCGAGCAGATCCAGGACCCGATCGGCCTGCTCACGCTGCGCAACTATCGAGGACGTTTGGCGCTCGCCCGCGGGAGAACTGAGGAAGCGATCGTGGCCGCCGAGCAAGCCCTGGCCGAAGCGCAGACGATACCGCCCTTCGCCATCCTCGCCGCGCACCAACTCAAGGGGCGCGCACTGCTGGCGCAGGGGGATCTGGCCGGCGCCGAGGCCTCCCTGGCGAGCGCCTATCGGCTGGCCACACAGCGTGCAGATCGGGTGGAGCGGGCGCAGCTTGCTGCCGAGCTCGGCAGCGTCCAGCTCCGTGCGAACGACAGGGCGGCGGCGCTGACCAGCCTCAGCCTGGCGCGCGAGGCTGTACCCACGCTGTTCCGCGTGCTGGTGCTCGACGCGGAGCTGGCGGCAGCGGAAGGAGAACAGGCCAGGGCGCTTGGCCTGATGGATCAAGCCAAAGCGAAGGCGAAGGCGCGATGGACAGCCGGGCACGAGGCGCAGCGGATATCGTGGCTGGCCACCCAGGCGGCGAGCGTTCACGTCGGCGAGATCCGTGATCAGGACTAAGGACCGGACAACACCTCGCCTGGCTGATGCCCTGTGAGCCGACAGACTAGTGTGGATGAGCCTCGCGCGTGGCGATATCGAAGCGACCACCGTGCACCAGGATGTGCAGGCGCACGTTGATCAGACTGACCGGCTCCCCGCGCCTTGCGCTGTCCATTGACGAATGGCTGAGATCGGTCGGGTCGACGATGGTGATGCCGCCGCTGCCGACCACTTCCAGCGAGTCGCCGGGCCGAATGAAGGCCGCCGTGTCCTCGTCCAGGCCGATGCCCACCACGAAGGGGTTGTAGGCAAGCGCCGTTAGCAGACGTCCCAGACGGTCGCGCTGACGGAAGTGCTGATCGATCATGAAGGCGTTGGTGAGGCCGAGGCCAGGGGCCAGCGTGACCATGTCAGGCATCGGCGTAGAGCCCTCGTAGCCGCCGGCGATCATGTGCTCGGGCATGAAGGCCGCCCCGGCTGAGGTGCCGGCCACGTGCATGCCGTCGGCGTTACGACGGCGGATCAGGCGCGCCACCTCCGTGCCGCCCAGCGTGGTCGACAGGCGCAGCTGATTGCCGCCGGTCATGAACACGCCGTCGGCGCGTTCGATGTACTCCAGATCGGGACCGTCCGAACACTCGGCGCGGGTCTCGAACTTCAGCACCTGCGCATGCGGAATACCTAAGCGGCGGAACAGCTTCTCGTAGTTGCGCCCCGTGTCTTCCAGCTCCGATGCCGTGGGAATCACCGCGATGCGCGCTTCTCCGCCACCGCACTCCTCGACGAAGCGATCGAGGATCTTCGGATCCTGCAGCTTCTCCTCCGCACCACCGATCGGAATGATCAGGCCGCGCTTGGTGTTCTCCACGCTCTTCGCCGGTGACATCAATCAGTTCCTTGTTGCTCTTGCCTTTCGAAGGGACCGCGAATGCATTGCTGCCCGTGGCGACGGTGCCAGACGCCGCCGAGCATCACCGAATCGATGCTGTAGTGCTCGTCGAGCACTACCAGGTCTGCATCCGCTCCCGCCCTGATCACGCCCTTCCCCGGCAAACGCAGCAGACGCGCCTGGTTGCTCGTGAACGCGGCCACCGTTCGTTGCAGAGCGGCCCCGTCCTGCAGCAACGCCTTCAGGGTACCCGCCAGCGTGGCCGGGGTGCCTATGTCCATGTGCGTCAGCACGCCCTCGTCATCGAACTGCGGCAGGCAGCCGCCCCCGTCGGAGCTGATCGTGATCCGATCGGCCGGCGCGTCGCTCGCGAGATAGCGCTGCATGGCTTCCACGGCGCCGTAGCCGTCTTCGCCTTCAGCGATTTCATAGGCGGTGATGTCGACGTAGCAACCGCCGCGGGCCAGCGCCAGGGCCTCATCGAACAGCGCCGTCTGACGGTTGATGTGCGTCGGGTTGAAGACCCGTGGCGGCAGCTCACTCAGCTCCAGCGCTTCGCGCACCAGCTGCAGGCCGCGGGGGCCATCGCCCAGGTGCAGATGGCAGATGCCGGCCTTGCCCGTGATCAGGCCCGCGACGTGACAGTCGCTGGCCACGCGCAGCAACTCGTGCAATGTGGGTTGGCTGGAGCGGTGATCGCTCAAGGCCAGTTCGCCCACACCAAGGATCGGATCAACGTTGACGATATCCCCGCGCACACTGCCCGTGAGCGTCACCGGCGGCACGTGATAGCCGCCCGTGTAGCACCAGGCACCCAGGCCCAGTTCGCGCAGGCCCCTCGCCGCAGCCACCAGCGATTGCGTGTCGCGGGTGGTGTCGTCCGTGCCGAGAAGGCCCACGGCGGAGGTGACGCCGGCGGAGGTGTAGTGACTCAAGGGCACCGGCGGCACGCGGCTGGCGAAGCCGGATTCCCCACCGCCGCCGGTCATGTGCGTGTGGCCGTCGATCAATCCGGGGAGCGTAAGGGCCCCATCGAGGTCAACGACATCGACGTCCAGGCAGCTGTCCAGGGTCGGTTCCTGCTGGCCCATCCACAGAATGCTGCCGCCTCCGATGAGAAGCGACTGCGGGAAACTGAGGGGCTGACCGGTTACCGGTCGGGCATTGCGAAGCAGTGTCAGCACTGGGGGGTCGAGACGGTTACCGGGGGCGTCATGGTATCACCCCGCCTGCGCGGTCGAGGACGGCCAGCGGGCGCCGTGCGTCACCCAACCGCACCGGTCCGATCTTGGGACGCCCTTGACTTATAACCTTATGGTTATATATTGTCCGCACCATGGATACCGTATTCCGTGCCGTCTCCGACCCCAGCCGACGCGCCATCCTCGATCTGCTGAGCGAGGGCGAGCGCACGGTTAACGAGCTGCTTGCGCATTTCCGTTTCAGTCAGCCGGCGCTTTCAAAACACCTGAAGGTACTGCGCGACGCGGGCCTGGTGGTGGTTCGCGCGGTTGGCAGGCAACGCCGCTACTCCCTGCAAGCCGAAGGCCTGCGATCGGTAGCCGATTGGGTTGCCCACTACGAGCAGTTCTGGAATGCACGGCTGGACGCCCTGGGCACGATTCTCGACGAGGAAGCGCAGCGATGAAGGGCGGTGTGTGCCGAGTGGAGCGCTTATACGCACACCCGCCGGAGCGGGTGTGGCGCGCCCTGACCACACCGGAGCTGCTCAGCCGATGGCTGATGCCCAACGATTTCGCTCCCGTCGTCGGTCATCGCTTCACCTTCCACACGGAACCGGGCCCCGGCTTCGACGGCGTGGTCCATTGCGAAGTGCTGGAGCTGGAGGCACCGGAGGTCCTGGCCTTCTCCTGGCGCGGCGGCCCTCTGGATACGCACGTGCGCTTCGAACTCACCCCCGAAGGTGCTGGTACGCGCCTGCGCATGACCCACAGCGGCTTCCGCGGCCTGAAGGCGCGCATCGTGCAACGGATCCTGCAGATCGGTAATCGCACGCTCTACGGCAGACGCCTGCCGGCTGTGCTCGACGGCGAGACCGGCTCAGACGGCGATGATCAGGCCTGCATGGATCGCGAACAGGGCCTGTGGGTCCGACTTCTACGTGGCTTGGGATGGAGAAAAAGATGACTGAGACAACGACTGAACGTGTTCGAACCCTTCACCCGCAGGGCAAGCAAGGGGTCAACATCGAGAAGGCGAAGTACGACGACATGCGCGCAGCACTGCTGCGGGTGATTCCCGACGACGATGATGGCGTGCCCTTCGCTGAACTGAAGTCGCTGGTTGAGCCGCGGCTGACGCCCGCCGTGTTCACCCCCGAGGTATCGCGCGGCTGGTACGTCACGGTGGTGAAGCAGGACCTCGAAGCACGTGGGCTCATCGGTCAGGTGCCGGGCTCGCGGCCGCAGCGCCTGCGGCGCCTGTGATAGCTGCCTCACCGGGCGCCTGAACGCACCCGGTGAGACAGTGGCCTATTGACGCTGCTTGTACTTCGAGCTGCTACTGCTGGAGCGTTTTGGCTGCGAGCGGCTACTGCTGCTGCTCGCCCGCGGCTTGGGCGCGGAACGGCTGCTGGAAGCAGACCTGGAGGGCTTGGAGCGCGCCGACGAGGCACTGCTTCTGCTCGACGAGGAACTGCGACTGGAAGAAGCGCTACGACTCGACGACGCACTCCGACTCGACGACGCGCTACGACTCGACGACGCGCTA
>JAAUYD010189913.1_pt1 | contig 10446 bp, 10 predicted proteins | sample 7278101 | NCBI WGS metagenome assembly JAAUYD01 (sample SAMN14350128, study PRJNA611818) | marine sediment metagenome | isolation source: surface marine sediment (0.6m) | place: French Polynesia: Moorea | collected 2018-08
AAAACAACAACAATTGCACCTAGAATAATTTTTATTAACCAAGATGTAGCATGTTTTCGCATTAAGCTGAGCATATGATTCCTTTTGATTTCGTATGTATCTCTTTTTCTAAACCTTCTAAATTCTGATTTAACCGGGAAACCTATATCAAACAATCAAGGAGACAGGTTTGGCCTGCCGATCCATTTTCGTCCCAACGGTTGCCGAACAGAAAGCACATAAATACTCGTACTTGTCTCCTTCCGGCAGCACCAGAAGAAGTCGCTTGCGTACCTGAACCGCTTGTTTGCAACGTGGACAATAAAGCTCCATGGCATCAAATTCCTTGTACGCATCCACTGTGCTCGATCCCATTTGACGGGTTGATCCCGGGTATCCAAATTTTTTCGAATCCATCATCATTTTCTTAAAGAATTTTTAAACCTCTTTAAATTCTCATCACCCCTGGGCGAGGTGGTTCATGAACTGAGTAAATGTATTTACCCCGACTTTTAAATATTATTTTCAAACTGATCGTTTGTCAACAGATTACCCAAGCTAAAGGCAGGGTGAAGGCACTTGGCGTTTAATGGGGATGAAATGTTTCCGGCCCGTATCGTCCTATCTCCAATTACGGCGGCCATACCTGTATCATTACCGGGTAGCTCTAGGATAATTAATTTTATCGAATTTCACAATATATATTGACACAACTTTCGCCATTTGTTAAAAAATTTCCCTGTTACTGGGGCTGTAGCTCAGCTGGGAGAGCGCATGACTGGCAGTCATGAGGTCAGGGGTTCGATCCCCCTCAGCTCCACCAGATCAGACAACTAAAAAGGTTAGTCTCAAGCTAACCTTTTTTTATTGTGAACAATGAGAAAAGTAGACTAAATATTCAATCTGTTCTGATGATCACCGACGCACAATCAAGGCATAACCGTACAATCTTGGCGGTCATTGGGATTCTGTCTATCGCAGGCGCAATTTGCCATTTCCTCCAGAGCGCACATGCCCAAAGGGAACCGTTAACCCGCGCTGATTCGCTTCTGCAGCCTGCCGGACCGACGCAACCCAAAAAGTCCGCGGTGCACCTTTATTTTGCCGATCGCAATAATTATTATTTAATGTCCGAACAGCGGATCGTCTCCCATTCGGGAGAATCGGTCGACCATGCCCGATCCATTGTTGAGGCTCTAATAAAAGGCCCCCAAAAATCGCTGGTACGCACCATCGCGGCCGGCACCGAGCTCAGGGCAATTTATATCATTCCGGCGGGTGTCTGTTTTGTCGATTTATCCCAGGCTGTCGGAAAAGACCATCCCGGTGGATGTAATTCAGAGCTTCTGACAATTTATTCGGTGGTCAATTCACTCATATTGAATATCCCTGAAATCAAGTGGGTTAAGCTCTTAATTGGCGGAAAGGAAGCGCAAACGCTGGCGGGTCATATCAATCTGGAATTCCCACTTGAAGCCGATATGCTGTTAATTCGATGAAGAAGAAAAGTAAAATAAGCCATATCAGAAATATTGGAATCATCGCGCACATCGATGCCGGCAAAACCACGGTCACCGAACGGATTCTCTACTACACAGGCCGATCCCATAAAATCGGTGAGGTCCACAATGGTGAAGCCGTTATGGACTGGATGGTAGACGAGCAGGAAAGAGGCATCACCATTACCTCGGCGGTAACCACATGTCATTGGGATGATCTCGAAATCCATATTATCGATACCCCCGGGCATGTGGATTTTACCATTGAAGTCGAACGCTCCCTGAGGGTACTTGACGGCGCGGTCGGTGTTTTCAGTGCCGTCGAAGGGGTTGAGCCACAGTCTGAAACCGTATGGCGTCAGGCCGATAAATACGGTGTCCCCAAAATCGCCTTCATCAACAAGATGGACAGAATCGGTGCTGATTTTTTTGGCGCCGTTGATATGATGAAGGAGCGTCTCGGTGCCAATCCGCTCCTTCTGCAGTTGCCTGTCGGTCAGGGAGAGGATTTCACGGATGTCATCGATTTGGTCGACATGAAGCAGGTCAGTTGGGATGAACAAACCTTGGGAGTCAGCTATCGTTGCGGTGACATCAGCGTCGATTACCTTACCCAAGCTGAGGAATACCGGGAAAAAATCCTTGAAGCCGCAGCAGAATACGACGATGAGGTGATGGAGGCATATCTGTCGGAAATGCCCATTGAGCCCCAAAAACTTCTTGACGCCATTCGAAGGGCTACCATCGATCTGGAGTTAGTCCCTGTATTGTGCGGATCTGCTTTGAAAAACAAGGGAATTCAGCCCCTGCTGGACGCCATCGCCAAATTCCTTCCGAGCCCGGTCGATGTTCCTCCCATAAAAGGAACAAATCCGGATACGGGCGAGGTTATCGCGTGCAATGCCAGGGAGTCCGATCCTCTGGCGGCTCTGATATTCAAAGTGTCCATGATGGAAGGCCGCAAATTGTCGTTTGTCAGGGTCTACAGTGGCAGCATGAGAGCCGGAGAAGATGTATATAACCCGTCGCTAAAAAAAAAGGAGAAGCTGGCTCGCATTCTGCAGATGCACGCCAACAAGCGGGAGCGTGTCGACGCCATTGGGGCAGGCAGTATTGCTGGAATTGTAGGTTTAAAGGATTCCTCAACCGGTGAGACCCTTTGCAGCGCAGATCATCCCCTTTTACTTGAAAATATTGAAATTTACGAACCGGTCATTTCGGTGGCGGTTGAACCCCGGACCCATGCCGATCAGGAAAAATTGGAAGTTGTTTTGCAAAAATTCATGGCCGAGGATCCGACCTTAAGGGTGCGCCAGGATGAAGATACGGGCCAGACCATTCTTTCGGGTATGGGCGAATTGCACCTGGACATTATTACCAGCCGCATGCAACGGGAATTCAACACCAATGTCAATGTCGGCAAGCCCCAGGTGGTTTATAGAGAAACAATTGCCGAGGCCGCCACAGCTTCCGCTGTCTTTGATAAGGAAATTGCAGGACAGCGTCTGTATGGAGAAGTAAAAATGAAGGCGGCAGCGGTATCCAGGGGCGCCGGAAATCGGTTTATTTCTGAACTTTCAACCGAAGAGCTACCCCAGAATTTTATTGAAGCCGTCCGAAAAGGTGCCCTCGAATCTCTGGAGAGCGGATCACTGATGGGTTACCCCGTCGTTGATGTTGAAATCAGGCTCATCGGTGCCAATCACAAAGAGTCTTTGAGCACTGAACTAGCCTATACGGTCAGTGCTTCTATGGCGTGCAGAGAGGCCTTGGCAAAGGCAGGACCTTTTTTGTTAGAACCGATCATGGACGCGGAAGTATTCGTACCCGAAGCCTTCACGGGAGAGGTGATCGGCGACTTAAATGCCCGGAGCGGAAAGATTGAAGCAATAGACCACAGGCAGGGTTCCCAGGTCATCACAGTCACCGTTCCCCTATCGCGCATGTTCGGTTATTCAACCTCATTGCGATCGGCCACCCAGGGCAGAGGCACCTTTACAATGCAGTTTGCCCGTTTTGATCGCGGCTGAATTTGTTAACCACCGCGTTTCGCTGGTTCTTTATCTTTTCCGTCCATTTTGCTTAACCATTCATTTATTTTCTTCTGTCTCTCATCATTTTGCGGATGTTTTAAGGCCTGTTTAAACTGAATTTTAGCATTTTTAAAATCCCTTTTTCTCAGGTAAAAAACACCGAGATAGTAATGCGCATCGCCTAACTGTTGCTGCTGCCCCAGACTCTGGCCCAGGAAATAATAGGCCGGGGTGAAAGCGGGGTGCTGCCGGACCAGTTTAAGCAAATTATCCGCAGCGTCAGCCAGATTTCCCAATTCCATTTGCGTGCGGCCGATATAAAACAGACATTCCGGATCATCGGGAATCATGCTGACGGCACTTTTCAGTGTATTTAATGCTTGGGGGAATTGGCCGTCGAGGAAATATATCCTGCCAAGATCCTTTAGGATGTATGGATCAAAGGCTCTCTTGGTTAGTGCGGTCCTGATTTGCTCAATGGCTTCCTGCCGTTTTCCGACCCGGGCTAAAATTAATCCATAACGGTAATGGGCCATTGGATCTTGTGGATTTCTTGCGACCTCGGACTTAAGTTTGCTAAAAACGGTTTCCTCGTCGCCATAACGCGTCTCCACCCGCGTATGCACCCGTTTGAACGCCTCTTGGTTTACCGAAGGAATTGGTTTTGATGTGCGGTTATAAGTCTCAAGCCATGACGCGATGTAAGCGATACGGTCCTCAACAGCCGGGTGCGTCATTAAATACTTGGGGATTTGATCTGATCCAAACCATGTTTTATCGCGAATTTTTTTTAAAATTTTCAACAAACCGCTAACGCTGTAACCTGCTTCGGTGATAAATTTTAACCCTACCTGATCGGCCTGGGTTTCATTTTCACGGCTGTAAGACAACTCGGCAGATTGGCCGGCGGCCATCGACCCCATGGTAACCGCACTGCCGGCTTCCCCGGCCCCGCCAAGCCCCATTAGAATCCCGGCAGCAATCCCTGCCAATGTGGCCATCCCGATTTTTTTGGAGCGTTCGATCTTTTGAGAGATATGGCGGCAGTAGACGTGGGCAATTTCGTGTCCCAGAATACCCGCCAATTCTTCTTCCTCTTCCATGGCATCCAACAGTCCAGTGTAAACGAAAATATGCCCGGCCGGTGTTGCAAAGGCGTTGTAAACATCTTCTTTGATCACGTAAAAACGATATTTAAAGGGTTGTGGCGGAAGAACGGATAAAATCCGGTTTCCGATGTTGTTCACATAGGTGACGACAGCAGGATCATCGACGATATCAAAATACTTGTAAATCAACGCCATCATTTGGCGTGACATATCCTCTTCCTCCTTGACGGTGATACCAAAAGCCGCCGGTGGCGCAAGGCTGCTGACGGCCAAAATGCAAATCACGCCGACGGCAACAATTTTTTGAGCATGTTTCATGTTTTCCTCTAAATTCCTCGAAAAATTTAACATAGGCCTTTTCCGAAACATTGAAGAATTGTGGATGTCGCTTCGCTCTGCCTTTTTATTATTTTTTTTATAATCGATCCCGCCGGAGGCGGACCTTAAATCTTCAATCTTCAATCGACAATTTTCAATCAAGGGTATTTTTTATTTGCTGAAACCCTCAGTTCTTTGCATCATGTTGTCGGAAAGATCCCATTATGGGTCTATATATTGCCATACTTTTATCCTCTTTTCAAATATCAAATTTTATGGTAGATCATGGAGCCATGGCAAAGGTCATATGCATCGCGAACCAAAAAGGCGGTGTGGGTAAAACCACCACCGCCGTAAACCTTTCGGCATCTCTGGCAGTGTCTGAAAAACGGACCCTGCTGGTTGATTGCGATCCCCAGGCCAATGCCACTTCAGGGCTGGGAATCGACCCATCCTCAATCGACAAAACCCTATACCACGCTATGCTGGGTCAAGCCGGTCTAAAAAGCCTGATGGTTGACAGTACAATTGCCTCTTTGAAGGTGGTACCTTCAAATTTGGAATTGATCGGTTTTGAAGTCGAAATGATGTCAAGGCCAAACCGTCAAAACACGCTCAAAGAACTCATTGCTGCTGTCGACAGTGCCTTTGAATATATCATTCTGGATTGCCCGCCTTCACTGACACTGCTGACGGTCAATGCCCTGACGGCAGCCAATTCGTTGCTGATCCCCCTGCAGTGCGAGTTTTATGCCCTCGAAGGCCTCAGCCAATTGCTGGGTACTGTGAAACGCATCAAAAAAACACTGAATCCCAAATTGCAAATTGCCGGAATTCTGTTGACCATGTTCGACAGGCGCACCAATCTATCATACCAGGTTGCCGAAGAGGCTGAAAAATATTTCCAGAAGTTGGTATTTAAGACCATGATTCCCAGGAACATTCGCTTGAGCGAAGCACCAAGCTTTGGAAAGCCCATATTGCTCTATGATGCGACGTCGACCGGTGCCCGCAGTTATATTGAGCTCGCTAGCGAAATTATGCAGAGATAGGGAGACGAATGCAAAAAAACAAGAAAACAAGAAAGGCAGGCGCCATTCCCGTCAAGCGAAAAAAAATGGCCCTGGGCAAGGGGTTGGGTGCCCTGATTCCGGATATTGAAACCGAACCTGAAAAAAATAAGGACTATTTCTACTGCGATACCCATCAGATTCGTCCCAACCCCTTTCAACCCCGCCGTCGATTTACCAATGAGGATTTGGCAGAGCTTTCCGAATCGATCAAAACCCAAGGCATTCTCCAACCGTTGCTGGTACGCCAAGATGAGACCGGCTATGAACTGATTACCGGTGAAAGGCGTCTGAGGGCGGCCAAACGTGCCGGGTTAACCCAGGTGCCGGTGATATTAAAGCGGGCCAATGATGAAAAGCTGCTGGAGATGGCTATCGTTGAAAATATTCAACGTGAAGATTTAAATCCCATTGAAGAAGCCGAAGCCTATCACCGCCTTATCACCCAGCTCAATTTGACCCAGGACCAGGCGGCTGCCCGGGTGGGCAAAAGCAGATCGGCGGTAACAAACTTTTTGAGGCTGCGCCAACTACCGGATCAGATTAAAACCGGCATTACCGATGGTACACTGAGCATGGGACATGCCAGAGCGTTGCTGGGTGCCGGGACCGCCGCCCAACAGCTTGCCGCCTGGCGCTCGGTTGTTTCCAAAAAATTGTCGGTTAGAGAAACGGAAGCACTTATCAAACGCTTGAAAGCGCAAAAAAGAAAATCCCGAAAATCCGAAAATCGGTCCGAGCAAATACATCTTGCACGCCTCGCTGAAGATCTCTCCCGTCATTTCGGCACCAAGATCATGATTAGAAAACACGGGCAAAAGGGCAAAGTTGAAATCGAATTTTACAGCGACGATGATCTTGACCGCTTAATTGATCGCCTCAGACAGGCAAATTCATAGACCCTTAGTTCATTTTTCTGACAAGATGCTGTGAGGAAATGAAGGTTTCAGCAAATCACAAATACCATTGATTGAAGATTGTCGATTGAAGATTGAAGATTTGTGGAAATATATTCTTACGCGATTAGGCCTTGAAAGATACAATGTCCATTCATATTATCATAGATGGTTACAATCTTATTCGACAATCAAACCACCTCAGCAATTTGGACCTGCAGGACATTCAATTGGGTCGCGATGCCCTGATAGATATGCTGGCAGCCTATAAAAAAGTAAAAGCCCATCGCATCACGGTTGTTTTTGATGGAACCAGGGCACCCCTGTTTTCACAGCAGCGAAATCGGCTGAAGGGGATCACCGTCATATTCTCGCACAAAGGAGAGTCAGCGGATACCGTGATAAAAAAAATGGCCCGCCAAGAAAGACAAGCCGCCCTGGTGGTGAGTTCAGATCAAGACATTGTCCAATCAGCGGCAGCCAGCGGCGCGGCAACAGTCAGTGCCAATGATTTTGAAAACAAGCTGATGATGTCAATGGATATGGGCGGTTTTCAAATTGATCGGGATGATTATACGGGCTGGCAACCTACCACCAAAAAAAAAGGACCCAGCAGGCGAATGTCCAAGCGGCGGCGCAAAAATATTGCAAAAGTTCGGAAGCTTTGAAGATCATTATCGCTAAAACTTCGGGATTTTGTATGGGGGTGCGCCGCGCCGTTGAGATGGTGCTGGACGCACCTGATCAATCCACGAAACCGATTTATACCTACGGACCGCTGATTCACAATCCCCAGGTCCTGAATCTCTTGAAATCTAAAGACATCAGGGTCCTCGACGAGATTCCCGACAAGGGTTGCGGCACCGTATTGATCAGGGCTCACGGGGTCCCACCGACGGCCAAGCAACATCTTAAAGAGGCTGAATTTAATGTCATCGATGCAACCTGCCCACGGGTCATAAAAGTCCAGACTATTATCCGGAAGCATGCCAAAAGGGATTACGCTGTAATTATCATCGGAGACAAAGATCACCCCGAAGTCATCGGGTTGCTGGGCTACGCGCGAAACAATGGTCATGTCGTCGGTGACATGGAAGAGCTTTCAGCTTTGCCGGCCTTTGACAATGCCATTATCGTCTCACAAACCACTCAAAACGCCCGACTCCTGGAATCCGTGACCGACTGGGCTGCTGAAAATCATCCTCACTATAAAATATACAATACCATTTGTGATTCCACCGAGCGGCGCCAGACCGAAGTTCAAAGACTGGCGGAAGCGGTTGATGCTGTGATCGTCGTCGGCGGGTATAATAGCGGCAACACCCGGCGGCTGGCCGAAATTGCTCGGCAAACCGGCAAGCCGACCTATCACATCGAATCGGAATCGGAACTGTCCTCCATGGACACGCATCTGCTGGCGTCCGCACGACATATCGGCATTACGGCCGGGGCCTCCACTCCCAACTGGATCATTAAAAAAGTGTATCGGGCCCTTGAAACGTTACAGGTCAAACGCACCCAAAGCTGGCGCAGAATTATGTTCCAACTGCAACGCGTACTGCTGTTGACCAATATCTATGTGTCTCTGGGAGCCGGATGTTTGACCTATGCCATGGCGAAGCTGCAGGGATTCAGCCAGTTTTTTCCATATGTACTGATATCGCTGCTCTACGTTCAGTCCATGCATACGCTCAACCACCTGACAGGCAACAAATCCGATCAGTATAATGATCCGGATAGGGCTAAATTTTATCAAAAATACAAATTGCCGCTCAACATCCTGGCCCTGGCAGCCGGTGGCACCGGTCTTGTGATTGCATACACTTTAGGTCTTTTCCCCTTGTTATTGCTTCTCATCATGAGTCTGCTGGGATTATCCTACAACCTGAGGTTCGTACCCCAAATGTTTGTCGGCGTTCGCCATCGGAGAATCAGAGATATACCCGGATCAAAGACCCTTCTGATTGCGATGGCCTGGGGAATTGTGACCGCTGTACTCCCCCCCCTGTCATTGTCAGGCAACGCCAGTTGGGTCACCGGATTAATCTTTTTATGGACCGCCGCCATTGTGTTTGTAAGAACGGCATTTTTTGATATTCTCGATATGCAGGGGGATCGCATCGTCGGTAAGGACACCTTTGCCATTATGCTTGGAGAAAAGCGGACCATGCGTATTTTAAAAAATATGCTGATCGCCCTTGTCGCAGCGCTGATTCTGTTGAGTTCGTTTCATATCATTTCGTATTTGGGTTTGGTGCTGATCGGCTGTCCGATATTTTTCTTACTTCTCCTTTCGGCCTACGAACGGGGGGTTCTGTTACCAAGTATCAAGCTGGAGTTTCTGGTGGAGACAAACTTCATCCTGGCGGGTGCAGTGGCGTTTACGTGGTCGATATTTGGTTTGTAAATCAAGCGAACACCAGCAAGGTGAGCTCGACCCCTTCCGGGGGCTATCCTCATGCCCCCAGTTTCACCATCGCCAGCTAATTTCAGGACTTCTGACCTTAGTCGGATAAGCTTCTCGGGAGGGCCGGATATTTAATGAACTTACTATAATTGTAGAAAAATTAAGAAATTTAATTCAGAACGAATCGCCCGAAATCTAGTATTCCTGGCGCAACCAATGACATTGGTGTTGAATCAGATTTTACGACACGTCAATAGTTCTGAATTTAGGAGATAACGATCATGAAAGTGGTAAAGTTAGCCATTGAAGATGTGCTGGATCTGCATACGTTTCGACCCAAAGATATTCCTGATCTCTTAGAGGATTATTTTACAGAGTGCATAAGGGCTGGTATCTACTCCGTTAGAATTATTCATGGCAAAGGCAAAGGCATCCAGAAGAAACGTGTTCGGGGACTTCTTGAAAAGAATTCGATGGTAAAGGCATTTAACGAGGCACCGCCGGAGGCTGGCGGGTGGGGGGCAACCTTGGTCGAATTGGTCAGGAATTTAGATACTGGAAATTCGAAAGAAAATTAAGGCTACGAAAACAGGCATATCGCAACCCTTGGCGATCATCTCATTTTTTTAGGGCACCGCGCGAAAGGTCGCATGATTTACGTCACCTCAACGAAGAATCGTCCAATGGTACTATGGACTGGTCAAGATCTCCTCAATCTTTTCGGATAGGCCTTTCATGTTAAACGGTTTTTGAATAAATCCACAGCAGCCACGTCTCAAAAGCTCGTTGGTCTTCTCGTCGGCACCATACCCGCTTGAAAGCAATACCTTAACCGCCGGATTAATCGACCGCAATCCATCATACGTGTCAGCGGCTCCCATGTCCGGCATTATCATATCCAAAATGACGAAATCAATCTCAGTCTGATTATTTTTGTAAACATCCAGGGCTTCTTTACCATTGTTTGCCGTTAAAACTGCAAACTCGAGCTTTTCCAGCATTTGCCTACCGACACCGATGACGATCTCCTCATCATCAACAAGTAAAACTGTTTTTGCCGCCATTTGCTGTTTATCTCCATAGCCCCCCTGGTAATCGTGATTCCCCTTAGTCTCCTTTCATTTTTAAGTCAGAT